>Ga0164242_10000280_pt1 | contig 63612 bp, 54 predicted proteins | sample OricomgcompostMG_FD_108783 | JGI IMG/M metagenome (GOLD analysis project Ga0164242, IMG submission 108783) | Miracle-Growth compost microbial communities from Emeryville, California, USA - Original compost - Miracle growth compost (MG) ...
AGGATCTTCATGAACGTGGACTTGCCGCAACCGTTCGCGCCGATCAGGCCATAGCGGTTGCCTTCGCCGAATTTGACCGAGATGTTCTCGAACAAGGGCTTCGGCCCGAATTGCATGGTGATGTTGGCGGTAGAGAGCACAGCGCGTCCCGAAAGTAGATCGACGAAAAACCTGTAATTTTAGCAGGTTATGCCAGTTCGCGCGCGGCTGCCAGCGCTCTGGCCAGATGCGCGCGAGCCGGAAAAACGACCGGAAATTCGTGGCGGATTCGTGTCCTGTCGCCAACTCGCCATGCTCAGGCGCGCCGCGGCGTTTGCAGGATGTCGACGAAGCCCGAGAAGTCGGCTTCGGCCAGCCCCATTGCCGCGCCAAGGCGCAGGATTTGCTGCACGGCGCCCGCGACCGGCATGGGCGTGCCGGTCTGGCGCGCGGCGTCCGCGACCGTGTCGACGTCCTTCTGGAACGTTTTCAGCGCGCCGATCGGCGCAAGGCCGTCCTGCGTCATGCGCGGCACGAAGGTGCGCAAGAGCGTGGAGTCGGCCCAGCCGCCCGCGAGCGCCTCGGGCAGCTTGGCGGCGTCGATGCCGCTGCGGCGCGCGAGGCCCACCGCCTCGGCGATTGCCGCGACCGTCGCGGTCACGATCGCCTGATTGCACAGCTTCGTCGTCTGACCGGCGCCCGGGCCGCCCATATGCGTCACTCGCGCCGCATAGGCGGCAAGTATCGGCGCCACCGAGTCGACGTCTTGCGCCGTCCCGCCCGCCATGACCGCGAGCGAGCCCGCCTGTGCGCCCGCCACGCCGCCGGAGACAGGCGCATCCACCCAGCCCACGCCCAGCGCCGCCGCGCGCGCGGCCAGCTCGCGCGTGAGTTCGGGCGGAATGCTCGAGTGATCGACGATACGCCGCACGCGCACGGCCTGACCGCCCTCGCCCCCCGCGGCAGCCAGCAAGCCGTGCTCGCCGAACACGACCTGCTCGACCGCGGCGCCGTCCGCGACGCACAGCAGCACCACGTCCGCGCGTTGCGCCAGCTCCGCCGGCGTGGCGGCGACCTGCGCGCCATCGGGAACCAGCGCCTCGGCCTTTTCCCGCGTGCGGTTCCATACGCGCACCGCGTGCCCCGCGTGCAACAAGTGGCGGATCATCGGCGCGCCCATCAATCCCGGACCGCAAAATCCCAGCTCCTGCTTTTGCATCTTCTTCGTCTCCTGCTTCAGGCCTCACGACTTTTCAGATTCCGCATCGCCACGCTCCAGCCATGGCCGGCATGGCCGATGCGACGCAATGGCGAGGCGCCATGATACCGGCGCGGCGTTCGCATCGGCGGCCTCGCGCCCGCGTGGGCGTTGCCTATACTCGATTGGCGTGCGAGCCAAACACGTCGCGCGACGCCCACAAGAAGCTTTGCAGCGGATCGGACCAGGCGCGAAGCGCAAAGTCCGATCGATACCGGAGACATCGTCATGAACGATCACGTCTACAAGCAGATCGAACTCACCGGCTCGTCCACCGTCTCGAGCGACGACGCCATACGCTGCGCCATCGGACGCGCATCGAAAACGCTGCGCAATCTGCACTGGTTCGAGGTCACCGAAACGCGCGGGCTGATCGAAAACGACCAGGTCACGCACTGGCAGGTGACGATCAAAGTGGGGCTGCGTATCGACGAATAAGCGACGAATAAGCGACAAATCAGCACTGAATCCGCGACAACTGAGCTTTGCGCAGCGCAGCCCGGCTTCGCGCCCCGAAAAGCAAGCGGCTGCGCGAGCGTTAAAGCTGCGCGCAGCCGCATGGCGTCGTTGCGCGCTTACTTCGGCAGCGAGCCGTCCACGCCCTCGACGTACCAGTTCAGGCGTTGCAGTTCCGGATCGGTCAGCGTCTTGCCGGCCGGGATCTTGATCGCGCCGGTCTGGTCCTTGATCGGGCCGGTGAAGACGTCCCACTTGCCGCTCGCGATTTGCTCGCGCTTCGCGGCGACGGCCTTCTGCGCGTCGGCGGAGAGTTCGGAGGTGTTCACGTCGCCGAGATCGACAGCTTTCTGCGGAATGCCCCACCAGACCGGGTCGTTCTTCCACTTGCCGTCGAGCACCTGCTGGATCGCGGCAACGTAGTAGACGCCCCAGTTCGCCTCCACCGAGCCCAGGTGCGCGTGCGGGCCGAACTTCTTCATATTCGAGTCCCATCCGAATGCGTGAACGTGCTTCTCTTCGGCGGTCGCGAGCGTCGCGCTGGAATCGGTGTTTTGCAGGAGCACATCGGCACCCTGGCCGATCAGCGTTTCGGCCGCCTGTTTCTCCTTGCCCGGATCGAACCAGCTGTTGATCCAGATGACCTTGGTATGGACCTTCGGATTCACCGAGCGCGCGCCGAGCGTGTACGCGTTGATGTTGCGCACCACCTCGGGAATCGGCACCGAGGCAACGAAGCCGAGCGTATTGGTCCTGGTGGCATAGCCCGCCGCGACGCCCGCGAGATAGGCGCCCTGATACATACGCACGTCATAGGTGCCGAAGTTCGCGGCCTTCTTGTAGCCGGTCGCGTGCAGGAACACGGTATCGGGGAAGTCCTTCGCGACCTTCAGTTCGAAGTCCTGATAACCGAAGCTGGTGCCGAAAATGATCTTGTTGCCCTTGCTCGCGAGATCGCGGAACACGCGCTCCGAATCGGCGGATTCCGGCACGTCCTCCACGCGCGTGATCTTGATCTTGTTGCCGAACTTCTGCTCGACCATTCTGGAGCCCTGATCGTGCGCGTAGGTCCAGCCGGCGTCGCCCGGATTGCCGAGATAGACGAACGCGACGCCCGGCGCATCGGCGGCCCGAGCCTGCGGCGCGAGCGCCGCCGCACCGCACGTGGCGGCCACGGCGAAAGCGGTCAGGATGGTTTTTCTCATCGTGGATCTCCTGTCGTGGATAGGGATACTGCAAGCGTTCGAATCTTCGGAGCGGCCCCAGGCCCGTCCAAGGGCCCATCTGCCCGGCCCCACCTACGCGGCCCGACCTGGGCGGCCCCGCCTAGGCGGCCCCATAAAACGGCTTGCCGAGCGAGGCCGGCGCGTTCAGGCGGATCGTGTTCGGGTTGCGGGAAATGAGGACGAGCACGACGATCGTCGCCACGTAGGGCAGCATGGCGAGGAACTGCGTGGGCACCGGCACGCCCACAGCCTGCGCATAGAACTGCGCGCCCGTGACCGCGCCGAACAACAGCGCGCCGATCAGGAGGCGCCCCGGGCGCCACGTCGCGAACACGACGAGCGCGAGCGCGATCCAGCCGCGCCCCGCCGTGATCTGCTCCTGCCACAAATGCAGTTGCACGACCGAGTAGTAGCTGCCCGCGAGGCCGGCCATCGCGCCGCCGAACGCCGTCGCGCCGTAACGCACGCCGATCACCGGAAAGCCCACCGAGTGCGCGACCTGCGGAGACTCGCCCACCGAGCGCAGCACGAGCCCCGCGCGCGTGCGATAGAGGAACCCGCCGACCACGGCGAACATCAGGAACGCAAGGTAATCGACCGGCGTGAGACTGAAAAATGCGGGCCCGACTACGGGCAGATGCGAGAGGCCCGGAATCGGCCAGGCGGCGATCGTCACCGAGGTGGCGGCCGAGGTGTAGGGCTTGCCCACATACGCCGAAAGCCCGACGCCAAAGATCGTGAGCGACAGGCCGGTGGCGACCTGGTTGGCCTGCATCGTGAGCGTGAGGAAGCCGAACAGCAGCGCCATCGCCATGCCCGCGCCGATGCCGGCAAGCAACCCGAGCCACGGATCGCCGGTGATCGTGGTGAGCGCGTAGCCGGTCACGGCGCCCATCAGCATCATCCCTTCCACGCCGAGGTTGAGCACGCCCGATTTTTCCGTGACGAGTTCGCCCAAGCCCGCGAACATCAGCGGGATAGCCGCCGTAACGGCGCTCGAGGCAAGCGAGCTGGCCTGCTGGATATCCATGTTGTGGAGCCTCTTTCGAATGTTTTTTCGTGGATGAAGCGGTGTATCGGTACGTCAGTTCGAGGCCACGACAGGTTGGCGACGGCGCACGCGGTAAGTCACGAAGAGGTCCGCCCCCAGCAGACAGAACAGCAACAGGCCCTGGAACACGCCCGAGAGCGCCTGCGGCAACTGCATCGAGGTCTGCACGGCTTCGCCGCCCAGATAGAGCAGCGCCATCAGCAGGCTCGCGAGCGCGATCCCGACCGGATGCAGCCGCCCCACGAACGCGACGATGATCGCCGTGAAGCCGTAGCCGGGCGACCACGTCGCCTGCAACTGGCCGATCGGGCCCGCGATCTCGCCCATGCCTGCCAAGCCCGCGAGCGCGCCGGAGAGCAGCAGCGAGGTCCAGATCGTGCGCTTCTCCGAAAAGCCCGCGTAGCGCGCGGCGAGCGGCGCGAGCCCGCCCACGCTCATGCGATAGCCCGCGAAGCTGCGGCGCATGAAGAGCCAGACGAGCGGCACGGCCGCGAGCGTGAGGAAAATCGACGCGTTCAGGCGCGTGCCGCGCAGCCAGTGGATGTGCCAGTCGCCGCCAAAGGTCGGATAGAGCGCGTCGCCGCTGAACATCTCCGAAAGCGGGAAGTTCATGCCGTTCGGATCGCGCCATGGACCGCTCACGAGCCAGATCATCAATTGCGTGGCGACGTAGGTGAGCATCAGGCTCGTGAGGATCTCGCTCGTGTTGAAGCGGCTTTTGAGCCAGGCGGGAATCGCCGCCCACGCCATGCCGCCCAGCACGCCCGCGAGCATCATGAGGAACAGGATCCACCAGCCGGTCGACTGATCGAAGTAGATCGCCACGCCGCTCGCCGCGACACCGCCCAGCACCATCTGCCCTTCCGCGCCGATATTCCAGACGTTGGCGCGATAGCCCGCCGCCAGACCCAGCGCGATCAGGCAGAGCGGCGAGGCCTTGAGCAGCAGCTCGGACCAGCCGTTGATGCTGGAGAGCGGGTCGATGAAGAACGCGTGCATGGCCTGCACGGGATCGCGCCCGACGAGGCCGAAGATCAGAAAGCCGATCGCGAGCGTGAGGAGCGCGGCGACCAGCGGCACGGCGATGCGAACGGTGCGGGACGGCGCCGTGCGGGCTTCGAGGCGGTACGGAAAGATCATGATGGCGATATCGGCAATCGGTCCGGTGGTCGTGGCTTTGACTTGGATGAGGCTTGCGCGCAGATTGCAGACCGGCAGCGCGTCACGCGTGCGCGGGAGGCGCTGCCGGCTCCGCGGGCGGCGGCCCGCCGTCCGGGCGCCCGACGTGCTCCCCGCGCTTCCCGAACAGGCCCGCCATCCAGCGGCCGATCTCCTCGGCGTTGGTCTCGCCGGTGAGACGCGCGGGCGAAAGCCGCCCGCCCGCGAGCACCGCAATGCGGTCGCAGATGTCGAAGAGCTCTTCGAGCTCCTCCGAAATCACGAGGATCGCCACGCCGCGCGCCGACAGGTCGAGCAACTGCTGCCGGATGAACGCCGCCGCGCCGACATCCACGCCCCAGGTGGGCTGGGCGACCACCAGCACCTTCGGCGCCTGCAGGATCTCGCGCCCGACGATGAACTTCTGCAGGTTGCCGCCGGAGAGGCTCTGAGCGAGCGCGTCGGGGCCGCCGCAGCGCACGTCGAAGGCGCCGATGCAGCGTTCGGCGAACGCGCGCATCGCCCCCGTTCTCAGCCAACCCGAGCGCACCATGCCCTGGCGGTGCCCCGTGAGCAGCGCGTTTTCGGCCAGCGACAACGCGGGCACCGCACCGCGCCCGAGCCGCTCCTCGGGCACGAAGGCGAAACCGAGCTTGCGCCGCGCTCCGGCTGAAAGGCGTGCGGCAGCCTTGCCGCAGAGCGTCACGCTATCGGCGCCCATGCCCTGACGGCCCGCCCGCGAGCGGAAGGCGTCGCGCGCCTCGCCCGAGAGCGCGGCAAGCAGTTCCGCCTGGCCGTTGCCGGACACGCCCGCGATCCCCAGAATCTCGCCGGCGTGCACGGCGAACGTGACGTCGTCGAGCGAGGTGCCGAACGGGTCCGCGCTCGGCATCGAGAGATGCTTGACGTCGAGCAGCACGTCGCCCGGCGTATGCGCGCGACGCGTATAGGCGGGCAACGCGTGGCCCACCATCAGCCGCGCGAGCGAAGCATGCGTCTCCTCGCGCGGCGTCACGTGGCCGGTCACCTTGCCCCCGCGCAGCACCGTGGCCGTGTCGCAGAGCGCCTGGATTTCATCGAGCTTGTGGCTGATGTAGAGAATGCTGCAGCCTTCCGAGGCCAGCCGGCGCAAGGTGCCGAACAGCTTGCGCACGGCCTGCGGCGTGAGCACCGAGGTCGGCTCGTCCATGATCAGCAGGCGCGGGCTCTGCAACAGGCAGCGCACGATCTCCACGCGCTGGCGCTCGCCCACCGTGAGGCTGTGCACGTGGCGCTGGGGATCGACGTCGAGCCCATATTGCGCCGACACCTCGCGGATGCGCCTCGCCAGAGCCTTGAGGTCGAACGGCTCGTCGAGCGAAAGCGCGATGTTCTCGCCCACCGTGAGCGTCTCGAACAGCGAGAAATGCTGGAACACCATGCCGATGCCGAGTTTGCGCGCGGCAGCGGGGCTCGGAATGTCGACGGGTTCACCCTCCCAGCGGATTGCGCCGGCGTCCGGGCGCACCGCGCCGTAGACGATCTTCATGAGCGTGCTCTTGCCTGCCCCGTTCTCGCCCAGCAACGCGTGAATCTCCCCGGGCGCGACCGACAGCGAGACGCCGTCGTTCGCGCGCACGGCGGGATATTGCTTCGTGATGCCCGCAAGCGCCAGCCGCGGCGCGCTCGCGCCTGCGCGTGGACTATCGGCCAGACGTGAAGAAGAATCGCCCATGGAGGTTCCGCCGTAGTACGTTATGGCTATCTGTGTTCCAACGTGGTGCGGTGCCGCTCGATGCTGCGGCGAGTCCCCGTAAAGCGTCGCCGCGCGAAACGACAATACCCTGTTAGTCGTGCCAGCGTCGAGCCGCCAAAAACCCGCGTACCCCGCGCGGCGCGGGCTCGACAAGGCGGCTTAGTGGAAAGCCTCCCTTGACGGACCTTTCAGTTCATATTAAAAATCATATACCCACAAAGCCCATCGATCAGCCTAAACATATAATCCGGAGAGTTCATGAGCCAGCAACGCGAGGCGATCGACACGTACCTCTTGCGCGTCTTGCACACCCTTTTGATGGAGCGCAGCGTCACGCGCGCCGCCGTCAAGCTCAATCAATCGCAACCTGCGATCAGCGCGGCGCTGCGGCGTCTGCGCGACATCACCGGCGACCCGCTCCTCGTGCGCGGCAAGTCCGGCATGGTGCCCACCGAATACGGCCTGCGCCTGCTCGAACCCGTGCAGAACGCCCTGCGCGAAATCGAGCGGATTCGTTTCCAGCAACATAATTTCGATCCGGCCACGTCCATCCGCTGCTACCGCATCGGCTGCCCGGACTACCTGAACGTGCTGTTCGTGCCCACCGTGGTCGAACGGTTTCGCCAGGCCGCGCCCAACGCCACGCTCGAGTTCCATTCGCTTGGGCCCTCGTTCGACTACGAGCTCGCGCTTGAGGAAGGCAAGCTCGACATCGTGATCGGCAACTGGCCCGAGCCGCCCGAGCAATTGCACCTCTCGAACCTGTTCGTCGACCAGATCGTCTGCCTGATGAGCAATACCCACCCGTTCGCCAAGCGCGGCGGGCTCACGCTCGACCAGTACCTCAACGCGCCGCATCTTGCGCCCACGCCGTACTCGGTGGGCCAGCGCGGCGCCATCGACGTGCATCTCGCGCGCGAGCGCCTCAAGCGCCACGTGGTCGTCACGCTGCCGTACTTCAATCTCGCGCCCTACGTGCTCATCAAGTCGGATCTCGTCTTCACGACGACGCGCCTGTTCGCCGACCACTACGCGCGCTTCCTGCCGCTCACGGTCGTGCCCGCGCCGCTCGATTTCCCGCCGATGCAGTACTACCAGTTGTGGCATGAACGCTGTCATTACTCGGACGAAGTACGCTGGTTACGCAGTCTCGTGACCGAAGCCACGAAGACGCTGATCGACAAGCCCTGAACGGCACGAGACGCGGCGGCGAGTCGGTCGCCTCGACGCCGCGTTACCGCGCTTTCAACGTCGTTCCGCCACGGGCGGCCCGCACATGCGCGCCGCCCGTTTCTTCGGCACCTCTCCGGCGCCCTCTGCCCTTTTGCTCCTCTGCCCTTTACCTGGCCGACTGCACCAGTTGCGCCGCGAGCCGGTTATGCCGCTCGATCACGGGCCCGAGCTCGACGGTCTGCAGCACGCCCTGCTTGACGACGGTACGCCCCCCGATCACCGAGAGCGCGACCTGCGACGGCGCGCAGAACACGAGCGCCGCTACCGGATCGTGCAGCGCGCCGGCAAAGAGCGGCTGGCGCAGGTCGAACGCGATGAAATCGGCGGCCATGCCCGGGGCGAGCGCGCCGATGTCGTCGCGGCCGAGCACGCGCGCGCCGCCCAGCGTGGCGATCTCGAGCGCCTCGCGCGCGGTCATGGCGTCGGGACCGAAGCCCACGCGCGCGAGCAGCATCGCCTGGCGCGCTTCGGCCACCATCTGCGCGCCGTCGTTCGACGCGGAGCCGTCCACGCCGAGCCCGACCGGCACGCCCGCGAGACGCATTTTCTTGACGGGCGCGATGCCCGAGGCGAGCCGCATGTTCGAGCACGGGCAGTGCGCGACGCCCGTGCCGGTGCGCCCGAACAGGCCAATGCCGTGCTCGTCGAGCTGCACGCAGTGCGCGTGCCAGACGTCGCGGCCCACCCAGCCCAGATCCTCCGCGTACTCGGCGGGCGTCATGCCGAACTTTTCGCGGCTATAGGCGATGTCGTTGACGTTCTCCGCAAGATGCGTATGCATGGAGACGCCATAGTGACGCGCGAGCGTCGCGGATTCGCGCATCAGGTCGCGGCTCACCGAGAACGGCGAGCACGGCGCCACCACGACGCGCAGCATCGCGTAGCGGCCCTCGTCGTGATACGTCTCGATGAGGCGCTGGGTGTCGGCGAGAATCGCGTCTTCGTTTTCGACCACGGAATCGGGCGGCAGGCCGCCGTCCTTCTGGCCGACGCTCATGCTGCCGCGCGCCGCGTGAAAGCGCATGCCGATTTGCTGCGCGGCGCGAATGCTGTCGTCGAGCCGGCTGCCGTTGGGGTAAATGTAAAGATGGTCGCTCGAGGTCGTGCAACCCGAAAGCAGCAGCTCGGCCATGGCCGTGAGCGTCGAGACCTCGATCATCTCGGGCGTGAGATTCGCCCAGACCTTGTAGAGATTCGTGAGCCAGCCGAACAGCTCGGCGTCCTGCGCGGCGGGCACGGCGCGCGTGAGGCTCTGGTACATGTGGTGGTGCGTATTGACGAGCCCCGGCAGCACCAGATGGCCGCTCGCGTCGATCACTTCGTCGGCGGTGACCGGCAAGCTTTCCGTCGGACCGACCGCGACGATGCGGTTGTCTTCGACAAACAAGCCGCCGCCGCGAATCTCGCGCCGCGCGCCATCCATGGTCACGAGCATGTCGGCGTTCTTCACCAGCAGGGTCTTGCCGCGCCCCGGCGTCGTGCCTCGCCCTGCGCCTTGCGCGCTCGCTGTGCGGTTGGTGGGTTCCATCGTGTCTGTTCGCTCCGTTGTCTTGCCGCGGTGCGCGCCTTGCGCTGGTTAGCGCCGCACGCCGCGTTTGAGATACCGTGAAGGTGAAGCAGACGCCCGCGCCGCACGCGCCAGTCAATCCGGGAACCCGGTGCCGACGCGTCCCGACTGAAGACGCCGCTGGCCCGGTTACCCGGCGCCTGGCGCCGTCTTCGGGATGCGCGGCACGCCTGATGGCGAGCCGCGCATGGCCGTTACCTTGCGTGGCCAAAATTACGCTGACAATTCGCCCAGACGAGATACCCGAATTCACGGCTATCGTATAAAGGTCGATTTTTGGCGCGGTTACGATCCATCCATGGGTGAAAACCCGCACTCCGAACTGGCCCGAAAGCCCCACGGAGCAAGGCTCGGCGCACAGGGCACATGCTGCCGGCATTATCTTTCCTATCGGTCGCGCGCTTATGCCGCATTCGTTCTTAAAATGCGTGCACGGCGCTCGCTTCGATCCGCCGACGGGTATGTAGCCACAGCTGACGTGGAGCCTCGATCCGCCGCAAGAATCTTCGGATTCATGGGATCGGGCTGCCGCCGAAACCTCGCAATGACACCAGGAAAACACAAGGACTGCGAATGGGCAAGCTGACTACCCACGTGCTCGACACCGCGAACGGCCGTCCCGGCGCGGGCATCAAGGTCGAACTCTATGCGCTCGACGGCGAGGCACGCCGTGCGCTGAAGACCGTCACGACCAATCACGACGGCCGCTGCGACGAACCGCTGCTCGAAGGCGCGGCACTCGCCGCGGGCGAATACGAACTGGTGTTCCACGCCGGCGACTACTTCGCCGCGCTCGGCGCCAAAGTGCCAGAGCCGCGCTTCGTCGACCGCGTGGTGCTGCGTTTCGGCATCGCCGACACCGCCGCGCACTACCACGTGCCGCTGCTCGTTTCGCCGTGGGCGTACAGCACCTATCGCGGTAGCTGAGCGGTCCTGCCAAACCAACAACGCATAACAGCGCAGCAACGAGACTGGCGGCGGCGCGCGAGCAGCGACGCCCCGCTTTCGCGGCGCCGCACTTTCTCTCGGCGTTTGGCGCGCGGCCGGTTCCCCCGGATCCTGCGAGCCGCCCCCCAGTCAGCGCGAGACGCCTCGCCGTCCGCGCGCAACGAATCAGGAGTGGAGGAGTTTCATGGAAGGCTTTATTACCGACTGGCTGAACCTCGCATTGCGCTGGTTCCACGTCATCGCGGCGATCGCCTGGATCGGCGAATCGTTCTACTTCGTCGCGCTCGACAACAGCCTCAAACCGCCCACGGATCCGAACCAGAAGCGTCGCGGCGTGTTCGGCGAACTGTGGCACGTGCACGGCGGCGGCTTCTACAACATGCAGAAGTACACCGTCGCGCCGCCCGAGATGCCGGACGACCTGCACTGGTCGAAGTGGCCCTCGTACACGACGTGGCTCTCGGGCGCGTCGCTGTTCACGGTGCTGTACCTGATGGCGCCGAACACGTATCTGATCGACAAGAGCGTGCTCGACATGGGCCCGGTCGTCGCGATCTTCTCGGCGCTCGGCTTCCTCGCCGCCGGCTGGATCGTCTATGACTCGCTGTGCCGCACGCTCGGCACGAACGACAAGCTGCTCGGCGTGTGCGTCGGCATCTACGTCGTGATCGCGGCCTACCTCGCCTGCCACATCTTCTCGGGCCGCGCAGCGTACCTGATCATGGGCGCGATGCTGGCGACGATCATGTCGGCGAACGTGTTCTTCGTGATCATCCCGGGCCAGCGCAAGATGGTTGCCGCGATGCTCAAGGGCGAAACGCCGAACCCGATCTACGGCAAGCGCGGCAAGCAGCGCTCGGTGCACAACACCTACTTCACGCTGCCCGTCGTGTTCGCGATGCTGTCGAACCACTACGCGATGACCTACGCGCACTCGTACAACTGGGCCATCCTCGTGGCGATCATGCTGGCCGGCGCGCTGATTCGCCAGTTCTTCGTGATGCGTCACCGTGGCCAGCAACTCTGGTATCTGCCGATCGGCGGCGTGGTGCTGATGTTCGTCGCACTGGTCTGGACGCTGCCGCGCCCGGTCGTGCCGCAAGCCGAAGCCGCGAACGCCCCGACGCTCAAGATCTCGGACATCCAGCCGATCCTGCAGCAGCGTTGCGCGACCTGCCACTCGGCCCACCCGACGATGATGGGTGCAGCGCCCGCCGGCGTGATGTTCGATACGCCCGACGAGATCTCGCAGAACGCCCAGCGCCTCTATCAGCAGGCCGTCACGCTCAAGGCGATGCCGCTTGGCAACGTCACGCACATGACCGACGGCGAGCGTGAGAAGATCGCCATGTGGTTCCAGGGCGGGGCAAAGCAGTAAGCGCCGCAGTAACGGCTCAGGCCGTCCGACACTACGCAAAAATCCCGAAGCGCAACGCTTCGGGATTTTTTTTGGCCGATCACTGACGGAGTCCGCGACGCTCAGGGTATGAACGGCCGGTAGCCGCTATGCAGGATCGGCGCCGCAGCAGGTGCCATGTCCACCGCCGAAAGCACGCGAGGCGCCGGTGTTGCCGGTATTGCCGGTGTTGCCGGTGTTGCCGCCACGGCGCTTTGCGGCGGCAACGCCACCTCGTGTTTCGGCGCGACAGGCGGCGCGCTTTGCGCCATGACCTTGACGTCGCGGCGCACATTCGCCTCGCCCGCTACGCTGTCGTGGCCCGCGACCATCGCCCCGTCCACCTCACCCGCAAAGAGTTGCGCATTGATGCGCCCGACTTCGTCCAGATCGAGCGTGGCAGTCTGCGCAAGCAGCTTGAGCAAAGCGAGCACGACGTCGTAGCGTGCGCGGATGAGATCGCGGCGGCTCGCATACAGCGTATCGGTCGCGCGCAGCACATCGAGGCTCGTGCGGCTGCCCACGTCAAAGCCAACGCGCGTGGCGTCGAGCGCCGTCTGCGCGCGCTGCACGACCTGCTCGAGCGCCATCGCGCGCGCCTGCCCCGAGCTCACGCGCAGCCACGCGTTGCGCGCACCCGCTCCCGAGTCGCGCACCGCCGCATCGAGCTCGTCGCGCGCCTTGTCTTCCAGCGCCATCGCTTCGTCGACTTTCGCCGTGACCTCGCCGCCCGCGAACAGCGGAATCGTGACGGCCAGCATGCCGGTCGTCGTCGTCGTGGGTCTCGAGTAGCCGCCCGCCGCACCGGCCGGCGTGTGCGTCACCTGCAGGTCGACCGTCGGATAACGCTGCGCGCGCGCCTTTTCGGTGTCGAACTTCGCGATCCGCAGCGCCACTTCGCCGATCTGCACCGGATAGCCGTGCGTTTGGGCCTGCGTCACCCACGGTTCGACATCGGCTGGCTGGAGCCTGGGCGCACCGCCTGGCGGAAGCGGCGCAAGCGTATCCACGCGCTGGCCAGCGAGACGTGCGAGCGCCGCGCGCGCGAGACGCGCCTGGCTCTGCGCATCGAGTAACTGCAATTGCGCCTGTGCACGGCTCGCCTCGCCGTCTTGTACGTCGATGAGCGTCGCCTCGCCGGCCGCCTTCGCGCGCAGGACCCGCGCGAAATGCGCCTCGAGCGCGCGCTGATAATCCGTCGCGCGCGCTATCTCGTCGCCGGCCGCGAGCGCGTCGAAATACGCCTGCGCCGCCGCGAGGATGGTGTCCTGCGTGGCGCTCGCCGCCTGCAGGCGGCCGCGCATGGCCTCGTAGTCGGCCTGCCGGTACGCGGTCCAGTTCGCCCAGTTGAAGACCGGCTGCGTCAACCCAACCGTCCAGCCGCTCTGCCAGTAGTGCTGGGTCGGAAAATCCTCGGTCACGATGCCGTTGTAGGCTCGCCCCCAACCGCCGGTGACATGAGGCAGCAGCCCCGCGCGCGCTTTCGGCACGGCCTGCGCGGCGGCGCGCGACGCGGCTCGCGACGCGGCAAGCGCCGGATCGTGATCGAGCGCATCGCCGACCACGGCAAGCAGGTCCGCGCCGCGCGCACCGCTCGCGAGCAGCAGACCGGCCAGCGCGATCGCACGCACGGCGCGCCGGGAGCGCGCGCCGCTCATGCCGTGCCCTCCATCGCCGCGCCAGCGTGCTCGCGCTCGACGCGCACGAACGCGCCGTCGACGAGCCGGTAGTGCTTCTCGAAGCCCTCGGCCATGGCGATGTCGTGCGTGATGACCACGACCGTGCGATCGATTCGCTGCAACAGCGCGGAGATGCGCCGCACGGCAACGGGGTCGAGATTCGAGGTCGGCTCGTCGAGCAACAGCAGTTCGCGCCGCTGATACAGCGCGCGCGCCAGCAGCAGCCGCTGCCGCTGCCCCGCGGAAATATTCGCGAGCGAATCGCTGATGACCGTGCGCGTGCGCATCGGCAAGCGCATCACGTCCTCGAGCAGCCCGACCGCTTCGAGCAGCGCGAGAATGCGCGCTTCGTCGGGATTGCCTTCGAAGAGCGAAATATTGTCGGCGATCGAGCCGTGCAGGATGATGTCGCCCTGCCGCATGTGGACGGCATGGCGGCGAATCTCGTCGACGCTCAGATTGGGCCACGCAATCCCGTTGAGCGTGATCTCGCCTTGCTGCGGCGCCTCCGACGCGGCCAGCAACTTGAAGAGCGTGGACTTGCCCGCGCCCGACGGCCCCGTAATGACGATCTTGTCGCCGCGCGCGATATCGATGCTCGCTCCCGCGAGCACGGGCTGGTCCGATACGCCATAAGCGAAGGTCACGTTGCGCACGCCGATGCGCTCGAACTCGCGGACTTCGACGGTCTTGCGCCTATCCGCGAGCACCGTATAGCGCTCCGGCTCGCAGGCGACGATGTCGTCGACCCGAGCGACGGGCACGCTCAGCATGTAATACGCAAAGCCCGTGTTGATGGTGGCGGCGATCCGCTCGGAAAACAGCGCCTTGTAGATCATGAACGAATAGAACGCACCGACGGACAGCCCGCCACCCAGCATCAGCTTCGCGGCGAACCACGTGACGGCCAGCGTCTCCGCGTGCATGAGCAGCTTGAGCACCGCATCGCGCGTGGCGGCGAGCCGGCTGCTCTGGAACAACGCCGACGCATAGGTGCGGAAGATTTCCATGTAGCGCGCCACACGGCGCGTCTCGCCTTGCGAAAGTTTGATGAGCGACGCGCCGCGTACGGTCTCGAAGAGTGCGTCGTCGCAGCGGGCGCCCTGCTGGAGAACGCGTGCATGCGTATCGCGCATCGATGCGAAGATCGCCCCGGAAACGACGACGTAGACCGCGAAGATCATCAGGACGACGACGGATAGTTTGACGTTCTGAACGAACATCAACAGCATCGCCAACAGCCCGACTGTGACGTCGACGCAAAACGACACGGCCTGACGCGACGCGAATCCGTTGATCTCTTCCTGGGACTTGAAGCGCGTGAAAATGTCCCCGACGTTGCGCTTCTCGAAGTACGCGATGGGCACGCGCAGCAGATGCGCAAACAACCCTTCCGTGGCGTTCACGGTCATGCGCGCGTAGAGCAGTTCGACCAGCACGCCCTGCGCATATTGACTCAGCGCGCCCACGAAAAAGATCGTCCCGAACGTGAGCGCGAGCACGTTGAGCAGTTCGAGGTTATCGGCGGCCACGACATGATCGAGCGCGAAGGCGCCGAAATAAGGCTGCGCGAGGATCGCGAACTGAGCCCCGAGCGCCACGAACAGAATCTTCGCAAACTGGCCGCGCAGTTGCGGATTGAGCGCGCGCAGGCGCGCCAGCGCGTCGGGTACCCGCGAGCGCCGCTTGATGCGCGTGAGCGACGGGGTCGGCGCGCATTCGATCAGATAGCCGGAAACGCACGCGAGAAACGTATCCACCGCGATGCGCCGGCGACCGACCGCCGGGTCGAGCAATGTGACGTAGTGGCGTGTTGCGCGCTCGAATACGACGAAATGCGCGCCACCGAAATGGACGATCGAACCGCGCTTGATCTCGCCGAGCTGAGACGCATCGAAGCGGAACGCCTGGACCTCGAGGCCGAAATCGGTCGCGGTGTCGTAGAGGTCCATCAGCGAAAGGCCATTCGCGGAAATCGGCCGATACGCGGAAAGCTCGCGCACCTCCGTGGCGCGGCCAAAATGCGTGAGCACCATGGCAAGACACGCATAGCCGCACTCGGCGACTTCGTTCTGGTAAATCACCTGCATTTCAGCCTCGCACGATCTTGAACAGCGGCTCGAGCACCCACTCGGCGATGGTGCGTCGCTCGACGACGACGCTCGCGCTCGCCTGCATGCCCGGCAGGATGTCGAAACGCTGCGAGCCGTAGCGGAACGTGTGGCCCGGCAGCGTGACCCACGCCACGTACTCGTCGCCCGCGTCCGGCGGCGTGCCGCCGTTGCCCGCGCCGGCAGCGGCAGCGGGTGCGCCGGGCGGCGACGGCGCGGCGACGGTCGTGCGCGAGATCGAGTCGATGCGCGCTTCGTATGAGCCGAAGCGTGCATAGGGAAACGCGTCGAACTTCAGGCGCACCGTCTGCCCCTCGCGCACGAAACCGCGCCGGCGCGACGGAATGCGCAATTCGGCGCGCAAGGGTTGCGTCGGATCCGTGACGATCACCATCGCAATGTCGTCAGGCTGGAGCGTGCTCCCCTGCACGAGGCGCGAGAACGTCACCATGCCGGCTTTCGGCGCCGAAATCGTCGCGTCGCGCCGGTTTTGCTCGAAGCGCGCGTCCGCTTCCTGGCGATCGCGCGCATGGCTCGCTTCGAGCTCATCGAGCTGGGCGGCGAGCGCGGTCTGGCTGTTGCGCAAATCGGCGAGCGCCGCCAGTATCCGCTGACGACGCGAGGCCGCTTCCGCGCGCGCGATCTGGCTCCGATGCAGGTCCGCGCGCGCCTGTTCGACGCGGTCGGCGACGACATAATCCGCAACGGATTCGAGGCGGGCGACCGTCTTCTGCGCCTCGCTCACGAGCAGGTTGTTCTGTGCGCCCTGCACGTCCAGCTCGGCAAGTTCGGCGCGGCGGCTCGCTTCGTTCGCACGCGCAGTGGCAAGCTGGGTCGTGAGGTCGATGTGCCGCTGGGTGTAGCGCGCATCGGCGGCACGGCGTTCTTCGTCGCGCACCTGGACGTCGAATACCGTGCGGCGCACGCCGTCGCCTGCGAGCGACAAATCGCGCTCGACGCGAAAAAGCGGCTGGCCGGCGCTCACCGGTTCGGGCGGCCGGACGTAGATCGACGAGATTAGCCCGCTCGCGCCTCGTATCTTGATTTCCGCAGGCGATACGATCTCGCAGCGCACATCCTGCTTCAGTTCGACTTCGTGCATGAAGGCGAATGCAACACCCAGTACCACGATCGTCGATGCCGCATAGGCAATCCAACGCCAGCGGATATCCCGGAACTCGGGAAGATAAATCGGTTCCACGTTGTTATAGATCCCCGCGGCCGGTCATGCCGGCCGAACGTGTATGCTCCGGCGCTGCGCGCCGATTGCTCTGCTAGTGTCTCTATTTTCTACTTATAAGGATATCTAACGGATCGCGGCAAAGTGATAGACCGAAGGATGCCCGGCGTACAGCCAATGCGGATAATTTTCCCGGCGTGCCGTCTCGATATGACCGGCGAGCCGTTGCGGCGCATCGGCATCGGCAAGCGCGATGGGCTCGAACATCCTCATGCCGAAGCGGCCTTTCTCGAAGCTCAGATAGAAAGGCAGCAAGAGCGCCGCCACAGGCGCACCCAGCCTGAATACGCCGTTGTGCACGCGGGCCGCCCGACCACCGATCGTCACGCCGACCGTCTCCATGGGAAACCTGGCCAGCGTGAACGGCGGAACGTCGGAAAACACCACGGCTACGCCGTCACGGCGCAGTGCGCGGATGACCCGCAAACCGAGACTGTTGCGGCTCTCGCGACCATTTTCGTCGTAGGTGTAGAGCACACGAATCGAAGGAATCATCGCCGCGTCATTGCCGTACATATCGCGCGGCACACCGGAAACGACCGACATCGACTCAAGCCCCAGCAAGCGACGCACTTCATCCACGACATAGATGTTCGCGTACTGCGAGACATAGTGAAACGGCGATAGCACCACGACGCGGCCCGGCTCTCCAGCCTTGATTTGCTGGATCCGTGACGCCAGTCGATGCGCGGCCGCGCGCAGATCGGGCCATGCGTCGCGCCGCAGCGCGCGCCCGGCGTAAATGCGTTCGTCGAGCCAGGCTTCGCGTACGTTTGCGCTCATGGTGCGCAGTGCATGCACGCGCCCGAGGCCGACGTCGATGCGCCCGGTCTCGTAACGCGACACGCCGGTCGCGCGAACCCGGCCGTTGCAGGCCGCCTGAATTATCCAGTTGGCGAGTGCGATTCGCTCGACTGCCGCGAAAGGCAACGAGGCAAGCAATCTCCGGCGCAGCGCCAGGCGCCCGCGCGCGAGTGGCATGCCAAGGCGTTGGAGGTATTGCAAAAATGCAGCGGCGCTCATGTGCATGGCTTTGCGATGTCGAAACGAACCATAGCCCCAAAAGCAGAAAGGGGGCGTCCCCCCTTTCGTTCAGTTCAGGCGATCAGCGCGGAACCGGCGTGGAGCCACCCGAGCTCGGGCACGGCTTGCAAGCGGACTTGCAACAACCGCCTCCGAGTTGAGTGTTCGCGAGCTGACTGAGATCGATTTTTTCCATTTCTGGTTCTCCAGCGATAGATAAGTTAAAACCACCCCGTTTGGTGGTTCGATTATCTTACCAGCCGAAATTAAATTCGATAAATTATTCACACATCTTTATATTAATTTACAAAAATACACGTTATTCTCAAGCAACCTTATTTGTCAATGAAATCAATAAGAATGGTATTTTCTCATAGATATCAATGCCTCAAAAAAACCAACCAACATCTCTCTCATTGCTTTTCATACAAAAATCAGAACTAGATTGGATCATGAATTAAGAATATTCGTATTCCTTAAATACACATTCCGCCAATAGAGTTGTGCGACGCATCGCCGAGATGGGACTCCCTTCTTTTAGATATCCGGAAACTGTTCCGGTCATCAGTGGTGCATGCGCAGACTAAAATCAACTCTAATATGGTTTCCTGAATGAATAAGATCTATCGCTCTGTCTGGAACGAAGCAGACCAAACCTGGGTCGCCGCGCCCGAAACCGCCACGGCACGCCGAAAATCTTCACGTCGGCTCGCCGTCCTTGCCACGGGGACCGTCGGACTCGCAACGGGCCTCTCGTCCGGCGCAACATTGGCCGCCACACCCGGAACTTTGGGTCAAGGCGGCCTTGAGATCTGCTCGGGCGCGAAGGGATATGCATGGGGCTACAGCGGTGGCAGCGAAGCGCTGGACTGTTCGACCGACGGCAAAGGCACGAGCGACGGTCTCGCCTTCTCGCTGAACAACGCCGGGGATACGAAAGGCGGCTATGGGTTCGGCGCGTCGACGGCGCAAGTGGCTGGCTACAAGAACGGCACGCTCAACATCCGTGGCGCGAGCGTCATGGTGTATGGCCCTACGACGTTCGACAGCGTCGTCACGATGAGCAACAAGAAGATCGTGCAACTCGCGCCGGGCAAGATTTCGGCGGACAGCACGGAGGCCGTCAATGGCGCCCAGCTCTATGCCATTACTGCGGGCGTCGGCAATGCCGTGCAATACGACTCGTCGGCGCACAACTCGGTCACCCTGGGTGGCGCAGGCAGCAGTGTGCCCGTCGCGCTGCGTAACGTGGCCAATGGCACACTCTCTGCTTCGAGCACCGATGCCGTCAATGGCGCGCAACTCTACGCCACGAACTCGAGCATCTCGAACCTTGCCGGCGACGTCACCAACATCCAGGGCGACATCACCAATATCAATGGCAAACTCGCCGACGCCGTGCTTTACGACTCGTCCGCACATGATTCGGTCACGCTCGGCGGCGCAGGCAGCAGCGTGCCCGTCGCGCTGCATAACGTGGCCAATGGCACGCTCTCCGCTTCGAGCACCGATGCCGTCAATGGCGCGCAACTCTACGCCACGAATTCGAACATCTCGAACCTTGCCGGCGACGTCACCAACATTCAGGGCGACATCACCAACATCAACGGCAAGCTCGCCGACGCCGTGCTTTACGACTCGTCCGCACATGATTCGGTGACGCTCGGCGGCGCAGGCAGCAGCGTGCCCGTCGCGCTGCATAACGTGGCCAACGGCGTGCTCTCGGCTTCTTCCACCGATGCCGTCAATGGCGCACAGTTGTACGGCGTGAGCGAGTCGGTTACGAACGTCAATAACGCCATTACGCGGATCCACAACACGCTGACCACGGCCGGCTGGGGTGCACAGGCCACGTCTACGGACCCAACCGCCTACACGTATGGCGGCTTCATCATGGACGCCAACGGCAATGTGAGCAATCCCGCCGTCCTCTACGTCCCGAACACCATCGGAACCGCAAACTCGCAAATCGTCCTCGACCCCGGCGCAGGCAACAGCGCGTATTTCGTCAACGGCGATCACAGTCGATACCTGCCCAAAGGCACCGTCATCAGCAACGTGGCGAACGGTATCGAGGACACGGACGCGGCCAACGTCGGCCAGGTCTACGACATCGTCAGTGCGGCAACCGGCGGTGGATCCAAGCCCTTTTTGCTGCGCTCGGCGAAAGACGACACAAACGGGACATCCGGTGTCGACTCGACCGGCCTCACGCGGACCTACACGACTGCGGCGTATTACTCGCAGGTCAGCGGCCTCGCGAACAACTCCGGCTCTCAAGGACCGTCCGACGCCGCGCGCGCAACCGGCGCCGGCGCCATCGCCATCGGCTCGAACGCCTTTACGCCCGCCGCGAACGGCGTCGCGCTCGGCGTGCAGGCCTATGCGAGCGCAAAGGACGCAGTGGCGATCGGCGCGGGCTCGGTCGCCAATCAGTCGAATACGGTCTCGGTCGGCAACGACGGCACGGGCACGTATGTCGCCTACGATGCCAATGGTCAGGCTTACACGGTTCAAAACGCGGCCAACACCCGCCGTATCGTCAACCTGGCTGCGGGTCAGGGCGATACCGACGCGGTCAACGTCGGGCAGTTGCGCGGCGTGGCGGCCGCTTTGGGAGGCGGCGCCGGCATCAACGCGGCAGGCGGCTTCATCGCGCCCACCTACTCCGTGGGTGGCGCGACCGTGAACACGGTCGGCGACGCCATCGCCAATCTCGACAACCGCGTGCAGAAGAACACGGCCGAGATCGCCGCGCTGGCCGCCGATTCGGGCACGAGCGCAACGCAGGCAGTCGAGAGCGCATCGAGCCCGGCACCGGCCTCGTCCGCGACGTACAGGGTCGCGGCATCGCGCACGCTCCTCGGCGCCGCTGCCGAAACCGGCAGCAGCGCCCCCGCCGGGACCGCAGAAGCCAATTACGCCGCAACGACTGTTGGCGACGCCGCAACCAGTTCGACGGACGCCGATGCCGTGCATTACGACAGCGCCGACCATTCGAGCGTGACGCTTGCCAGCGCAACCGGCGGCACGGTCGGTTTGAGCGGACTCGCGAACGGCGCGCTGTCTCTGGACAGCACCGACGCGGTGACCGGCCAGCAACTCTACGCCACGAACCAGCAAGTCGTCAGCCTCAGTCAGGCACTGCAGAACATCAGCACGGCCGGCTCGACGGCAACCTCGGTCAACTCGACGAGCGGTGTCGCAGCGGCCTCGGGCACGCAGTCGCTTGCGGTCGGCGGCGGCGCAGTCGCAACGGGCGCAAGCTCGACTGCGATTGGCGACAAGGCCAACGCGTCGGCGAGCAATTCCGTGGCGATCGGCGCCAACTCCATTGCGAACCGCGACAATGCCGTGTCGGTCGGCGCTGAAGGATCCGAGCGCCAGATCGTCAACGTTGCCGCCGGCACGTCGGGCACCGATGCGGTCAACCTGAACCAGTTGAACAACGCGGTGACGCAGCAGTCGAAAGCCTTCGGCCAGCAGATCGGCTACCTGCAAAGCTCGATCAACACGGTTTCGAAGAACGCGTACGCCGGCGTGGCCGCGGCAATGGCCATGCCGAACCTCACGCCTTCGGGTCCGGGACGCACGGTGGTCGCAGCGGGCGGCGGCTACTACATGGGCGGCAGTGCTGGAGCGATCGGCGTGACGTATCGCTCGACAAACATGCACTGGCTCGTCAACGGCGGCGTGTCCGTCACGAGCACCGGTAACACGGCTGCTCGCGCCCAGGTCGGCTACGAGTTCTGAGCGCCAACGCGCGTGCCTCGCACGATGCAAAAAGCCACGGCCTCGGCCGTGGCTTTTCTTCGTTCGTCAAACTCGATGCGCCGGCGCTTCAGCGCGTTGCTGCCGCCATCGCCTCTTCGGTCAGCCAGAACGACTCCGGCAAATCCTGCTCGTTGAGGTTCAGGCCATCGCCGCCACGATCGACGACGATAAAGTCGCTCACTTCGCCCAATGCGATCAACGGGTGATGCCAGACGCCCTTGGCGTAATTCACGCCCTGCCAGCCGTGCGAGACGAACGCGCGAATCTTCGTCACGTCCAGTTCGCCCGCCGGCGCCACGACGACGAGATACGGCTTGTCGTTCAGCGGCACGAACGCCTGGCTGCCCAGCGGATGGCGCTCGAGCATCTTGATCTCGAACGGCAGCACGCGCGGCTGGCCGCGAAAGAGATTGACGAGCGTACGGCCGCTTTCGTCCGTGACGTCCACGTTCGCGAGATCGTGATAGCGGATCGTCGTGCCCAGATTGATCGGAATTTGCTTCGCGCCGGCCAGCTCGATCACGTCGCCGAATGGCGCGAACGCTTCGCGCGTCAGCGGCTCGATTGCGAGTGTCGCGCCCAGTGCCTGTGTCGTATCGCTCATGCTTTCTCCCGTTCTCTTTTTGCCGCGCTCAAGCGAGCGTGCCCCACAGACGCACGCGCGAAACACCGCCGTCCGGGATGATGTTCAAACGCACGTGCGTGACCGGGCCCAGCGCCGCAAGTTCGCTCTCGAAGTAGTGCTGATTGTCCATCTTCAGCTTCTGCTCGCCGAGCAGCTCCGGCCAGAACATCGCCTGGGTCACGAGCGAGCTGTCCGTGCCGCCCACCACGCGCGCCGCCTGGAACGAGCAGCGGTCGGGATAGTTGCCCTTGAAGTGCGCCGTATCGACTTCGATCTTCTTGATGATGCCAGGCTGCGCGAGCGCGATGATCGCCCAGTCGTTGCCCGGCTCGCGGCGGCGGCGCGTTTCCCAGCCGTCGCCCATGTTCACGCCGCGGCCCGGCATCAGAATGTTCGAGGCCGCGCCGAAGTGCTGGTTGTTGGCCGCCACCAGATACGCGCCGTTTTCCATGGCCGCGAGGTCGAAGAGTTCCGTGCGGCTCGCGCCCTGCCAGTCCATCTGCGGCTGGCCGTAGACACGCAGGCGCGCGATGCCGCCATCGGGATAGATGTTCACGCGCAGGTGCGTGTAAGGCTTCTCGCTCGAGACTTCCACGTAGTGGTGGCTGTTGCCGTTCAGCGAGGTCGACGGGACGATCTCCGTCCATTCGGTCGTGGCGCCGGGAGCGCCTTCCGCCACGTAGGCGCCGTCAATTGACGCCGCCGGCGGATAGTTGCCGGTGAAGTGGCTCGTGTCGATGTCGAAGCCCTTGATGACACCCGGGCGCGCGAGTTTCACGATGCACCAGTCGTAGCCGGTCGTGCGCTTGCGGCGCGTTTCCCAGCCGTCCATCCACTTGCCGTGGTCGTCGTACTTGCCCGGGATGAAGACGGCCGGCTCCGGATTGAGCATGCGCTCCATCGGGGCGAAGAAGTCGTCGCTCGTCTCGAGCGCCTGCGCGCCCAGGCGCGGGTCCGCGAGATTCACGAAGCGCCGCGTGAAATCCGGTGCGTTAGGGTCGAGAGTCGGGAGTGCCATCTTTGTCTTCCTTCGTGTCTTTTCTATAGATCCAAAACAGCGCCGCGCCGTCGCAGAGTGCGAGGCGCGGCGTCAAGCTCATGCGTCGATCAGTTCGTCAAGCCTGAAGCGCGCAATGCGATAAATCTGGTCGAGGCTCGCGCGCATTTCGTCGGCGCGATTGTTGTTCACGCGCGACTCGAAATTCGCGATGATGCCGTGGCGGTCATAGCCGCGCACCGCGAGAATGAACGGAAAGCCGAACTTCTCGCGATACGCGAGGTTGAGCGCCTGCAGCTTGTCGAACTCTTCCTGGGTGCACAGGTTCAGGCCCGCGCCGCTCTGCTCGCGCGTGGACTCTTGGGTCAGTTCGCCGCGCACGGCGGCCTTGCCTGCGAGTTCCGGGTGAGCGTTGATGAGCGCAAGCTGCTTCGTTTCGCCCGCGCTTTCCACGGCGCCCGACATCGTCTTGTGCAACGCGTCGAGGCTCGTGTAGGGACGCCGTTGCGCCGCCGCTTCCGCCACCCAGGGCGAGTGCTCGAAAATGCCCGAGAGCGCAGCTACGAAGGCGTCGGTCGAGGCGTTGTTCAACTGGTCGAGGGTGTAGTGCATTGCCTTCATGCGGCGGCCCCGCGGTGGTCGTTCTGCTGCGGTTGATAGGGATGGTGCTCGCGCCAGTGGCGCGCGATGTCGACACGGCGCGTGACCCACACGCGGTCGTGCTGTTCGATGTGATCGAGAAAGCGCTGCAGTGCGCGCAATCGCCCCGGGCGGCCGAGCAGACGGCAGTGCATGCCGATCGACAGCATTTTCGGCGCTTCGTCGCCTTCCGCGTAGAGCACGTCGAACGCGTCGCGCAGGTAGGTGAAGAAGTGATCCGCCGTGTTGAAGCCCTGCGGCGTGGCAAAGCGCATGTCGTTCGTGTCGAGCGTATAAGGCACGATCAGTTGCGGCGCGCTTTTGCCGCCGCTGACTTCGACGTCCATCCAGAACGGCAGGTCGTCGCCGTAATAATCCGAGTCGTAGAGGAAGCCGCCATGCTCCGCCACGAGGCGGTGCGTGTTGGGGCTGTCGCGGCCCGTGTACCAGCCGAGCGGACGCACGCCCGCCACGCGCTCGATCGCTTCCATGCCGAGCTTCATGTGCTCGGCTTCGAGTTCCGGCGTGGCGTCCTGATAGTGGATCCAGCGATATCCGTGGCAAGCGATCTCGTGGCCGAGCTCGACGAACGCGCGCGCCACTTCGGGATTCCGTTCGATCGCCATGCCCACGCCGAATACGGTGAGCGGCAAGCCGCGCTTTTCGAATTCGCGCAGGATGCGCCACACGCCCGCGCGCGAGCCGTATTCGTAGATCGACTCCATGCTCATATGACGGGCCGGATAAGCGGCAGCGCCGACGATCTCGGAGAGGAACTGCTCGGAGGCGGGATCGCCATGAAGCACGCAGTTTTCGCCGCCCTCTTCGTAATTGAGCACGAACTGCACCGCGACGCGCGCCTGACCGGGCCAGTTGGCCTGCACAGGGTGCCGACCATAACCGATCAGATCGCGGGGATATTGGGGATCGAATGGCATGCTAATCGAATCTTTCGAATGGGTTACGAAATTTGAAAACCGCGCCGGGGGCACGCACCTGCCGAAACCGGCGGCACCGGCCGAAGTCCTTGCGCCACAAGGCTTTGCATTGCGCCAAGAGTGCCGTTTTCAGGTTCGGCCCAGTGTAGCTAAATCACCAGGGCGCGCCCATACGCACTGACAGATAGTGCGGGTCAAGCGACGTGTATGTGCCGGGCGCGCCCCGCCTGACGCCGGGACGCGCGCGTTGCGTGTTTACCCGTACCGCAATGGACGCACCGGCGGCGGCGTTTCGGTGACGCTCGTGGCATTGGTCGGACTAAAGCGGGCGAACTCCCCATCGTAGCGCTTTGCCAGCGGGCGCGCGAAGTCGCCGCGCTTGGCCGTCACGAGGCGCAGCGCAACGAGCGCCTCCACCCACTTCACCGCCGCCGTCACGCCGTCCACCACCGGTACGCCAAGCGCGTCTTCCACCTGCATGCACAGGCTCGTCATGCCCGCGCAGCCGAGCACGATCGCGTCCGCGCCGTCTTCGTCGAGCGCGCGGCGGCATTCGTCGACGATCGCGCGGCGCGCGGCCGAGCCCGGCTCGTCGAGTTCGAGCACGGCCACGTCGATCGCCCGCACGTTGCGGCAGAAGCGGCTCATGCCGTAGCGCTCGGCGAGATGCCACGCCATCGCCTTGGTGCGCGAGAGCGTCGTCACCACCGAGAAACCCGGCGCGAGCACGCTGGCCGCGTGCATGGCCGCTTCGGCAATGCCCACCACCGGCCCGCGCGCCAGTTCGCGCGCCGCGTACAGCCCGGGATCGCCGAAGCAGGAGATCACGTAGCCGTCGAAGCCCTCGCGCTCGCCGGCCTCCACTTCCGCGAGCAGGCCGGGCGTCGCGAGCGCCTCGTCGTAGTAACCCTCGATCGAGGGCGGCCCCATCGTCGGACTCACGGCGACGACTTCCGTGCCTGGCGCCACCACGGCGCGCGCGCACTGCCCCATCGCAGCCGTCATGCGCTGCGTAGTATTCGGATTGATCAGCTTGATACGCATGTCAGTTCTCTGTTCGTTTCGTGGTGTTTTGTCTTACGCCCGTGCCCGCGCACGTTGGCCCATCGTCAAGGCGCGGTAGAACAGCGCGCCGAGTCCCGCGCCGATGAACCACGAGAAGTTCGCGGCGCCGCCCAGCGACGGCAGCATGACGCACAGGATCGCAATGACCGCGGCCGGCAGCAGCGCCGACACGGCGCGCCAGTTCACGCCGTTGGTGTACCAGTACGCGCCCTTCGTCGAGACGGTGTAGAGGTCGTCGACGGCGAGACGGCCGCGCTTCACGAGATAAAAATCGACGATCAGGACACCGTATAAAGGCCCGATGAAGGCGCCCAGTACGTCGAGCGTGTAGTGAATCACGGCGGGATTGTTGAAGAGATTCCACGGCGTGATGAAAATCGACGCCACCGCCGCGAGCATGCCACCCGCACGCCAGCTAATGAGGCGCGGCGCGACGTTCGAGAAGTCGAACGCTGGCGAAACGAAGTTCGCGACGATATTGATGCCGATGGTCGCGATCGTGAACGTCAGCGCGCCGAGAATGACGGCCGTGGGATGATCGATGCGGCTCACCGTTTCCACGGGATCGGTAATCAGTTGTCCGAATACAGGCAGCGTGGCCGAGGTCGTAATCACCGTGACGATCGAGAACGCGAGGAAGTTGACGGGCAAGCCCCAGAAGTTGCCGCGATGCACGCTCCTGAGCGATTTGCCGTAGCGCGAGAAGTCGCCGAAATTGAGCATGGGCCCCGAAAAATACGACACCACGAGCGACACTGCGGTAATCATCACCGGAATGACTTCCGTGCCGTGGTACTTCACGCCGCCGAGATTCAGGCCGATGTTGTGCCAGCCTGCGCGATACACCATATAGCCGGCCAGGACGAACATCACGGCATACACGGCCGGACCCGCGAAGTCGATGAACTTCTTGATGGTCTCCATGCCGTTCCAGAACACGAACGCCTGCAACACCCAGAGCGTCATGAAGCCGGCCCAGCCCATCGCCGAGAGGCCGAGCAAGCCATGCTTGTGCACGTCGGCGTAAGGCATCAGTTGCGGCACGAACTTGAGCACGACGATCACCAGCGCGCTCGACGCGAGATAAGTCTGGATTCCGTACCATGCCACCGCGATCAGGCCGCGGATCACGGCGGGAATGTTCGCGCCGAGCACGCCGAAGGTGCCGCGGCACGCAACCGGATACGGCACGCCGTGGCGCTGACTGGGCCGCGCGATGAGATTGCACAGCACATTGACGAGCGAGATACCGACGATCAGCACCAGCAGCACCTGCCAGCTCGTGAGCCCGAGCGCGAAGAGACTGCCCGCGAACACATAGCCGCCGACGCTGTGCACGTCGGACATCCAGAACGCGAAGATGTTATAGGCGCCCCACGTCTGCTCCTTGAGCGGCGCGAGATCGTGGTTGTAGAGGCGCTCGCTGTAGCCGGCCGGCAGCCGCATGCCGTCCGCGGCTTCGCTACTCTCGGATGAATCGAAGGTGGGCACTGCCGGACTGCCTGGTGACGCGCTGAACTGAGCCATGATCCGCTCCTTGGAATGGATACGCCGACGAAAAAAAGACGCTTGAAACGCCTCGAAACTCGCGCTGCGCCGCATGCCGCGGCCGCCGCGATGTCTGCGGATGGCTCGGGTCTGGGGCTCGAGGGCGTACGCCCCCGCCGGCGTCCGGCTCGACGCCCATCGCACCGCGCCGGTCGCGCCTCTCGCGCGCCCTGCTCGCCGTGCTGCCTGCCCGGCGGACGCCCTTGCGGCGCCCGCTGCCACATCGATTTTTCGCTGCGCGCGGCGGCCTGCATTGCGCAGCGCCGTGCGTGTCTCCCGTTCTATCCAGCCCGGCGCGTCCGTCCTTCGTGCAAACGCCGCCTCAATACTTCGCATTCCTTCGGTTTTCCGCGGCGCGCCTCACCGCTGGGCGCCACGGCCTTCAGCGCCGGTGGATGACCGACCGATCCTTCCTCAACGCCCGGCCGTGGCTACGGCGCGCGTCGCAAACACGTCCTGCAGATCCACCGAAGCGCCCGCCGGACGGTCGAGCATCTTCAGCTCGACGCCCTGCAAATGCCGCGTCATCAGCGCGGCGGCGTCCTCTGCGTGCCCGGCCTCCAGCGCCGCGATGATCGCCTCGTGATCGTCGAACGAGCATGGGCTGCGCCCCGGCGACTCGTAGAGCGCGGAAATCAGCGTCGAGCGCGCCACGAGGCCATTCAGACAATCGCAGAGCACCGTGTTGCCGGTCAGCGCCGCCAGCTCGGTGTGGAACTCGCCCGACAGGCGGATCCAGGCCGGGAAATCGCGCCCTTCGAACGCCCGGCGCTCGCGCCGGATGGTCTCGCCGATGCTCTTGAGCCTGCGGCTGCCGTGCTGCGCGCTACAAATGCGCTCCACCACCGCGAGCTCGATGATGCGGCGCATCTCGAACACCTCGTGCACCTCCTGGAGCGACGGGCTTGCGACGAACGCGCCGCGGTTCGGCTCCAGATCGACGAGATGGTCGCTCGCGAGCAGCGAGAGAGCCTGCCGGATCGGCCCGCGCTTGACACTGAACACTTCACACAATTGCGCTTCCGTGAGCTTCGCGCCAGGCGGCAAACGATGTTCGAGGATCGCGGCGCGGATGCGCGCTGCGATGGTCTCGGGTTTCGTGCCGGTCGCGTCGGCTTCGGTATCGGCGTTTCTCATGTCTCTCACCTTGATGTTGGGTATCGTAGTTCGGCCATAAAGATTGTCAACAATTTATTCGATGAACCTGGGGAAGATACTCAGATCCGCAGTAGCCCCGTGCGCCCTACCCCAGTGAAACCCGCGTCGTATCGGGGATTTACGCACCACCGCAGTGAATCGGCAATCCATAGCGGCACATTTTTTGTCAACAATTTTGCCGCGATACGGCACCCAGAGCATTCGAAGAATTTGCATTTTTCTGGCTGTTAGTTGCATATATGGCGCCGGAAAAAAGCGCCCGAGGGCGCTTGTCCTACCGCCGAATCCGGTTGGATCAACCGAGATATGGATAGTCGCTCACGGTGAGTTCGAAGCCGTGAGCGTCGGCGTTCAACTGCGCCTGGGCGCCGAACGGCAGCGTGACCATGTTTTCGATGTGGCCGAACGGCAGTCCCGTAATGACCGGAATCCCCACCACCGAGCGCACGTGCTCGATCATCGCGTTCAGGTCATAGCCGTTGTCGTAGTCGAACGGCTTGCCGCCGGAAAAATCGCCGAGCACCAGCGCCTGCTGGCGCGCGAGGATGCCGGAGAGATGAAGTTGATAGAGCATGCGCTCCAACCGGAACGGCTGTTCATTGACGTCCTCGACAAAGAGGATCCCGCCCTGCACCGGCGGCATATAGGGCGTGCCGACGAGCGACGTGAGCACAGCGAGATTGCCGCCCCACAGCATGCCCGAGACGTTGGCGCGCTGCGCCTGCGGCGCCTTGACCTTGAGCGTGAATTCAGGCTTCGTGAGTGCGTTCCAGAAGTGATGCATCGTGAAGCTGCTCAACTCCGGCGCGCCGAAATCGCTCACGAGCATCGGGCCGCCGAACGTGGTGAGCCCCGCGCGCGCGTAGAGCGCAAGCTGGATCGCGGTGAAGTCACTGTGCCCGACGAACGCGATCGGCTCGCCGGCGAGGCGCTTTTTCAGGCCGTCGTAGTCGAGGCCATGCAGAATGCGTACGGCGCCGTAGCCGCCGCGCACGGCGAGCACGATGTCGGGCAAGTCGCGTCCGGGGTCGGCAAGACGGTTCAGCTCGGCAGCGCGCTGGCCGTCGGTGCCGGCAAAACGCTGGAAGCGCCGCTCGGTCGCCTCGATGCCTTCTACGCGGTGGCCCTCGGCGCGAAGCCGCGCGATCCCTCGGTGCACCGCTTGCGGATCATGCGGATAGCCCGACGGTGCAATCAGTTCGATGGTGCGATGAATGGTCATGGTCAACGGGTTCGGTGATCGGTAGCCGCGCCATGCGCCTGCCACGGCGCGGGTGCTCATGACTATTATCCGTTGTTATCGATCGCGACCGGTCCTTACTGGTCCCTACTGGTCGTTGTCGGCAACACCGGGCTCTGCCCCGCTGGCGCGGCGCGCTTCGCGGCTCGCGCGGCGGCGCCCGGCGAAGAATGAGCGCAGCGCGTCGCCGCATTCGGTCTCCAGCACGCCACCCGCCACGCTCGTATGGTGGTTGAGCTGGCCGTTCGAAAAGGCGTCGACGACGCTGCCGCACGCGCCGGTCTTCGGATCGCGCGCGCCGTAGACCACGCGCGCGATGCGGGCGTGCATGATGGCGCCAGCGCACATGAGGCACGGCTCCAGGGTCACGTAGAGTTCGCAGCCGGGCAAGCGGTAGTTGTTCAATGCCGCGCCTGCCGCGCGCAAGGCCGCCATTTCGGCGTGCGCCGAAGGGTCGTGCGTGCCGATTGGATGATTGAAGCCCGTTGCGATCACCTCGTCGCCGCGCACCAGCACGGCGCCGACCGGCACTTCACCGGCTGCGCGCGCCGCTTCGGCGGCCGCCAGCGCGAGGCGCATGAAATGGGAGTCTCGCTCGGTGGCGGGTGTCGCCCGGGACGCAGGGGTTTCGGTGGGTTCTTGCGGCGCGGCACCGCCCTGGCATGTCTCAGGGCGCGCGGCGTCGTGCTTTTCGACCTCGCCTGGCGGCGTGGCGGCCGGCACGCTCACGCGGCCCCCGCCGCGAGGCCCTGCCCGAGCGTCGCTCGCTCGGACAACCGCTCGGCGATGCGGCGGCGATACTCGTGCGGCACCACCAGCGGCCCACCGCGCAAGGACTCGAGCGCCATGTCGAGCGCCAGCATGCGCGCACGCAGCCGGCACTGTTCGGCCTTGTCGCTCACCTTGGCGAGTTCCGCTTCGAGATCGCGCAGTGCGCGAAGCTGTTCGACCGCGGGCGGCACGAAGCCGGCATTCTTCAGAATGCGGTTCGCCACGCGCACTTCTTCGGGCACGAAGGGGTCGTCGTCGAACTCCTGGGGCGCCCCGGCACCCGGCAAGTCGTCGAAGTCGCCGCGCGCAGCCGCGGCGGCAATCCGTTGTTCGACAAGGGCATCAAGCAATTTCATCGGCAATCCACTACGTTGCGGCGCATGCATTCTATCAGGGTAACACCTGGAAGACCCTACGCGTCTGTCGTGGGGAACGTCGAATTCCTACAGATTGACAGGCATGATATTTGATGCAGGGCGCATGACGCGCGTCGGATGCAAAGCCGGATTCGTCTGATTGGAGTGCCTGCCTCGGGGGCTTATCTTTGAGCCGGCTCCGCTTTCAGGTTCGATTCAAGCTCAAACCACGATGAAACATGCTTCGATTTTCGGCGCGCCGCCAGCCTCGGGCTGTCGTGCTGGCGCACTTCGCCCGCTTTCGCGCAGGTGTCGCGCCGCGCGCCGGCTGCGCCTCGTGGCCGCCTGGGTGCTGCTGGCCGCCAGTCTTTCCGGGTGCGGCGTGTTCTGCTCCGCGGGAGGCGGCAGCGGCGGCATCGCAGGGGTATGTGGAGTGGGAACGGGAATGAGATTTTGAGGCGCCACCTATGGCGCCTGCTCCGGTACCGGACGACAATCCGGCACCGGCCTGATCGGACAAGCGCCGCTTACGCTTTGAGCACTTTCCCGACGGCATCGACCACGATGCTCACGTTCTTGTCGTTGAGCCCCGCGACGCACATGCGGCCCGAGCGCAGGATGTACACGCCGAACGCCTCCTTCAGACGCTCGACCTGGTCCGCGCTCAAGCCCGTGTACGTGAACATGCCGCGCTGCTTCACATAGCGCGAGAGCGCCTCGCCGCTCACGTGCGCGGCGAGCCCATCGTGAATCGCCTGACGCATGCGCGCGATGCGCTCGCACATGGCCGCCAGCTCCGTCTCCCACGATTGCTTGAGCTCGGGGCTCATGAGCACGCGCGTGACGATCTTCGCGCCGTGCGTCGGCGGATTGCTGTAGTTCGAGCGCACTGCGCCCGTGAGCTGCCCGAGTACGCGCCCAGCCGCCGCAGCGTCTTCGCAGATCACGTGCAGGCCGCCGCAACGCTCGCCATACAGCGAGAAGTTCTTCGAGAACGAGTTCGCCACCAGCGCCGGCACGCCGCGGCGGCCGAGCTCGCGCACCGCGAACGCGTCGGCGTCGAGGCCCGCGCCGAAGCCTTGATACGCCATGTCGACGAACGGCAGCAGATCGCGCTTTTGCAGCACGTCGATCAGCCGGGTCCATTGCGTCTCGTCCAGATCGACGCCAGTCGGGTTATGGCAGCACGCGTGCAGAAGCACGACGCTCTTCGCGGGCAACGCGTCGATGGCCGAGAGCATCGCGTCGAACTTCAGGCCACCCGTGGCTTCGTCGTAGTACGGGTAGGTGTTCACCACGAAGCCCGCACGCTCGAAGATGAAGCGATGGTTCTCCCACGTGGGATCGCTCACCCAGACCTGGCTCTGCGGGAAATAGCGCTTGATGAAATCGGCGCCCACCTTGAGCGCGCCCGAGCCGCCGAGCGTCTGTACCGTGGCGATGCGGTTCGCCGCGCGCGACGGGCACTGCGCGCCGAATACGAGCCCCTGCACGGCGTCGCGGTATTGGGCGAAACCGGCCATCGGCAGATACGGCTTCGGGCCAGGTTCGTTCAGGATCGCCGCTTCGGCCTCGTGGACCGCCTTCATCACGGGCAGACGGCCGTCGTCGTCGAAATAGATGCCAATGCTCAGATTGACCTTGTTCTGTCGCGGATCTTTCTGGAAGTTCTCGTTGAGCGAGAGGATCGGGTCGCCGGGATAGGCATCGATATGTTCGAACATGGCGTTTGCTTGACGGTTGCTTGCTGGTTGAAGACGGATACGAAATGCCGATAAAAAGCGGCGGGCCGGAGCGGCGCGCCCGGGCGGGCGGCTACGCTCAGCGCGTCTGCACACTGCCCTGCAGCGCAGGCGTCGCACCGCGGCGCCAGAAACGATAGGCGAGCCCGAGCACCGCCAGCCACACCGGAATCAGGTAGACGGAAATCCGCAGATCCGGAATCAAATACATGACAACGAGAATGCCCGCGAGGAACACCAGACACAGGTAATTCGTGAGCGGATAGCCAAGGCTCCGGAAACGCGTCGTCTGGCCCGCGCGCGCCTTCTCGCTACGGAACTTCAGGTGAATCAGGCTGATCATCGCCCAGTTGATGATGAGCGCGGACACCACGAGCCCCATCAGAAGCTCGAACGCCTTGCCCGGCATGAAGTAGTTGATGACCACGCAAGCCGCCGTCGCCACCGCCGTCACGCCGAGCGCCGCCAGCGGAATGCCGCGCCGGTTCACCCTGAGCAGCGCCTTGGGCGCATTGCCCTGCTGCGCGAGGCCGTAGAGCATGCGGCTGTTGCAATAGACGCCGCTGTTGTAGACGGAAAGCGCCGCCGTGAGCACCACGACGTTGAGCACGTTCGCGACCAGGTTGCTGTTCATCGCGTGGAAGATCAGCACGAAGGGGCTGCCGCCCGTCACGACCTTTTCCCACGGATAAAGCGAGAGCAGCACGCCCAGCGCGCCCACGTAGAAAATCAGGATGCGATAGATCACCTGATTGGTCGCGCGCGGGATCGTGTGCGAGGGATCGTCGGCTTCCGCCGCGGTAATGCCGACGAGCTCGAGACCGCCGAACGAGAACATCACGACGGCCATCGACATCACGAGACCCGACATGCCGTGCGGGAAGAAACCGCCGTGGCGCCACAGGTTCGAGACGCCCGCTTCCGGCCCGGCCGAGCCCGAAAGCAGCAGCCAGCCGCCGAACGCGATCATGCCGACGATCGCCAGCACCTTGACGATCGCGAACCAGAATTCGAGCTCGCCGTACGACTTGACGCTCGCGAGATTGACGCCGTTGATCACGACGAAGAAGACGAGCGCCGAGACCCATGTGGGCAGGGTCGGCCACCAGTAATGCATGTAGATGCCGACGGCCGAAAGCTCGGCCATGCTCACGAGCACGTAGAGCACCCAGTAGTTCCAGCCCGAGAGGAAGCCCGCGAACGGGCCGAAGTATTTGTCGGCGAAATAGCTGAACGAGCCGGCGACGGGCTCGTCGACGACCATCTCGCCCAACTGCCGCATGATGAAGAACGCGACGATGCCCGCGATGGCGTAGCCGAGCAGCACCGAGGGGCCGGCGGTCTGAATCGTCTGCGCAATGCCGAGGAACAGTCCGGTGCCGATCGCACCGCCCAGCGCGATCAACTGGATATGACGATTCTTGAGGCCGCGCTTCAGGTGACCATTCTGGTCGCCGTTACGTGTGTCGTTTGAAACCATGTCTCTTCCTGTCTCTTCTTTATCGATGCGCCCGCCGGGAATCCGGATGGGATCCCTGCGCGGCCGCGCGAAATAAAATTGCGCGCGCAACCTTCTGCGCTGGCGCGCTCTCAAGGCCGTCAGCGTTGGCCGACAGCCCTGTCAGGTGCGCCCAGTGTATAGGCGGAGCCGGAAAATATGATTTCATCTGATACGCAGGCAAACCCTGATTGGTACAATTTCATTTCGCATTGGCCACTTCCAAGGCAAGAAAAGTGCAAAACCTCACCCTGGACCCCATCGATCTGCGGCTCCTCGCCGCGCTGCAAGAGCACGGACGCGCCTCGAATCTCGAACTGGCCGCCGCCGTCAAGCTCTCGCCCGCGCAGACGCTCAGGCGCCATCGCCGGCTTGAGGAACTGGGCATCATCAAGCGCTACGAGACGCGGCTCGATGCCCAGGCGCTGGGCTTCGGCGTGGTCGCTTTCATTCAGGTGACGATGGAGCGCGGGCACATGCGCGAGCTCGTCAAGTTCAAGGAGCTCGTCGCAAAGCTGCCGCAGGTGCAGGAGTGCTATTCCGTGACCGGCGATATCGACTACGTACTGAAGGTGGTGGCGCGCGATCTCAAGGCGCTGTCCGAATTCCTGCTCGATACGCTCATGCGCGCGCCCGGCGTGAGCAGCGTGCATTCGATCGTGTGCCTCGATGAGCTCAAGGGAACGAGCGCCATGCCGCTGCAGGAGTGAGCGGAGCGTGAAACGGGATGAAGCAGGCTCGCTGGGGATAAGCCCCGTGCAGACATGCAATTTTATCTCATTTGCATGCGCTGTATGAACGATGATTGTGTTTTCGGGCGCGACACGCTGCGCTGACGGCAAACGACCGCCGCCGCTGGCCGAAACAGCGTCCGCCAGCCGCCGCCTGGCCATACGGCCGAAATAGTCTTGCTAAAAGCCCCATCGTGCACTAAAAAACATGCAGTTAGCACGTCTTTCGGTCGCTAGCCGGTCGGCCAGAGTGACCGAAAAGACCCAAGCAATGGGCGGCTCCACCCACGCGAGCACGACAGTCCATGAGTCTTCTAGAGCTTAGAGGCGTTTCCAGGCACTTCGGCGCCATTCACGCCTTGAACGACGTGACGTTGAGTCTGGAGCCAGGCCAGGTGGTCGGGCTCATGGGCGACAACGGAGCCGGAAAATCGACGCTGGTGAAAGTGATCGCCGGCAACTTTCCGCCCACGCACGGCGAAATCCTCATCGACGGCAAACCGGTCCATTTCAGCAGACCCGTCGACGCTCGCGCTCAGGGCATCGAAGTCGTCTACCAGGATCTCGCGCTGTGCGACAACCTCACCGCGGCCGCCAACGTCTTCCTCGGCCGCGAGCCGCGGATCGGCTTCGGACCTTTTCGCATCCTCGATCACGCGGCGATGTACCGGCGCGCCGGCGAGCTGTTCAAGGCGCTCAAGTCCGAGACGCGTCCGCGCGATCTCGTCCGGCAGATGTCGGGGGGACAGCGCCAGGCCGTGGCGATCGCCCGCACGCGGCTTGCCGAAGCGCGACTCGTCCTGATGGACGAGCCCACCGCCGCGATCAGCGTGCGCCAGGTGGCCGAGGTGCTCGATCTCATCAAACGCCTGTCCGAGCATGGCATTGCCGTGATTCTCATCAGCCACCGCATGCCGGACGTGTTCGAGGTCGCGCATCGCGTCGTGGTCATGCGGCGCGGGCGCAAAGTGGCGGACAAGAACACCGCAGCCTCGTCCCCGGAGGAGGTCACCGGCCTCATCACCGGGGCGATCGCCGCCGCCTGAGCCGGCCACCTCGCCGGCCTTGCATGGAGACCCGAAATTGAACGACGCGCCGCAAAGGCCCCCTCCGATGCCGACATTGCGCGATGATCCGCAGGCCGCGAGGACCCACACCCGCTGGAGCGAGTTGCTCGCGAGTCAGGTGTTCTGGGTCGTGCTCGCGACGATCGTCGGCTGCGTCGCGCTCTCTTTCGCGACCACCAGTTTCGCGACCTCGCAGAATCTCTTCAACGTCACGCGCAATTTCGCCTTCGTCGCCATCGTCGCGCTCGGCATGATGGCCGTGATCGTCACGGGCGGCATCGACATCTCGGTCGGCTCGACCATCGGCATCAGCGGCATCGTGCTCTCGGTGGTCATGAACGCCGGCTATCCGATCTGGGCCGGCATCGGCATGGGGCTCCTGACCGCAGGGCTCGTGGGCCTCGTGAACGGCCTGCTCATCGCCTATCTCGACATGCAGCCCTTCGTGGTGACGCTCGGCATGCTGAGCGTCGGCCGCAGCCTCGCACTGGTGATTTCCCGCAGCCGGACCATCTTCGATTTCGGCCCCGACGGCAGCAAGCTGCTCGCGCTCGGCGGCGGCGCGACCTTCGGCATCGCCAACCCGGTCTGGTTCCTGATCGTCCTCGCCGTGATCTTCTGGTTCGCCTTTCGATGGACGCGCTGGGGCCGCTATGTCTTCGCCGTGGGCGGCAACCGGCATGCGGCGAACCTCACCGGCGTTCCGGTGCGGCGCATCATCTGCTCGGTCTATGTGCTCGGCGGCCTCATGGCGGGCGTCGCGGCGATTCTCGAAGTCGGCTGGCTTGGCGCCGTGACGACGGGCCTCGGCGCCGGAGACGAGTTGCGCGTGATCGCCGCGACCGTGATCGGCGGCACCAATCTGATGGGCGGCGTCGGCAGCGCATTCGGGACCGTGGTGGGCGCCGCGCTCATCGAAGTGATCCGCAACAGCCTGATCCTGCTCGGCGTCGACTCGTTCTGGCAGGGCACCGTCGTGGGCGCTTTCATCATCGTCGCCGTGCTTTTCAATCGGCTCGGCGGTGTGCGGCAAGGAGATTGAATCGCAGGAGACACGGGCGCCGCAGACCCGGCGCCGAACAGGAGGAAACAATGAAGAAAACGTGGATGTGCATTGCTGCGCTCGGAGCGCTCGTCATGCTGGGCTCCTCCGCCTTCGCAGCCGACAAGACCCTCGCGCTCGTCGTCAAGGGACTGGACAACCCCTACTTCGACCTCATGCATCAGGGGTGCGAGCGGGCCAACAAGGAACTCAAGAAGGAAGGCTATACCTGCTACTACACCGGCCCCGCGACGGCCGCCGACGAAAGCGCCGAAGTGCAGATCGTCGACGACTTGCTGACCAAGGGCGTCGCGGCCATTGCGATCTCGCCATCGAACGCGCCGGCCATCGCCGAAGTGATCCGGCGTCGCAACACGAAGATTCCGATCATTACCGCGGATGCCGATCTGCTGCCGAAAGACGCCTCGCTGCGCAAGGCCTATGTCGGCACCGACAACTACGAACTGGGCTACAAGCTCGGCGAGCAACTGAAGCTGCTGATGCCCAAGGGCGGCAATATCTGCCTCGTGATGGGGAACCCGGCGGCGGAGAACATCAATCAGCGCGCCCAGGGCACGCGCGATGCGCTCTCCGGCAAGAAAGGCATCACGAAACTCGCCGGCGAGAACAACTGGCATGAGATCAGCGCCTGCCCACTCTATGTGAACGACGACGCCGCGAAGGCCAATCAGATGATGCAGGATACGCTGACCGCCAACGCCACCGGGCTCGACGCCTTCGTGTTCGAGGGCGGCTGGCCGCTCTTCGCACCGCAGGCGTATTCGCAGGTCGTGGCCCCGATCATGGACAAGATCCAGAGCGGCAAATTCGCGATCGTCTCGGCCGATACGCTAGGGCCGGAGTTGCAGGCGCTCAAGGAGCACAAAGTCAATGCGCTCGTTGGGCAGCGGCCCGAGGAAATGGGCTATCAGGCGGCGATGGTCATGCGCGATCTGGCGCAAGGCAAGACGGTGAAGCCGGTTATTCATACCGGGCTCGATATCTGCACGTGGAAGAACGCGGATACGTGTCTCAAGCATTGAGTGAAATGCGCGTACTGGAGCCGGGGCTTCGAGAGCCCGGCTCCGGCAACCATTGGCTGAAGAACAAACGGGCCATCAGACCGATGGGCCGCCGCCTGTGAGCGGCCAGCGCCCTTTTATGTCGTAGCGCGTCTTGCCGAGCCAGCTATCGATCAGGACAAGCTCGCGTACGGTCCATGTGATCGGTTCAATCTCGCGCGAATTGAATTTGCCTTCGTCGTACAGCAGCGTGAGGTGGGGAGTAAAACGCGCACGGGAAACACGCAGACCTGTCGCCCTGATGGCGTCCCCAAGCTTTTGCCGAAAGTCGACCAACGCGTCTAGCCCCGCGCTCCCCGTCAACACCAAAGGCCAATGCCCCGACTGCCCATTGAAGCTGGAGATCCGGTCAAACGTCACGCCCAATGGCGGCACGTCGATGGTTGCTGCCGCAGCGCACGCGCGCGCGACAATCACCTCCGGCACGCGCACAAAGTTGCCGAGAGAGTGCAGCGTAATGTGCAGGCGCTCGGTGCGCAGCAGCCTGGTCTTGATACGCATTTCCGAGCGCAACCAGCCGCCTGTCTCGGCAATACGCGCAGCAGTATCCGGATCGGGCATCACGGCAAAGAACAAGTGATGCTCCAGCGGTAGCTGGGACACCTCGAATCCTGGTAGCGTGAGTTGAGTCACAGCAGCATTGCAGGTATGCCGGTGGAAGAGACATCCATTATCGTCAATCCGATAACGGTCCGCTTATCGCACGAAAAAACGCCCGGCAGGCGTTATCTGTCGGGCGTTTCCCGGAGCGCTGGGCGACCCGCAATTGGAATTTAGCCCCCATTGGGATTCGAAAGCGTGGCCTGAGATGAGGAAACCTCAACTGCGGGCAGCCAGGGTGACCACAATCAGAGCCGAAAAGATCAGCGCCGGGGCGAGATGCCGGAATGGCTCGCGATTTCGCACCAACGTGAAGAGCGCGCCGGTCATGATCGCGGCGGCCAACGTCAGGCCTAAAACTCGGGTTTGTGGTCCTGGAAGAAGTGCCGCGCTAAGCAATTCGAGCGCGCCACAGAGCAACTGAAACCATGCCGGATAGCCCCAGCGTGCGAAGTCGCGCTTCACCGCGCCGGGTCTTGCGAGATTGACCGCGCCAGCAATCGCGAACAGAACTGCGACGATCATCGCGAGGGTCGATTCGAGAGACGTACTGTTCCACGCCATCGTCATGCTCCGTTAACTTGCTGAAAGTGCTTTTGTGCAGAGAGGTCCGCAATCAGACCGGGGCCATGGGGTTTCCACAAAAGCACTCGCTGAACATCCTGACCGCTTACTGTCTGGTCGAGCGCCAGTGCGTCAGCGAACAATCCAAGCGATTTGCGAGCGTCGTCGAGCGGCCAGAGTTCGACACGATCGGCGCCAATCGAGGCCCGAATCGCTTCACCCATTTGGGCAACGGCAACGGCATCTTCCGCGACCACGTTGAAGATCTGTCCCGTGACTCGACTGTCTCCGGTTGCCGCGCGCTCCACCGCGCTCAGGTAAGCCGTGGCGAGATCATCGACGTGAACGGCAGGCCAGTGATTGCGACCATCGCCGACGACCCTCACACTCCCGGTCTGATGGACCATGCCGGCGAGCATGCCGAAGATACCGCCACCGTAGCCATGCACCATCGCCGGCCTGAGAATCACTGCGGCAACCGAACGGCTCGCTGCTAGCGCCTGCACGTGTCGCTCCACCGCGGGCCGCCAGGCGACGAGCGGTGTCGGGTTCAGCGCCGATGCTTCAGTCGCGGGCTCTCCCGCCGTATTGCCGTAGACCCAGGTGCCCGACGTATAGACAAACACCGCGCCCGGACGCAAATGCGAAAGCATCGCTACAACCGAGGCCTCGTCAGCAACGGCGGCAGAAGCATCGTTGGTCGACGCGGCGTGCACCACGCCATCAGCGGCGGCGGCAGTCGCAGCGAAAGACTGTGGCTCACGCAGGTCGCCGCAATGCAGTTTCACACCGAGATGTGCCAGCGCGCTTGCGGCCGCCGACCTGTCCTGGCGCACCAGCGCTGTCACCCGATGGCCAAGGCTGACTGCCTTGCGCGCGACCGCTTGCCCGATGTAGCCAGTACCGCCTGTAATGAACAATTCCAAAGCGTTCTCCCAACGATTGCCTGCGAAGTTGGATAACCACGACAAACGAGACCAACAAGTCTCGTTTGTCGGAATGTAGACGAGACTGGTCAGTCTTGTCAACTACCCGGCGATCTGGTATTTATTTCGTATGAACGCTTCCTCTCTTTCTGGCCTGAGCCCCCTGCAACGCCGCAAGCGGACTGCCATCCTCGACGGCGCGAAAGCCGTTTTCTTAAGCCAGGGTTTCGGCCTGGCGACGATGGACGATGTCGCGGCGGCCGCTGGCGTCGGCAAACAGACGGTCTACCGCCACTTCAAGTCGAAGGAGGCGCTCTTCGTTGGTCTGGTGAGTTCGATGTGCACGCAGGTGGGCGGAGTTCTTGCCGGCGCTCAGAGCGAGCAATCCGATGGTGCGCCTGAAGTCGAGTTGCGCGAGTTGGGATGGGTGTTGGCGCAAATCCTGATTACGCCGGATTATCTGCGGCTTTACCGGGCCATCGTCGCCGAGGCCGAGCGCCTTCCGGAACTCGGCCAGGTGTTTTACGAAAATGGCGCAAAGGTCGTGCGTGCCTTCGCCGCAAAAATTCTGCGAAAGCGATTTGACGAATCGACTGCCGCATTGCGGGCTGCGACATTCGTTCAGTTGGTGCTGGGCGACGCGTATCTGGAACTGTCGATTGGCTACGCGGTGCCCGATGCTGAAGCGCGCTTTGCGCTGCAGATTGACGAGGCGGTGACAGCTGCGCTTCGCTAAGGAGCGCCGCATAAGATGTCGAGCCACGGCATGCAGAGCGCAGCGGCGTATAGCGCGGGAAGCAAGACATGCGTTTCCCAACCTGCTCGGGTACCGATGGTCGTCTCCACAGCGGCATTCGAGTGTTTGCCCGGCGAAGATGAGCGGCCGAAAGGGGTCGCTATTTCTAATCCGACGACAACGCTGACGGTATCAGGCAGGCCTCTTGGGCACAGCCCCCCGTATACCGTCAGAAATACCGTCGAATTGGGCCCTATGCGACTCGGTACGGATTGAAATTAAAAAATCCCCATATTTTTCAATAGGTTATAAATCAATTCTGGAAATCTATAAAGCGCACATTATTTACCAGCCGATATAACCAATTGCTTTGCTTGATAAATCGCGAACACGGGCGTCTCAGGACGATTTGTGAGCGCGAAACCATCGTTGATACCGACAGGCTCGTTCGGACGTGGTCCTTGATACCGTCACAACCGCAATGCTGCACCAAGATCGTCGTGCTCGAAGGCACTTGCCATGCGGACGATCTCTGCGCGCCTGCAGCCAACCTCCTCGGCAACTGCTTGCCATGTCTGGGTCACGTCCGCCACCTCACGAATCGTGGCCCGAGCCTGTTTCAGCGGCAAGCCGAAAAACTCCGCCGCATTTTCCAAGAGGCCGACCGAACACGTTCCCTCGTCGAGATCGATGTTAGTCGTCAGGATGCGCGCCTTGACGTCGGTTGGCGTGGGATTGAGGTCATAGGCCGGTGATAATACCCAGCCATCGCGGCCAGCCCAGAGGAAACCGTGGTTGCGCAAATGGTCGTCGACATTGGAAACCAGTACGTTGAAGGTCACGCGACGATACAACTGCGCAGCATCGGCCCGCGCCTTCGCACCGTGTTGCGTCAGTGCGTCCACCAGTTCGGGATAGCTGCCGCGTTGGCCGTCCCGCGATCCCGTCATCGACATGGCCGAGAGAAAGGGAATACGAATGCTCCTCGCGCGATCGAAGCGACGCGACAGCAGCACAGATTTACCCGCTACCTGAAGCAGTTCGTGATGCGGGGTGGAAATGCCGGCGCGTTCAGCCAGGCGCAGGGCGACCTCCTCCCACGCCTCGATACTGTATTCGTCGGTCTCCTTCGGGAATTTGGCAATCGACAAATGGCCATACTGATCGATAACCGATGCCTTGGGACGCGCGCCACCAAGTGACGACCCGGGCGCGAAGATCAGTTGCAGATCCTCATCGGTTTCCTCGTCCCTCAAGATGCGCTCCGTGATCTGCAACAACCGCCCCAGCTCGATCAGCGCGGGGACACCGGCGGGCACGGGCGCTTGGAATTCATCTTCTCCGCTCCAGCGGAATCGCAGCGCGCCCAGGCGCGTTTCATCCGCTACGCCCAGCAGATAATCCAGTTCACCAAGCGTGCGGACACGCCGTCCTTCACGTTCGGCTTGTCGACGCTCCGCGCGCTGCATGAGGCGGCGCCCCCATGTATCGGGCGCCGAATCGCCAATCGAACCAAAGATGGATTGGTCAGGCGGCGGTGGGAAGACACCCCGCGTCAACGCCAGCGCCGGCTCAATCGAAAAGCGCTCGACGTCGGCCAGCCAAGTCTCGTCATATTCGAACGTGACCGTTTCTTCCCGACGCGACGCATGGCGCCTGAGCAGCCCTACCGAGCGCGGCGCGCCGTCGAGATCGATATATACCTCGACATCAACCATGGTCACCCTTCCCTCCGCCGCCACGGGGCATCCGGACACGCCGAGGCAATGCGGCGGTCGCCAGCGACTGCCCCACTGTATCCCGGGCGGCGTCGGCAACCTCCAGCAATCCATCCAGAAGCCCAAGCGCCTGTAGAACGGCCGCGTAGATGCCGATGCTCACGCCGGGATCGCCCGCCTCGACGCGCTGCAGAGTCGCTCTCGACGTAAAGGCCCGCTCGGCAATCACCCCCATGGTCAGCCGCCGGCGGCGGCGTGCGTCGTGAATATCGGCGCCTAATTTGCGTAGCGCGCGCCGGACGCCGGCGGAAGGAGTGTGGGGGGTCGGCATTTTGCTATCTTCATAAGTCTTTATGGTCGTTAATGTAACACGAAGTTAGCATTTTTCAGAATCCGTCTGAATTAGCCAAACTGCAGTCGGCTAGTTCACTTGCACCTCTTACCATCCACCAGTTGTGCGAGGACCTGAACCGTCAACTTGAAGCCGTCGACGACGATCTTCACTATGAGGTAAAAAATGTACACCACTACTAGCATGCAAATACTTGACAGCAGTGCTTGATTGTCCTGGGCAGTCTTTGAAACTATGGCTACCCAACCCTCATCGATATTCACAGCTGTGCTGATCTCGATCAGCGGCTTGCTTTGACTCATATAGTCTCCTGCATGTCACACAAGCGTTACAGTGGCTCTGGCATGTATTGCAGCAATTGAGTCAAAACTTCTCTAGTAAGCAACCCAGTAGAATCCTTGCCGACTTTTAGCCCTTCAGGCGCGGGTCGGGGATCTTTCGCGCGAGCACGCCATCGCAGTACTTACGCATGTGTTTGCCAAGTACATTCTCGATAGCCTCAGTGGAGACGTCACATCGTTTCGCGATCAGCTCGCGAGCAAAGTTCTTCGAAACGCCGTACTCCACGACCAACATGAAGAACGCCCATCTGACATTAGCGCGCGAGATCTTTGGAATCGCTCCGGCCGCCCGCACCGATGGCTCGAAGTCAGGTTCGCCTTCGAACAGCAGAATGGCGAAGGGACGCGGCCACGGAAGGTCCGGGAAGCGCATCGGAGCCTCTGCGACCAATCGAACGATCGCGGCGATCAGCCTGGAGTCCCAGAGTCCTTGGTCGGCCTCGATCTCATCCGCCATCTCGCGGAGGTACCTCGCCCGCCCGTCCATTAGCTCATCAATTCGCAGGCTGCCACCAACAATCGAGTCGCTCAACAATCCGAAGACCTCGGTGGCTACGATCTCGTCCCTCTTCCGCCTCTCTTGACGAGTCAGCTTGATGTTTGCGTGCGGCATGTAATAGCTCCTCGCGTCAGATGTAGATAGAGTCCGCCTTATAGGCCAAAGGGAAATTGACGAGAGCCCTAGTCGTGCTTCAGGGTGTGGAGCGGCTCGACATCGCAATCGACGCTGACAGCTTCGCACGCCTCGCTCTGTCGTTCCGCCATGTATTCATTACGGAGAACGAAACAAATTTTCAGCATCCCCCGATGTTCCGCAGTCGATCGTACTCTTTGGGGCAGGCTACGGTTGGGAAGTTATAGAACCCGCACGATGGCTCACGGACTGTGCGCTCCAATACTGGGGCGACATAGACACGCACGGTTTTGCCATTCTCGATCAATTGCGCTACCGATTCGCGCACGTCGGCTCGTTCTTGATAGACCACGCGACACTGATGGCGCATGAAGTCTTCTGGGGAAACGAAGGCGACCAGGTCATACGCGATCTACCGCGATTCACGACGCAAGAGGGCGAACTCTTTGACGATCTACGTGACAATCGGATTCATCACGGATTGCGGCTCGAACAGGAGCGCATCGGGTTTGGGTGGGTCAGAGCGGCGCTAGAAGAGCGCATTTCCGTGTAGCGCGCCGCTCCCGAGGATTGAGATCCACCATCCGCGCTGCTTGTCCGAAATATGTAGGTATTTTTTCGGACCGACTCCTGCTGAATGGTTATGATCAAGCTAACAATGCGCCAGATCAGAAAGTACGCGTTGTTTGCCGATCATCTCAAACCACTGATTTAAAAGAGAATTCTTAAAACCCCTACTCCCACTCGATCATCAACAGGTCTCGCAAGCCCGCATGGTTAAAGGGATTTACAATGATCGACATGGGGCCTTACCGTCGCTTTTACCGTCAGGAGCACACACTTTTTCCGGTGCGGGAGATAGGGCGATTTACGGGGGCAGCGACGCTGGTGACACCATCATCAATCAGCGTCAATCATACCCAACAGGCGACTGCACTTCAGCCTCTCACGTCGAGTGCAACCCGATGATCGGCAGCCCATGCTGGCTGTTCGGTCAGACACCCATCTTTACTGTTCAGCGAATCTTGGGCGCCCCGCCGCAAGCCGTCGGTGATTTGGAATTGTTGATCCCGTCGTAGCCAGACTACGACAACGGCAACTTATCAAAACGACTCGGACGCGATCCCGACGCTCGCCCGGCACTGCGGCGGGGAAGAACCGCTGTCGTCCCTTCCCTGCTCTCGCCCCACTCAACCGCCCCGCTACATAGCGGGCAAGATCATGCCGTCGCCAAAAATGTCAGAAACTAGTGTATAATTTCTTACATTGATAGGTGCCTCAATGAACACGCTGCCCGAGACCATTCTTAGCCAAGCACGCGCTCTTCCCGAGGGAGGTGTGCTGTCGCCCAAGGAGTTCCTGCACCTGGGTAGTCGGTCGGCGGTGGATCAGGCGTTCTCCCGACTGGCTCAGGCCGGCAAGCTGCTGCGCGTGGCGCGGGGCGCCTACTCTGCTCCGGTTTCCAGTCGGTTCGGCTCGCGCGCTCCTGCGCCCGAGAAGGTCGTCCAGGCACTGGCCGAGCAAAGCGGCGAAATCGTCGTGCCGCACGGTGCCAGCGCGGCCAATGCCTTGGGCCTGACGCAGCAAGTACCCATCCGTGAGGTCTATCTGACATCCGGCCGCACTCGCAAGCTCAAGCTCGGCCGTTCGGAAGTGCTGGTAAAGCACGCGCCGCGCTGGATGCTGGCGCTGGGCGCGCGACCGGCCGGCGCGGCCGTGCGCGCGCTGGCCTGGATCGGCCCGACGCACGCCGGCCCCTCGCTGGCATCGCTGCACCGCACCCTTCCTCGCTCCGAGTGGCAGGCGTTGGCCTCGGTACGCGCGACACTGCCGGGCTGGATGGCACGAGCTATCGGCGAGGAAGCCGCGCGTGGCTGAGTATTTCTTCGACCTGAGCAAAGAAGACCAACGGGAGGCGCTGGAATACGGGCGAGCCGAAACCGGCCGCCCCGCTCACCTGCTCGAAAAGGACGTGTGGGTGGTGTGGACACTGCGCATCCTGTTCGAGTCGCCGCTGGCGGCCGACCTAACCTTCAAGGGCGGCACATCGCTGTCAAAAGTTTATAAGGTCATCGACCGCTTCTCCGAAGACATCGACCTGACCTACGACATTCGCAAGCTGATCCCGGACCTGATCGGCGCAGGTGGCGACCTGCCAGCCAGTCGCAGCCAAGCCGGCAAATGGACGCAAGCCGTGCGGCATCGGCTGCCGGACTGGATCAAGCAGAACGTGCAGCCGGTGATACAAGCAGCCCTGACGCGCGAGCGTCTGGAGGCCCGGCTCGAACTCGGCGGACAGGAGAACGACAAACTGCTTCTCCACTACCGTGCTCTGACGCAAGGAACCGGATACGTGGCACCCGTCGTCACACTGGAGTTCGGGGCGCGCGCCACCGGCGAGCCGCATCAGGTATTCCAGGTGACTTGCGACATCGCCGAACACTTGCCTGACGTGTCGTTCCCCACTGCCTCGCCGCTGGTCATGAGCGTCGCGCGCACCTTTTGGGAGAAGGCCACCGCTGCACACGTGTTCTGTGCGCAAGGCCGTATCCGCAGCGAGCGCTACGCACGCCATTGGCATGATCTGGCTGCAATTGCCCGAAGCCCGCATTTCACCGCCGTCATGGCCGATCGTGCGGTGGCAACAGCCGTCGCCCGCCACAAGTCCTACTTCTTCATCGAGAAAGACGCCGACGGCCAAGTGATCAACTACCTACCTGCGACCACGGGGCATCTGAAAATCGTCCCCGAAGGTGAAGCTAGGACGGCACTCGCCAAGGACTACGCTGCCATGCTGGCGGACGAGGTGATGGTAGGCAATGCCGTATCGTTCGACGAGCTGCTGCAAGCATGCGCCGACCTCGAAGCCAAGGTGAACAGGGCTGCAACACAGCTACCCCTCCACTGACGATCTCCGGGGAAAGCCACGAATTCTGCCGAGGACATCAAAAGAAGAATGACCACTAATCCTGGCTTCGAAGACCTCAACAAGCAGTGCGAACGCAGCATCACGAAAATGAGCGATGCTGAGGCACTCGCACACATCGGCAAGTTAATCGACGATGCCTTCGACGCATCCTTCGAGCGTGGTGCCAAGCGCGCACTTTATTTGCTCGACGAATTATCGAAGCGAAAACTTGGCGACTCGGATGGCGCGCTGGTCGAGTATTTCCGAGCCAATACGTGGGCGGCACTGTCACACATAGCGAACGTCCGACAATCCTGGTCTTGGGAGGTGCCCGAGCGGCAAGCGGAACTGCTTGCATTGTCACGTGCCTCAAGCCATGCCGGCTTTGCGAGCCTCGACAAGATTCGTCGGTGCCAGATACTCACTAACCATGCGAACCTGCTCAATACGGTCGGTCGCACGATAGATGCGATCGCCGTCTGGGACGCAGCTCTGAAGATCATCCCTAGCTTTGCTATGGCACTGGGCAACCGTGGTGATGGACTCACAGGCTATGCCCGCATGATGGTTGATGACCGCGAGCGTGCGATCCTGGCTTTGCATGCCTTCGACAGTCTTCGTTCGACGATGGCCGAGGACGCATTCCATGACTCCGTGGATCCACAAGCCGCTCTCACCCATTTCGCCAAGCAGGCTGCGGAACTTGCTGGCGCCGTCGATATCGACTCGGTTCGAGCGATGCAGGATCTCCATTATGGCAATGAAGGCCGATCGAAAATCGAACGCACCTACCGTCGCTGGTGCCTTGAGCATCGCCTCTTTCTGTGCCCCTTGAACGATCTTGGACCACATCTCGCGGCAGCGACCGACGATCTGATGCTGCCGCCCCTGACTGAGGGGTTGAACGACCGTCCTAACGGATATCTGCCCCCGCCAATTGTTGGCTTCTTCAGTCAAATGAAACAGGAGTACGCCTCAGCCCGCTTCATGCTGTTCGAGGGGATAAGCAGCACACAGGTCCACTTCTCCGATCGCGATGTCGCGCTCACCGACACGCTCGACTATCCACTCTATTCTTTGGCCAGTGAACGGGTTCGCACGGCCTTTCGCATCGCCTATTCACTACTCGACAAGGTCGCCTTTCTCGTTGATCGCTACTGGGTCTTAGGTAAGGTACCGGACAGAATTAGCTTCAAGAACGTCTGGATGGTCGAGAACAAGGCACGTCTTCTTCCACAGTTTGAGAAACGCGAAAATCTGCCATTGCGTGGCTTGTTCTGGTTGTCGAAGGAATTGTTCGATGACGAACTCAAGCAGACCACCGGTGCCGACGCTCGTGAGCTGCACAGTATCCGCAATGCGCTGGAGCACACCTATTTGCGTGTAAGCGAAGGTTGGGCCAAGCCGCTCATGATCGACGGGACGAACAACAGCAGCTTTGGTATCGCCATCGGCAGCGACGAACTCGAAGCCAAAGCGATCCGAGTCATGCAAATGGCGCGCTCTGCGCTGTTCTACGTATCCTTTGCAATCGGTGTCGAAGAGCGGAGGAAACAACTTGCAAATCCCGGCCGGCTTCTCGGATCAATGCCGCTCTATGGCCTCAATGACAAGAGGAAGCGGCGTGATCCATGCTGACACTAAGCCCTGTGCAAAACGATCACCGCCCCTCTACTCCACTAAGCTCATCAGAACGAGTATTTACCGGATACCACTAAATGCAGTTTGTCCGCCACGGCCCTGACATTCCCGAACGCCTGTTGCAGGCGCACGAAGACGGGCGTGTAGTATTCTTCTGCGGCGCGGGCATTTCCTACCCCGCACGGCTGCCCGGCTTTTCCGGTCTGGTGGACGGGCTCTATCAAGCCCTTTCGGTCACGCCCAATCCGGTACAGCAGTCCGCGATCAAGGCCGGGCAGTTCGACACCGCCATTGGCCTGTTGGAAGCGGATGTCGTCGGTGGCCGAGGGAAAGTGCGCAGTGAATTGGCGACGATCCTGACGCCTAACCTCACGGCCCCGAACGCGACGGCCACACACGAAGCCCTACTGACGCTGGCGCAGAATCGCGAGGGCCGCACGCGACTCATCACAACCAACTTCGACCGTCTTTTTGAGGAAGTCAGGGCAGCGAAGTCGCTGTCGTTTCCAGACTTCAAGGCTCCTCTACTCCCCGTGCCAAAGACCCGATGGGACGGCCTGGTGTATCTGCACGGTTTGTTGCCCGTTACGGCAACGGCAGGCGATCTGGATCGGCTCGTGGTCTCCAGCGGGGACTTTGGGCTGGCCTACCTGACAGAACGCTGGGCCGCTCGTTTCGTGAGCGAGTTGTTCCGCAACTTCACTGTCTGCTTCGTTGGATACAGCATCAACGATCCCGTGTTGCGCTACATGATGGATGCGTTGGCCGCCGACCGTCTACTGGGGGAATCTCCGCCGGAGATGTTCGCCTTCGGCAGCTATTCCAAAGGCAGGGAGGTCGACCGCGCCAGCGAATGGAAGGCCAAGAACGTCACGCCTATCCTCTACCGCGAACATCAGCATCACGCTTACCTACACAAGACCCTGCGCGCTTGGGCAAACACCTACCGCGACGGTGTACGCGGCAAGGAACGTATCGTTGTCGAATGCGCCATCGCCCGCCCGTTGGCTAGCACGAAGCAGGACGATTTCGTCGGGCGGATGCTGTGGGCGTTGAGCGATCCGGGCGGCTTGCCTGCAAAGCGGTTCGCCGAACTCGACCCCGTGCCGTCGCTGGACTGGCTGGAGCCGTTGAGTGAGGAACTTTATCGCCATGCCGACCTAGGTCGATTCAGTGTGCCACCCCAAACTGCCGTGGACGACAAGCTCGCCTACAGCTTGATCAACAGGCCCACTCCATACCCACTCGCGCCGTGGATGAGGATTGTCGACGCCGGACATCGCAGCAGCGGCTGGGATGCGGTGATGTTCCAACTGGCCCGTTGGCTGCTTCGCCACCTCGACGACCCCAAGCTATTAATCTGGCTGATCAAGCGCGGTGGCCAACTGCACGACCAATTGATCTGGCTGATCGAACGCCGTCTCGACGAATTGGACAAGCTTGCAAACGGTGGCGGCACCACCGAATTGGATCGTATTCGAACGAATGCACCCAACGCCATTCCCCGCCCCGCGATGCGAACGCTCTGGCGCTTACTGCTCAATGGGTATGTGAGATCTGGACTGCGCGACCTAAGCCTCTACCGATGGCGTGATCAATTCAAGCATGATGGGTTGACCGCCAGCGTGCGCTTGGCTCTTCGGGAGACATTGACACCTCGCCTGTCATTGCGCGAGCCATTCCGCTGGTCTGACGCAGACGGTGACGAAGCGCAGGATCGCATCAAGAGTATTGTGGAATGGGAAGTCGTGCTGGCATCAGATCACGTCCATTCCGGCCTGCGCGACATGCCCAAGAATGAACAATGGACGGCGGCACTGCCAGAACTGCTGGACGACTTCAGCGCCTTGCTGCGCGATGCGCTCGACTTGATGCGTGAGCTTGGCGGTGTGGATAGCAAGAACGATCATTCGTATGTCCATCAACCTTCGATTTCAGACCACTCACAGAACAAGGACTTTCACGACTGGACGGCGTTGATCGAACTGACCCGTGATGCGTGGTTAGCCGCCGCCATGAAGTCACCGGAACAAGCGCGAATCGTGGCCGAGACTTGGGCGCACGGGGCATATCCGGTATTCCGACGCCTCGCACTGTTTGCCGCCGCGCAGGAGCGTGTTGTTCCGCTTCGGCAGGCGCTCGACTGGCTATTGGCGGACGAGCGGCGGTGGCTCTGGTCGGAAGAAACCAGGCGCGAGACCATGCGTCTGCTGGTTTCCTTGGCACCACAAGTGGATGCAACGATGCTGGCCGAGTTGGAGCAGGCCATTCTTTCCGGGCCGCCTCGCCATCTGTATCGCACAGATATCGAGCCCGATGCTTGGAACAACATCGTTGACCACGGCGTATGGCTGCGGCTTGCGAAAATAGCCCAAGCAGGAGCAACGCTCAGCCAAGCGGGACAGTCGCGGCTCGACGCTCTCTCAGCACAGTACCCCTGGCAGCTTGCAGCGGATGAGAGTGACGAATTTCCCATCTGGATGGGCGGTGGCTGGGTCGGTGACCGCGATCCGTGGAAGCCATTCACTCCCATTCCGCGCACGAGGCGAGGAGTGCTGAACTATCTGTTGGCACATCCCGTTCTGGAAGACTCGCAGCAAGACGACTGGCGCAAGCTGTGCTCGGAAATGTTTCAGGCAACGGCCTATGCCTTGTGCAAGCTCGCGCAGCAAGACAATTGGCCGGTCGAACGCTGGCGCGATGCGCTGCAAGCCTGGGCGGAAGAAAAGCTGTGCGACCGCTCGTGGCACTTCATGGCTCCGGTTGTCGTCGGTTCCCCTAATGACTTTGTGGAAGCCTTGTCTCACGGCATCGGTTGGTGGCTACAAGCTGTGGCGAAAACCTTCGAGGTCCACGAGGATCACTTCCTGACGCTGGCCCAACGCATCTTGCAGTTGAATTTCGATGACGACGGCGACACTGATGATCCGGTCTTCCGCGCCATCAATCACCCTGTCGGCCATGTGACGCAGGCATTGCTGGATTGGTGGTATCGCCGAGAACCAGACGACGGACAAGGGTTGCCGGAATCCATCAAGCCAATTTTCACGGCGCTTTGCGATACGCAAGTCGCCAAGTTCAGGCACGGTCGGGTATTGCTAGCAGCCCATGCCCTCTCGTTGTTCCGGGTGGACAAGGCTTGGTCGGAGCAACACCTTCTGCCACTGCTCAACTGGAATCGTTCCGAAACCGAAGCGCAAGCTGCGTGGGAAGGCTTCCTTTGGTCACCACGGCTTTATCGCCCGTTGATAGAAGCGATCAAGCCCGCCCTCCTCGATACCGTGAATCATTATTCGCAGTTGGGCAAGCACAATGAGCAGTTCGTGGCGTTCCTGACATTTGCGGCGCTCGATCCCGGCGACACCTTCACCATAGCGCAACTAGCCGCTGCCATCCGCGCACTTCCTGCCGATGGCCTGCGCGAATCGGCTCAAGCCCTAGTGCGGGCGCAGGAAGGCGCAGGCGACCAGCGCGAAGACTACTGGAAGAACCGGGTCTTGCCGTTTTGGGAAAAGATCTGGCCGAAGTCCAATGATCAGGCATCGAGCACCAACGCCGAATCGCTAGCTCGCCTTTGCGTGGCGACAGGCGGTGAGTTTCCATCGGCGATGGCGGCGGTCGAAAATTGGCTACGAGTGGTTCAACATCCCGACTATGTGATTCATCGGTTGCAGGAATCCGGCCTATCCGCCCGTTTTCCAGAAGATGCACTGCGGCTGTTATTCACCATCCTGGGCGACCAACCATCGTGGTTGCCACAGGAACTGCGCCAATGCCTTGATGCCATTGGTCAAGCAGCGCCGAATTTGCGTCAAGATCACAGGTTCATGAGAGTAGACGAACTCGCACGGAAGTTTGGTATTTAAAACTGGCGAGAGGGGGCCCCATTCAACAGCTTCAGTCAACTGCCAAGTTGACAAGGCCATCAAATGACAGCCTTGTCGCTATTTCAGATCATCGAACTTAGCGTTGACGCGACCGTGTTCTCCGGCATCAGTCTGAGAACATGGGTCTGCTCATTGATCCAAGCATCGACCATGTTGGACCACTCTTGCAGCATGTGGCGCCGCTGCTCGGCATACTCGGCCTTGTTGTAGATGGAACGCGAGGAACGTCCTTCCTCGTGCGCCAGACACTTTTCAATCCAGTCCCGATTGAATCCCATTTCGTTCAACAGCGTTGATCCAGTGCGGCGCAGATCGTGGACGGTGAACGACTCCAGCGGCACACCTGCTGTCTTGGCTCGCTCAGCTACGATTTGCGTAACCCGGTTCAAGGTCGCGTTAGACATGCAGCGATCAGCGTCGTAGCGCGATGGCAGTACGAACTTGGAGCCCGCTGCGCAGGTGTGGAGCGCCGTGAAGATGTCGAGAGCTTGCTGCGACAGATAGACCACATGGGGTTTGCGCCCCTTCATACGGTGCTTTGGAATAGTCCAAGTCGCATTCTCGAAATCGACCTCATCCCAAGTGGCTTGGATCAGTTCGCTCTTACGCACCAGCGTCAGAAGGATCATGCGCAATGCCAATCGGATGGTCGGATAGGTGGTAACAGACTCCAATTGCTTTGACATCAGGTAGATTTCTAGCGGCGACAACGCGCGATCCTTCGGAACGAACGTTGCAATGGATGCTGCATCTACGCTATCAGCCGGGTTTGCGACCTTCTCCCCATGCAGATTTGCGTAACCATAGATCTGCTTCACGATGTCGCGGATTTGTACGGCAGTCGCAGGTGCGCCTCGCGCCTTCACTCGCATGCACAATGCACGCAGATCCTCTCCGTGGATCTCGCTCAGGAGACGCCTCTTGAAAGCAGGCAGAATGTCTCGATCCAGTACGCTCTTGCGCATCGAACGAGTTGACTCAGCCATCGTAGCCCCATAAAGCCAGCGATTCGCATGATCACTGAAAGTTTGCGTTTCAGGTCCACGAGCCTTCTCTCGCTGCTTCTGTAGCGCTGGCGAAATACCCTCGCCTATCATCCGCCTGGCATTTCGCAATTTGTCCCGAGCCGCGGCAAGTGAGATACCACCGAAACCGTAGCGGCCAATGGTCAGCGTCTCGCGTCGGCCATTGATCCGATAGTCGTACCGGAAGGAAATGGCTCCTGACGGCGAAATGGCCGCGTACATGCCATCGCGATCTGCAACCTTGTAAAGAGCGGCGCGCGGCTTGAGGTTCCGCAAGGCAAAGTCTGTGAGCATGAGATTGGGTCTCCTGATAGAGACGGCCGATTGCCGTCACCTATCACGAGCCCTGTATATCTCCGCAAACCCGCACGAAACCTATGCTTCTGAGATCAATCACTACCGTCGCCGACGGTATTGCCATATCGGCATGAGTCGAGCCTAGCCGAAGGGGTTCACACGTCCCGTCGGTTTTACCGTCAAATTCTCCGCCTGACGGCGCTGAACAAGTGAGAGCTCACCCATGACGATCTTTAAAATCAACACCTTAGAGGAGTCACGCTCTAATTGACTATTTCTCGGTCAATTTCCAAATTGTTGATTTATATGGGGAAACTCCTTCCCCTTACTCCCACTCAATCGTCGCCGGCGGCTTCCCCGAAATGTCGTACACGACCCGATTGATCCCGCGCACCTCATTGATGATGCGATTCGACACATGCCCGAGCAACTCATGCGGCAGATGCGCCCAATGCGCGGTCATGAAGTCGAGCGTCTGCACCGCGCGCAGTGCGACCACGTACTCATAGGTCCGACCGTCCCCCATCACACCCACGCTCTTCACAGGCAGGAACACCGCGAACGCCTGGCTCGTCAGCTCGTACCAGGACTTACCGGTTTCCTTGTCGATCGTGTTACGCAGCGTCTCGATAAAAATCGCGTCGGCCCGGCGCAGCAGGTCCGCGAACTCGCGCTTCACTTCGCCCAGAATACGCACGCCCAGACCCGGGCCCGGGAACGGATGGCGATACACCATATCGTGCGGCAGACCCAGCTTCACGCCCAGTTCGCGCACTTCGTCCTTGAACAACTCGCGCAGCGGCTCGAGCAACTTGAGGTTCAGCGTCTCCGGCAGGCCGCCCACGTTGTGGTGGCTCTTGATCGTGTGCGCGCCCTTCTTGCCCTTGCCGGCCGACTCGATCACGTCCGGATAGATCGTGCCCTGCGCGAGCCACTTCGCGTCGGTGAGCTTGCCCGCTTCGGCCTGGAACACCTCGACGAATTCCGCGCCGATGATCTTGCGCTTCGCTTCCGGATCGGTCACGCCGGCAAGTTTCGAGAGGAACGCCTCGCTCGCATCGACGTGAACCACGTTTACGCCGAGGTTGTCCGCGAACATCGACATCACCTGCTCGGCTTCGTTCAGGCGCAAGAGGCCGTGATCGACGAACACGCAGGTCAGCTGGTCGCCGATCGCGCGATGCAACAGCGCCGCCGCCACCGACGAATCCACGCCGCCCGAGAGGCCCAGAATGACGTGCTCGTTGCCCACCTGCTTGCGGATCGCTTCGACCGCTTCGTCGATATAGTGGCCCATTTCCCAGTCGGCCTTCGCGCCGCAGATGCCGAGCACGAAGCGCTCGAGCATCGCGCGGCCCTGCACCGTGTGCGTGACTTCCGGGTGCCATTGCAGGCCGTAGAAGTGGCGCGCTTCATCGGCCATCGCCGCGATCGGGCACGATTCGGTCGATGCCATCAGCTTGAAGCCGGGCGGCATGTCGGTGACCTTGTCGCCGTGGCTCATCCACACCTTGAGCATGCCGTGGCCTTCGCTCGTGCGGAAATCCTCGATGCCTTCGAGAAAGCTCGTGTGGTTACGCGCGCGCACTTCGGCGTAGCCGAACTCACGCAGATGGCCGCCATCGACCTTGCCGCCGAGCTGCTCGGCCATCGTCTGCATGCCGTAGCAAATGCCGAGCACCGGCACGCCCAATTCGAACACGGCTTGCGGCGCGCGCGGAGTATCGGTTTCGGTGACCGAGTTCGGGCCGCCCGAGAGGATGACGCCCTTCGGTGCGAATTCGCGGATGAATGCGTCGTCGACGTCGTACGGATGGATTTCGGAGTAGACGTTGGCTTCGCGCACGCGGCGCGCGATGAGCTGGGTGACTTGCGAACCGAAGTCGAGAATCAGGATTTTGTCGTGCATGGCAGCGGACGAGACCTAAAAAAGAACGGATACAGAAAGCCGCGCGCTGGGTGAATCCGGCGCGCGGCGTGAATTCATCGGAACTGTGGCGCCTGGCGGCAGTGCCGTCCAACAGCGAAATAAACGGCGCAGTGCGGACGCAAGGCGGCTGACGTTGCCTGTGCCGGAGCGACTCGCCCGATCAGCCACGCAGTGGCGGCCGCGGTGCGCCGGCGGCTTCGTCGCGCGCGGTGAGGCGTGCCTCCTCTTGCGCTTGCGCAGCCGTGCGCGACGGGGTCTCCGTCACGGCAGGCGGCACCGGGGCCGGCGCCCCCGGCGTCACGGCCGGTGGCGGCACCACGGGCTCGGCGGAGGACGCACCGGCGCCAGCCTCGGCCGGGCCGCCGGCAAAAACCGGCTTTGCGTACACCACCGGCTCTTCGCGCTTTGTCCTGGCCGCCGCGCGCGCTTCGCGCTCCTGCGCGGCGGCTTCGGCCGCCTGCGCTTTTTCGCGCCGCTTCACCGCGCCGGCAAGCCGCGTTCCGCCCAAGCCCACGATGACGAGCCAGGCGCCCACCGCGCCAGCCACCAGTTGGCCGAAGCCCGTGAGCCGCGGCGTATGCAGGCCGATCAGCCAGACCAGCATCAGCACGCCGGCAATCCAGTTGACGTGCCCCACCGTGCGCCCGACCGTGGCGGTCAAGCCGCCGTCGAACGCCGCACGTAATGCGATCCAGGCGAAGCCGAACAGCACCACGCCGAACGCCTGCCCGATGAGCGCCGGCTGCGGCTGCACCAGTTGCAACGCGTTGTAGAGCGAGTTCCAGGGCGTGAGCAGGAACAGCGCGCCGAAACCCAGCAACGTCAACGCATCGACAATCAGCACTATGCGCAGCAACGGCTTCATCGCGGTTTAGTCCACGTGGTAGTTGGGGGCTTCCTTCGTGATCTGCACGTCGTGGACGTGCGATTCGTTCAGGCCGGCACCCGTGATCTGCACGAACTCTGCCTTCGCGTGCAGCTCGTCGATCGTGCGGCAGCCGCAGTAGCCCATCGAGGCGCGCACGCCACCGATCAACTGGAACAGGATGGCGTTGATTGGGCCCTTGTAGGCCACGCGGCCTTCGATGCCTTCCGGCACAAGCTTGTCGATGTTGGCCGAGTTGTCCTGGAAGTAGCGGTCCGCGGCGCCGTCCTTCATCGCGCCAACCGAGCCCATGCCGCGGTACGACTTGTACTGCCGGCCCTGATACAGGAACACGTCGCCCGGCGACTCTTCGGTACCCGCGAACATGCTGCCCATCATCACAGCGTTCGCGCCGGCTGCCAGCGCCTTCGAAACGTCGCCCGAGTAGCGCACGCCGCCATCGGCGATGCAAGGCACGCCGGTACCCTTGAGCGCTTCCGAAACATTGGAGATCGCGCTGATCTGCGGCACGCCCACGCCCGCGACAATACGCGTCGTGCAGATCGAGCCCGGGCCGATGCCGACCTTCACGCCGTCCGCGCCGTATTCGACGAGCGCGCGCGCCGCGTCGGCGGTCGCGATGTTGCCGCCGATCACTTCGACATGCGGGAAGTTCTTCTTGACCCACTGGACGCGCTCGAGCACGCCCTTGCTGTGGCCGTGCGCTGTATCGACCACGATCACGTCCACGCCGGCCTGCACCAGCAGCTCGACGCGCTCTTCGTTGTCCGGGCCCACGCCGACGGCCGCGCCCGCGCGCAGCTTGCCGTGCTCGTCCTTGCATGCGGCCGGGTGCTCGGTCTGCTTGGTGATGTCCTTGACGGTCATGAGGCCGCGCAGTTCGAACGCGTCGTTCACGACCAGCACGCGCTCGAGGCGGTGGCTGTGCATGAGCGCCTTGGCTTCGGTGAGCGGCGTGCCTTCCTTGACGGTCACGAGGCGCTCGCGCGGCGTCATGATCGAGCGCACCGGCTCGTCCAGACGCGTTTCGAAGCGCAGATCGCGGTTGGTGACGATACCGACCAACTGCGCGCCTTCGACGACCGGGAAGCCCGAAATGCCATGCTGCTGCGAGAGTGCGATCACGTCCGCGACCTTCATCTGCGGCGGAATCGTGATCGGATCGCGCACCACGCCCGACTCGAAGCGCTTCACCTTCGCAACCTCGCGCGCCTGCTCGGCGGGCGTGAGGTTCTTGTGGACGATGCCGACGCCACCCTGCTGCGCCATCGCAATGGCGAGACGGCCTTCCGTGACGGTATCCATCGCGGCCGAAACGAGCGGAATGTTCAGGGAAATATTGCGGGTCAGCCGGGTCTTCAGGCTGGTATCGCGCGGGAGAACGTCGGAGAAGGCGGGGACGAGGAGCACGTCATCGAACGTGAGTGCTTTCTGGATCAGACGCATGGCAAATCCTATAGGCGCAAAAGCAGATTATACGGGATAGCGCCCTGGAAATCATCAGTGCGTACAGTAGCTTAGCGCCGATTCCGGGATTTTTTTGAGGTTTGGAAGCGTCTGCGGAACAACGCGGAAGACACGCGTCAGACCCGATTTTCCGGGCGCTTCACACACCTGGCGAATCGCACCATGCAGGATTGAACAAGACAGCCGCGTCGGCGCACGGTTAAGCTGCCTGCCATTCTGTGCGGCCAGGACGGCCAGATCGAAATTGCGGAGGCAAGACAAATGCAGCGTGGTGTGGTGTACGGCGTGCTCGCCGGTGCGTTATGGGGAACCGTGTTTCTGGTGCCCCGCCAGTTGCCGGAATTCTCGCCGCTGCTGCTGAGCGCCGGGCGCTATACGATGTACGGCCTCGTCTCGTTCGCCGCGCTCCTGCCCATGCTCCGGCGCGTCTGGCCGCGCCTCACGCGCGCCGACCTCGTCGCGCTCGTGAAGCTCGCCCTGGTCGGCAACCTCCTCTACTACCTCTTTCTCGCGAGCGCGATCCATCTCGTCGGCATCGCGCCCGCCTCGCTGATCGTCGGCGTCCTGCCGGTCACGGTCACCCTGCTCGGACGCAGCGATCACGGCGCCGTGGCGCTCTCAAAGCTGGTTTGGCCGCTCGCCATGATCGCGGCCGGTATCGTCTGCATCAACGTCGATGTCTTCACGGCGGATGCCGGCGATCACGCGAGCACGCTCACGAAGATTGCCGGTCTCGCTTGCGCCGTCGGCGCGCTCGCGTGCTGGACGTGGTATGCCGTCGAAAATGCGCGCTATCTGCAGCGCAATGCTCATTTCGGCGGCAACGAGTGGTCGGTGTTGTGGGGCGTCGTCACGGGCGCGCTCGGCGGCCTGCTCTGGCTCGCGGTGCTCGCGCTGCCCGCCGGATCGGTGCAGGAGAGCGTGGGCGCGGGGCGCTGGAGCGCGTTCTGGCAGTTGAATCTCGTGCTGGCCATCGGTGCGTCGTGGCTCGGCAACGGCCTGTGGAACGCGGCGTCCAAGCGCCTGCCACTTACGCTTTCGGGCCAGATGATCGTCTTCGAGACGCTGTTCGCCCTGCTCTACGGCTTCGTCTACGACCACCGCCTGCCGCGCATGCTGGAAGTCGCGGCGATCGTCTTGCTGGTGGTGGGGGTGAGCGGGTCGGTCCGCCAGCATTCAGGCGGACCGGAAGACACGGCGCACGGCGACGGTATCGTGCCGGAAGGCGATTTGCCGGGGATTCCGGGGGGCGGCAAGGCCGATACGCCGGGAAAGAACGGCATGCAGCGTCGCCGCGCGGCGAACTGAACTCCACCTGCGCACCCCGCCGGACGGCCACCAGCGCGCATTCAGGCGGCCGTCAATGTAGCTTCAATACAGATTCGACAGCGCCGCTTCAGCGCGAATCCTTGTTCTGCCACTTGCGGCCCTCGATCGAGCCTTCCTTGCGGGTCTTGTCGACGCGGCGCTGGCGTGCGAGCTTGGGATCGACCACCAGCGGACGGTAGATCTCCACGCGGTCGTGGTCGGCGAGCACGGTGTCGAGCGGCTTGAGCTTGCCGTAGACGCCCACCTTCAGTTTCGTCAGATCGATCTCGGGATGGCGCGCGAGGATGCCGCTGGCATCGATGGCCTGCTGCACCGTCGCGCCCGGCGCCAATTCCACGCCGACGAGCGTCTGCGTCTCGGGCAGCGCGTAGCAGACGTCGATGGACAGTTTCGCGCTCATGGTTTGTTCTTGCCGTAACGCTGGTCGGCGCGCTTCACGAACGTGTCGACGAAGGTGTTCGCAATGTGATGGAACACCGGGCCGATGATCTTTTCGAGAATGATGTTTGAAAACTCGTAGTGCAGCGAGAATTCGATCTTGCAGGCGTCCGCGCGCAGCGGCGTGAAGCGCCAGGCGCCCGTGAACTTCTTGAACGGGCCGTCCGCGAACTCCATGTCGATGCGCTCGGGCCGCTTGTGCGAGTTGCGCGTGGCGAAGTGCTGCTTGATGCCCTTGAAGTTGATATCGATTTTCGCCTCCATGCCGTTTTCGTCCTTGCGACGAACCTCGACGCCGCCGCACCACGGCAGGAAGTTGGGATAGTCGTCGACGTCGGTCACGAGGTCGAACATCTGCTCCGCCGAATGGCGAATCAACACGGTTTTCTGGACATCCGCCATAAATTGCGCAATGCGAGGCAAGGGTGAAGGCGCCACGGGCTTTCGGTGGCCCGCTTTGCTAAAATCGTAATTTTAAACGAGTTGGGCGTTTCCCATTTTCCTATGAGCATCATTGACAACAGAAAAGCGTTCTTCGATTACTTCATCGAAGAGCGCCACGAGGCTGGACTCGTGCTCGAAGGATGGGAGGTCAAGGCCATGCGCGCCGGGCGGGCCAACATCAAGGAAAGCTACGTCGTCATCAAGGACGGCGAACTGTACCTGATCGGCACGCACATCAGCCCGCTGCCTGAAGCCTCGACGCACATCCACCCCGATCCCACCCGCACGCGCAAACTGCTGCTCCATCGCGAAGAGATCGACAAGCTGATCGGCAAGGTCGAGCAGCGCGGCTTCACGCTCGTGCCGCTGAATTTCCACTACAAGGGCGGCCGCGTGAAGTGCGAGATCGGCCTCGCCAAGGGCAAGAAGCTGCACGACAAGCGCGAGACCGAGAAGCAGCGCGACTGGCAGCGCGAAAAGGCACGGCTGATGCGTACCCCCACCTGAGCGCGGCGCGACGATACGTCACGCCTTCGGCCGGCGCATTGCCGGCGTGGGAGCCGTGGCAAAAACCACAAAGGGCGGCCGAAGCCGCCCTTTTTTTCGTTCGCGTCGCTCTGCGTCTGGAGTTGCGCCCGAATGCGCTCAGGCGCCCTTCGCCGTATCCCGGCTCATTTGCGTCTCCTTCATGCCAGTGCGATTCACGATGGTGAGCGCCGAAGCGATCATCGAGCTCAGGTCGCTCATGTTCCCGGGCACGATCAGCGTATTGCCCTGCTTCGCAAGATTACCGAATGCCGTGACGTACTGCTCGGCCACCTTGAGATTGACGGCGTCCATGCCGCCCTGCGCCTGGATCGAGTTGCCGATCTTCTGAATCGCCTGCGCATTCGCCTCGGCCACGGCCAGAATCGCAGCCGCCTGACCCTGCGCCTGATTGATGGCGGCCTGTCTCTCGCCTTCCGACTTCTGGATGGCCGCTTCGCGCGCGCCGGCCGCAAGGTTGATCTGCTCCTGCTTGCGCCCCTCCGAAGCCGCGATCAGCGCGCGCTTTTCGCGCTCCGCCGTGATCTGCGCCTGCATGGCGTGCAGAATCTCCTTCGGCGGCGTGAGGTCCTTGATCTCGTAGCGCAGCACCTTCACGCCCCAGTTGGAGGCGGCCTCGTCGAGCGCCGAAACCACGCTGTGATTGATGAAATCGCGCTCCTCGAAGGTCTTGTCGAGTTCGAGCTTGCCGATCACCGAGCGCAGCGTGGTCTGCGAGAGCTGCGTGATGGCGAACACGAAGTTGCTCGAGCCGTACGAGGCCTTCATCGGGTCGGTGACCTGGAAGTACAGCACGCCGTCCACCTGAAGTTGCGTGTTGTCGCGCGTGATGCAGATCTGGCTCGGCACGTCGAGCGGAATCTCCTTGAGGACATGCTTGTAGGCCACGCGGTCGACGAACGGCAGCACGATCGTGAGGCCCGGCGTGAGTGTCGCGTGATAGCGACCCAGCCGCTCGAGCACCCAGGCGTGCTGCTGCGGCACGATCTTGACGGTCTTCGACACCAGCACGATGACGATCACGAGCAGGATCAACCCGACGATAGGCACTTGCATACGTTTTCCCCCTTTGCTTCGATTTGACTTCGGCTGCGCTTTTTCGGCGCAGCGACTTCAGGCGTGGCGCGTGCCTTCATGAGCCTCGTGTGCGTGCGCGCCCGCGCTCGCGCCGCCGTCGCGCTTCGCCGCGACGATGAGGCAACTGCCCCGTACCGCCTTGATTTCGTAGAGATGGGCGTCCTCGGGCTCGCCGGGCGCGAGCTCGACGTCCCATTCGGCGCCGCGGTACATCGTGCGTGCGCGTCCCTCGTGCCACGCGGCAACCGGGACGGTCGAGCCGATGTCGAGATTCACCCCCGGATCGGTCGAAGCGTCGACCATGCGCCGGCGCCGCCCGAAGCGCGAACGCCGCAGCGCGATCACGGCCACCAGCGCCACGAGCGCCGCGACCACCAGTTGCGCGTCGAGCGATGCGCCCAATTCATACGAGAGCGCGCCCACGAGGAATCCGAGCGCGATCATCAGCAGATAGAACGTGCCGGTCATCAATTCGGCCACGATCAGCACGCCCGCGCCGATCCACCAGAACACACCATGCGGACCCACGTCGACCTCCCAAAGTAAAACACCCCGGCTTGACCGGGGTGTTATAGCACGAAGCTGACACTGTTTTCCGCAGCGTGCGAAAGCGGGACGTAAGCGGCCTCGACTTTCGCGTGCGGCGGGTGCGCGGACGCTCAGTGTGACATCAGCGGGCGATCGTTACTTCGCCTTCGCGAGCGCCTGCCACGTCTCGACGACCGTGTCGGGGTTCAGCGAGATCGACGCGATGCCCTCTTCGGCCAGCCACTGGGCGAAGTCCGGATGATCGGACGGGCCCTGGCCGCAGATGCCGACGTACTTGTTCAGGCGACGGCAGGTTTCGATGGCGCGCTTCAGCATGAACTTCACGGCCGGATCGCGTTCGTCGAAGTCGACGGCGAGCAGCTCCATGCCCGAGTCGCGGTCAAGGCCGAGCGTGAGCTGCGTGAGGTCGTTCGAGCCAATCGAGAAGCCGTCGAAGTACTGCAGGAACTCTTCGGCAAGAATCGCGTTCGACGGCACTTCGCACATCATGATGAGGCGCAGGCCGTTTTCGCCGCGCTTCAGACCGTACTTCGCGAGCAGGCCGACCACGCGCTCCGCCTGCTTGAGCGTACGCACGAACGGCACCATGATCTCGACGTTCGAGAGCCCCATCTCTTCGCGCACGCGCTTGAGCGCCAGGCACTCCATCTCGAACGCCTGCGCGAAATCGTCGGCGATGTAGCGCGACGCGCCGCGGAAGCCGAGCATCGGGTTTTCCTCGTCCGGCTCGTAGCGCGAGCCGCCGATCAGCTTCTTGTACTCGTTCGACTTGAAGTCCGACATACGCACGATGACGGGCTTCGGATAGAACGCCGCCGCGATCGTGGCGATGCCTTCCGTGAGCTTGTCGACGTAGAACGCACGCGGCGACGCATGGCCGCGCGCCACGCTCTCGACGGCCTTCTTCAGGTCCGCATCGACGTTCGGGTACTCGAGGATCGCCTTCGGGTGCACGCCGATGTTGTTGTTGATGATGAACTCGAG
>Ga0164242_10000281_pt1 | contig 63514 bp, 55 predicted proteins | sample OricomgcompostMG_FD_108783 | JGI IMG/M metagenome (GOLD analysis project Ga0164242, IMG submission 108783) | Miracle-Growth compost microbial communities from Emeryville, California, USA - Original compost - Miracle growth compost (MG) ...
AATTTTAATTTTACTTAAAAAGAAGGCTTACTTTTTTTGTTTCAAAAAAGTATTCAATAAAATCAATGGTTTTAGACTATTTATAGTTTATTTTTTATTTTTATCGGACAGTAGTGATTTTAATATTAAATTATAATTTCCCAGCAGCCTTCTTTTGATCATTCAAGAGAAGGTTGTTTTGTGTTAAACAAGTTCATTTTGAGTCTAAAATTCGTTATTTTCTTTATTTTTGAGAAGATTAATTAATCTTTTTCATTTAAAAAAGACGCTTATGTATACATCTAAATGGCTCAACAACATTGTTTTATCTATCTTAAGTGGTTTATTATTAGTCATCTCCTTTCCTTTCACAGGTGGATTAAATTTATTAAGTTTTATAGCATTAGTTCCCCTTTTAGTCGCTGAAGACAAGTGTTTTCTTGCTAAAAAATCTTCTTTTAAAGTATTCTTACTTGCTTACCTTACCTTTTTCATCTATAATTTAGGAACAACATGGTGGATAGCTTATGCCGATCAACACGGAGCAGAAATGGCCGTGACAGCCAATGCACTTATCATGGCAATCTTTTTTACCTTATTTCATTTTGTAAAGCGTAATATAGGCGTTAGACAAGGATATTTTGCGCTATTATTCTTATGGTTAACGTTTGAATACAACCATTATCACTGGGAACTCTCTTGGCCTTGGTTAAACTTTGGAAATATGTTTGCCAATGCTCCGATTCTTGTTCAATGGTACGAATACACAGGCGTTCTAGGAGGAACAATGTGGATTCTAATCATGAATATCTTGATTTTTAAATTATACAGAGACACTTATTATTACAAGATTCCTTTCAAAGATCAACAAATCTATACGGGAATTACGATGCTTATTTTCGCTATGCCTATTGCTTTTTCAATTGCTAAATATTCATCTTACGAAGAGATAAAAGACCCGATTGAAGTTGTGGTTACGCAACCTAATATCAATCCATACACCGAGAAATACGGCAATCATAATCTCACTGTAAAAGAGCAATTAGACCGTTTTCTAGTCGTTGCAGATTCTTTAGTCTCTTCAAAAACTGATTTTGTATTAGCGCCAGAAACAAGTATTCCTTATGAAATAGCTGAAGAAAATTTCGAATCAACCGAACTACATGCTTATTTACTGGATGCTGTTAAAAAATGGAATGGACCTAGTTTATATTTAGGTGCTTCAACTACACGTTATTACGAAAATAAACATTCAAATGCCTCAAAAGCACTTCGAAACGGAGGGTTTTACGAATCATACAATACCTCATTACTAATCGCAAATAATGTTCCTATTCACTTTATTCACAAATCTAAATTGGTGTTAGGCGTAGAAGTTATTCCATTTTCTTCTGTTTTTCCAGCACTTGAAAAATGGGCACTTGATTTAGGCGGTTCATCTGGAAGTTTAGGTATTGCGGATAAACAAGAAGTACTTTCGAATAAGAAAGTGAAGTTTGTGCCTTTAGTATGTTATGAGTCTATTTACGGAGCTTATGTTGCTGAATTTACAAAACTAGGCGGAGAAGTCATCTTTATCATCACAAATGACGGTTGGTGGGAAGATACACCAGGCTACAAACAACATTTTGCATTTGCTCGACTTCGTGCAATAGAAACTCGTCGTTCAGTTGCTAGAAGTGCAAATACTGGAATCTCTGGATTTATAAATCAACGTGGAGATGTGCTTTCAGCAACAAAATGGAACGAGCAAACTGCGCTAAAAGCAACGATTAATCTCAATAAGAAACTTACTTTCTATGCTAAAAATGGAGATTTAATTGGCTATTCTACTGGATTTGTGAGCATGTTCTTAGTGCTACTTGCTTTGGTAAAATACGTTCAAAACAGAATGATCAAAAGACAAGAGAAGAAAAAAGATAGGACTTTAAGCTGAAGAATTTAATAAAACAAACATTTTTCTATAAAACTTGGTATTTAATTTTAAATAAGTATCTTTGTCCTCCTAATTTTAGGGAAAAGTAATTAAAAATTAAAGCTATGTATGCAATTGTAGAAATAGCAGGGCAGCAATTTAAAGTGCAAAAAGACCAACGAGTTTACGTACATCGTTTGGATGCAGCAGAAGGCGACAAAATTAAATTTGATCGTGTTTTATTTGCAGACAATGGTGGAAAAATGACTATTGGCGCCCCAGCTATCGAAGGTGCAACAGTTACTGCAACAGTAACACGTCACCTGAAAGGAGATAAAGTAATTGTCTTCAAGAAAAATAGAAGAAAAGGTTACAGAGTGAAAAACGGTCACCGTCAATCATTCACAGAGATTTCAATTGGAGCAATCTCAATCAAAGCTTAATTAAAAATAACTCAGGTTACTGAATAAAATTTAAAATAATGGCACATAAAAAAGGAGTCGGTAGTTCTAAAAATGGTCGTGAATCAGAAAGCAAACGTCTAGGCGTGAAAATTTTTGGTGGTCAAGCTGCTATCGCAGGAAACATTATTGTTCGTCAAAGAGGAACTCACCACCACCCAGGTAATAACATGGGTATCGGTAAAGATCATACATTATTCGCTTTAACAGATGGTATCGTTGAATTCCGTAAAAAAGCAAATAACCGTTCATTTGTATCAATTGTTCCTTTCGCGGAAACAGCTGAAGCATAATAGAACTCAAAAAAAATCTAAAAGCGTCCCCTTTTGAGGACGCTTTTTTTATGCACTAAAATACAACCATTATTCATTGAATTTTGTATTTTTGCACACCTTCTTCACCTCTTAACTAAGGTAAAGAACAATTAAATTAACCCAAAGTAATTGACACAAGATGTTAGAAATTAGCAGAATTAGAGAAGATAAAGATCAAATCATTGAAGGCTTAAAGAAAAGAAACCTGGATGTAAGTCCTCTAATTGATAAAATTCTAACAATTGATACAGAATGGAGAACTGCAAAAACAGCTCTCGATGGTATTTCTGCCGAATCAAATATTCTCGCTAAAGAAATTGGCGCTCTTTTTCAACAAGGAAAAGCAGATGAAGCAAATGCTGCAAAAGCAAAAACTGTTACCCTAAAAGAAAAAGAACAAACGCTTAAAGAACAAGTTTCTCGCTTAGAAAGCGAGCTAACTGAACAACTTTACTTGCTTCCAAATGTTCCTAAAGCAATTGTCCCTGTTGGAAAGACTCCAGAAGATAATATCACTGTTATTGAAGTTGGAAAAAAAGCTGTTTTAGAATCTAATGCTATTCCTCACTGGGAATTAACAAAAAAATACGACTTAATTGATTTTGAATTAGGTGTAAAAATTACTGGAGCTGGTTTTCCTGTTTACAAAGGAAAAGGAGCGAAATTACAACGTGCTTTGATTCATTTCTTCCTACAAGAAGCTACAGATAATGGTTACACAGAATATATTCCGCCGTTAATGGTTAACGAAGCTTCTGGTTATGGAACTGGACAACTTCCTGATAAAGAAGGACAAATGTATCACTCCACAGTAGATAATCTGTATCTTATTCCTACTGCTGAAGTTCCATTGACTAATATTTTTCGTGATGACATTCTTCCTTCTGAAGACTTCTCTATTAAACTAACAGGTTATACACCTTGTTTTAGAAGAGAAGCTGGTTCATACGGAAAAGATGTACGTGGATTAAATCGTCTTCACCAATTTGACAAAGTAGAAATTGTTAGAATTGAACATCCAAGTAATTCTGACAAAGCACTTGAAGAGATGGTAGATCACGTTAAAAATCTCCTAGAAAAACTAGGATTACATTACCGTATTTTGCGTTTATGTGGTGGAGATATGGGTTTCACATCTGCAATTACCTACGATTTTGAAGTATATTCTGCTGCTCAAGAAAAATGGCTAGAAGTAAGTTCAGTTTCTAATTTCGAGACATTTCAAGCAAATCGCTTAAAGTTACGCTTTAAGTCAGCTGATAAGAAAACACAGCTTTGTCACACACTAAATGGTAGTGCTTTGGCTCTTCCTAGAATCGTTGCTGCTTTACTTGAAAATAACCAAAGTTCAAAAGGAATAAAAATTCCAAAAGTTTTGGTACCTTTCACAGGATTTGAGTGGATTGATTAATAATCATCTTTCTTCTTTGATCAAGTTAATGAAAATGAGCCTTGTTTTATGAAGAAAATAGTGCCTTTTATTCTTCTTGTTATTTTTTCATCTTGTATCGATTTGGAAAAAAGTAAATGGATGAGTGACATCGATAAAATGTCTCTTTCTGTTAAAAACATGCAAGATGAAATTGCTGTTTCATCCAGTGCTCACTTAACTTCGATTCAAATAGAAATAAAAGCAAATGAGCTAAAAATAGAACAACTTTATCACAACGACACACTCGATATTCAGTTTGCGCAGACCATGAGTCGCTACAAGATTATCCAACAAGTATTAACGCCTCTTATCAACAGGGCTGCCTATTTAGATTCCTCATTGAACAAGGAAAGCAAACAACTGAATAAATTAAAAAGCGATATTTCAAATAGTGTTGGAAAACGAAATCGCTACGAAGATTATATTTCTCAAGAAAAGAAAAATGTACTGCTGCTTCAAAATCTATTTAATACCTTTGTGAAACAGCAGAAAATCACCGAAAAAGAACGTACAGAAATACAACCTGCAGTAGATAAAATCATTGAGCATTTATCACAATCATGAAAAAGAGCATATTCATCTTCTTTATACTATTTATCCAGCTTGCTGCTTTCGGACAAGACCAGCAGTTAGCGAATATGTATTATAACAAAGGTGAATTTGAAAAAGCACTTCCCTACTTTGAGAAAATCAATAAAAATGATCTCGATGATTTCACAGAAAAACGATTTATCGATTGCTTAATTCGTACAAATAATCTAAAAGACGCTGAAAAAAGAGTTTTGAAAATAATTCGTTCTAACCCAAGTGATTTTGACAAACAAATTCTTCTAGGCGAAATTATGGAAAAAGACAATCGTCAAGATGAAGCGGACAAACAATATAATTATCTAATTAAAGATGTTTCGCCCACGAGCAATGAAATTCTTCGACTTTATACCGCATTTAAAGACCACGGAAAGAATGAATGGGCGCTAAAAACGCTAGAAGCTGGGCGAAAACAATTGAAAAATAATTATCCACTTAATTTTCAGTTTGCCGAGATTTATGGAATAATGGGTCAAACCGCCAATATGTACGATGAGTTTTTGAGTTTGATTGAAATAAGTCCGAGTTACAAATATGCCATCCAAAATATTCTTGAACGCTATTTGCATTTTGACGATGATGGCGCTTCTTCCGATTATACTATTCTTCAAGAAAAAATAATCGAACTCATTCAAAAAAAGCCCAACGAAGAAGCTTATCCAGAAATGCTTATTTGGCTTTATCTTCAAAAAAAGGATTTCTTAAGCGCTTTAACGCAATCAAAAGCATTGGACAAACGATTTAACGAAAATGGCAAAAGAGTTTATTTACTCGGACAAATGGCGATTTCTGCTGGAGAATATGGTGTTGCAAAAAAGTGTTTCCAGTACGTTTTATCGTTGGGAACGCTACTTCCCTATTTTTCGGATGCAGAAGCGAAAATGCTACATGCTTCCTTTCTTGAAATCACTGAAAATAAATCATTTACTCCTGCTGATTTAACACAAATAGAAGCTGATTATGAAAAAGCAATTACGCGTATTGGAAAAAACAGAGAATCGTATGCTTTGCAATTGGAATATGCTGAAATTCTAGCTTTTTATTCCAATAAACAAGAACTGGCGAAAAAGGTGGTCGACGAAGCTATACACACAAGTGGAATTTCCACCTTAGCACAAGCAAAAGGAAAAATTTTACTCGCTGATATTGAAGTACTAACGAATGACATTTGGGAAGCATCCTTACTTTATATGCAAGTGGAAAATGATTTCAAATACGATATTGTTGGACACGAAGCTAAATTCAAAAATGCACGTATCTTTTATTTTGATGGAGAATTTGAATGGGCGCAATCTCAATTAAGTATTTTGAAAGCATCAACGAGCAAATTAATCGCCAATGATGCTATGAAACTTTCATTGTTGATTACAGATAATTTGGGGTTAGACAGTAATTTAACTGCCATGCGCCAATTTGCAAAAGGAGATTTATTGTTGGAACAACATCAATATACCCAAGCATTTGAAATGTACGATTCCATTCTAAAATACTTTCCTTTTCACGGTTTAGCAGACGAAGTATTGATGCGCAAAGCAAAAGCACTGCAAATGCAAGGAAAATGGTCAGAAGCTATTCCAATCTTAGAAAAAGTGTACGAACAATATGGAACGGATATTTTGAGCGATGATGCTGTGATTCAATTGGCAGAAATATACGACAAACATCTGATTGACAAAGAGAAAGCAAAAGAATGGTACAAGAAAATTCTATTCGAATACAAAGGAAGTTTACACATTGTTGAAGCGCGCGATAGATTCAGGGAATTATCTGGAGAATCAAGTCAACAAAATTTACCATAAAAGCTAAATACTATACGTTTCTCCGTCTTCTACGCAAACTGTATGTTCAAAAACACTTGTTGCTTCCTTCAAATGTTCTTCGGTATTTTCGTAGCGAGAACTAAAATGTCCCAACAACAATTTACCCACATTTGCAGCATGTGCAATCGTAGCAGCTTGTTTTGCAGTGGAATGAAACGTCATTTTAGCCCTATCTTTTAATTTATCTGTAAAAGTAGCTTCGTGATAAAGTAAATCGACCTCTTTTATATGCGGAATAATGGTTTCCCAATACATGGTATCTGAACAATAAGCATACTTTTTAGCAGGAAGCGAAGCAAACGTCAAATCATCATTTGGAATAATGGTTCCATCTTCTAACGTAACATCTTCTCCCTTTTTTATCGCTGGAATTTTAGTTAAACTCAAATTCAATTGATCAAAATAATCTTTGTTCAGATTTTTTGGCTTCGGTTTTTCAGAAATTAAAAACCCTTGTGCTGGAATGCGATGTTTGAGCGGAAAAGTCTCTATTTTCAGTAGTTTATCTTCCCACAACAATCTAGATTCTGGATAATCTATTTCCTCAAATTCAATTTCATAACAAAGTTGATGTCCACCAACTTCTAGTTGCGGGCGAATTAAACCTTCCAAACCTTTTGGTCCGAAAATGAGCATTTTCTGCGTTCTTCCCATCAAATGCATAGAAGAAAGCAATCCAACTAAACCAAAAAAATGATCACCGTGCAGATGAGAAATAAGAATGATTTGAATTTTTTGAAATTTAACTTGAAATCTACGCATTTGAATCTGCGAACCTTCACCGCAATCGATGAGAATATAACGTTCGTTACAATTGATAAATTGAGAAGTTGCTTGTCTTGTTAAAGTGGGAATTGCTGCCCCAGAACCTAATATGGTAATTTCAAATTTCAAATTCTAGATAAAAAGGCAGAATAAAAAACAGATTAAGTCTATTTTGCCATTAAATTTAACGCTTCAGGTAAATCTTTTGTAATGGTAAGTACGCGATCAAGTTGTGCAATGCTAATCATTTTAGCTACAGACGGTTGCAAACCAGAAAGCATAAATTGACCATTTGCGTCTTTACATAATCTATTCGCAATCAGAATACTACTTAAACCTGAAGAATCGCAGTATTTAGATTGAGATAAATCGATAACAATTTTGTTTACGTTATTTTTATTGAGCAAGAGCAATTCACTTTTCAGTTCCGCTGCGTTCGAAGCATCTAATTTTGCGACGTTGGTTGTAATAACAGAGCAGTGCTCGTGGTTTTCAATAAAGTAGTTCATCTGTTTGTTAAGCTTTTTTCAAATATAAACATTTTTTATTACCGTTCTATTTTTCCTGCAAGAAGATAAATTGCAGCCATACGAACAGCCACTCCATTTTCTACTTGATCCAGAATAATCGATTGTTTACTATCTGCAACGTCTGAAGTAATTTCTATTCCACGGTTTATTGGACCTGGATGCATCACTAAAATCTCTTTATTCAATGAGTTCAGCATTTCTTTATCCAATCCGAAAAGCATGGTATATTCTCTAAGTGAAGGGAAATATTTAATATCTTGACGTTCTAATTGAATACGCAACATATTTGCTACATCGCACCATTCTAATGCTTCACGTAGATTGTGACTTACTTTTACACCTAATTCTTTGATGTACTTTGGAATTAAGGTTGTAGGTCCGCAAACCATCACTTCTGCTCCTAGTTTTTGAAGACAAAATATGTTTGATAAAGCCACACGAGAATGAAGAATATCTCCAACAATCACAATTTTCTTGCCTTCTACTCCACCTAATTTCTCACGAATGGAATAAGCATCTAAAAGCGCTTGCGTTGGATGTTCATGCGTTCCGTCTCCAGCATTTATAATGGTTGCATTTACACGTTCAGATAAAAATTTAGCTGCTCCAGGATTTGGGTGACGCATCACCACCATATCCACTTTCATGGCTAAGATGTTGTTGACTGTATCTACCAAGGTTTCTCCCTTTTTAACAGAAGACGAAGCTGAGCTAAAATTCACCACATCTGCAGAAAGTCTTTTTTCAGCTAGTTCAAATGAAAGTCGTGTACGTGTTGAATTTTCAAAAAACAAGTTGGCTATGGTAATATCGCGAAGAGAAGGCACTTTTTTAATTGGGCGATTAATGACATCTTTAAAGCTATCAGCTGTTTGAAATATCAATTCTATATCTTCTTTTGTAAGATCTTTTATTCCAATTAAATGCTCGACGCTTAAATTATTCATTCGCTTTTCGTTGGTGTAAATAATAATACTTTATCCTCTCCTTCTATTTCTGACCATTCTACTGAAACACGTTCCGAATTGAGTGTATCCACCGTTTTTCCTACGTAATCAGCTTGAATGGGTAATTCTCTTTTAAATCTTCTGTCCACAAAAACAAGCAGTTCCACATCCGAAGGTCGACCAAATGCCAACATAGCATCTAAACCCGAACGAATGGTTCTACCTGTATAAAGTACGTCATCAATGAGAACGACTTTTTTCTTTTCTATAACAAAATCAATATTGGTAACACTAGGAATTAGCGGGTTTTCTCTGCGACGAAAATCATCTCTGTAGAAAGTAATGTCTAAAAATCCGCATTGTATTTCGTGTCCTAAAATAGATTCTAGTTCGTTTTTTATGCGCGTTAGAAACTGAACTCCTCGTGGTTGTAATCCTATTAAAACAGTGTCAGAAAAATCATCGTGGTTTTCAATCAATTGATAGCAAAGTCGGTTAAGAGTTAACGCGAATTGTTTGCTATTAAGGATGACTTGTTTTTCCATGGAGTTAATTCTCTACAAATATAGAATTTTAAGAGAATGTTAAATAGATTTCTTTTTCTTTTTTTCATTACCAAAAGAAGAAAAAGCATCACTTTTGAGATACCAAGCGTTAGTACAGTGACAAAGAAAGGGTTCTTGGAGTATCGCTGTTTGTAATTCGATGCGCTCTACTCCTGAAAACTGATAGCTTCAATGATTTCTTCGTATCCTCTCGGAACTATTTCTGCTATTTGCAGTTTTCAGTTCGCTTTACTTATCTCACTACAAAAGGCGAATGGGATTTTGCACCACAAAATCTATCATTTTCCATGCTTAAGACTCCATTCCAGCGAAGAATTTAGCATACGCTTTCGATACGTTCTTTCAGAACACTCAATCGCCAGCATTTAATTACAGATTGTTTAAAATTTGATAATTCACTCTCAAACATCCAATTAAAACAAAATAATCTAAACTACCCTGTGCGTTGGCATGAAAAAATCGCGGCGAGAGCAGGCATGTGCGCAGGAGGATATTTTTTCTTGATTTTTTGCTTACTTTTTTATCAAGAAAAAAGTAAGAGATATTGTATAAAAAGTAGGAATTATCGGATTCATTTTTTTAAATTCGTAGAAGTGAAAAATAAAGTGATAATATTCATTAACAGTACCGCAGATTTGCAAACCCACCAGTGCGGATATATCTGAACAAAAAAAACATCAACAATAAATCCTCAAATATTTTTACCTTACACACGATTTCGAGAAAATTAAACAATAAATTATGTCAAACGATACTAGTGTGAAGGAATTATTGAAACAAATGTTGACTTCAAAGAAAATTTTGAATTGTATTCTGATAGTCGTTATTCCAGCTTTATTATTTTACATTATTTCCATGGTTACTATGAAATCGCAAGGATTTGGCGTTGTTGAAATACTCAGAGATCCGGCTCAGCAAAGTGGCGCGTCGAGTTTTCTAGGATTTTTATCCAATGTTGGTATCTTTTTGTGGATTAGCTCAACGGCGCTTAGTTTCTTCTTTGCTTTTACGAAAAGTGTTTTGAAAAATAAAATGCACAAAGAGTTATTCTTTCTTGTCGGTTCACTTTCATTTTTATTGGCTATAGATGATTTCTTTATGATTCACGATCGTTATATCGACCAGAAAATCTGTTATTTAACGTATGCTGTTTGCTTAGGATTTATTTTTGTTCGTCATTTAAAAACAATTGTAAAAATTGATGGATTTGCTTTTGTATTGGCAGGAACTTTTCTTGCCTTATCTATTTTCGCAGATTTAATGGAGAAAAGAACCTCTTTTTCATACGAGCAAGTTCAAGTTATAGAAGAAGCATTCAAATTTGTTGGAGCTGCTACTTGGTTGTATTTTGTTAGTCGTTTGGCTACATTCTTTATAGCTTCTTCGAGAGAAAACAATTAAAAATTGTAACTTAAAAACGAATTGTCGTTATTTATTAAATCTTTAAAATCAACCATTATGAAAACTAATTACTTCTTAATTCCCGCAACTGTAGTCATGTTCTTTGTAGTAGCTTTTACACCGAAGTACAAAGGGAATATTAAGCTTCCGAAATCAATTACCAACGAATTTGCTTTCATTCCTGCAGGAATGGTTGTTATGAATAAGGATAGTTTTTCTGTTAACTATTTCTACATGAGTAAAACAGAAATCTGTAATAAACAATATAACGAGTTTTTAAATGATTTAAAAGCAAATAACGAAACCGAGAAACTAAAAATTGCTGCTATTGACACCAATAATTGGGTAAAAGAATATGGAAAAGGCGGAGAAAATTATGCAAAATATTATCACAGCCACATAGCTTATGTAAACTTTCCAGTAATCAATATAAGCAAAGCAGGAGCAGAATTGTATTGTGCATGGTTGACCAAAAAATTAAACGCAGAGAATGAAGGACTAGAATTTACAGTTCGACTTCCACTAGAAGCAGAATGGTTAATGGCTTGTGATCCATACAACACCAATTTTCCATATAGTTGGCAAGAACCTTATCTAAGAGATGCAAAAGGTAATTTCTTATGTAATTTCAGACATTTTGGAGAAGGAAATATCTATTTTGATACTGTTACCAAATCATTTCAAATTAAAAATAATGCAATCGAACATTTAAGATCAAATAATAGACAAGTCGACCTTACCTCGCCTGTAATCTCATATCTTCCATCTCAACTTGGACTTTATAACCTAAATGGAAATGTTGCTGAATTTATCGCTGAAGGTTATGCCGTTGGCGGAGGTTGGAACTCATCTGGATACGACATTCGAAACAGAAGCAAAGTAAAAACCTCAGGTCCATCCACCGAAGTTGGCTTTCGTCCAGTCTTTATGGTGAAAGAGAAAAAATAGATAACCCTTAACTTTAATAATCATGGAAACCAGAAGAAGAATTTTCTTGGTAATGGGATTGTTGTGTCTAATTTTAACAAGCTGTTCAAGAGAAGTTAATGAAAATAAAACAAGCCAAACCAATGTAATTATTAACCAAGATACGACAGTACAGTTAAGTTCAATGGAAGAAATTAACGATTATCTTGCAACAAAGCCTGCTACATTTATCGTTGACATGAAAAAGGATACGTTGCTAACATGTAAAAACGGAACAATTCTCTATTTCCCATCCAATTTATTTGAGTTTGAAGATGGAAGCAAGTTAACAGGAAATGTAGAAATCAGCATTAAAGAATATACTACACTTGGCGATTTCATCAAAAATAATTTAACCACTATGTCTGGAGACAGAATACTTGAAACAGGTGGAATGGTTTACGTTTCTGCTTCTAGTAAAGGTAGACGTTTGCGCTTGAAAAAAGGAAAAGAATACGAACTTTATTTTCCAAAAAAGATAGAGCGAGATGACATGAAATTATTCTACGGAAAACAAACATCAAATGGACAAGTAGATTGGAAACTTGCTTCTAACCAAACTTCTGGCAGAGAACTTTCAGAAGAGGAAGAAGATTCGCTCCGTGGTCTTGCATACGATTATTATTACAGGTTAACTGATAAAACGTGGGAAACAAATGATCGTCACGTAAAATGGATCTTGAGAAATGGGAAACAAAATGTATTTGACTATTTTGATTCAAGTTTCACAGTTCCTAAGCGAATTGAAGAAAAATTTTATACGCAAGAATATCCAACGATAGAATTTTCATTCAAATTAAACCCTTTTGGGAAATTAATAGAAATTGAATTTGAGAAAAATTCAGATCTTGCATTTTCAAAAATTGTTTCACGTTTCTTTCATACTATGCCCATTTTTGATATTTCCAGTATGGGAAAACAAAGTGCAGGAAAGAAATATTGGCTTAATATTCGTGGAATTAAATCCTTTAATCAAGCACGATACAGAGCGTTATTTAGAAACCAATATGCTCGCTTAAGAGAAAAAGCAATCGCACAAATGGATGATGCAGAAGTAGATTATTATGTGCTAGTCGCAACAAAATTAGAATGGATCAACTGCGACCGATTTTGGAATACGCCAGATGAAAAAGCAGATTTTTATGTAACAACAAAACACATAGAAAATGCGCGAACTTACCTTGTTTTCAAAAATAGCAATAGCATCCTAAAAGGAGAAAATGAGAATAATCAAATCGTTTTTAAAAGCATTCCGACAAATCAACCTGCAAAAGTCATTTGCATCAGTAGTTATAAAGGAAATGCAATTATTTCGGTGCAACAAGTTTCTACTTTCAAAGGAGGAATTGCCCTAGATAAATTCAAAAATGCATCACTTGCTCAACTTGATTATGAACTTGACGAATTGGTTCAGTAAGTGTTATAAAGTAAAAAAACTACTTCAAAACCACACATTTCACCTGTTCCGCTTTATTTCCTGTTCTTATTTGAATAAAATAGATACCTGAATTCCAATCAACTGTAGTTAGACGTGTAGTATTGCTTGTTGTAATAATCGATGTGATTTCTTTTCCGCTTACATCCATTACATGAATAGTTGCTCCAATGTCTTTTGGGTCTAACTCAATAAACAATTCAGTACTAGCTGGATTTGGATATACTTTTAAGAGTGAATTATTTGATAATTCTGCTAAACCGAGCAAACATCCTGGAGTTGGTTTCACTGCGTTTGTCACTAAACCATAAGTTGCATTATTCACGATTTGTTGTCCGTACGTTGTCAATGTAGAAAACTTCCCATCTGTTGGTGAAGAAGGATTTCCTGAATCGTTTGCTGTCATATTTCTTGTCGGACATTCATCTCTGTTCCAAGTCCAAGCGAGCCAACCTAAATTATTGTTTTTAGCGGCCGTTAAGAATGCATCCACTTCAATTGGAGCACAAGCAAAATCTACATTCCCTACTTCTCCAAAAATCACAGGAAAAGACAAAGCAGCCATTTGACTAGCTATAGATTGCATTCCTGCCGCATTATCATTCCAATAAGCATGGCAACTCATGATAATTTTATGCAAAGGATCGTGTGAAACAAATTCTGATCCGTGATCAATCACTGTTTGATAATCCATTCCGTAATTGGGCGCATCAACAATAATTGGAATGATAATTCCCGCAGAACGCAAATACATGATACAACTCTTGATGTGTTGTACCCAAGCTGTAATTTGAGTTGTATAATTTGCATTTGGATTACCGAATGAATCGTACAACGACGGTCCATATTCATTGGCTATATTTAGTAAAAGATGAGATTGGTGTTTGTTGATTAATTGTAAAACCGCGGGACTTGTCCACCAAGCAATAACTTGACTATTAAAAGCTGTTGTATCCGTATGATTGTGTGTAAAATCATGAATTTCTAAAATCGAAACAATATTTGCTCTCGCAAAGCGCGAGATAACACTGTCCAATCCTTCCAAAGTCAAAGTTGGTCGACTTACATTCCCGTAATCTACATACCATTCTATTCGAACTGTATTGGGATTTGCTTTAATAATTTCAGACGAACGCTCTCTTCCATCGTTCAAATTATCGGGGAAATTCCAATCATCTGCCAGAGAATAGTTCACACCACGAGGAATAAATGCTTGTCCGCAGGGATCTAAAATTTGATTACCATTAGTCGAAAAGAGTTGTTGCGCTTGAAGCTGAATTGTAATTAAAAGAATTACAGAAATTAGGATTTTTTTCATAACTGTGAGTTTGCTTTATTTTACTACAATAATAAGTATTTTATTGTTAATCAGTTAATTGTAATTTAAAAAAAATGAATTATTAATAAACAAAAAAGTATTGAATTTTGCATTGTAAAGAAGTAGTTTCTAAAAATCTGATTTAATTTTTATATTTGATTATTGAATAACGAATCACAACTATTACAATAATGACAAAACCGAAATATTGTGTGCAAAAGTGGTTGAATATGAAACTAATGAACAAAACTCTTTATCTTTTTTTATTATTACCTTTTTTAGTATTTACAATTTCATGGACACCTTATTCCCCTGTAAAACAATTAAATGGGCCTATAAAAACGATAATTGAGATTAAAAAACGACACATGGCTAGCGACTATATCTCAGTAAAAGAATATAATAAAGATGGCAAAATTATTACTGATAGTCATTATGACTTTTATGATGATTCTGATTCAACATTCTTTAACCCAAAATATAAATCCAAAAACAAATACCCTCTAACTGTTTATCAAGACACAGCAGATTTAGAATTAATATCAAAATTTAATTTTTCTTATACTAAATCAGGTAAATTTTCATCTATTATAGAAAAAAGATTTGGTAGGAATACAGGTCAATATTCAAATTTTTACGAATACAACAATAAAGATAGTTTGATTTTAGAAATTTATCAAGCATCAAGAATTGACTATAAAAGTTATGATACTACAAAAATATTATACATCATAGTTCATGACACTTTAAATAAAATAACGGTACATAATCTCGATACCATATCTCTTGATAAAATCATATTTAATAATAAAAATCAGATAGACATAATATTAAAAAAGAAATTCAGCAAATATGACTACCCTTTTGGTCAAGAAAAAAGATTGTACAATCAATTTGGGGAAATTGGGTATATTGAAAATAAATGGTTTGATAAAAGTGGACATCTTTGCGAAAAAACTAATATGTCTTATGCATATGACGAACAAAAAAAACTCATCAATGTGGAAAGTTATAAATTCGAGGAATTTTCTCCAACAATTACGAATCAAGATATCGCACTATACAATTTTGAAGGGAATTTAATAAAAACATATCACTATACATACAATGATGGTGTTTTAGAACATGGGAATATTTTAACTTATAACACTAAAATGGATTATACTTCTTGGTATTGGGCAGAATACTATGTTGATGATGAAAATCAATTTTACACAATTGAATCTTCTGACACTATACTATATAAATATGATGAATATGATAATTGGATAGAGAGAGTTTCTATACGAGATAATGATTCTACATTACTTTCAAGGTTGATTTCCTACTATTAAAATAATGAATCAAGACGAAACTATATTACTTTTTAGCTTTTTAGTTTATTGGATGTTTCTAATTGTGCTAGTTTTTAACGCTAAAAACAAGAGAAAAATATTTATCATTAATTTCATTGTTCATCTATTTTATAGCGCTTATTTTCTCTATGGACTTTATTATAGATCTCAAGGCGGAACTTCTTTAGCTTGGTTGTTTTTCCTTTTATTACTACTTTGGACGCACAGTTTGGTAAATTTCGCTCAACTTATTTATTTCTTGATAAAGGGGAATAAAATAGCTAATAGAAAATAGAATTTATTCTTTAATTTATCCTATTCAAAGCTCCTTGACACCAATAAAGTAAGTATATAAGATTACTTTTTATTGTAAAAGTAAGTATATATGTTTCTTTTTATGTATATTTGTAAACATATATACTTACAAAATACATATTTATAAGTTTAATTCATCACAGAATATGAGAAATAAACATACAATGATAATTGAATTATTGGATCAGAAACTAAAGCCTTTTAACCAAACAAAAATGGTTATGATTCCTAATAAAGGTTGGATAAATACTATTCGTTTAGCGCTAAATATGACAATGACTCAACTTGGAAATAGATTAAACATAACTAGACAGGGTGTAAAAAACATTGAAGAAAGAGAGGCGGATGGTTCCATATCAATAAATTCTCTAAAAGAAGCTGGAAGAGCAATGGATTTAGATTTTATTTATGGTTTCGTTCCAAAAGATGGAAGTATTGATAAATTAATTACTAAAAAAGCGGAAGAATTAGCCCGAAAAATTGTGTTAAGAACTAATCAAACAATGAAATTAGAAAACCAAGGCATTAGTGAAAAGAAAATTAATGAATCCATAAAGGACTTGGCTATTGAACTAAAAAGAGAAATGAAAAAGTCATTATGGGATTAGAGTTAAACTATACAGATGGACAAACACCTATAAATGAAGAAGAAGCAAGCGGTTTAAAGATTAAATCTATCACTATTCAAAAAGAACTAAATGAATTTGAACAATTAAATATAGAAAAAGCAATTGAATGGACGATTCATGCAAATCTAAATCGTGAGAAGATACTGACTGAAAAATTTGTAAGAGACTTGCACAAAAAGATGTATGATGATGTCTGGAAATGGGCAGGGAAATTTAGAAAATCAGACAAAAATATTGGTATACAATGGACTCTAATCAGTATTGAGTTAAAAAAATTATTAGATGACACAAAATATTGGATCGAAAACAATTCTTTTTCTCCAGAGGAAATTTCAATTAGATTTAAACATAGAATTGTAGCTATTCATTGCTTCCCTAATGGAAATGGCAGACATTCAAGAATGATGGCTGATATTATTATACAGTCAATTTTTAGAAAACAACTGTTTTCATGGCATCAATCGAAGATGATTAAAGCTGATGAAACAAGAAAAAAATATATTACTGCTTTGAGAAATGCAGACAATGGGAATATTAAACCTTTGATAGAATTTGCAATAAATTAAATAACCTTATGTATAAATAAAGATACGTTTAATGAAATATTTAGAAAAAACTCAATTGAATTATTACATTTGAAAAAGACGTATAATACTTTTTAGATTAAAATAATAAATGGAAAAAAAAGAATTCTGGTTAGACAATTTAAGAGCGATAGCAACCATTTCGGTTATATGTCTACATGTTTCTGCTCCAATTTTATATAAGTTCAATGAAATACCCTTTTCTTCTTGGCAAATTGGAAATATATACGATAGTTTAGTTAGATTTTGTGTCCCTATATTCTTCATGGTTTCCGGTGCTTTATTGCTGAATAGAGATTATGATTTAGAAGAATTTATCGTAAAAAGAGTTATTCGAATTTTTCCACCATTTATCTTTTGGAGTCTTATTTATATCCTCTACAACTCCTTTATTCTTGGAAATGAATCATTTGAATTTATTCCGTTTATCAAAAATGTAGTTCTGCAACTTCTCCACGGAAGTGAATACCACCTTTGGTTTGTATATGCATTAATTGGTTTGTATTTGTTAACCCCAATTTTAAGACCTTGGGTTAAATCTGCCACAAAGGTGGAATTGAGATACTTTTTGATTATTTGGCTAATAACTATTTTGTATGCTATTCCAGCTTTAACGAATTATTTACCGACAAATAGCCTGCAAAATTTCTCTGGATATATTGGCTATTTTGTATTGGGATATTACCTTTCAAAACATGTTACTATAGATAAATACTTACTCATCTTTTGTTTTCTAACAGGTGTATTTTTCACCGTATTTTTGACTTATAAAGCAAGTGAAGCAATTAACTATTTTGAAGGATTCTACTACAATTACCTCACTTTCAATGTTGTTTTATGTTCTATAAGTGTCTTTCTATTTTTCAAACAAGTTCAATTCAAATCTACTTTAGTTCAAAATGGACTTTCACTGGTTAGCAAATACAGTTTTGGTATTTATTTATCGCATGTGCTTGTATTAAATTTACTCCACAAAATTGGAATCTTTTGGGATTTCACGCATCCAATTATCAGTATTCCAATTACCGTCATTGTATGTTTGTCGATCTCTACCCTACTCGTTTATCTTGGAAATAAGGTGAAATATTTGAATTTTTATATTGGGTGAAATTTTAAAAATGAAGAATTTCTAAGCAAACTTGGATTTGAGAGCAGGAAGATTAATGTTTTGGCTAAAGCCAATTGTAGAATTTGTTTTATATTGCCTCCAGATAAATCTGAAGGCAATTTAAAATCTGAAGACAATTCAAATTTAGAGATAATTTAAAAATTGAAACCTTTTAAATAGGAATGCGGCTTTAGCCCATTCCTATTTAAAATAAAAACAAAAAAATATGGTTAAAAAGATTCAAAAACTAATTTTCATAAGCTTACAAATCCCCTTACTTCCCGTTTCTTATATTGGTTTAAAAGTGTCCATGAGACGAAACAAAGAAGTAAGTAAAAAATTAGGAATCTCTTATACTGCTGGACAAGTTATTCATTCACATTGGTTTACACATTATTTCCGAACTAGAAGAGATGAAACAACTGTAAAATTCTTCAAATCTTTTCCTGCAAAATCCCACAAAGGTTTTCTAGGATTGATGAGTGCAGCCATCATTTCTAATCGATTGTGCGGCTTCACTCCTTCTCTTGCTCAAATCAACATTCCACAAGATGCTGGCATAATGAATTTCATCAATCCACGTGTAAAAGACATCAATGAAATTTTCGAGAAAAATATAGAAAATGTAGAGCAAGTAGTTGTTATGGGTGCTGGATTTGACCTAAGAACGGTAAAATATACAAAAGGTAAAAACCTAAAAGTATTTGAGTTGGATCAAGAGAAAACCCAAAAAGTAAAACTAGCAACCTTAGAAAAAGCAAAAATAGAACACGATTGGATTAACTATGTTCCAATTGACTTTAACACAGAATCCTGGGTTGAAAAACTCTTAGAAGCTGGCTTCGAAAAAGGTAAAAAGACTTTCTTTTTGTGGGAAAGTGTTTCACTTTACCTAGAAGAAAGTATTGTTCGTGATACATTAACGAAAGTTGCTGATATTTGTGGTTCTGGAAGCGTTATTACACAAGATTTTTATTCTACTGAGTTCATGGATGGAACAGCTTTTCCAAGAATGAAGAGGTCTGTAGATTTAATGAAAGAAATTGGTGAACCTTGGTTATTTGGAATCGATATGTCCCAAAATACAACATCAACTATCGAAAAACTCATTAATGAAACAGGATTTGATTTGAATGAAATTACACTTTATGGAGAAAACAAAACAAGCTCTAAAAATCCATTTTACGCTATAGCAGTTGCAACAAAGGCTTAATTTATTTCTTATAAATTTAATAAGAAATCAATCTTCAAATTCCATTAATTTTGACTACTTTTAATGTCCAATTCGATTACAATGCACTCAGAAAAACATCCTATAAACGAAAAGATTGATATTTCCTCTGCTGCAACAGATTCGGAATTGAATTTGTCTTTAATCGACAGTGGAATTAGTGCTGGTTTTCCCTCTCCTGCACTAGATTTTGAAGATTTAGCAATCGACCTGAACAAGCATTTAATAAAACATCCATCTGCAACTTTCTACGGAAGAGTAAAAGGAGATTCACTTAAAAACGCAGGTGTAGACAATGGCGATTTACTGATAATTGACCGAAGTTTAGAACCTGTAAATGGAAAAATAGCTGTTTGTTATATCGATGGAGAATTTACCGCAAAACGCATAAAAATCTCCAAAAACGAAATCTGGTTAACTCCCGAAAATGATGATTATCCATCCATAAAAGTGGAAGAAGAAAATGATTTAGTTGTTTGGGGAATTGTTACTCACGTCATAAAATCCGTTTAAATGTTTGCCTTAGTTGATTGCAATAACTTTTACGCTTCGTGTGAAAGGGTTTTTCGACCAGACCTTAATGGAAAACCTATTGTTGTCCTAAGTAACAATGACGGCTGTGTAATCGCCAGAAGCAACGAAGCAAAAGCACATGGAATCCCTATGGGTGCTCCAGCATTTGAACATGAAAAAACATTTAGCGAAAATAACATACAGGTATTTTCTGCTAATTTCCCTCTATATGGCGACATGAGTAATCGTGTAATGTCTATACTCGGAGAATACAGTCCAGACATCGAATTTTACAGTATTGACGAATGTTTTATAAAACTAGCAGGCTTTGAACTATTCGATTTGCAAGACTACGGAAACGACATGCGTAAAAAAGTAGTGAAATGGACAGGAATTCCAATCAGCGTTGGAATCGCACCTACAAAAGCACTTTCTAAAGTAGCCAACCACATTGCAAAGAAATTTCCTATACAAACAAAAGGCGTTTACATCATAAACAGTGAAGAAAAACGCATAAAAGCATTGAAATGGCTCAAAGTAGAAGAAGTTTGGGGAATTGGACGACAACATGCTAGAAGATTAAATGCAATTGGAGTAAGAACAGCATTCGACTTCACTCAACTAGATAATCAATTTGTAAAAAAGAATCTATCTGTCATTGGACTTCGACTGAAACATGATTTACAAGGAATTCCAACGCTTGATTTAGAAATAGCACAAGCAAAAAAGAGTATCGCAACTACGCGTACTTTTGAAACCAATTACATTGATTTAAAACAATTAAGCGAGCGAATATCCACCTTTGCTGTTGCTTGTTCAGAAAAATTGAGAAAACAAAAATCCTATTGTAACTCACTGATGGTGTTTATTCAAACGAATGGACATAGAAGTGATTTACCGCAATACAACAGAAATATTCTTGTACAATTACCTTTTCCTACTAACTCAAGTATTGAACTATCAAAATTTGCAATTCAAGCATTGAAACAAATTTTTAAATCAGGTTACGCTTACAAAAAAGCAGGTGTAATTGTACAAGATTTCTCTTCAAATGGAGCTTCTCAGCAAAATTTATTTGAGAACAGTGATGAACGACATGCTCCTTTAATGAAAGCAATTGATAGAATGAATGCTGTATTTGGAAAACAAAAAATACGACTTGCTTCACAAGATCAAAAAAGAGTTTGGAAAATGAAACAAGAAAGATTATCACCACGCTACAGCACGAGTTTATCCGATGTTATAACGATTAATGTGTAATTAAGGTGATTTAGAAACAATTCATTTTTTTGAATAGGAATGCGGCTTTAGCCCATTCCTATAATAAAATACAAACCAACAGTTTTAAAAAATCTACAATTTCGTTGAGCGATTCAATAAATAAAAATCCAGTAGAACAAAAGCAGTTAATGCTTCTACAATAGGAACAGCTCTTGGAACAACACAAGGATCGTGTCTGCCTTTTCCTTTTAAAATAACTTTATTTCCTGTGTCATCGACACTTTCTTGGTCTTGCATAATCGTCGCGACTGGCTTAAAAGCAACTTTGAAATAGATGGATTCTCCGTTAGAAATCCCTCCTTGAATACCGCCAGAATGATTGGTTACTGTACCAATTTCATCTGCTTTTTTTGTGAAAATATCGTTGTGTTTAGAACCTCGCATGCTTGCTCCATAAAAGCCAGAACCGTACTCAAAACCTTTTACAGCGTTGATAGAAAGCATCGCATGTCCCAAAGCTGCATGTAATTTATCAAAAACAGGTTGTCCCAATTTTTTAGGTGGATTCTGAACAACACATTCCACTACTCCTCCAACGGTATCGCCTTCTTTTCGGATGATTTTAATGTATTCTTCCATGCGAATCGCCATGTCTTTATTTGCACAACGAACGGGATTGTTTTCTACTTCCTGAAAATCAATTAATGCTTCAGGATTTAATTTTAATTCGCCTACTTGCGTGACATGTGCATGAATTTGCACACCTAAATCTTTCAAAACTAACTTAGCAAAAGCACCTGCTACAACCCAATTGGCTGTTTCCCTTGCACTTGCTCTACCTCCACCTGCAATATCTCGAATTCCATACTTTTCTGTATAGGTAAAATCTGCATGTGATGGACGAAAAGTAGTTTCTAAATGAGCATAATCTTCTGCTTTTGCATTGCTATTTAGAATAATGAATCCTATTGGTGTTCCAGTAGATTTTCCTTCGAAAGTTCCAGAGAGAATTTGTACTTGATCTAGTTCTTGACGTTGCGTAACTATAGCAGATTGCCCTGGTTTTCTTCTATTTAATTCTGCTTGAATAAATGCTTCATCAATCTTAACTCCTGCTGGAAATCCATCAATAATTCCACCCATAGCAATTCCATGAGATTCGCCAAAAGTGGTTAATGTGAGAAGATTTCCTAGCTTATTTGCCATGATTAACTACAAATTTCTTTTTCTGTTGCTTTTAAAATAACGCGAACTTCTTCTAAAGTAGGCGCTTCTGCATAAATTCTTAATACAGGCTCAGTTCCAGAAGGACGAATCATCACCCAACGGTCTTCGTCAAAGAAGTATTTGAATCCATCTAAATCAGCAGTACTTTTTACTTTATATGCTCCAAATGATTTGAATTCATTCGCTTTACATTTAGAAATAATCGTTTGTTTTAATGCTTCGTTGATGTGTAAATCACTGCGTTCGAATTTGAATTCTCCCACTAATCCGTACACTTCTTGAATCAATTCTTCCAATGATTTTCCAGATTTCGCCATATATTCCCAAATGATCATTCCCATCCAAATACCATCGCGCTCTGGAATATGTCCTTTTACAGCAATACCACCAGATTCTTCACCACCAAGTAAAACATCTTCTTCTACCATGATTCCAGCGATGTATTTAAAACCAATTTTCACAGTTTGATGTTCTAAACCATAATGTGCACACAATTTTTCAATTCTTGGCGTACAGCTAAATGCAGTTACAACTTTACCTTTCATTCCTCGGTAATTTACCAAATAATGAATCAATAAAAGTATAATATGATGAGAATCAATAAATTCGCCATTCGAATCATACAAGCCAATTCTATCTGCATCGCCATCTGTTGCAAGCGCACAGTCAATTGATTGTGAAGATTTAATGAAATTTGAAAGTTCTATTAAGTTTTTCGCAATAGGCTCTGGAGCTTGTCCCATAAAACTTGGGTTATAATCGCAATGCAACAATTTTACATCTGGTAAAATAGCTGGAATAACGCGTTGTCCTGCTCCATACATTGCATCATAAGCGAGTCTCAATCCAGATTTTTGAATTAAAGGCAAATCGAATGAATTAGTCAAATGTTTGATGTAATCATCTTCTAATGGAACTATTTGAACTTTAGAATTATAACTATCATTTGTTCTATCAATACTTTCCCATGAATTATCTACTGTATCTGGAATCAAATCTTCAATTTCTTGCACTCCTTCTGGCGAAAGTGGTCCACCGTAATGCGCTTTTAATTTATATCCGTTATACGATGGTGGGTTATGAGAAGCCGTTAAAACTATTGCTAAATCACATTTATACTTCACCGCAGCCAAAGAAACCATAGGAGTTGAAACAAATCCTTGTGCCATTTTTACTGAGATTCCATTTTTCAAAAACACTTTTACAGCAGTTTCTAAAAATAATTCTCCTGCAAATCGACAATCATGCCCAATTGCAATACTTGGGTTTTTAAAATTCTTATTGAGCCAAATGCAAACACCTTCTGTAACACGTGCAACATTTTCTGTAGTAAAATCTTGAGCAATAATGGCACGCCAGCCGTCTGTACCAAATTTAATTTTCAATTTTGTCATATAAAAAGCAACTGTAATTTTAATATATTGTGAAGTGTAGTTGTATAAAACGCATGTAAAAGTATAAAAAAAATCATTCGATTGAATTCTAGAGCTAAGCATTTACTCTTGAATTGAATCTTCTAAATGCTTTTCTCAAAAACTTATTTATAAAGGGAGCATTTTCACTGCAAAAAATTCAACAAAAACGATTATCTTTGTACAAAATACACGTTAAATAATGATTCAACGAATTCAAACAGTTTATCTTATCATCGCAACCGCATTAGTCGTTTGGGCTGGATTAGGAACTTCATTTGTGAGTTTTAATGTTTCTGTTCCTGATACCGAAGATCATATCAATTTTAATCTAAACGGATACGGATGGCAAGCAAGAACACATTTTGCCGAAACACAACAATTAAATGCTCAACAGATTAAAGATAAAGGAATGGCTTTAGAGATTAAAGGCGACTCCACAACATCCACTAATTATTTCCCGATTTACGTCGTATTTATTGCTCTTAGCGTATTATTTCTTGTGACTATCTTTTTCTACAAAAATCTAAAAAAACAAATGCGTTTTGCTAAGATTGCACTGTTTTTCTTAATATTGATTGTGATTGCTTTAAGCTTATATATCATGCTTATCCCCGATAGTTTAGTAGAATATTGCAGATCTATTTTTGCTAAACCTTGGGAAGTTAAAAGTAACTTAGGCATGGAGTTTTATATTCTTTGCTCTGCAATACCTTTTGCTTTTCTTGGAATCATGGGCATTCGAAAAGACATGAAATTACTCCAATCCTTAGACCGTATCCGTTAATTTATGAATTATTTATCTATTGAAGAACTCACGAAGTCATTCGGTGAGCGTGTATTATTTGAAGGTTTAACCTTTGGAATTGAACAAGGTCAAAAAGCTGCAATCGTTGCCAAAAACGGCAGTGGAAAAACTACTTTGCTACGTTGTTTAATGGGTAAAGAATCGTATGATTCTGGTAGAATTGTTTTTCGAAATGACTTACGTATCGCCTACCTTGAACAAACAGATATACTTGATTCAGACAGAACTGTACTAGAAGAAATATTATCTTCAGATTTACCAGAACTAAACGCAGTAAAACGTTATAATCTTGCTTTAGCAAATAATGACGAACACGAAATCGGCGAAAGTTTTCAAGAAATAAGTGAATTGAACGCTTGGGATGTTGAAAGTAATATCCAACAAATAATGGGCGTATTCAAACTGGATAAAGTAACCCAAAAAATTGGTGACTTATCCGGTGGACAGAAAAAACGTATTGCTTTAGCGAAAGTATTAATTGCCAATCCTGATTTCTTGATTTTAGATGAACCTACGAATCACCTTGATTTAGATATGATTGAGTGGTTAGAGACGTATCTTTCTCAAAGTAAATCAACTATTTTGATGGTAACGCATGACCGCTATTTCTTGGAAGTAGTTTGCGATACTATTTTTGAGATGAGCGATCAAACTATCTATAAATACAAAGGAAATTTCTCCTATTATCTTGAAAAAAAGGCTGAAAGAGAAGAAAATTTAGGCGCAACGATAGACAAAGCGAAAAACTTAATGCGTAAAGAGTTGGAATGGATGCGTCGCCAACCTAAAGCACGTGGAACCAAACAAAAAGCACGTATTGAATCGTTTTACGAAACGCAAGAAGTTGCTTCGCAGCGAATTGACAAAGACAAACTAGAAATTGCCATTAAAATGGAACGTGTGGGTTCTAAAATACTAGAGTTACACAAATTAGGTAAATCTTATGGTGAAAAAGCCATTTTAAATGATTTCACTTACACTTTCAAAAAAGGAGAGCGTATTGGAATTGTTGGAAATAACGGGGTTGGAAAATCTACTTTCCTAAACATGATTACGGGTAATGAAGAACCTTCAAAAGGGAAAGTTGTTGTTGGAGAAACCATTGTTTTTGGCTATTACAAACAAGAAAACATCCAAATCAGCGACGATAAAAAAGTAATCGAAGTCATTACTGATATCGCTGAATTTATTCCTCTTGAAAAAGGAAAACAAATGTCTGCAGCGCAATTTTTAGAGCGTTTTCTATTCCCACGTCACATGCACTGGAATTTTGTCCGAAAATTAAGCGGTGGAGAAAAAAGAAGGTTAAAATTGATGACTGTTTTAATGGCAAATCCGAATTTCTTGATTTTGGATGAGCCAACAAACGATTTGGATATTTTCACTTTAACTGTTTTAGAAGATTATTTGCGTAGTTTTCCAGGATGTGTAATGGTTGTTTCTCACGACCGTTATTTCATGGATAAAATGGTAGATCACGTTTTTGTTTTCAAAGGAGAAGGTGAAATAAAAGACATACTCGGAAATTATACCGATTATAGAAAACGAACAACAGAAGAAGCGCAACAAGCGAAAAAAGACCAAAAATCAGCTCCTGCGCCTGTTAAAGAAGAAGTGAAAATTGAAAAAAGCGAATCCAAACGCAAATTATCATTCAAAGAAAAACAGGAATACACCGATTTAGAAGCTGAATTAGAGAAATTAGAAACGCTAAAAACCTATTTAACCGATAAATTATCCTCACCAGATGCTTCTGGAGAAGAATTGAATGAAGTTGGAAAGAATTTGAGTTTGTTAATCACTGAAATTGATGAAAAGACAAATCGTTGGTTAGAATTGGCCGATTTAGCTGAATCAATCTAAGAGTTTTAAGAAAATAAGATTTACTTAACGTGATTTACGGTCATACGAAGCGTAAACAGATTTAAATCTTTTTCGATTGGAATAACATTAAAGTCTAATGGAGCATCTGATTTCATTCTAAGTGTAATGAATCCAAGTCCACCACCACCTTTTTCAGACATGATGCCATTTGACAGTTGAGCTAAGTAATATTCTTTCAATTCAACGGCAGATTTCTCATTGATTTTACCAATTGCTTTTTCAATAAAAAGTTTTCCTTTTTCATCAATTAAATTTGAAAAGAAAAATATATAATCAGAAGCATTTTTTGATAATATAAAAAAGGATAAGTCACCTACATCTTCTCTCTTAAGTCCATGAATACGAATATTTTGCAAGCCTTCAATAAGAACAGAAAAAACCTTTTTAACAATAGATTTTGACTCGCCAGAATCAAGCAAATGCGACTCTATTTGACTGGCTAATTCAAACACGAAATCTTGAGAAAAAGTACCTTGGTGTTGGGCAATAACATGAGCATCCAATTGCTTTACAACTGACTCTAAACAATCCGTAAAAACAGTTTGATGATGCATGGTTAACTGTTGATTTTCACTACTTTGAATGTAAAGATACGACAATTCAACTAAATAGTTACTTTTTTGCTGGCATTTTTTCACTTATCGATAAAAACATACGAGATACAGCTGGGCAAACTTCTGCATTTTTAAAGGTCAATTCCATAATTCCACTTATCTTTTTTCGGTCTGTATGTGGGTATTCTTGACATGCTTTTGGACGGTGATCATAAACAGAACAACTATTATCATCCGCTAAAAATGGGCAAGGAACAAAATTCAGAACATAATCGTTGTCCGAATCCATGTGAAGATAACGTTTTGTAAAATCATTCACCGACATTCTCATATATTTTGATAGACGAGCAATATCTACATCTCTAAAAATTGGGCTTGTCGTTTTACAGCAATTAGCACATTTTAAACAATCTATTTTTTGAAATGCCTCATCATGAGCTTTATGAAAAATTGAATCAAGATCTTTGAGCGAATTTTTAATCAGTCGAAGTCCTAATTTTCTATTTTCTTTTCTATTTTTTTGAGCCCAAATAAGGTCTGACTGATATTCCATGATTATTAATTCTGCGTAAAGTTACGTCCTTTTTTATTCGTATTTTGCAATTAACATTTATCTTTAGAAAAAATTTTGAAGAAAGTACTGCTCAATGGACAAATATGATTTAGTTGTAATAGGAGGCGGACCCGCTGGTTACGCTGCCGCAATGCGTGCTATCGACTATGGAAAAAAAGTTTGCTTAATTGAAAAAGACCGTGTAGGTGGCGCAGGAGTTTATCATGGCGCGCTTTCTTCTAAAACATTATGGGAATTAGCTCAAAGAGTAAACGAAGTAAATGAAACTATAAAAGCTACTAGAAGAGAACATTTTGAGCTTTCTTGGGAAGAAGTGAAAAAGACACTTGAAGAAGCTGTATTCGAAAGAAAATTCCAATATTCTTGTCATATCAAACTCTTGCAAACAGAAACACTACAATGCTTTTTTCACTATGAAAGAGGCGCTGGCAAATTTTTGAATGAACACGAAATAGAGATTTGTCATAACGGAGTTTGCAAAAAAGTTTGGGGAGACAATATCATCATAGCCACAGGAAGCAGACCGCGTACACTTCCAAATGCAATAACAGATGAAAAGGTAATTTTAACTTCTGACGGAATTGAATTGATTGATGATTACCCTAAAAGCCTTGTTATTGTTGGAGCTGGAATAATTGGTTGTGAATTCGCAACTATCTTTTCCAATTTCGGAAAAACGAAAGTTTACATCATTGATCGTCAAGACAGAATTTTACCTTTTGAAGATGAAGATATTTCAAAATTAGTTGCGGATAATCTGGAGAAAAAAGGAGTTACAATTCACCACAATGCACAATTAGAATCTATGAATGTGTTGGATGGAGAAGTAGAATATGAACTCTCCTACCCTGACGGTACGCACGAAATCATTCGCGTTGAAAAAGCGCTTTTATCCATTGGTAGAATTCCAAATATAGAAAATATAGGACTAGAAAATGCTGGTGTAAATCTTTCAGCAAGAGGAATACATATTGGAGATGTAGATACACAAACGAATGTACCGCATATTTATGCGGTTGGAGATGTTTCTGGAAGAATTGCATTAGTAAACGTTGGAGAAATTGAAGCACGTCACGCAGTAGAGAAAATATTTGGTGGAGAAACGGAAGAGATGAACTATGATAATATTTGTACCATCATGTTTCTTGAACCAGAAGTAGCAGCTGTTGGACTCAATGAACAACAATGTTTGGCCGCAAATATTCCTGTAAAAATTGTAAAACTAGACTATTCGTTAATTGCACGTGCAATAGCCATGCGTAAAACCAAAGGTTTCTTCAAAATTATTGTTACCAATGACGATGAAATGAAAATCCTCGGAATGCGCGCTGTTGGAGAACATGCTTCGTCTGCCATTCAAGCAGTTGGATTATTGATAAAAATGAATGCTTCAATAGAAGTACTTTCTGAACTAATCCATCCACATCCTTCTATTGTAGAGGGAATTCAAGAATGCGTGCGTATGTTATTGAATAAATCTATTTTTAAATCATCTGTATTTAAAGACAAACTCGCTTGTTATAGCTTGGTGGATGGAGTAAAAACTCCGCTTCAACGACTTTAACCCTCTCTTCTAAACCTTAGATTCACCGCTGGTGGAAAATAACTTCCGTTTTTACTAATTTCTTGCACTAAGTTGAGAAATTATACCTTACTTTGAAAAAACAATTTTACATTCTAATGAAAAAAATAAGTTCGATTCTACTTCTTACAGGACTATCAACGATGGTCTTCGCACAGGAAAAGAAGATTGATTTCACAGAGTACGACCTTGCCAATGGCATGCACGTCATACTCCACAAAGACAATAGTACGCCTATTGTAGCTGTTTCGATTATGTATCATGTAGGGTCGAAAAACGAAAACCCGACTCGTACAGGTTTTGCCCATTTCTTTGAACATTTAATGTTTGAAGGAAGTGTAAATATCAAACGTGGCGAATACTCAAAATTAGTTGAGATGAATGGTGGTGGTTTGAATGCGAATACTTCGCAAGACAGAACATACTACTATGAGTTACTTCCTTCTAATCAACTTGAGTTAGGACTTTGGTTAGAATCTGAAAGATTATTCCACGCCAATGTTGATTCTGTTGGAATTGAGACACAACGTCAAGTTGTTAAAGAAGAGAAAAGACAACGTGTAGATAACCAACCTTATGGTTCATTTATGGCAGAAGCTTTCGCTTTAATGTTCAGCGAACATCCATATAAATCGACTCCAATTGGTAGTATGGCAGATTTAGATGCTGCTACAGAATCTGACTATGTTAATTTCTATCAGACTTTTTACGTTCCTAATAACGCTACACTTTCTATAGCTGGAGATATCGATATCGAGAAAACAAAAGAGTTGATTAATAAGTATTATGCTTCTATTCCTGCTGGAAAAAAGCTTAACTTAGTTCGTGATTTAGAAAAATTAACTCCTGAAAAAGTAGTTGCTAAATATGGAGAGTCGGATGCTAAAACAATCGAAACTGCTTTAAAAACAATGACTCCAGAGCAAGTAGCAACTAAATACTTCAAAAAAGTAAGTTCTACTCCAATTCCAATTAAACAACCAACTATTGTTGAGCCAGCTTTAACAAAAGTAATTACGGATACAGTTTATGATAATATCCAATTGCCTGCAATCTTTGCTTGTTACAGAATGCCTGCTGAAGATTCAAAAGATTTTTATGCTGTTCAAATGCTGAATGAAATTTTAAGTGGAGGTCCAAGCTCTCGTTTTAATAAATCAATTGTAGAGAAACAACAATTAGCTGTTACAATGATTTCTTTTCCATTCCCTTTAGAAGATCCAGGAATGGCTGTTGTATTAGGAATCGCAAGTGCTGGAATTGATTTAAAAACAATTCAAGATGCAATGGACGTAGAAATTAAAAAAGTACAAACTGATTTAATTACTGATGATGAATATACAAAAATTCAAAATTCATTTGAAAATGATTTTTATTCTAGTAATTCAACAATGGCTGGAATAGCCGAAGCATTGGCAAATAATTATGTTTATTTCCACAATACAAATTTAATCAATAGCGAAATTGATAAATACAGAGCGGTAACAAAAGAAGATATTCGCAATGCTGCTATTAAATATTTCACTGCTGATAAGCGAGTAATTCTTTATTATTTACCTAAAAAAGAAGACGACAAAAAATAATTAAATCATGAAAAAAATAATCACACTCATATTAACAGGTTTTCTTTTTGCTCCAGCATTTGGACAATTAGATCGTTCTGTACAGCCAAAAGCTGGGCCTGCTCCAGTTTTTAACATTCCAGAGTCTGTCATTTTCACACTCAATAATGGAATTACCGTTATCTTATCAGAAAATCATAAAACACCTAGATTTTCATTTAATCTAGTAATGGGTTCTGATCCAATGTTAGAAAAAGAAAAAGCAGGTTTATCTGAAGTTGCTGGTCAATTAATTCTTTCTGGCACAGAAACTATGGATAAAGACCAATTAGATAAAGCAATTGACATGTTGGGCGTTCATTTTAGCGCTGATGGCAACTCAATTTATGCTTCTGGTCTTTCAAAACACAAAGAGAAAATGCTTGAGATTTTACAAAATGTTGTAAGCTCTGCAAATTTCCCAGAAAAAGAATTTGATCGTATTGTGAAACAGAATGAATCTGCACTTACAATGGCTAGTTCTGATGCAGATCAAATTGCTCAAAATGTTTTGTCTACAGTTGATTTCGGCAGAAACCATCCTTATGGAGAAGTAATGACAAAAGAAACATTGGCTAACATTACACGTGATGACGTTGTTAGTTATTTCAAAAAGGAATTTACACCAAACGGAGCTTATTTAGTTGTAGTTGGTGATGTAACTAAAGCCGAAATTACAGCATTATTACAAGGTTCTATCGAAAAATGGACAGGTGGAGAAAAATTTACCGCATCTTATACAGTTGAAAATAAGAACCAAGGTAGAAGATTAATTTTCGTTAAGAAACCAGGAGCTGTTCAATCAGTTATCAAAGTTACTTTTCCATTCAACATGAAACCTGGCGACCCAAATCAAATTCGTTTGAACTTGATGAACCAAATTTTAGGTGGTGGAACATTTGAAGCAAAATTAATGCAAAATCTTCGTGAAGACAAAGCTTATACGTATGGTTGTTATTCAAGTGTTAATGTAAACAGATATGGAAGTTACTTCACAACTTCAGGAAGTTTTAGAAATGCAGTTACCGATTCTGCTATCGTTCAAATTTTGAAAGAAATTGAATCTATGAAAGTAGACACTTCAGTTTCTCAAGCTCAATTAGACTTAGCGAAAGCTTCATCAATTGGCTCATTCTCTCGCTCATTAGAAAGCCCACAAACAATTGCTCGTTTTGCGCTTTCTATCATTCAAAACAACTTGGATAAAGATTATTACAAGAATTACTTGAAAAAAATCGATGAAGTGACTTTGACTGATATTCAAAATATGGCGAAAGAATACTTGGCTGTAGATCGTTCTTATATCATCGTTGTTGGAAATGAAGATATTGCTGAAAAATTAGTTCAATTTGACACAGATGGAAAAATTGAATACTTAGATGCTTTTGGTAATGAAGAAGCTGGATTTACAAAATCTGATTTGACTTTAGATCAAATTCTTGAGAAAAATATCTTAGCGACAACTCAGTCAGCAACTATTAAAGAAGCTACTAAAAAAATTGCGAAAATTAAAAGTGTTCAACAAGAAATCAAAGCAAGTCCTGCAGGATCTCCTGTTTCATTTGATATGATTTCTTATTTCCAAGCTCCTAATAAAGAAGCAATAGTTATTAACTTTAATGGTTCAATGATGCAACGTCAATATTCAAATGGAGTTACTGGAGGTTCTGAAGCTTCACCAATGGCTGGTGGAAAATCGGAAGAACTTACTCCTGAAGAAGTTGCTGAGAAAAACCAAACAGCTGGTATTTTACCTGAATTATTCTATAAAGCAAATAAAGTAGAAGCAAATCTATTGGGAATAAAAGAAGAAATGGGTAAAAAATACTATGTGGTTGAAATAAAATCAAAAGATGGTGTTTCTCAAAGTTATTATGATGCAACTTCATTCTTGAAAACTAAAACGTATTCTAGTTCAAAATCAAAAGATGGAGAAGTAAATGAAGTAACTATTGAATATTCAGATTTCAAAGATGCATCTGGTATATTAATGCCTTACAAAATGAGTCAACAATTTGGACAGATGGCGCTAAGCTCAGAAGTTCAAAGTATTGAAATCAATAAATCGATTGACGGAAAAGTATTTGAAAAATAATATTTTCTTAATCACCTTAAAAAGCTCGTTTCAAATGAAACGAGTTTTTTTTATCTATTTTCTTTTCTTAAAGGATCAATTGCATCTAATAAAGGATTCAATTTTCCCATATCCGCATAATAATCGAACGTAATTTTTTTCTTCAAACCGTTATTTCTAACAATCTCGAGCCATTCAGCTCCCCTATCTGTACAGTCTGGACAACCAATTTTTTCACCTAGTTGAGAAAAATTACTTTGTTCGTATTTCGCCATTAAGGTATCCCAAAATGAACGTTCAGTCTTTGTAGAGTCGTATTTTGTGGGATTACGAATTGAATCTGCCCAAGTCTTATCCATCTTTACCGTCCATTCCTTCGTAATAGATGTGTTATGTACACAATATCCTCTACAATTTCCAAAGCTCGTGCCATAGTTAATTTGGATTATATCATCTTGTTTTAGACTTGTCTTACAAGAAGTTATAGCGAACAAACAAGATATAAAAAGCACTTTTTTCATCATTAGAATTTTAAAGTAATTGAAAAAATAAAATTAAGTAAAATTTAGAGTTATATCATATTATTAAATTAATTCAGTAATACTCCTCCTCTATTCTTCTGAAAAACAAAAAAATAGATGAATTTATATGGACAACTTTCGTCAATTTATGGAACAATTATTATATTTGTCGAAATCAAACTATTTTAACCATTGCAAAATATTTACAACCTATACAAAACTATGGAAGCCGACAATATCATGTTGTCTTTCAAAGGGCTTGTAACCTCAGACTTGTTGACCTCAGTGCTCAACATCATGGAGTCTAAGATGGAGCATTTGGATGAATCACCCAAAGTGAGAAAAAAAGTATATAATGTACTTGTTGAATGCCTCCAAAACCTATACCATCACTCAGAAAGAGAGAACAAAGAAGTGGATGAATTAGAATCTGATGCTGCACTTTTTACTATCTCAAAATTGGGTGAGCAATATGTTATTAAAACAGGAAACTACATCGCTTTAGATCAAGTTCCTATTTTAAAGGGCAAATTAGATACAATCAATTCGATGGATAAAGATGGATTAAAAACCTATTATCAAGAAGTATTGAGTAATGGCGAACGTTCTGATAAAGGGACTGCTGGACTTGGGATGATTGACATCGCAAGAAAGTCTGGTAATAAATTAGAATACTCATTTTTAGAAGTGGATAATAATTCCAGCTTCTTCTGTCTTACTATTAAAATCGCATAATATTTTCAAAATAAACATCAAATGGAAAATTTAACTTTAGAAGGATCTGCAAAAACACCTACCGTTGATTTTAACGCGGCAAAAGGAACTTTAGAATTAAAAGGACGTTCAATCCCTGAAAATTCTATCGAATTTTTCAAACCTCTTAATGATTGGGTTGAAAGTTATGGAAAATCTCCACAAGCACAAACGGAGGTGAACATAAAATTAGAGTACTTCAATACTTCTTCGTCTAAATGTATTTTAGATTTTTTCAAAAAATTAGAAGTCATTAATGGAAAAAGTACAAATGTTAACATCAACTGGTATTTTGAAGAAGATGATGAAGATATGGAAGAAGCAGGCGAAGATTACGGCGCAATTTTAAATCTTACCTTCAAAATGATTGAAGTGGAAGAAATCTAGAACTAATGAAATCATTCAAAATCGGGATAACCGGTGGAATTGGTGTTGGAAAAACAACTGTTTGCAACATCATTGAAGCCATGGGTTATCCCGTTTTTTATTCTGACGATGTTGCAAAAAGGCTTCAAAATGAAAATATTGAGTTAAAAACTGAAATTATTCATCTTTTTGGAGAGAAAGCTTATCTGAATAATCAATTAAATCGCCCATACATTGCAGAATGTGTGTTTTCTAATCCAACATTACTTCAGCAATTAAATGAGATTATACATCCGAAGGTAAGAGCTGCATTCGAAGAGTTTTGCAAGAAATATAACAATAGTGAATTTATTTTCAACGAAGCTGCCATTTTATTCGAATCTGGTGGAAATAAAAAAATGGACGCAAATATCTTAGTTATTGCGGATGAAGAAATTCGAATACAACGTGCGATGAAACGAGACCATGTTACAAAAGAAGTTGTTCTGAAGCGAATTCAACATCAATGGCCTCAAGAAAAATTGATGGATTTAAGTGATTTTCACATAAAAAACGATGAAAAAAGTCCACTTATACCGCAAATAGTTGATTTATTCGAGAAATTGAAAAATCATTTCATCTCTTCATAATCGTCAAATTCATCCTTATTTTCCTTTTCGGTATTTTCTTGATCTGACTCAAAATAAGAACTAGATTGCACTACTGTTCTAAATCCAATAAGCTGTAAAAACCCTCCTAAAAACTTAAAGATAATACGGAGCATCACGAAGAACCCAACTACCTTAAAGATGAATCCAAAAACAGGTGTGTCAATTATATTGATAATACTTTCCACAAACCAATTCGTAATTGGATTATGCATCAAAGAAGGAATGGATTCAAATAAAATCAACATGGCAACTGAAGCAAAAAGTAATACCCATTCTATCGTTTTATTATAAACTGGTTCAAAACGAGCGGTCATGCTTCCCATTGCTTTTATCATATTCACGCGTTGTTCCTTTTTCTGGATTTTACCGAGTAAGAACATTAATAAGATAAATCCTCCGACAATATTACCAGCTAAGCCATCATTCCCAGGAGTTCCATCATATTCTTCAGTACAAAAACGAGCGGTAACGGAAACTAAAAAAACATAATTGATAAACTTTAGACTATACGTTTCCACAACATTTTTGGAAGCTCCACCTCTTAAAATTGTGAGAAGTGCATTAAATAGCCACCATATAAAGCCGAATACAGCAAATACAACACCTAATCGAAATATAAAATCAATAACTCCCACGCAATAAATTTTGCCCTAAAATACATGAAAAATTTATATTCGGTAACAATTTATTAAAACTTGTATCTTTGGGGAACGAAATTTTAATATTATGAAAAAAATCTGTCTTTTTTTACTGATTAATTTAACCGTTTCTTTCACTTTTGCTAGCGAAGGAATGATTATTCCTTCCTTACTTCAAGCATTTCAAAGTGACATGCAAGCAAGAGGAATGAAACTAAGTGCAGATGATATTTATTCTGTCAATCACTCTAGTTTAAAAGATGCTATTTTTCAATTTGGAGGAGGTTGTACATCAGAAGTTGTTTCTTCTAAAGGATTACTTTTCACCAATTATCACTGTGGATATTACCAAATTCAACAACATTCTTCAGTAGACCACGATTATTTGACCGACGGTTTTTGGGCAAAAACAATGGCTGACGAATTGCCTAATGCTGGATTAACAGCACTTCGTATAGTTCGTATAGAAGATGTTACCAAAGCAGTTTTACAAGGTTGCGAAGGTCTAAATTTTGATCAATTAGAAGAAAAAATAAAAACAAATTGTAAAATCTTAACGAATGAAGTTGAAAAAAGAAGTGCTTATAAAGCTGAAGTGAAAGCATTTGACTTTGGAAATAGTTATTACATGATGGTTTCTGAAACATTTTCAGATATTAGACTAGTGGGAGCGCCGCCTTCATTTATTGGTAAATTTGGTGGAGATACAGACAACTGGGTTTGGCCACGTCACACAGGAGATTTTTCTATTTTCCGTATCTACGCAAACAAAAATAACGAACCTGCAGCTTATAACTCAGAAAACGTTCCTTATGAACCGCTTCATTATTTACCTATTTCACTAAAAGCAAAACAAGAAGGCGATTTTACCATGGTTTATGGTTTCCCAGGAAGAACGGAACAACACGCTTCTTCAACAGAATTGCAATATATGATGGAACAAGAACGTCCAACAGCTATTAATATGCGTGAAAAAACCTTGGAAGTGATTGATGCAGCCATGCGTTCAAACGATACAACACGTATTCAATATGCTTCTAAACAGTCTAGAATTTCAAATGCATACAAAAAATGGATTGGACAAGTAGATGGCTTAAGAAGAATAAATGCAGTTGAAGTAAAACAAGTTCAAGAAAAAAATTACCTCGATTTAGCTAGTACAAAACCAGAATGGTCAAAATACAGTTCTGCTCTCAATGATATTCAAAAGCTATTTAAAAGCAATGAGGCTGCAAAATTTGCAGATGCAACTATCATAGAATACATCTTTTATGGTCCAGAATTCTTAAAATTTGCAAGAACTGTTGAATCCTACGTAAGACAATACCCTGTTTGGAAAAGTAGTGGAGAATGGGAAAAGAAAAAAGCAGATCTTATCAGCAGCATTCACCATTATTTTGGAGAATACAATGTAAAAGTAGACCAATCAATATTCAATAATATTTCTCCAATCGTGAAAGAGAAATTGAAACCTGAATACTCTCCTGCTTCACTTCTTAATCATTCTATTTCTGATTTATCGACAACTATTTATAAGAAATCAATTTTAGTAAATGAAGAGAAAATGGTTCATTTTATAGAGAAAATGAGCGAAAAATCAGTAAAAACCTTACAAAAAGACCCAGGTTATACATTATTTGATGAATTATGGAAAATACGGATCGATCCACTTTCAAAGTCTTTAGGTTCATTTTATGCTGAACTAGAACAATTGAATCGAATTTATGTTGAAGGAAAATATGTGATGTATCCCAATGAAAATCACTGGGCAGATGCAAACTCAACATTGCGTGTAACTTACGGAAAAATTGAAGGCTCTGCTCCTACTGATGGAATGACCTACACCAATCACACAACAATTGACGGTGCTATCGACAAATACTATTCTGGGAACATCGATTTTGATTTAACACCAAGATACCTTGATTTATACAAGAAAAAAGATTTTGGAAACTATGCTCAAGATGGTAAACTATGGGTTTGTTTCTCAGGTTCTAACCACACAACTGGTGGAAATTCTGGTTCTCCCGTTATTGATGGAGAAGGAAACTTAATCGGACTTAATTTTGACCGTAGTTGGGAAAGCACCATGTCAGATTATATGTTCGACACAACAAGATGCAGAAACATCATGGTGGACGTTCGTTATTTACTCTGGGTAATTGATAAATACGCTGGAGCGACGAGACTTATTGACGAATTGGAACTTGTGTATAAGCCAATAGCTATAATGCCTCTTAATTTTCGAAAATTAGAAGTGATTGATAAAGGACTTTTAAAGAAACAAGGAAATTAGTTTATTTAGTAGGTTATCTCTCGTTTCGACTCCGCTCAACGTTCGATTTATTTTAATATGCTACATGTATATATTAACCGCAGGATTACAAAATTCAGTGCAGTGAGGTAATATTTGTATTTCCTTAGTTTTTCCCCTTAAACGCGACAGGCTTTGATAAAAAAGTAAGGAAAAAATCAAGCAAAAATATCCTCCTGCTCACAAGCCTGCTCTCACCGCGATTTTTTCTTACCAACTCGCAAAACAGATTAGATTATTTTGTTCTTATGGTCGGTTAGTTGTTACGGTATAGTTCATGTTCCGAACACTTATGATGCAAACCCAGCGGAGCGGGAGTCGACTTCGATTTGTATTAATATATAAAGAATAAACTAAACGCAGGATTACTAAAATACACTACAAAAAAAATCCCCAGAGTTTGTCTGGGGATTTTGATTTAAAAATAGTTGGTTTATTGTGCTAGTACGATACGTTTTGTAACTGTACCTGTTTCGCCTGTAATGCGAATCAAATATGCACCGTCACCTTTACCTGAAAGATCAATTGGATAAACTGATTTTTCGGCTTTAGAGTATTCTTTTTCGTAAACTAATGAACCAATCAAGCTGTAAACTTTAATACTTAAGTCTTGCGCTTTATCAAGCGAAACGGAAAGATTAAAGACACCTTTAGAAGGATTTGGATAAACAGCAATCATTTGGTTCAAGTTAAACTCACTAATTCCTGAAGTACCCACATGAATATAGTTAATTTTAGTTTCAGCATCAGAACCAGTTCCATTCGTTGCAATTAATTCAATGGTATAATCACCCGCTGTATTGAATTGCATTTTAGGATTCTGTGAACTTGCTGTTGTACTACCTGTATAAACAACTCCTGCAGAAGGCGTTGTTGTCCAAGCCCATGAAGTTGGAGAGTTCGTACTTAAATCTGTGAAACTTACTGTACCCCCAACATTTATATTTGTTAAATCAGCTACGAAGTCTGCAACAGGTAATGTTCCAGCTACAATAATTGTTACATTAATTGTTTTAGAACAACCATTTACATCAGTTACAACCACAGTGTATGTTGTAGTTACTGTTGGACTAACATTTACCGAAGCTGTAGTACCAAAGACAAATGTTCCTTCATACCAAGTCCATGTTGTACCACCAGTAACCGTTAATGTAGTAACATCTCCAGCGTTTATATTTACTGTAGTTCCTGGAGCGATAGTTGGAGTAAATGTATTTACATTTGTTACCGTTACAGCAAAAGTATCAGCACAAATAGTACCATCATTTACAATTGTTGTATAAGTACCTGCTGTAAGTCCAGTAAATGCATAAGGTGAAGCATTATCATAAGTAGCTCCACTGTTTGTACTTACATTGTATGGACCACCATTTCCACCAGTAGGTGCTACAGTAATAGAACCATCGGCAGCTATACAATGCTCTGGAGCAGATGTAATATTTGGCGTAATTGCTGGGTTTACTGTCAACGTAGTTGAAGCAGAATTACTTACACAAGAACCATAAGCATTTAGTGTTACATTCCATGTTCCTGTAGGTAAGTTATTGAAACTCAACACACCACCAGAACCATAATAATGAGTTGCTCCTTGATCAAAATTCCAATCATAACTTGTTGAATTTGTTGAACCATAAGCATTTGCATTTACCATAGCTCCCGCACAAGAAACTGGAGAAGAAATGTAAATACTTGCTGTTGGTGCAGGCCCATTAGATAGAAGCGCATCCATAATCATTGAAGTATTTGGAGAACCACTAAAAATATCACTTGCTAATGTCCAATTTATTCCACCACTTAAGTATGCAGCTGAGGTACTAACTCCAGTAGGTCTGTCGCTAAAATCTGTTGTCAAAAATACTAATGTATCAAAAGGATTTGCAGTTGACCATTCCATTCCTACCCAAAACGCTCCATTAACAGAAGCAGGAGTAGCAAACTCAATTGTATTCCAACTCAATGCGTCAAGTGATGAGATAGCTCTTACTTCGGTAGCTAATGTTGAGCCTGGCACTCCAGAAGCATCTGCATAAACTCTGAAAGTAATGTTATTTAAAGCTCCCATATCTGTAGCTTTCATTACAACAAAATGCATTGCTCTCATTTGACTTGCAGATGGCGCATTGAATTTTTCTGCTACTCTAGAAACTTTTATAGCTCCGCTATTAAGAGTTGAATTACCAGGATAAAAACCTACATCACCTGTTATTGAATAATACGTTGAATTATTCATTTCAGCTGCTGTGTAATTTCTCAAAGTATCACAAGCAGTAGTTCCACCACCACCCGCAACAACAGTAATATAATTCGTTTTTGTTTTTGTATTTGGCCCTATAGAGTTAGCAGCAGTAAGCGCAACTGTATATTGTCCAACTGTTGTAAACTGAACTTTAGGATTTTGACTCGTTGCCGTTGTTGAATTAACATACGCCCAACCAGTTGCTGGAGTTATATTCCAAGACCAAGATGTAGGGTAATTTGTACTTTGATCCGTAAAATTAACAATACCTCCACTAACAACTGTTGTAATATCAGCAATAAAATCTGTTACAGGAGGTGTTGGGTTAACAGGCGTACAGGCATCACTTGTTGTAAGTGAGTTTCTAACACCGGCTAAAATTTGATGCATCACAGAAACTTGTCCTGCAGTAAACATACATGTACAATTACTATAATCCATATAGTTCTCATACTGCGTTTGTGTACCAGCACATGTTTGTTGATTTCCTGAACAAGATCCTGAATAATCAAATGATGGTCCTAATGTAACTGGAGTATCATTGATTCCATCTCCTGAACCTGTACAGTTAGTAGCTTGATTAGATGGACCCCAAGTATGAGGCAAACCTAAGAAATGTCCAATTTCATGTGTTAAAACTCTATTAGCCGGATTCACACCTAAGTTATAATCGATAACAACTCCATCAATATCAGATGGAGGAAGTGAACCTGTTGTTGGCGAATAAGCATATCCAGCAACACCAGATTGTGCACCATTGGTAATATCACAAATCCAAACATTTAGATATTTAGATCTGTCCCAAGCCGGTGTACCACCTGAAGCAACATATTTCATATCGTTACTTTGTGTATCTGGATCAAAATGTGTTTTTGTAGTTGAAACACGGTGAACTCCAGTTTCTGCTAAAGGATTATTTTGAGGATCGCGAACCGCTAAACAAAAACTTACGTCTACGTTTGCTGGTACGAAACCAAAAGCTCCACGAGCATTCGCCTTATCCGCATTAAGCAATTGATAATCATCGTTTAACTTATTAAACAAAGCCATAATAGCTGCATTTGAAACATTTTCTGTTCCATTGTTATAAACTACATGGAAAATAATTGGAATAGTATATGATACCTTTTCTGTTCCATAATAGTTAATATTCTGAACCATTTGTTGGTATTGAGCTTCAAACTGAGCTCTCAATCCACTTTGGTCAAGATATGCATCCATTAAATAATCACTCGCACATGGAGAACCATTTGAGTTTATTACTGGGCTTGGATTATAAACACTCGAACTTAGCTGAGGGTTAATTTGAGTAGTATTAGTATGTAAATGTGATGGATTAACTGTACTCAATGAATTCGTCTGTGCGAACCCAAAAGTTGCAAATCCCAACATAAATGCACCTAAAATACTTCTCTTAAGAAAATTGTAGTGATTTTTCATGTTATTTGGTTTAATAATTTAGCCAATTTTACATAAAAAAATGCAAAGGCACTATGATTAGCATAGAATACTTTTCAACAATTTAGTCTCCACAAAATAAGCATGTTAATAATTCAAATCGGAAGCGTTGTAAATTGGAGAACTACAGAATACTTCATTGCATTTTAACAATACATTTTTATCAAAGCTAGAAAAATAAATTTCTTTATCTTTTGGTATCGATTGACTATTAAATTGTTGAATTAATTTATAAAATGAAGGTGATGCAACGGCTTTTAGAAAAAGTAATTGCGAAGTTTCATCTTCAGTAAAAACCATTTGAGAAAATGATATTGGAGCAGAACTCAACTCTTCATTCAATAGTAAAAGCGATGCTTCGGGATAATTTATAGATGCTAAAATTTGATTAGAAAATAAGAAGTCACCTACTCTATTTGCTGTTACTTCAAAATCGTGATTATTTAACAAATGAGATACAACATTAAAAGTACGTGCTAATTCAATATTCTCTTCAATGATCGGTTCTCCATCTAAGACATCACCTCCAACATAACTTTGAAAACTTCCATTTTTTAATTGAAATTCACCTTGAATATAAACCAATAATTGATTCAATTCTTTTAAATAAATAGAGTCCTGTGTAACTTGAAAAGCAACTATATATGCCTTTGTCATTGGTAAATTATCTTCTAATGTAGAAATAGTCGTTTTCATTTCTCCGTGTTTGAAAGAACCATTATCTAATCTTCTATTTTCTCTTAGAAAATGCAGCAAATTCATCGCTTTTTTATAATATGAACTATCAGCTGTAGAAGCATATAAAAGGAATAGAGATTCCACTAATTTTGCATTGTTATTCGTATAAATATTCTTATCAATTTTAGGAACGCCTAACTTCATTCTATCTTCATCCGAAAGTAAAAAATAATGTTCTGCATGTTCTCCCTGAACTAAATCAGCATCTTGGGAATTAAAATAACCTTCGCCATTTTTGTTTTTCAAGAAACGATCGACATAATGTTCTGTATTTATTGCCGCTTGAAGCATCTTCTCATCTTTTGTAACTTGATAATACTGAAGAAACATATTTATATACCGTGTTTGTATTTTTAGTAATTTTTCAAAATGAAGGTGTTTCCAATCTCTATTGGTAGAATATTGATAAATTCCTCCCCACGATTTATCTTCTAAATCCATTGCGCCTGACATACTTTTATTCAACCAAACAGACAAATTCGAGTCAACTTTATAGTTTTTAATAGCATACTCAAAAGGTTCATAAGCCACATAACGCTGACTAGAAAACTTATACCCTCCCGTTTCATAATCGAGTCCATTTAACAACGCTGATTTTTGTGCTTTCAAATCAACATTTCCCGAATGCGAAATATCAATTTCTGAAAGTTTTCTATTGGTTTCTTCTGGACTAGGGTCAGCAACAATAGCTTTTAGTAATCTTAAAAAATCTTTTGGAGAAAAATAACCTGCTCTCTTTACTATTTCGCCTTTATCTTTATTAAAAACGATAGTCGCTGGCCAACCATAATCTTTGTATTTTATTGCTAAATCTGGGTTTCTATCTTGATCTGCTTCAACAGCAATGAAGTGCTTATTTATATAATCAATAACTTCCTTATTTGAATAAGTAGAATCATCCATAACATGACACCAGTGACACCAATTTGCTTTTAAATCCAGAAGTACAAGCTTATTTTCTTTAACAGCTCTTTCGAAAATAACCATTGAAAATGATTCCCATTTTATTGATTGAGAAAATGTATTAGCCGAAAATAATAAAGCTAAACCTAGTATTGAAACTTGAATAAATCTTACCATTTGTGTGTATTTTATTTATGTACGCATATTTAACAGATTTAGACTTTTGTTGATGGTTTTTTTTAATTATTTAGTCTAATTTATATTTATTAACTAATTGTATATCAGACTAATATTCCGTTTACATAGAATTTAATACATTTAAATAAATAAACTCTATTGTTAAACGATAGAATATGGTAACTTTGTTTTTTTAAACAACGCATAACGGTGTGATTTTTTTACAAAGTTTGTGTGTGATGGCTTATTGCTTTTGTTACTAAATGGACATTAATAAACCTATAATTGACGTTATCATTCCTGCTTTGAATGAAGAATTGTCGATTGCTAAAGTTATTCGTGACATTCCTAAAAGCATCATCAGACATATTATTGTTGTAGACAATGGCTCTACAGATTTCACCAAAAAAAATGCCGAGGAAGCTGGGGCAATTGTTCTCAAAGAAGACACAAAAGGATATGGAATAGCATGTCAAACTGGAGTCAACTATTTGAAACAACTAACTCAACAACCTGACATTGTTGTTTTTATAGATGGGGACTATTCAGATTATCCTGAAGAAATTCCCGAATTAGTTCTGCCAATTATTGAAAAAGAAATGGATTTAGTGATAGGTTCTCGGACGCTTGGCAAAAGAGAAAAACATTCACTCACGCTTCCTCAAATTTTTGGCAACTGGTTAGCAACCAAACTAATTTATTTGTTTTATAAAGCAAAATACACTGATTTAGGCCCGTTTAGAGCCATAAAATTAGAAGTATTAGAAAAAATTAATATGCAAGATATGACATACGGTTGGACAGTGGAAATGCAATTAAAAGTTGCAAAAAATCACATGAATTTTTGTGAAATCCCAGTCAACTACAGAAATAGAATTGGTACGTCCAAAATTTCTGGAACTGTTAAAGGAAGCATATTAGCAGGATATAAAATTATAGTAACCATTTTCAAATACCTTTAACAACAAATGAGCATCATTATTATTAGCTTGTATGGACTTGCATTGTTATTGATCTTTTTTTATAGCGTTTTACAACTAAGTTTAGCGATTTCGTACTGGCGTTCCAAAGATAAAAGGGATAAGGAAAAGCGACCTGACTTTGACTTAAATAATGCACCTTTTGTCACGATTCAACTTCCTGTATTTAATGAATTATATGTAATTGAGCGATTAATCGACACAGTTATCAAATTTGATTATCCAAGAGATCGTTTTGAAATTCAAGTATTGGATGATTCAACAGATGAAACGATTGATGTTATTGCTAAAAAAGTTGCAGAGGTTCGCGCAACAGGCATCGATATTCATCATATTCACAGAACAAACAGAAAAGGTTATAAAGCTGGTGCTCTAGCTGAAAGTATGGTTTTTGCAAAGGGTGAATTCATTGCAATATTTGATGCAGATTTCTTGCCAAATCCTAATTTCTTAAAAGAAACTATCCCGTTCTTTATTGATCCAAAAATTGGAGTGGTACAAACACGTTGGTCACATATCAACAAAAAATATTCACTTCTTACAGAACTTCAAGCATTTGGTTTGAATGCACACTTCACCATCGAACAAGCTGGAAGAAATGCTGCAGGACATTATATTAACTTTAATGGTACAGGCGGTGTATGGCGCAAAACAACAATCGAAGACGCTGGAGGATGGCAACACGATACATTAACAGAAGATTTAGATTTGAGCTACCGTGCACAAATGAAAGGCTGGAAATTCAAATATTTGGAAAATGTTACTGCTCCTGCTGAACTTCCTGTAGCAATGTCTGCACTTAAAAACCAACAATTTCGTTGGACAAAAGGTGGAGCTGAATGTTTCCGTAAAATGGGAATGCGTTTAATCACAGCAAAAGGACTTAAATTTGCAGATAGAGTTCACGGCGTAGCACATTTATTTAACAGTTCTGTTTTTGTATTTATTTTCTTAACAGCCCTTTTTAGCGTTCCCGTTCTATTAATCAAATACTTCTCAGATGAATATGATAATGTCATGAAAATTGGCTCTATCTTCATTTTATCGACTATTTTCTTGATGTTCTACTATTGGATTTCATACCGCGACAAAACTGAAAACTCATTCTTATCATTTTTTAAATTTTTTGGAAGATTTATTCAGTTTTTAACTGTTTCAATGGGACTTTCTCTACACAATACTATTGCTGTTTTAGAAGGATATTCTGGCGTTAAAAGTTCATTCGTTCGCACACCAAAATTCAATTTATCTTCTGTAAAACAAGATTGGAAAGAAAATAAATATGTGGAATCTAAAGTTAGTTTAGTAACCATTTTGGAAGGTTTACTTTCTGTATTATTCTTTTCTGCTTTGGTTTTCGGAATTTGGGTAGGAGATTACGGATTAGTTCCTTTTCACGCAATGTTATCTACTGGATTTGGGTTAGTTTTCTTTTATTCTCTAGGTCAAATGAGATGGAAATCAAAAGCTACTCAATCCGAAGTATTCGATCAAGCAGCATAACTTAATTCGATGTTAGCTAAACTCAAATGGTTCAAATTTGGTGTTCTAGCATGCGTGTTTTGCAGTGTTCTTATCTTTCAATCGTACTTTGTTGAACGAAATGAGTTCATTACTTACTTTATAAATTACAGTGTTCTATTTGCACTCTTTATTTGGTTCATTGCAAATTATGAATTTAAAACAATTGTACGATTAAGCCTACTTGCTCATTTCCTACTCTTTTATGTTACACCTGAATTATCCAACGATTTCTATCGGTTTCTGTGGGATGGAGAATTAATCAATATGGGAATAAATCCATATCAATTTCAACCCCACGAAATCATTCATCAAGTTCAATTTCAATCTGACTATTTTCAAGAACTTTATCGTGGAATGGGTGAATTATCCAACAATGCATATTCTCCTTATCCAGTTTTTAATCAGTTCTTTTTTACGCTATCCACTTATTTTTCTGATTCAATCTTAGTGAATGTTATTTGCATGAGAATTATCATTCTAATTGGAGAAATTTTACTTTTTATATATGCGCTAAAACTGCTGGAACTTCTCAAGAAAAATAAACGATGGATACTATTATTCGTTCTTAACCCATTTGTATTACTTGAGTTTACAGCAAATTTGCATTTTGAAATATGGATGCTCGCATTTTTTCTCATTTCTTTTTATTACTTAACGAAAGGAAAGCTTATAATTGCCTCTTTTTTTAGCGCAATATCTATTCAAACAAAACTGATCACACTTCTCTTCTACCCTTTTTATTGGCGATCAACGAAGAAGAAAACAAGTATTCTATTCTATTTCCTTTCTGGAGTTTTTAGTATATTAATTACTCTTTTACTTTTCAACTCTTCATTATTAATTCATTTTTTCAGTACGATTCAACTCTATTTCAATAAATTTGAATTTAACGCTGGACCTTACTTTGTAATACGCGAAATAGCCTACCAATTTAGAGGATACAACGAAATTGCTATTATCGGTAAATTAATGTCGATTTGCATTTTTGGACTTATTCTATTCTTGGCTTTAAGAAAGAAGATGAACTTAATTTCAAGTTCATTTTTCAACAAGCTGTTTAGCGCATTGATGATTTATCTGATTTTCTCAACAACAGTTCATCCTTGGTATATTTTGACTCCATTTGTACTTTCTATTTTTGCTGGAAATTTTGTAGGACTTCTATGGACTTACCTCATCGCATTGAGTTATTATTTCTATGCAAATGACTACACAACTTCTACCTATGTTCTCATTGCAATTGAATGGGTAGGAATTATTGGATTCTGGTGTTTCTCTTCAAAAAACAAGGAAATAAACACGTACATTTTAAAGCAATTAAACTTAGAGGATTAGTCGTTCACTTCCTCATCGTAATCAATTCCTTGAACTTTCAAGATTTTTTTCACGCGCCAAGCATAAAAAGCAAGGTATAAGAAACAGCACACTCCCACTAAATAACTCCATTGAATTCCAAGTATATTATCCGAAGATAAAACGCCTTGTAACCAACTGATAATTCCACCTCCCATAATCATCATAATCAAAAAACTAGATCCTTGATTGGTGTTTTTTCCTAATCCAGCAATTGCTAGAGTGAAAATACATGGCCATAAAGTACTACAGAAAAGTCCAACACTGATAAATGCATAAACACTCACCCAGCCTTCAGATAACATTCCTACGAACAAAGCTGTAATTCCAAAAGCGGAATACAACAGTAATTGTCTAGCAGGATTTCCTTTACTCAAAATATCTCCTATTATTAAAGCAAGAATTACAAATGCATAAATATAAAATGGAGTTATATCGTGATTAGCAATTTTATTGACAGCCAGAAAAACACCAAATGCAATATATGGAGTAAAGAAGCTTAAAATTCCTTTCATTCCTTTGCTTAGATTAAATGCTCCAACTGAAGATGTCCAACGACCTATCATCAAACTAGCCCAAAAAAGAGAAACAAACGGAGCGATATTATTCGTTTCAACATGTAGATGTTGTTTCATGAATTCAGGCAAATTACTTGCTGTAGAAACCTCTACTCCAACATAAATGAAAATGGCTAACATTCCCAACAGTAATTGAGGATATTTCAAAGCGCTTTTTCGATCGTTTACGTGCGCTTCATTTGCGTTTTCTTCCAATTCTATTGTTTCAATTCTATTGGGAATAGAAGAGAATTTAAAAACGATAGCAACCAATACGAATGCAACGCCCAAGATTAAATAAGGAGTTTTAACGCTTTCTATACTTGCAACAGTTCCTCCCAAAGAAACAGCACCGAAAATAGCAAAGCTCACGAGTAAAGGTCCAACTGTAGTTCCTAAATTATTAATCCCACCAGCAAGACTGAGTCGTTGTGAACCTTTTTTAGGGTCTCCTAAAACAATCGCTAATGGATTCGCAGCCGTTTGCTGAAGAGAAAATCCTAGTCCTATGACAAATAATCCTGAAATCATTAAAGGAAAAGATGCCGTATTTGCAGCGGGAATAAACAAAAGCGTTCCACTAGCTGAAATTAACAAACCTAAAGCGATTCCATTTTTGTAACCGATTTTATTTATAATATCTCCTCCAGTAAATCTTGATATAAAATAATAGATAAGTGAACCAACTGTATAAGCAACATAAAATGCCAATGAAATCAATTGCGCTTGACCTTGCGATAAATTTAGTCTTTCTTTAAAAACGGGAATAAGAATATCGTTACTTGCTGCAACAAATCCCCAAAAGAAGAAAACAGAAATTAAAACAACTAAAGCGGAGGTGTAATTTGGTTTTTGGTTCATTAGATTTATTTTCAGGTATCAATGATAGTAAAAATCGTGCTATTTATCCATTTTTTGAAAATATTCCCATAAGGAATCTCCTTTAGGAACTGGAGCAGTTATAGTAACCACTTCTTTGGTAACTGGATGTTTAAATGTAAGAAAACGCGCGTGCAACTGAATAGAACCATCTGGATTAGAACGTTTTGCACCATATTTCACATCACCTTTGATGATACAACCTATATGAGCCAATTGCGTTCTAATTTGATGATGACGACCTGTTTTAAGTTCAACTTCTAACAAATAATATTTATCGGATTGCGCAATTTGTCGGTAGGAAAGAATCGCTTTTTTACTTCCTGGAACCTCTTTTTCATATACATACGACTTATTCTGGCGTTCGTTTTTTAGTAAAAAATTTTCTAATGTTCCTTCTTTTGCCTTTGGTGGGTTCTCAACAACAGCCCAATAGGTTTTTTTAATGTCTTTTGCAGAAAAAAGTTGGTTCATTCGAGTTAGCGCCTTGCTTGTTCTTGCATAAGCAACAACTCCTGTAACAGGTCTATCTAAACGATGAATTGTACCTAGAAAAACTTCTCCAGGCTTATTGTATTTTTCTTTGATGTAAGCTTTAATAAAATCGCTTAAAGGAGCATCACCCGTTTTGTCACCCTGAATAATATCTCCAGATTTCTTATTGACAATAATAAGGTGATTATCTTCGTAAAGGACTTCTAACATCTTTAGTATTGCTCGTCTTTATTTGGGAAATCACCCGACTTAACATCTTCGATATAATTTCCTACTGCGCTGATCATTTCTTCGTAAAGATTAGCGTATTTTCTTAAGAAACGAGGACTAAATTCGTTATTAATTCCAAGCATATCGTGCATTACCAAAACTTGTCCATCTACGCCTCCTCCTGCTCCAATCCCTATAATTGGAATGGAAACTTCTTTTGCGACTTTCGCTGCTAATGTTGCTGGAATTTTTTCAAGAACGATTGCAAAACAACCCGATTCTTCTAAAAGTTTAGCATCACTAATCAAACGATCTGCTTCTTCCTCTTCTTTTGCTCGTACAACGTAAGTTCCAAATTTATAAATCGATTGCGGTGTAAGTCCTAGATGCCCCATAACAGGAATTCCAGCTGTTAAAATACGATCAATGGATTCTTTCACTTCTCTACCACCTTCTAATTTCACTGCATGAGCACCTGACTCTTTCATAATTCGAATTGCAGTAGAAAGTGCCTCTTTTGAATTTCCTTGATACGAACCAAAAGGCATATCAACAACAACTAAAGCACGAGAAACAGCTCTAACAACAGAAGAAGCATGATAAATCATCTGATCCAATGTAATTGGAAGCGTTGTTTCATGTCCCGCCATCACATTTGAAGCAGAATCTCCTACAAGAATCACGTCCATACCTGCTGTATCGATAATACGAGCCATAGAAAAATCATAAGCTGTTAACATGGAAATTTTAATTCTCTTATTTTTCATTTCCTGCAACGTATGCGTAGTAACGCGTTTCACTTCTTTGTGTGTGGACATAGTTGTTTGCTTTTAGGCAAAGTTAAGTAAATTTTGAATTATGAAGTTTACTTTACAATGAATACATCGTGATTAAAATTAATTGCAAATGTTAAATAAAGAAGTTACTATTGCTTTTAGATATTTATATTATACATTTATCATAAATCAACTACTTCATATTTATAATAATGAGAACAAATTTACTGATACTATTTTCTTTATTTTTTAGCTATTTTAGTATGGCTCAAAATATAGAAATCACTAAAGAAATTAAAACTGCTTTTCAAAATGCGTATGCAAATAACCCTCAAATTCCAAAAGGACTTTTAGAAGCTGTTAGTTTTACCAATACACGATTAAAAGTAATTTCTTCATCTGAAACGCCATCGTGCACAGGAATGCCACTTCCAATTGGAATTATGGGACTTTATCTAGATGGAAAGAACTATTTTTCAAATAATTTAGTTCAAGTTACTCAAATATCCAGCACATCTATTCTTGACATACAACATTCTATCTCTATTGAAATTAATGCGTATGCAAAAGCACTTTCTATAACTGCTTCAACAATTGAAGGAAATAATCATCCTTCGTTTATCTCTTTTATGAAAGCTGTTAGACAGTTGAATGAAATTCCAATTATAGAAGGTAATTCTTTACAAAATTATGCGAAAGACGCATTTCTATATCAAGTAAATTGGTTCTTAAAACAAGCTTCATTTCAAACTCAATTTGAATTTTCTGCTCCTGCCTTTGATGAAGTAGCTTTTTTTGGAAAAGAGAATTTCAAGGTACTTTCTTCTTCTTATGTAACGATTACAAAAAATAATATTTCAGGCGCAGGTTCTAATTATACACCTGAAAAATCAGGAACAGATTACCCCTTAGCTATTTCTAATCCAGCAGCTACTTGTAATTATGGTTCTCGCAATGGAACTTCTGTTACAGCCGTTACCATTCACACTATTCAAGGAACGTATGCAAGTTGCATTAGTTGGTTCCAAAACTGTAGTGCAAGTGTTTCTGCACATTATGTAGTTCGTTCAATAGATGGACAAATAACACAAATGGTAAGTGAAGCAGACAAAGCATATCATGTTGGTTCTGAAAATTCATATACTATTGGAATAGAACACGAAGGATTTATTGACGATGCATCTTGGTATACTCCAGCAATGTATGCATCTTCAGCAGATTTATGTAGAGATATTACGGTAAGTGGTTATGGAATTTCTCCTTTGCGCACAATTAGCTTCCCTTGGGCAGACACGACTAATTACAGTCAATATTCTATTCCGGGATCATGTGTTAAGATAAAAGGACATCAGCATTTCCCAAATCAAACGCATACAGACCCAGGTCCATTCTGGGATTGGAGTTATTTTTACAAGTTAATTAACAATACAACTCCTGTACAATTAGAAACGGCAATTTCTGGAACTATCTACGATTCTGGTGGTAGCGGAGGAAACTATCAAAATGACGAACGAAATATTTATACAATTCAACCGAGTAATGCAACGAATTTAAGCATTCAATTTACACAGTTTTCCATAGAAAGCAAATGGGATTATCTCTATATCTATGATGGAACAGATGTGTTTTCTCCCTTGATAGGTTTCTATTCTGGAACAACTTCTCCTGGAACGATAGCATCTACTTCTGGAGCACTAACAGTTGAATTTCGTTCAGATTGTGCAACGCCAGAACCGGGATATGCTTTTAATTGGACTTCTACTCCGCTCATCACAGATGGCACACTCATTCAAACATTCAGTTCAGAACCTCTATTAGGAATTGTAGACGAATCATTTTTTAACTTAAAAGTTTATCCGAATCCTATTACTTCAAGTATAACAATCTCTATGGAAAGTGATGGAAATGCGACTGCTTCCATTATCGATGTTTCAGGGAAAATAATCCAACAGTTTCCTTTAAACACAAAAGAGACAAAGGTAAATGTAGAAAACTTATCTACAGGAATCTATATCCTAAAAATTGAAGAGAATAGATTTCAGAAATCAGTTAAACTAGTCAAACAATAGTTTAGTAATAATTACTTCTCTATCAGTTTTTTATTTCGAAAATCACTTCCAGTTGGACTTTCAAAAATCTCTAATTCGAAGTATTTTATTGCTCCAAAAAGATGATCAAAAATATCACCTTGAATCACTTCAAATACCGCTGCTTCTTTTGAATAACAGAAGCAATAAATTTGAATTGGAACACCAAATTGTGTTGGAGGTAATTGTTTTACGATCAAGGGCATATCTTGATTGATATGTTTATTTTTTTGAAGATAAAATTCCATGTATTTTCTAAACAATCCGCTATTCGTTTGTTTTCTACCGTTTAATATAGAATCTTGTTGATCTGTTAAATGTTCCGCATTGTACTTTTCAATTTCTTTCTCTTTCTCTTCGATAAAATTACTCAGTAATTTTAATTTACTCAAACTCTTAAGCAATTCTGGAGAAGCAAATTTTATCGTATCTATTTTAACATAAAAGTCCCGTTTTATTCTTCTTCCACCTGATTCCTGCATTCCTCTCCAGTTTTTAAATGAATCAGAGATAAAAGAATACGTTGGTATGGTTGTAATGGTTTTGTCGAAATTACTGACTTTAACGGTTGTTAAATTAATTTCTATGACATCACCATCAGCTCCGTAATTATCCATCGTAATCCAATCTCCAACCCGAACCATGTCATTCGCAGATAACTGAACGCTACCTACAAATCCAAGAATAGTATCCTTAAAAATCAATAAAATGATGGCTGTCATCGCCCCCAAAGAAGTAAGAAAAAATACAGGCGAACGATTTGTCAACATTGAAATCATCAGAATTAAAAAGAAGCTCACAACTACAATTTTGACAACCTGATAATACGATTGAAGCGGTTTATCTTTAAAATTATCTTTTTCTGCTAGCCAATCTTTTACTGACTTGAGGGCTCTATTAATTGCCACCATGATAACTAATAAAATAGCTACATCTAATACACGCGATAATGACTTTTGAACTATTGGAAATGCGTAAAATGTAATTGACAAGAAAAAATCCATGCAAAACAGTGGAATCAAATTGGCAAGTGTTGCAAAAAATCTGTTTTTCAACAAATGATCATCCCACGTAGTTTTTGTTTTAGCAGCTAAAGAATGAAATATAACTACCATTATTTTTCTGGACAACCATCTCATTAAAAGAGTAATGACAACAAGAATTGCAATTAAAATTAATGTATAAATAAATGCGTAATAACCATGCGTCGGTAATTTCCCATGATTGAAATATTCTAACCAAGATAAAACTGTGTTTTTCATACTAATTCTCCTATTTTTGACAAAAATAATAATATTCTATTGTCTAAGCTCAAGATATATCTAATTGGATTAGCAACTTTGCTTCTTTTTCCTATTCCAGCTTACTTTATGTTGCGTTATACGGATAATATTCAATTAGCAGATTTCTTTCAATTGGATAAACTACATTACATTCCCATCTTACTCGGAATTGAATTAGGTTTATTTTACGCTTGTATCGCTATTGTATTAATGAATACTGGCTTGCTTGTAAAAGAACGTGCTTTTCAAAAGAAAATGCTTCAACAGCTCAACATGAATATGGGTGATATGCTGTTCTTATCACTTTGCGCTGGAATTGGCGAAGAATTACTCTTTAGAATTGGCGTTCAACACTATCTTGGACCAATTTACGCTTCTCTTATATTTGTTGCACTTCATGGTTATTTTGACCCAAGAAACTGGCGCACTACACTTTACGGAGTTTTAGTAACGCCTTTTATCTTTTTAATAGCATACGGACTTAATTATTTCGGACTTTGGTTTTGCATAGCTGCACATGCTGCTTACGACCTTCTACTCTTCTATGTATATGGGAAAAGACCCAAAGAAGTCAATTATGAGTAAAGACTATTTCACAGAAGTTTTTGTCCAAACTTCATAAAGTTTCAATTTTTCTTTGTCCTTCGTAACTTTTCCTTCGTAAACCGGCAAGGTAATCTCTCCCATAGTTGCTGTGGCTTTCATTAAAACACCATCTCGAACAAACGCTAATTCAAACGTCTTTCCTTTTTTCAAACCTTTCATAAATTCATTCCATTCTTTAGCAGTCATTAAAGCGCCATTCACTTGAATAATTGCATCGTTTGGACTTAAACCAATCGCTTCAGCTGGACTTCCTGCATTGACAGTTTTCACCCATAAACCTCCAGGAATTTCTTGAATGCTTATTCCAAAATAAGGAACTGGTTTACCGTTATTTTCTACAACAAATCCAATAGCATCGAAGTATTTACCATAATCAATCGTTTTTGTGTCGTAAATGTATTGTTGGAAAAAAGTAGACATATCTTCTCCTAGGAATTTACTGAATTCGCTTTCTAGTTCTTTATCGGTAAATCCTCTGTTTAATTTCACTGCATATAACTCATACATCATTCGCATAAAATCATCTAAGTTCTTTTCTCCATTGTATTTTGCAATAATCATCGCATCGAAGACAGCACCTAAAATCCTTCCTTTTGAGTAATAGGAAACTGTAGAGTTCGAACTATTTTCATTTGGACGATATGATTTAATCCAAGCGTCAAAACTAGCATCTGCAACAGGTTGAACTTTATTTCCAATCATTCGTTCGATATAGTTGATTCCAGAAACTACACTATGCGTTAACTTATCTTCCGTATAAAATCCCGCTCTTCTCAAGAAAATATCTGCGTAATAAGAAGTGAATCCTTCTGAAAACCAAAGCGAAGAAGTGTAATTTTCATGATCATAATCAAATGGACCTAAAGCGTATGGACGTAAACGTTTAACATTCCACAAATGAAAATATTCGTGTGCCATCACATTTAAGAAATCAGTGTAATGTTCTTTATCATACGTATCTCTATTTACACCTAATGTTGTAGATGTTTTATGTTCTAGACCACCGCCACCATTGGTAACATTATGCACAATAAACAAATATTCTTTATTTGGGTTTACGCCAAAAACCTTTGTTTCTTCTTCAACTATTTTGGCCATATCCACTTTTAACTGAGCAATATCGTAATTTCCTTGTCCAAACATTGCTACGCGATGATGAACACCAGCAGCGTTAAAATCAAATTCTTCGTGGTTTCCAATTTCAAAAGGACAATCTACTAATTGGTCATAATTTTCAAATTGAAAAAAGTAGGAACCATCAGAAACAACTGATTCAAGCGCAACAGGCAAAGCAGTTGATACCTTTTTAAAATCTTTGTAAGGAGTTACTTCTAATTTTCCCGGTAATTCTTTAGCTCCATCAACATACATAAAGACACTTGTACCATTTAGATAACCATGAACCAAATCAAGATAACTTGTTCTCACAGAAAGCTCAAAAGCATACACTTGATAGTTCACTTTAATCTTTGTAGAATTATGTCCAATGATTTGCCACGTATTTTTGTCTGTTTTTTTGACATTCATTGCAAGATTCGTATAATCCATTGCAGTTACACGGTTAACATTGGAAGGAAATTCTCTAACCAAATAAGAACCTGGTGCCCAAACTGGCATTTTCAATTCTAATGTATCGGATGAGAATCCACTTAATTCCATTTCTACATCAAAATAATGAGACTCAGGATGTGGCATCGATAAATGATAGCTAATTTGTTGCGAAAACACATTAGAAGTCAACAAAAACACACAGATGAGAGACAAAAAAACTTTCATAATTGTACTAGATTATTTTTCAAATATAACAATACAAGCCTATATTTCATTAGATTTACGAACTTGATAAAGTAATTTTAGTAGATTTTTAGCTAAAATCATTTTAAAATGCCGAATTTTGACTAAATTTAAGAAAACAATAACAATATGTTGATTAAAACAGGAAGTATATTTATTCTAGGAATTATTCTTTTATCGTCTTGTAATGGAGAAAAAAACACAAACGGGAAACAACAAGAGAATACCGAACTCATAAAGTTAAAAGGTGAAGTTCGTTCACTAAAACTAGAGAAATCAAATAAAGATTCATTGTTAAACGAATCTATTTATACTTTCAATGAAATTCAAAACAATTTAGCGAAAATTGGCAATAAGGAAAATGAAATACGTCTAAAAACAGAAGATGTAAATCTAACAACAGATAACAAAAAATGGATTCTTCAAGAAATTCGTAATATCAACTTCCTGAGAGAAGAGAATAGTTTGAAAATCAAAAAATTAAATCAACAACTTCAATCTAAAAATCTAGCAATTAACGAATTACAAACCATGGTAAATCGTTTGTCACTTCAAGTACAATCACAAGATGAGCAAATCAATTCACTTCAAAAAGAATTGGCTTCTTTAGATGGAGAATACGCAAAGTTGTTTGACGCATACCAAGAGCAAACTATTTTAACGTTTGAAACTTTAAAAGAATTGAACAAATCCTTTTATACCTATGGTTCTTTAAAAGAATTAAAAGCAAATAATGTAATTATTCAAGAAGGTGGTTTTATTGGAATTGGCGAAAACACACTTTTAAAAGATGGATTTAACGAAAAATATTTCACTGAAATTGATCGCAAGAAAACGAAAACGATTACTGTTATTGCTAAAAAGATGCATTTTGTGACAGATCATCCATCTTCATCTTACACCATTTTAGACAAAGGAAATTCGAAAGTTATCCAAATTAAAAACCCGGATGCTTTTTGGAAAATATCACGTTATTTGGTCATAGTAACCAATTAATTGAGCGTTTTTAGACTTCAAATCTCTTTGAGTACTTTGTAAACTACATTCTGTTCACTAACTTTGCAGAAGGATATTTTTATGTCCAAATTTAAAATTGAATACTTTCTTAGATTAATCCTAGAAAAATAAATTAGATGGAAATGACACACGAAAAAACAAGCGCAGCATCAATCATTGCTACAGAAGATCAATACGGAGCTCACAATTATCATCCACTACCTGTTGTTTTAGAACGCGGAGAAGGTGTTTATGTTTGGGATGTTGATGGAAAACGTTATTTCGATTTCCTTTCTGCATATTCTGCTGTTAATCAAGGTCATTGCCATCCAAAAATAGTAAAAGCATTAGTTGATCAAGCCTCTACTTTAGCCTTAACATCTCGTGCATTTTATAATGATTCATTGGGAGTTTACGAAAAATTCGTTTGCGATTATTTTGGTTTCGACAAAGTATTACCTATGAATACAGGAGCTGAAGCAGTTGAAACAGCCATTAAATTAGCTCGAAAATGGGCTTATGAGAAAAAAGGAATTGAAGAAAATCAAGCTAAAATAATTGTTTGTGAACAAAATTTCCATGGAAGAACAACAACGATCATCACTTTTTCGAGCGATCCAGATACAAAAAAGAATTTCGGTCCATTCACACCTGGTTTTATTGCTATACCTTACGATGATTTATCTGCTTTAGAAGAAGAACTTAAAAAAGGTAACGTTGCTGGATTCTTAGTTGAACCAATTCAAGGTGAAGCTGGTGTTCACGTTCCTAGCGAAGGATTCCTATCTGAAGCAAAAGCACTTTGCGAAAAGTTCAATGCATTATTTATTGCTGATGAAGTTCAAACAGGAATTGCTCGTACAGGAAAATTACTTGCTGTAGATCATGAAAATGTTAAACCAGACATATTAATCTTAGGAAAAGCACTTTCTGGTGGTGTTTATCCAGTTTCCGCAGTTTTAGCTAATGATGAAATTATGTTGGTTATTAAACCCGGTCAACACGGCTCTACATTTGGTGGAAATCCTATTGCTGCTAAAGTTGCTATTGCTGCTTTAGAAGTAATCAAAGAAGAAAATTTAGCTGAAAATGCTCAAATTTTAGGTGATTTATTCAGAAGTGAAATGAATAAAATAATCGCTCATTCAAACTTAGTAACAAAAGTGAGAGGAAAAGGTTTACTCAATGCAATTCTTATCAACGATACTCCAGAAAGTTCAACTGCTTGGGATATTTGTATGAAATTAAGAGATAACGGACTTCTTGCAAAACCAACTCACGGAAACATCATTCGATTTGCTCCACCTTTGGTAATTACGAAAGAACAATTACTAGAATGTGTTGCTATCATTGAAAAAACACTTACTGAATTTTAATCTATTAATTCCATCCTATTGATATCTATTAATTGGTATCAATCAAAGAATTAAGAATATTTTACTTGTACAATCGATAAAAATAAATCGTATATTTGTGCCATAAATTTTTACTATGAAAAGAATAATTCCTTTTTTAGCATTAACTATCTTACTTATTTCTTGTAATAAAAATAATTCCGATGTTGCAGTTCTAAAAATTGACTATACAGGAGCAGAGACAAGTTTTGATCTTAATTCAACCGATACTTCATATTCGATTGGATTAGATAAAGGGAAATATGTTGATACGATTAGAAAAGTAAATCATTACTATTATCTTGTTGCAGGAGAATATGAATTGGATTTATTTTTAGAAGCCGGAGATGATGTTACCATAAAAATTGATGGCACAAAAGGATTAGAAGGAGTTGTTTTTTCAGGAAAAGGTGCTGACAAGCAAACTTACTTATTAGACAAACAACTTAAAATGATTGCTTACGGCAAAAAAATCAATGAATGGTACAACGAAGACGGGAAAACATTCAAGAAAAATATGCAATCGGTAATTTCTGAACTAAAAGGATTACTTAAAACAGCTAACCTTTCAAGTGATTTCACTAAAATAGAAAATCAGTCTATTGATTTCACACACTACAGCATTTTAGCTTCTTACCCAAGTTATCACGAGTACTTAACAAAAGAGAAAGCAGAAAGTTTAGATAAGTTCATTCCTAAAAACATTACCAACTTTGATTTTAACAATGTGGATTTATACAATCAATATCGCGAATATCAAGATATCGTTTTGAGTTATAATATGAATGAATTTTATACCAATATCAAGAAAACATATCCAAACATTGGTAAAAATGAAATCAGCTTTTTAGATACTATCAAAATTGAAAAATTGAAAAATGAAATTCTAGAGCAATGTGGCTTTTTTATGAGTTCTAGCAATGAAAAATTAAGTGAATTTTATGATGCACTTATCGCCTATTCTACAAACAACGATTTCAAACGTTCGCTAACTGAGAAATACAATACCTTAAAAAATTTAGCACCAGGTAAGAAATCACCTAGTTTTGCATTTCCTCAAACAAATGGAAACATCCTAAAACTGGAAGATTTAAAAGGTAAATATGTATTCATCGATGTTTGGGCAACTTGGTGTGAACCTTGTAAAAAAGAAATTCCAGCTATGAAGGCACTAGAAGAAAAATACAAAGGTAAAGTTACTTTTATTAGTATTTCTGTTGATAGTCCACAAGACAAAGATGCTTGGGCTAAATTTGTAGAAAAAGAAGATTTAAGAGGATATCAATTATTTGCTGATAATGCATTTAATTCTTTCTTCATCAAACAATATGATATAGATGCTGTTCCTCGTTTTATTCTTATTGATAAAGAAGGGAAAATAATCAGTGCAGATGCGCCAAAACCTTCTAGCGATAAAATTGAAGCCTTTTTTAACCAACACATAAAATAAATAAAATGAACAAATTAACATTAGCTCTTGTGAGCATTATCACGCCATTTTTCTTTTATGCACAACAAACAAGAATTGAAAATAGCAGCACAAGTTACAACGGAAAATTACGCGATGCTATTCATATAGTGGTTGAACCATCTTCTAAAGATGTAGCAAAAGCATGGAAATCTTACGTTGCTGACAAATTAGGACAAAAACTAAAAGGAGGAAATGACGATCAAAAAGCGGAAGCAGTAAACATTCCTCAATTATCAGATCAAATGGTAAACTTATACAGTAAAGTTGAAGATAATTCACCTTCTGGAACAAGTATGTATGTCTTTTTAGGAAAAGGAGATGATGCTTTTTTTAGTCCAACAAATGATTCTGCAATTTTTAATAAATTGAATGCAGTAGTAAAAGACTTTTTGCGCTCTTATCTTCCAAACTATTACAATGGAATGATTGAAACATCTTCAAAGACAATAGCTGGGATTCAAAAAACATTGAGCTCTGTTACAAAATCTGTAGATAAGAATACTTCGACTATCCAGAAAAATGAAGAGAAAATCAAAAAAATGGAAGATGCTAATGCAAAATTAAAATCTGAACTTGATGAAGATGCAAAAAATAAAGCTGCACAAGAAAAAGCATTAAAAGAACAAACAGATCTTTTAAACGGACAAAAATCAAGGTACGAAGCTACAAAATCTGTCTTGATGAACTAATCGTTAAATACAAAACTAAATAACGGAGACGCTCAAAACTAAAATTTTGGGCGTTTCTTTTACAAAGTAATGGCTCCGTAGCTCAACAGGATAGAGCGTTGGTTTCCTAAACCAAAGGCTACAAGTTCGATTCTTGTCGGAGTCACAAAGACAGCACTAAACAATGGAATGGATAGAAAGAAAGAACGTAGATAAAAATAATTGGGATACGCTTGTATCTCAAAATAATGCGCTCATATTTAACTATTCATGGTATTTAGATGCAGTTTCAGATAATTGGGGAATCTTATTTACTGACAGTAAAAAAACAAAAGGAATTGCGGCATCATTTACAGAAAAATTAGGACAAAAAATAGTCGCTCCACCCTACTTTCATCGCGCTTCGTCTTGGGTTGGAAATTGGTCAAATCAAGAAAAGGAGAATGCACTGAATTTTATATCTACTCAATTTAAAGGTGGAGATTTCGCTTTTGAAAAAGAGCTAGAGACAGGAAAATATTACCATCAAATTATCCAACCTTATGCAAAGCAAAAAGAAGCATACCATACGCAAGCAAAAAGAATGTTAGCTAAAGCTTCTAAAAATGAGATCACTTGCGACAATCACTTTGATAAAACATACTTTCTGAAACTTGCAGTTGAAGAGCTGGGCAAAAAAGTGGAAATGTGGAATACAGTTGCTGTGAACAAATTTTCTACTTTAATTGAAGCACTCATTCAGAATAACTGCTTTCAGTTCATTGAGATAAAACACAATAACAAAACCGCTGGTGGGCTAATAATCATGCAATTAGAGAATAGACATATTTACCTAAAAGGCGTTTGCACACCAGAAGTTAAAAAACTTGGTGGAATGTATGCTGCTATGGATACAGCGATATCTCACGCAATGGAAAAAAATGCTATTTTTGACTTCGGTGGCTCAAGAGTTGAAGGAGTTGCTCGATTTAACCACAATTTAGGAGGAATAAATCAGTTTTACGCATATACTTCTTGGAACGAATATCCATTTTGGTTCAAGACATTAAAAAAAATAAGAAATACATGGAAAAAACAAGCAAAGTAGTCTTATTGACGGGCGCTTCTGGAGGATTAGGAACACAAATGGCAAATCACCTTTATAAAAGTGGCTATACACTTGCTTTGCACTGCCATTTATCGGAAATTGAAATTCCTGAATCTGAAAAAGTGCAACATTTTCAAGCTGATTTAGGAAATCCAGATGAGATTTCTGCTATGGTAGATGCTATTGTTGCTGTTTTTGGACGTTTAGATGTTCTTATCAATAACGCTGGAGTTTCTCGAAATGGAGTTTCTTGGAAAGCAGATATTGAAGATTGGGATGAAACAATAGCTGTCAATCTCACTGCGCCATTTTTAATGGGAAAATATTGTATTCCTCACATGAGAAAAAATAACTGGGGACGAATAATAAATATCACTTCAGTAGTTGCTCAAACTGGATTTATTGGAACTGCAGCTTATGCAGCAAGCAAAGCGGGTTTATTAGGACTTACCAAAACATGGTCGAAAGAACTTGCCGCATTTGGAATTTCTGCCAATAATTTAGCTTTGGGTTATTTCAACACAGGAATGATTGACGAAGTTCCAGCAGATATTCAAAAAGAAATTATTGATGCTATTCCACTGAAAAAATTAGGCGATCCATCTTCTATAAATACAGCACTTGACTATATTCTTGAAGAAAATTCACTCTATTTCACAGGACAAACCTTGAATCTAAACGGAGGAATGTATTAATTTTAAGTAATTTATTCAATATCAATCAGTTAATGCTGTTTGATGAATTTAACTAGAAATTGGCTATATTCGTCAATATGTAAGTTAGCGGTAATACTAAAATGACGATAATGAGAACGATACTATTTATATTCTTGACAATATTCTTACTTTCTTGTAATCAGACAGTCAATAAAACTGGCAATTCTCTTAACTCTGTGATAATTGAAGACAAACAAGTAATTACTGACAGTATTGACTTTTGTAGAGTCTGTGATTCACTCGACACCTGGGTAGGCGGAATTCAAGGAGTTAATGTAAGTGATTCGACAAAAGTCTATCCAATGGCTGAATGTCATACAAACAAATCCTTTGATTTGATTTGGGTTCCTAAGGGCGACATTTTAAAATTTAAAGATTCTATCGGATTTGACAATTTGTTCAAATACTACGACAATTCTGAAAAGAAAAATTATCCAGATCTTGACTGTTACTCATTCGTAATCCCTAAGACAAAACATATCCCTGACCAAAATAGCACCGATGATGGCGAAGATTTAGATACTTACGACTATGTTTTCCCAAATCAAGTTAACGTCTTTAAAAAGATTGACAAGGGCTGGAGATTAATTGCAACAAAAAATATTAAATCATTTGAAGAACTCGGAAGACTTAAACTTAATACAATTTTTAATGTGGAATAAAGAACCTAACCCTAATCGAGTAGACGGCTCCGCCAGATAAACTGACGGAGTGCGCCTCTCACACCACCGTACGTACGGGTCTCGTATACGGCGGTTCGTAAATTGATGGGTTCAACGTTCCGTAAACATCTAAT
>Ga0164242_10000282_pt1 | contig 63356 bp, 50 predicted proteins | sample OricomgcompostMG_FD_108783 | JGI IMG/M metagenome (GOLD analysis project Ga0164242, IMG submission 108783) | Miracle-Growth compost microbial communities from Emeryville, California, USA - Original compost - Miracle growth compost (MG) ...
CCTTCGCCTCCGCGGCCGAGAGCGCGGCAGAGTCGATCTCCTCGATCTCGCGGGTGTCGAGCTTGCCGCGCATGAGCTGGGCGATGAAGGTCGCCTTCCGTTCGACGCCCTGCCACATGTAGGAGTCGAAGGACCGCTCGGTGACGAAGCGGACGATGGCGATCTCGCTGTTTTGGTTGCCCTGCCGCAGGATGCGGCCCTCGCGCTGCGCGATGTCGGAGGGTCGCCACGGGCAGTCCAGGTGGTAGAGCGCGACGGCCCGGGCCTGGACGTTCGTGCCGACACCCATCTTCTCGGTGGAGCCGAGCAGCACGGCGATATGACCGGCGCGGGCGGCGGCGAACAGGCGGGCCTTGTCGACGTCGGTCGATGCCTCGTGCATGAACCGGATGGACTCGCCGGGCATCCCGCGCTGCACGAGCTGGAGGTGGAGTTCGTCGTAGACGTTCCACCGTTCGGGGTTCGGGGTGCCGATGTCGGAGAACACGAGCTGTAAGGCGCCGCGCACCGGGGAGGGCTGGCCGGTGATGACGTCGAGGTATTCGTTGTCCCGGGTGCGTTCCCAGACCCGGAAGATCGCGTCCGCGGCCGCGTCGACCTTCGTCGGCCCGGACGGGTTGCGTGGCAGGACCATGCGGATGTCCAGGGCGGCCTTGCGGCCGTCGGTGGAGATGGCGAGCATGTTGTCCTCTTCCGGCGCGACCGCTTTCGCCGCCACCTTCTCGGCGCGCTCTCCCAGGTGCTCGATGAACCGTTCGAGCTCGACGGTCGGCTGCACGGCCACGGTCGTCGGAGCGCGTAGCCCGTCCTCCCGCGCCGCTAGGTCCGGGGTCGGCAGCTTCAGGTCCTCGGCGGTCTTCACGTCGGCGAAGGTTGACCAGAGCTTCAGCATCTCCGGGACGTTGGAGAACTTGGCGAACCGGGTCTTGAGGCGGAAGTTGTTGTTGCCAGTCGGGGCCATCTCCATCTGCGTGACGGTCTGCCCGAACGTGGCCGCCCAACTGTCGAAGGCGCCGATGCCGGCCTTCTCCAGCAGGTCCGGGCGCAGGTATCGCTGCATGACGAATGCCTCGGTGACACTGTTGCTGATCGGTGTCGCGGTGGCACCGGTGACCACCCGGTCGCGGCCTTGCGAGCGCAGGTATTCGAGCTTCATGTGCAAGTCCGAGGCGCGCTCCGAGCCCTCGATCGCGGCATCCCTGATGTTGGAGTCCGTCGCCAAGTTCTTGTACATGTGCATCTCGTCGACGATGACGTAGTCGATTCCCGAGTCCTCGAAGCAGACCCCGACGTCGCGGCCGAGGTCGGTGCGGGCCTTGATCTTGTTCTCCAGGGCGAGCAGCTTGCGCTCGATGCGCTTGACGCTCATCCGCTCCTCGCCCTTAGCCTCCTGGAGCACGGCGCGGACCCGGTCGACCTGTCCTTGGACGTAGGCGGCCTGGGTCTCCGAGCGCAGCGGGATCTTGGCGAACGCGCCCTGCGTCAGGATCACGGCGTCCCACTCGTTGGCCGCAGCTCGGGCGACGAACATGCGGCGCTTGTCGGAGGTGAGGTCCTGGCTGGAGGCCGCGAGGATGCGCGCCTGCGGGTAGATCTGCAACCAGTCGCGTCCGACCTGTTCGAGCATGTGGTTCGGCACGACCACGACGGGCTTGGAGACCATGCCCATGCGGCGCATCTCCATCGCGCCCATCACCATCTCGGCGGTCTTCCCGGCGCCGACCTCGTGGAAGAGTCCGGCGGCGGGCTCCGCGATCATCCGCGCGACGGCGGCCCGCTGGTGCGCGCGGGGGCTGAAGCTCGCGGCCATGCCCGGCAGCGACAGGTACTCGCCAGCCCCGGTGTAGTCGCGCAGCACGATGCTGTTGAAGCGCCGGTTGTATTCGGCGACCAGCCCGCGGGCGCGGGCCGGGTCCTCCCACACCCACTCCGCGAACCGCTCCTGGAGCGCGTCGGCCTTCTCCTGTGCCGCCGTGGTCTCGATGGCGTTGAGGACGCGCTTGGTCTTGCCGTCGACGTCCTCGTACTCGTCGTAGACCAACAGGGTCCGCTGCTCCATGACGGCCTGGGCGATGTCCGGGGCGGGCCGCCGCTCGGTGCCCCATTCCGAGGTCGCCAACAGCCCGGCCCGGCCCCCGCGGACCTCCCACATCCCGGGTAGCAGGTTCTCGACCCGCACGTCGTCGGTGTGCAGCAGGTCGCGCAGGAACTCCTCGTGGATGCCGGGGCTGATCCACACCGCGCCCATCCGGGCGGTGATGTCTTCGACCCCGAGATCGGCGGGTATGACCTCGGTGAGCGCATCGACGTTGCCGTGAAACTCGGGACGCCCCGACGCGGCAGCCTGGGCCGCCTCCAGCTTCTCCCGCACGTCGCCGGAGAGGTATTCGGGTGCATGGATCAGCTCGCCGGAGACCGGGTCCGTGAACACCATGCCGATCAGTGCCTGCCGCGCCTCGGCCTCCGGCATCCCCAGCATGTCGGCGATCAGCGTCAGGTCGATGCGGCCGGTGCGGTCCAGGCTGACCGCGATCGCATCCGACGGGGTCTCGACGCCCTGGAGCTCGGGCCGAGGCGCGACCACGCGGCGGGTCATGATCGCCGCCGGTGTCGCGGTCTGGTCGGTGTCGTCGAACTGCTCCAGCGCGAGGACGAGCGCGCCGAACGGGTCGCCGCGCAAGATGCGGATCGGGGTGGGCACGATGCGGGCGAAGGTGGGCTCGCCGTCCTCGTCGGTGCGGCCGGACGGGCGCAGCGAGTAGCGGTTCAGTGGCCCGTACACGCCGAGGTATCGCTGGTAGTCGTGGCGCAGGCCCGCACGGGCCGCAGTGATCTCCTGCGTGTCGTCGGCGCTGGCCGACTCCAAGCCCAGCAGCCGGGTCGCCTGGTCGCGCAGCCCCAGCAGCGCGGTCAGCTCCCGGCCGGCGGACTTCGGCACGGCCAGTGGCTGCAGGCCGCCGCCGGCGACCTCCGCGAAGGTGCCGTCGGGCCGGGCGACGATGCTCCCGTCCCACAGCTCGGGCGGCGAGGGCGTGAAGGCGACCCGTCGCGATTCTTGCTCGGCGGTCCGCTCGGTCATGGTGAGCCCTGCGCGGCGGGCGGCGAACACGATCTGGTCAAGGGTGTCGGCGAGCTCGGTCTCCAGGTTGTCGAGGTCGCCAGTGATCGAGAGAGTTTCGGCGCCGTACAGGCCGACGCGGACGCCGACCGTGCCGAGCATGTGCTCGGGGTGGGCGTCGAAGTAGCCGTTGATCCGCAGCGGCCGGCCGTCGATGGTGATCGGGGCGACCGTCTCCCACAGGTCGTCTGCCGGGGGCCGGTCGTCCTCGCGGCGGCGGAAGATCAGCAGGTCGGTGACGACGTCGGTGCCTGCCGCCCGGCGGAACGCGCCGGTCGGCAGGCGGATCGCGCCGACGAGGTCGGCCAGCTCGTTCATCTCCCGCCGCGCGCCGGGGTTCTGGGCGTCCATCGTGTAGTGGGAGGTAAGGACGGCCATGAGCCCTCCGGGGCGGGTGAGCCGGAGGGACTTGAGGATGAAGTAGTTGTGCAGGTTCTGGCGGGTCCCGTTGTGGACGGGGTCGTGAAGCACGACGTCGCTGAACGGCACGTTGCCGATCGCGGCGTCGAAGTCGCCTTCGCGCAGCCGGGTGTCGGCGAACGACTCAGCCCGGATGTGCGCGTGTGGGTAGAGCGCCTGTGCAATGGAGGCGGTGATCGGGTCGAGCTCGACGCCGGTCATCTGCGCGGACTCCGGGGCCAGGCCGATGAAGGTACCGGCGCCGGAGCCGGGTTCCAGGACGGTCCCGCCGGTGAAGCCGAGGCTGCCGAGGGCGCGCCACATCTGCCGGGCGATCATCGGGTCGGTGTAGTGGGCGTTGATGGTCGTGCGGGCGGCGGCGTCCCACTCGGCATCCGTCAGCAAGCCGCGCAGCTCGGCGCGCTCGGTCGCCCATTCCGGCTTCTCGCTGTCGAACACCTCGGGGATCGCGCCCCAGGACGACCACCGGGCCAGGATGCGCTGCTCATCCGCGGTCGCGGGCCGGTCCTGCTCGGCGAGGGTGCGGGTCAGGCGGATCGCGGCGACGTTCGCCGCGTACCGCGCCTTCGGGCCAGCGGGGGCGAGGTCGTCCTGGGTGGCGGGGACGAACCGCGGCGCGGGCGCTAGTGCAGCTCGCGCAGGAAACGGATCGTCGTCGCTTCCTGAAGCTCCGCCTGGTGCGCCAGCAGGTAGTCCCTCGGCGGCTCGGTCGCCACCAGCCCTTCCAGGAACTCGTGGCTGACTGCCCACTTCTCCGCCAGCTCGTCCAGCTCCTGCGAGGAGGGCATCGAGTCCGGGTAGTCCTGAATCCGCTCCGCCCAGGAGATCAGGCTCTCGTCCGAGGCTCGGGTCTGTTCCCACTCCTCGCGGGCCTGATCCAGCGGCAGCTCTGGGTCGCCGGTCCATACCAGGTTGCCCATCACGACCTCCTCGGCTTGCCTGCGGGCCGTCATCAGTCGGGCGGCCTTCTGGAGGTAAGTCTCCGCCTCCGAGTCCGTTCCAGCCAGCAGCCGCGCCAGATCGGTCACTTCCGCCTGGATCTGCGCGCCCAGCTCCGAGAAGTAGCTCGTCGGGTCCTCCAGCGCCGCCAGCCGCGTCGGCATCCACTCCTGCCAGTGCCGCAACGCCTGCATCCCGTACTTGTTCACCTGCGTCCTCCGTGGTCGTATCGGTCTCGACGAGGCCGCTGGAGAGCGCGATCCTCGCGTCGGCGGCGGTCTCGCCGATTCCCCACAGGTCGAACTCGAGCTGGCCGTCGGGAACGGCGCTGCGCCGCCGCCTGGCCATCAGCCCAGGACCTCCCCGGTCTCCGGATCGACGCCGGCCGCGGCGTCTTCGGCGGCACGTCGACGCTTCACGTCCGCGACGACGAAGTCCACGAAGTCCTGATCGCGGTTCTCGATCAGCGTCTCGCCGGCCTCCGGGCCGGGTTCCTCGCCGGGCCAGTAGGTCGGCCGGGTCGGACGGTCGCGGTCGAGCTTCGTGCCGGAGGCGGCGACCCACTCGCGCAGCCGCTCGCGCGCGTCCGCGAAGTCGCGGTGCCAGCCGAGCGGCGCGGATCCGTTCTGCTCGGGGTCGTAGGCGCCCAGCCAGTGCAAGTGGAGGGCGCTCAGTTCCCAGACCAGCTCGGGGTGTCGGTGCCACAGCGGCGGCAGGATGCTGGCGGTCAGCCCGTAGGTGCGCCGCAGCCAGTTGACCCAGCCGTTGAGCTCCAGCCACTCGGTCTCGGCCTCGTCGGCGGTCAGCAGCTCCCAGTTGATCGGGTGCGGCGGCTCCAGGTACAGGTCATTTGCATCGAGGTATTCGGCCTCCGGCTCGTCGGGGTCGGGGATGTTTGCCTCGTCGAAGCCGGACATCGTCACAGGCCCCAGTTCGCCAGGGCTGCTTTCGCCAGAGGGCTGCCGTCGGCAAGCGGATTCTGTTCCTGCTTATGCCAGACCCTGGGGTCATGGCCGGGGCCCTCCTCGTGATGTGGGGTGCGGTCGACGGCGTAGGTGGTGCGGGCGGTGTCGTGGCCGAGCTTCTTGGCGACGAACTCCTCGCGGTGCTCCACGGTGCCGTCGGGCTGCGGCTGGTCGTACTCGTGCGTGTAGCCCTCGGCGACGAAGTTGTCGCCCTTGCGGAACTGCTCGTAGGCGCGCTCGGCCGCCTTGCGGTACTGGACCATGTCCGTGTACTCGACGCCGGTCTTCTCGAAGGTCCCGTCGTCCAGGCGTCGGAACTGCTCCTGGCCGACGCGGGCGTAGAACCGGGCGTCGCCGTGGCTGGTGAAGGTCAGCTGCGGGTCGCTGGCGATGTAGCCGGTCAGCGATTGCTGGGTGCGCACGCTCATGAAGACCACTTCCTCTCTCGTCTCGTCCGCCCCGGCGGGGGGATCCGACGAGCAGGTGCGCGCGCATCGACAGACCTCAGATGTTCGGGCGCAGCAGCGCCTCGACCTCACTCCGGTCGGTATGCAAGGTCTTCGCTTCGGGTCGGCTCGTCCAGGCGCGCAGGTCGGCGACGATGGGCCGCGCGGTGCGCAGCAGGATCGCGCCGGTGCCGAACGGCATCGTCCTCAGCACGTCCGGGGGCATGATCGGCACGCGCCGGATGGACTGCTGGAGTGAGCGGGAGCCGTAGTCGCCGATGGTGGTGGAGTCGGTGCGCTCGTCCCGCTCCCCGATGAGGGTCGAGAGGTCCTGGAGGTCGCGGGAGTTGGAGGCACCGCCGAGGATGATCTTCACGATGCTCGCGTCCCAGATCGCGCCCGCCTGGTTGTCGCCCCACTTCTCTCGCGCCTGGGCGAGGGACTGGAGCACCGGCATGGTGGTGATGCCGGTGCCGCCGCCTTCGGCCATGAGCACCGGCAGCGAGGGCAGCGGGGCGAGGTTGCCGATCTCGTCGAGCGCGGCGAGCATCGGCGGGTCGAGCCGGGCTCCTGGCGAGGCCGCGGCGAGCTTCCGGGTGGTCTCCACGACGTCCTCGATGAGCGCAGCGACGAGGGCGGCCGAGGCGCCCGCTCCGGCGCCGGTCGCCAGCAGGTAGAGCGTGCCCGATTCGGACAGGAACCGGGCCGGGTCGAAGTCCTCCCCGGGGGCTGGGGTGACCGCGGCGAGCACGCGTGGGTCGGCCAGCGCGGCGAAGGCGAGGCTGACGCCTTGCCAGACGGAGTCGCGGGTGCGCGGGTCGGAGGCGATCGTCGCCTCCAGTGATTCGGCCCATCCGTCGGCGGCGCCGCTGCTGGTCTGGAGGATGCGGACCGCGTCGGCGGCCGCGGTCGGGTTCAGTGCCCATTGGTAGAGGCTGCGGGCGTCGCGGCCATCCAGTGCGGCGGCGTGCAGCAGGGTCTGAATCGCCGTGCGTGTCTTGCCTTCCCAGAAGGCGCCGTTGTCGACCCCGCCGGCGCCGAGCCCGGTGGAGGCCGACAGTCCGGTCGCGCGGATCATCGCGGTCAACGGGTTGTCGCAGCCGCGCACGAGCGACCACCGCATCCCGGCAGGAACGCCGGGGGCGAGCTGCTGCGGGTCGAAGACTGCGACCGGGCCTTTGCGCTGCCGGGCGCGCAGCGTGACCGTGAGGTTGTCCGGCCGGGTGGAGGTGGTGATGACCGCGCCGGGCGCGTCGAGGATGGAGTTGATGACGATGTTCAGGCCCTTGCCGGACCGGGGCGGGCCGATGAGCAGGATCGAGTCCTCGACCGTCGCCCACACCTGGCGCCCGCGGGAGGAGCCCAGCAGGTAGCCGACGTCGCCTGGCTCCGGGTTCTCGAGCGAGGGCCGCAGCGTCGTGGCTTTGCGCAGCAGCGCGCGCCGGGAGCCGGCGCGGGCGACCTCGCCGCCGCTGGCGGTCCCGGCCAGGCGCCGCGGGTCGGCCTGTGACCTCTGCCGCTGGTCAAGGATGATCCGCACCACCCACCACACCAGCGCGGCGAGCGCGCACAGCAGGACCAGCGCGATGAGCCAGTAGACGATCGGGTTCAAGCCCGGCGCGCCAAGGGCGTCGCCGGGGTCGAGCGGGTCGGCCAGGACGCCGAGACCGCCGGCGGGGCCGGCGGTCGGCTGGCCGACGCCGGTCAGGAACGCGGCGACCGAGCCTGCCACGCGCAGGAGCCCGGCGACCGCAGCGAGTGCGACGAGGCCAATCAGCGCGAGGTTGGTGAGCTGGTCGTTGACAGGGCGCGGGTTCACGGGCGGGGCCGCACGACGTGGACGGTGCCGGAGATCCGGCCGAAGACCAGCAACTCGGCCAGCGGGCTGTCGAACTCCACGAGCGAGCGGACGGAGCCGTCCGCTCGGGCCGAGGAGTGGGTGAGGATCGGCGCGAAGGCGACCTCTTCGCCGGGCACGAAGCCGTCCCCGGTCACCTCCAGCAGAGCGGGCCCGGCCGCGGTGTCGACCTCCTGGGCGGAGGGACTGGCCGTGGGCGGTGCGGGGTCGACGTGGGCAGGCGGGGTGAGCAGGTCGGTGTAGGTCGTGCCGTCCGACTCGCGCACCTGGACGCGCAGCGCGGTGCCGCGCTTGCGGATGATCTCGTCCAGGAGCGAGCCGAAAGTGGTCCGTCCGATCGGCTCAGGGGTGAACAGCTCGCCGTCGACGGTGACGGTCAGCCGCCCGTCCGGCCCGACGTCGGCGACGACGACGGGGATCGACGTTGGAAGGTCGGGTTCATGGGCGTGCTTGCGGCGTCGTCCCGGTGCCGCCTCGTCGGTGTTCTTCTGCGGGGTCTCGTGGAAGAAGTGCATGACCGACAGGTGCGCGGCGACCGCACCGTGTCGGCTCGGGTTCAGGGGCGCCCGAGCTCGGGGGTCTGCGAGCGGGACGTGCTAGGCGTTCGGCCGAGACTGTCGGTCCATTGCGCGGTCTGGTTCACGCGGCGCGCCCAATCGCCGGCGCGCTGGAGAAGCTGCGTGACGTTGTCCGACTCCACGCGACCGCCGGCCGTCGCCTCCCATCGGGACGTGCCGTCGCGTCGCGTCGCCAGCCGCTCGGCGCGCCAGTTCCAGGCGACGGCCCGACGGTCGGGATCGGTCCAGTCGGTGCCGACGTACTGCTCTTCGATGACGAAGCGGATGCGCCGGTCGCCCACCGGGTACAGGTCGAAGCTCCCCGCCCCAAGCGAGTCCTCCGGCCCGGTCCACAGCTCGATGTGCTCACTGCGGCGGGCGATCTTCTTGAGACCGTCGATGAGCGAGGCCATGTTGCGCACCAGGCGCGCTTCGTCCTCGGCGCTGAGTTCGTCGGCTCCGCTCATGTTCAGGAGTCGTCGCAGCGAGACCTGGGCGTCGCGCCAGGAGTCGCGGAAGGGCTGTCTCGGGGTCATGGTTCGTCCTTGCTGGCCCGGCTCAGAGGCGCGGGCCTTCTGGTGGCGTGCGCCCTGGCGGGTTCTGGCGGTAGGCGTCGGCTCTCACCGCGATGTCCCGGGTTCGCTTCGCCCAGGTCTCGGCTTGCCGCAGCAGCGTCGCCACGTCGTCGGAGTCCACGGCGCCGCGTGCGGACACCTGCCATCCGTGGCTGCCATCGGTCCGTCGCGCCAGGCGCTCGGCGCGCCAGGCCCACGAGGTCGGCAGGCGATCGGGGTCGGACCAGTCGCTGCCGGTGTACCGCTCTTCGATGGCGAAGCGGGCGTTGGTGTGCGTCATCGGGTACAGCACCATGTGGCCGCCGCCGAACGCCTCGGGGTCCTCGTACTCCAAGGTGACGTGCTCGACGTAGACGCGGGTGATGCGCTCCAGCCCGTCGGTGAGCGCGTCCATGTTGCGGGTCAGGCGTTGCTGTTCCAGGTCGAAGGCCGCGGTCGCCTGGTCGTAGGCGGTGATCCCCGCCCGCAGGGATTGCTCGACGCGCGACACGATCTGCTCCGCCTCGCCTTCGGCGACGGCGAGCAGCCGGGCTGCCCCGGCCGTGTCGATGATGGCGCGCACCCGAGCATCGAGCGCCCCGGTCCGCACCGTGTGGCCGAGGTCGTTGATGTCGACCTCGACGGCGACGACCTGGTCCTCGCGGGCGAACATCCCGAACGCGCCGACGCCGGTGGCGAACCACGGCCCCTCGGTGCGCAGCTCGCCGAGGGTCGCATCCCGGTCCAGCCGCGCTTCGAAGGCGTCGAGCGCGTGGCCGAACGCGATCTGCTGACGGACGTCGGTCCAGTCGTCGTCAGGCATCGCCGTCGTGTCCAGGTTGCGGGCGGGCCGCGCGGCGGGGGTCTCCGCGAAGCCGACCCCCCGTGTCGAAGAGCGCCAGCTCATCGGGGTGCATCTGGTGTTGCACGACGTAGCTGGACTCGCGGATACGCCAGAGCCCCTGTCCAGTGCCGAGCCCGGGCAGGAGCCGCTGTTCGGTGCCGGTCAGTCCGAGGGCTTGCGAGGTCGGGCCGAGCTGGTCGCTCTCTTGGCGGTAGATGATCCTCGTCTCCGCGTTCGCCAGGAGCGAGGAGGCCAGCGAGCGCATGGCCGAGCCTTGGTCGCCGACGTTGTCGAGGTCGCCGAGGCGGTGGAAGACGAGCATGTTGGCGATGCCGTAGTGCCTGCTCAGGCGCCATTGGGCGTCCATGCGGCGCAGCAGCGCCGGGTGGCTCATGAGCCTCCATGCTTCGTCGTAGATCACCCACCGCTGCCCGCCCGCGGGGTCCAGGAGGGCGGCTTCCATCCACGCCGAGGAGCAGGTCATGAGGACCGAGACCAGGGTGCTGTTCTCGGCCACGCGCGACAGGTCGAGGGAGATCATCGGCAGCGTCGGGTCGAAGGCGACCGTGGAGGGTCCGTCGAAGAGTCCTTGGAGGTCGCCTGCGACGAGACGGCGCAGGGCGTGGCCGACCATGCGGCCGTCTTCGGCGAGTCGGTCGTCGGCGCCGGGGTCGGGTTGAAGGATGCGCTCGACGACGTGCGGGAGGATCGGCACCGGCGAGCTACGGACCGCGGAGGTCAGGGCGAGGTCGATCGCCGTGTGCTCCAGCGGGGTCAGCGTCCGCTCGAGGACGGTCTCGGCCAGCGCCCCGATCAGGTCGCGGCGGCGGGAGGCGACCTGCGCCTCCCATTCGCTGTCGGAGAGCCCCGAGGGGCGGTAGCCGGAGTCCAGCGGGTTCAGGCGGGTCCGCAGCCCGTGGCCGAGGATGATCGCCTTCCCGCCGACGGCCTCGGCGACCGCCGAGTGCTCTCCCTTCGGGTCTCCGGGGACGTAGACCCGTCGCCCGAACGGGATGCTCCTGGTGTAGAGCGACTTGGCGAGCGAGGACTTGCCCGCCCCCACGATCCCGGCCAGGACGATGTTCGGCGCGGTGATGACGCCGCGCCGGTAGAGCTCCCACGGGTCGTAGACGAAGGAGCCGCCGGAGTAGAGGTCCTGACCGACGAACACGCCCGAGGCCCCCAGACCCCCCTCGGCCAAGAAGGGATAGGCACCGGCCAGGGCGGCGGAGGTGTCCTGGTGGCGTGGCAGGTGCGGGCGGCGCCAGGTGTGCAGGCCACGTGGCCCCGGCTCGCCGGAGGGCGGCAGGTAGACGGTGGCGCGGGCCTCGGCGCGGGCGGCGTCGGCTTCGGCGACCTTGCGGGCGCGGCGCTCGGCGAGGTCCCTGGCGTGCAGCTCGGCGGCGGCCTTGCGGCGCGCCTTCCTCGCGCGCCGCTTCTCCTTCTCAGGGGCGATCAGGACGGTCGCGTGCCGGGTGGTCTTCTCCGGGTCCATGACGGCCGCCTTTCTAGATCGCCCGAGCGAGCGGGAGGGCGGCGACCGTGAACGCCGAGGCTTGCTGCCCGACGAGTCGGCGGGTCTCGCAGGAGGCTTGGATGGCGGCCTGCTCGATCGCGGAGACCGCGGCTTCCAGCTCTTCGACGGTGGCCGCGCTGATGGAGATGAGTCCCGTGTAGCGCAGCACCCCGTGGCCGGCGGTCAGGTCGGCCTCCTGCTTGAGGACGTCCTGGTACTCGGCGGTCTGCTGGGCGTCCTCGATCTGCCCGATCCGCGCCCGCTGCGCGGCATCGCTGACGTACTCGGTCTTCTTGCGGCGGATGTCGCGGCTGGCCTCGTCCGAGCGGATCGGGGTGCACACCAGCGAGAACGCGCGGCGGATGCCGGTGGACAGCAGGATCGGGGCGAGGAACCCGGGGTAGACCAAGGATCTCGGCCATTCGGAGATCCACAGCACGGCGTGGTGGGCGGAGTCGGTGCGCAGCCGGTCCCAGGACTCGTCGACCGCGACGGGTCCGGCGGTGGCGAGGTCGCGGCCGAGGTCGCCGGCCCGGTCGAGGGTCGCAGCGACGGCCGGGTCGTAGGCCGAGCGCAGCGCCACGGCGAGGTCGCCGGGGGTGAGCCAGCCCTGCGGTTTCAGGTCTGCCGAGCGCAGCGCGGTGGTCAGGGTCTCCATCTCCTGTCGCAGCACGGCGGCCGCCCCGCGCATCCCGCCGCCGGCGGTGCGGATCGCCCGCGCGGCGACCTTCATGTCCAGCGCCAGCGACAGGGTCGTGGCGTGCCGTTCCCCGGCGGGGCCGGCCCGGTCGATGAGCTCCCGGTAGGTGCGGGCCGTCCACGAGCCGTCGTCGACGCCATGCTCGGCCCACCATTGCGACAGGCCCGCGCCGGAGTCCGGCAGGGTGCGCTCCAGCACCTGCAGCCGCGCGATGCGCCCCGAACGGCAGCAGGTCGCCAGCACCCGCCCCCAAGAAGACACGCGCCGCTCCTGGCCGGAAGGATCGAGGAGGATGAACGCCGGATGCGTGACGGTGAGGATCGCGGTCAGCGTCTGCTGGTGCGGGTCGTGCACCATCGCCGCGCCGGTCTCGGGGTCCTCGTACTCGCGTAGCGCCGCGGCGTCGCCGGGCAGCGCGAGCGTCCCGGCGGGCCGGGGCTTGACGACGCGCTTGCGGAAGAAGGTCTGTGCGAAGAAGACCCGCAGCACCCACTGGCCGACCAGGGGCAGCCACTCCACGGCCTTGCGTCCGGCGATCGGCACCCAGGCCAGGGCTGCGCAGCTCACCCAGACCGGGGCCGAGTAGAGCATCAGCTTGCCGCCGCCGGCGTACAACGCTAGGACGAAGGCGGCCACGCCGATGCCGAGGGCGACGAGCTGGGAGCCGGACAGGCCGAGGATGACGCCGCGGCGGGTCAGGCGGGAGAACTTCACCGGGGACAGGTCGAAGTCGTTGCTGCTGGCGTTGCTGGTCATCGCTCAGTCCTCTTTCGGGGTCGCGGGAGGCGCCGGCTGGGCCGGTCGGGACGGCGGTGCGCTGGCCTGCGGCGCAGACGTGGGTGCGGCCGGCGGTGTCTGCGGTCCTGGGTTGCCGGACGGCATGGATGCCGGAGCCGACGGGGAGACGCCCTGCCCGGGCGTGCCCGGCTGCGGCGGCTGCGGTTGCGCGGGCGCGGCGGCCTGGTCGGCGTGCTGCTCGGCGCTGCGCCCGACGGCGCCGCCGAGCTTGGGGCCGGCGGTCGCGGCGGCACCCACGACCTTCGCGCCGGCCACGGCGGCAATCCCGACGGGACCTGCGGCAGCTCCAGCCCCGGCGGCACCAGCTCCAGCCGCCCCGGCCCCTCCGGCTCCGCCAGCCGTCGCGGCACCCACCCCGCCTCCGGCCGCGCCGCCTGCTGCGGGCGCGGCGGCCGCCCCAGCATCAGGTGGCGGCGTCGGACCGCCTCCACCTACGCCTCCGCCTGATCCGCCGCCGTCTCCGCCCCCACGGCCGAGAACTTTCTTGACGCCGTCGGCGCTCGGCGCGGAGCTGATCGGGATGGGCCGGTTCAGCGCGCTCTTGGACTCCTGCTCGGCGGCCATCGCGTGATAGAGGTCGAAGCCCATGAAGCTGATGAACCTGTAGGCCATGTAGGGCGCGAAGCCGGCGATGAACATCAAGACGACGCCGGCGATCGGCTGGCTGATCGACTCCAGATCGAAGTTGATCGGGGCCGAGAGCTGCGCGGTGGCGACGAGGAAGACGACGACCACGACGAGCTTGGAGATGATGAGCGCGAGCACGAAGCTCGCCCACTTGGAGAACCAGCCCTTCGTGACGTCCCAAGCCGAGCCGGACAGCGCGACCGGGGCCATGACGATCGCCACCAGGAGCAGCGCCTTGCGGATCAGGAGGGAGAACCACACGAGCGCGGCGGCGGCGATCGCCAGGCCCGCGAGGAAGATCGTCACCACCGCGCCGACGCCCGGTGCGCTGATGTTGATCGCGGTCAGCCCGACCGCGAGCGCCCCGATGCGGGCGCCCATCTGGTCCATCGTGGTGCCGGTGGCTTGCACGATGCCGACGCAGAGCTGGTCGACGATCTCCAGCGCCGTCCCGGTCAGGGTGATGACGAGGAACGAGCCGATGATCGACTTCGCCAAGCCGAGGGCGGCTTTGGACAGCGAGGCGGGATCTCGATGGACGAGTCCGGTGATGAGCTGGAGGCAGAAGAACAGCAGGGCGATGAACACGCCGACGCCGAAGAGGATGTCGTAGACGGCGACGTAGCCGGGGCTGGTGACGTCGACGGCGGTGGTGGAGTCGAAGATGCCCCACACGCCCTGGAACATCCACTGCGCGGCCTGGCCTGCGGCCTGGGCGAGCCAGTCGAACGGGGCGGCGACCAAGTCGGCGGCGCCCTGGCCGACCGTGTTGCAGACGGTGGAGATGACGGGTACGTCGCAGACACCCACGACGGCCTCCTTTCGCAAAGGGTTCGGCGCGGGCTTCAGGAGACGGTCTGGCCGACGTTCCAGAAGAAGTTGATGAGCGTCACGGCGGCCCCACACAGCACGGCGGCGCCGCAGGAGACGAGGACGCCGAGCTTCCCGCGGGAGGCCAGGTGCGGGTTCGAGCTGTTGGCGCCGAAGCCCCACACCACGGCCGCGGTAATGAGTGCGAGGACGGAGAGGATCAGCCCGATGGTCATGACGGCGCCGACGATGGTGCGAAGCGCCGCGATGCCCGGCAGGCCGTCGGTGTTCGGGCCGATGTTGATGTCCTGGGGCACCACGGCCGCGGCCGCGGTCAGGTGGACGGCGAGGTGGCTGGCGAGTTCGGTCAGCATGAGAGCGGGTCTCCTTCAGGCGAGAGCAATGAATCCCGCGGTCGCGGGGACTCGCCTGGCGAGGTACGCCGCACCGGCCTGAGCCGGCGACTGGCTCAGAGGGTGGAGCCGACGTGAAGGAGGAAGTTGACCCAGGTGACCCCGGCGCCGGCTAAGGCCGCGGAGCCGACGGCGATCCACACCCCGGCCTTCGCGCGGCTGGCGGCGTGGACGTTGCCGTGGGCGCCTGCGACGGCCCAGGTGACCGCGCAGACGATGAGCATCAGCACCGCGACGATGAGGATGATTGTCAGCAGCGCCCCGATGATCGAGGCGAGCTGGCCGGAGCCGCCGACCGCGCCGAAGTTCGGGTAGACGTCGGAGGCGAGGACGAAGGCGGAAGGCATGAGCGGGCTCCTGGCGGTGAGGCGGTAGGTCACGGGCCAGGTACGCCGCGCCGGACTGCCCCACCCGTCGTCGCTTGGGTCCGCTCAGGCGGAGGTCATGCAGCCCGGGCTGGTCGGGACGTTCTCGGTGTCGGCGCCGTGCGAGCTCAGCCACGGCATCGGGTCGACCGGGTCGGCGTCCGGGCCGCCTGGGTGGACCTCGAAGTGCAGATGCGGACCGGTGCTGTGTCCGGTGGAGCCGACCTCGCCGATCTGCTGCCCGGCCGAGACCTCTTCGCCAACGGTCACGTTGATGCCGTCCGGGTACATATGCAGGTACGTCGTTGAGAGCGCCTGTCCGCCGACGGTGGCGAGGATCTTGATGGTGCCGGTGCCATCGACCATGCCGGCGACGACCACCCGCCCGTCGGTGGCGGCGAGGATCGGCGTGCCGGCCGGGGCGGCGAGGTCCACGCCGGGGTGGAAGTCCGGTTGCCCGGTGATCGGGTCAGTGCGGGACCCGAATGGCGAGCTCTCCGTCCAGGTACCTGCCGGGAGCGGGAAGACGATCCGCGTCGTCTCCGGCACCGAAGGGGCGGAGCCGGACGGCTGGCTCGAGCTGCCGGAGGCAGGCTGGGCCAAGGCGGCGACGATTGCTTCGGCGACGGGCTGGTAGCGGGCGTAGCGATCGGGATAGGCACTGACCTCGACCGACTGTGCCGCCCAGCCGTCGCTCATCTGCTGCCAGCCGGGGATATCCAGCAGCCCCCTGGGGCTTGGGTAGTTCGGGCCGCTCGGTCCGCCGAAGAACGCCTTCGCCTGGTAGCTCGGGTCCATGAGCTGAGCGACGGTGCCCCAGCCGGACTGCGGACGCATCTGGAACATGCCCAAGCTGTCGTGGTCACCACCGTTGCCGTCGTGCGGGTAGTTCGCTGAGTCCGGGTAGGTGCCCGTGTTCGACAGCATCCGCAAGCTCGACTCGGTCAGCGCGGCCATCAGCGCGACCGTCACACCCTGCTTGCCGACGCCGCTGGTCTGCCCGCCGACGGTGATGATCATGGCCGCGTGGGTGAGCTGGGCCTTGTCGAGGGTGATCGTGACGCCATCAGAGGTCGTGGCAGTCAGAGAGTCGGGCACTTGCCCGACGGTCAGCCCGCCACCGGGCAGGCATTGGTATTGCGCGGCCGGGCTCATCACGACCGCGACGCCGAGGAGCACCGTGGCGGGACCGAACATGAGGACGCAAGCCGCCACGCCGACGGCGATCTTTTTCCACACGACGCGACGCCGGGGGTCAGTGGAGCGGGTTGCTGAGCTGCGAGAGCCGCAGCACATGGCAGCTCGGGTAGGCGGGCTCGCAGAGCATGAAGATGGTGAAGGACACGTCGGTGTCGGCGGATTGGCTCTGGCCTTCCCAGGTGCCGGTGCGGTGGCGTGTGCCGGTGATGGTCACCGCTGTCGTGCCGTCGCGGAGCTGGCTCCCGGCCTGGGCGAGGATCTGCGACCAGCCGGCGGGGACTTGCGCGGAGTCGATGGTGAAAGTCTCGCGGGTCTGGTAGTCGCGCAGCTCCTGCCAGATCTCGTCCGTCGGCAGATAGGTCGCCAGGTCTGCGACCAGGCCCGGCGTTTCCAGCCCGGAGGGGTCGGCGTCGGCCACGATCTCGTTGGTGTAGTCCGCTGGTGTGAGGCCGGACATCGTGTCCCAGGTGAAGATCGCGGAGGCGACGGCGCGCGCGTAGGCGACCGGATCGTCAGTCTTCGGCAGCGCGCTGGGATGCGGCGTGCCTGAGGTGCTCGGCGAGGCGGATGGCGAGGCGCCGATCGAGGCGGTGATCTTCGGCGCGGGTGCCTGGTCGGGTTGGGCGGGGCCTCGGACGAGACCGTAGACGCCGAAGGCGATGAGCCCAGCGGCGACGACGAGCAGGCCGATGAGGACGATGAGCGGGCCACGGCGGCGGGAAGAACGCATCGGAAGGCTCCCAAGATGAGGGCGGGCAGGTCCCCACGCAGGTGCGTCGGCCGACCCCGGACGGGTCAGGCCGGGGCGCCGGTGCGGGCCGCGCGTGCCGCGTCGGCGAAGGCCAGCGTCTCGGCGACGGTCTGCTCGAACTTCTCCCATTGATCGGCGGGGAGCGCCGGGCCGATCACCTGCGGGTCGTAGTGGGTTGACCAGCCAGCCAGTTCCATCCAGGTCACCGTGAAGGCGCGGACGCTGTACTGCCGCGCCGGCGGGGGCACCGAGGCAGACGGCCGGTGCTTGACGCTCTTCTTCGTCGTCGCCTGGCCGGAGACGCGGGCCAGGGCGTCCTCGGCCATGCGGGTGAGCTCGTCCTGGCGGGCGGCAGCGGTCGCGTCCTTGACTATCTGGTAGCGGCCGTTGACCTTGCCGTCCTGGTCCATGCCCGACAGTGCATCGAGCGCGAGCATCCGCAGCGACTCGGGCAACGCTTCGTCCTCGGCGATGCGCTGGACCTCGCCGACACGCTCGAGCGTCGTGTATGAGTTCGTGCCGGTGACCATCTGCGCCGCACGAGCCCGTGCGGTGCGGTCCGACGGTGCTGCCAAGTTGGCAGGACCGTACTCCTCACTGCTCTCGACGGCGCCAAAGCGGGTCTGCTCCTGCCGCCGGGCAGCCTCCTCGGCCATGACCTGCTTGATCTCCCGATATAGCGTCGCGTTCTCGGTCGGCGTCAGCGGCTTGTGCAGGGCGTCGTCGTCCTGCTCGGCCAGCAGCACTTGCAGCCGAGTGGACAGGCCCGAACGCACCCACACGTTCACGGTGCGCAGCCCCAGCCTGCGGGCCGCCTCGTAGCGGCGCCAGCCGAGGATCAGCAGCCCGTCCGGGGCGATGGTCATGGGCTGGAAGAAGCCGTTGGCGTCGATGGAGGCCATTAGCGAGTCGATGTCGCCGAGCTCGCGGCGGGCGCGGGCACCGACGTGGATCGCCTCCAGCGCCCAATCCAGCTCGATGTGGCCCTCGGCTCTCATGGTCGTCGCCCGCGTTCCGGGTTCGCTATCGCGACGGCGAGCACGAGATCGTCATCGGCTAGCAGCTCCGCCACCGTCTCACCGATCAGCAGCCGCACGAGGGTTCCGCGCCGCCCGTTCGCGCTGGAGGCGGTCGGGTGGCCGAGGGTGATGCGCAACAGACCGATCCACGACTCGTGCGGCAGATCCAGCAGCGCCCGGGCGGTCTTATCCCGGCGCAGTGCCTCGTAGGCGGCGACACGGTCGCCGGAGTCCAGCAGGCGCGAACAGATGTAGTCCAAGCCGCTGCGAGCCGTCGGCTCCGCCCAGCCCAGCAGCGCCAGCAAGATGATCGTTCCCTCGACGGCGCGGGCCGCGTCCGTCGGCTCCGAGCCGGTCTCGTCCTCCGCGTCGAAGGCCGCGTCGACCGGGGCGACGCGGAAGATCGGGTGGAACTCAGTCAGGTCGTTCTCGTGGTCGCTGAACCTGCTCGCGTCGTGGAAGATCGAATACTGCGGGCGGCGTGCCCGCTCCGTCGAGGTCAGCAGTCCGTGGGCGCGTTCTTCGGCGATGAGCGTGATCCGCACCGCCCAGGTCACCACCGCCCAGGGGTCGTCGGCGCCTCGCGTGGAGTCGTTCAGCATAGCCTCGAACGCCGCAACGGCCGCGTCCTCGGAAGTCAGACCATGCTTGTGCGCCAGGGCCGCGTAGCGGCCGGCGGCGAAGCGCATCAGCGCGGCCGCCTCCGGGTCATGACGCCATGCTCCTGGTCCGGCCTCGTTCAGCCGGACCAGGAGCGCACGAAGTCCCTCCGAGCTGGCGAAGGCCGGCTCGTTGCACTCGCTGGGGTTCGTGGGTGGCATCGACAATCGTGACTCCTCGGAATGATGAGGGTCAGGTGCGCACCCGTACCCAGAGGGCACGGGGCGCGCTTCGTCGTCCGGGCGGCTATCGCCGCAGTCCCAGGCTTGTGCTGTGGTTGTCACGGCGGGCGCCGAACGTGTCGACGGGCGCCAGCCGGGAGGCGCGATCGGTCTCGATCGGCTCGCTCGCCGGGTTACGGCGGGTCGAGGCCAGGAGCAGGTCGCGTGGGCCGCGGTGGATCGCGTGCGTCAGGGTGATACCGTGACCGGCCAGGCGTCCGCTCGCGTCCGAGAGCAGGTCGCCGGCCCGAACCCACCGCACGTCCCGGCCGCCCGGAGCCTGCGTGCTGCGTGTCCCGTTGGTGACCCGCTGCCGCAGGCTCTGCTCCTCGATGGCCTGCGGCGTCAGCTCCTGTTCAGGTTTCAGTGTCGGCTTCTCGGGCGCGAGTTCATCTCGGCCGCGGTGCTGCGCCCGGTGCGCCCCGTCGGCCTCGTTGATGCTGTCAGACATGGCAGCTCTCCTTTCCTAGTGCGTTGATAGAGCTCCTTGCTCGTCGGCTACCGCCGAGGGCGCGTCCCCTCCGACGCTCTCGATCGCAGCCGGGAGCCACCGGCCCACGGTGGAGGGATGCACCCCCAGCTCGCGTGCGATCATCCGGTTCGATAGGCCCGCCTCGCGCAGCCGTGCGGCCTCGTCGCGCCGGTCTACGACCTCGACGTCGAAGCGGGCGGTCGCGCGTTCGCCCTGCTTCGGCTGAGCCGGAGCAGGCGCGTCGACCGCCAAGACGCGGGTACGCCGTGTCAGCTCGACCGTTAGGTGAGTGATCGCAAGCAGCACGATCGGCGGCACCGCCGACATGCACGCGGCGAGTGCCTTCGGCACGGTCGCGTCGGCCGCGACGAGTGCGTGCGCGGTATTGGCGGCGACCGACACCAGCGAGCCCGCGGCGAGCAGACTCCAGGGGTAGAGCGTCGCGCGCCGTCCGTGCGGGCTCAGTGCGACGACCGAAATGGTCGCCACCACGATGATCCCGTCGACGATCAACGGCCAGATCCACGCCTCCTGCTCGGGGACCCCCGCGAGCACGGTCAGATTCGACAACGCGGTGAAGGAGAGCCAGAACGCTCCCAGCGCGATCCCCACCGTTCCGGTGACCGCAGTCGCCACCACCCACCGGGCGATCGGGGGCAGGTCACCAGTCGCGTTCATCAATCAAGCCCTTCAACCGGCCGACGGCCTATAACGATTGGGCTGGCCACGCGGCATGCCGACTGGGCCGTCGCCGACGCTTCGTCCTCGCCACCGACGCTGCGGAAGCGCACATGCGCCCGCCCAATGCCACGGGAAGACTGCGGACTTTCCTGCAGAGCCCCGACAGCAGAGGAGCGGACCACCCAGGGGACACGTCCGACGATCGACGACCCGTGGAGCGTGCGGGCACGGCGAGTATGCGCCAGTACCGAGAACCTGGTGTCAGCCGGGTGCTCGCCGGCATCCGCTCTGCCTCCGGCCGCTCCGATCGTTGCTGCTGTGGCGAGGTTTGCGTCGAGCCAGCGCGCGATCGGACGCAGCGGCACCCCGTCCACGAATCCATATCGCATCAACGGAGTGTTCACGCCCAACCCACAAGCGAAAATAGAGACACCTGCAACGCCACAGGCGAGCCACCCTCGAATCGGGGCACCACCATCTACTTGGCGGCCGCCCATCTCTTCTTGGGCGCCGACGACAGCGGCCCCAGACGAGTTCTCATATGCCAAAAGCCTGCCTCCTGGGCGGATTTTCTGTTGTTCCGACAAGAGGAGGTGCGCTGGACAAGACATCTTTGCCCAACGAACGGCGCCATCGCGCCCCACGCCAATGAGTCAACAAGCCGCCAAGTCCATACGGCGCGGATGGGGCCGCACAGGTGGAATGGACTGTGCGCCAGTTTGACTCAGCAAAGTTGACTAAGGGCCATTCATTCCAGAATGCTAGACTTCAGGCCAGAGTTTGGCAAACGGCATTCAAATGAGTCCATTTCGAGGCATAGGGGCAGAGATGGTCGCAAGTGCGCTTCCCGGCTTCGCCCAGCGGCTGAATGCGCTGTTCGATGCCTCGCGGGACTCAATGACAGGCAAGCCGTACACAAACGTTGCCGTCGCGCATGGTTTGAGCACCTATGGCGTGACCATCAGCGGCAGCTATCTCGGAAAGCTTCGAAATGAGCAGAAGGGCGAGCCGGGGGCAAGCCTGGTCTGGGCGCTGACGCAGTTCTTTGGTGCCCCGGCGGACTACTTCTTTGGGGCAGTGCTCACGCTGGATGGCCGGGAGCTCGGACGCCGGCTGAAAATACTCGAGGACCGAACAGGTGTCCCCTTCGACCTCGCGCACCTTGTTGCCGCCGTCAATGCGGCCGGCGAGCCATTTGGGGAAAGCAGTTGGGATGCGTTGCGAGGCAGCGTTGATTCTGTTCGCGCCCGCCGGTCAGTGCTCGACGCTATCGCTGATTACTTCGATGTGCCTCGCGACTATCTCGTGAAACTCGACGATTGGGAACAGGCCGACCTCACCGAGGCCCAGATGGATCTCGTCGACGCCATGAGGGAGACCGGTAGTAGCGGCGTCTCGATGCGTTCGGTTGGTCAACCCACGTCTGGCGCGCTCAGAGCGATTGCCGCCGCATTGCGCTCAAGCCATGCTGCCGCGACTCGTCAATAGGCGAGCGTCGTCAACCTACTGGGGGAGGCCGCATAGCCACTGGCTGATCGTCGAATTGAATCCAGCCGGATCAGCGTTGAACTCCCAGGCATGCCCCAGGGTTTGGAATGCGCGCAGCTGCACACTGCTCGGATGGCTGGCGGCAAGGCGTTGCGATGTCGCAAAAGGCACCTGCGGGTCCAGCTCGGAGTGAACGATCAGCGTCGGGAGATGCTCGGCGGCTGCTTCGGTTGCCTGCCGCAGATCTGAGAAGTTAATTGACTCTTGGAGTCCAAGCGAGCGTGCTATGAGATTCTGCCCCAATCCCCATGCGGTCATCGATCCCATGAATTTCGGCAGATGCGCTCGTCGCGCACCTGCGCGCACTGTCTCGAGCCAGTCCGTGACAGGCGCGATGGCCACCACTGCCCGAATCCACGCGCGATTGTCTCCGCGGTACGCCGCCATGAACGCGGCGCTTGCGCCCATCGACCACGCGAAGAGCACGACTCCTGAGGCGCCGCCAGCGACGGCAAACGCTACAGCGGCGTCGACGTCTTCCCACTCCGTCGCCCCAAGGGTGGAGCTGTTACCGGGTACGGGCGGTCCTTCAGAATCTCCACGGAGAGAGACCACTAGCGATGTCATGCCCAGTTGATCGGAGACGGGCACAGTGCGTAGCGCAGTACGCCGCGTTGTACCGATGCCGTGAACGTGAACCGCCCATAGCGAACTCTTCAGCTGCGGCGGCGATACCGTCCATCCTGGGCAGAAACCAGCCGACGCCGGAACTGTCACCGAGCCCCAGCGGGACGGCGCAACCGTTTCCGGACCCGGATAGAGCTGACCGGTGAAATCCCCCCAACCGCGCCCCCGATCCTGGAGACCGGCAACTGAGACCAACTCGCGAGTTAATCGTCCAGTCTCCCGGTTGTCTTCGATGACATCGCCGACGAGAAGATGGCCGGTAGCGGCGGAAGTCGAGACCCAGACGCCGTACTTTCCTGGCGCACGAGTTAGCTGGGTTGTGGGAAGCTCCACCCGGGCGCCTTCCCATCTGACTTCCAAGCGCCTTGCTGGTCGGGAACGAACGACCTTCCTGGCAGAAAGCCAGAGGTAAGCGGACGCGGCCATCAGCAGTGTGGCTGCGCAAACAGCTACCGTCGTGATCAACGCAGTCATGGTGCTCTGTAGAGTACTGGTCGCCGAAAGTCTGGGAGCTGGTACGCCAAGTACTGGGAAAGCAGCGATTCCGCCCGCGCCACGGCCGATTCAACCGATGCCTCGAGAGGGCCGCTGTCGCGAGCCTGGACGGTGGTTTCGTATAGTTCCACGAGTTCGGCCCCGGCTTTTGGTCGGCGATGCAGAGGAACAATTGCGGCGATGAGGCGAAGAGCGCGTCTACGCTGGCCTGCTCGAGCAGCGGCGAAAAGCAGTGACGCGATCATCACCAGAATTAGCCCGGGGTAGAACAACGGTGTGAAAGCCAAGTACAGATCGGCGCGAACAGGGCGGGTGAGCCAGCCCCAATGGGCTGCAGTCGCGTACAGGATCTCGTCGATAGTGGACAAAACGATTGCGGCTGCGCCGATCCGGAAGGGGATATAGCGTTTGCTGCGCCTTCGCCGGATCCCGAACAAGAGTGCAACTGCCAACGCCCCGATCGTCGCCGTGTAGATCAGCACGTAGAGCAACATCGCCGTCTGTTCGATGTTTTCAGCGATGAACATCCGCCCCGCGGTTGTCTCGCCCTTGTCGATGAACACGAACGGCAGCGTGATTGCCATGAGGGTCGCCGCAAGCGCAAGAAGGTGCATGCGCGGCACATGGTCTCTAGCGAGGCCCAACACCGCTCTCGCGCCGAGCCAAAAGGCCGCGGTTGCGGATAGATTTTGTATGAGGTTAAGCCAGTTTCGTCCGCCCAGTCCGATGTCCAGAACGTCGGGCGGAATGAGAGTTCCCCTACACAGCAATCCCAGGGCCCCACAGAGCGTCGCCACCCAGATATGTCGCGCTCGCGGGTCGCGCTGCGCCGCCGGTGCCCGAAGAACTAGGACGGAGAAGAGGGCGACGGCGCAAGCTCGCTCGATCAGCGTCGCGAGCATGGCTATCCGAGGACTCGCTGATCTTCGTAGTCCTCTGGTCGGTACAACGCGTGTGCGAGTACGTGAGCTATCGACTCCGCCGTTTGCTCGCGATTCGGGTCGACGCTGCCCACGGCGCTTCCCGCGCACCCTTCGTCGCCGTTCAAGATGTGCCCAAACTCGTGGAGCATACCGTGAGTCTGGTAGAGCGTCGAGTCGGTGTGGCGGACAAGGATGAGGTCAACGTCAGCCATTCGACTGAGTGCAGCAGTCGTGTTCTGCCACCCTTCGTCGCCGACGGCCTGAATCCGGATGGACTTGCCCCCAACCTCTGCTACGCGACGAACCAGGTCTTCCCAGCGGACGCCATGGCTAATCTGCAATGTCTGCACGACCAGTGCAGCTCTGGTGCACTCTTCATCGTCGAGATGCGAACTTAGTTGATGCGTATGGGTCGTTGCCTTAGGTTCCGCGGACGCATCCAATTGCTCATCGTCTCGACGAGCTCGGCTTCGCGGAATACCGAACATGGAGCCGCACACACTTACAGCGGGAAGTCTTGTTCGCTGAGAGAAAGCTGCTCTCCCGGCGTGAGTGATAGGCGGAGCACGTGGTCGCCGTAGCGGACACTGCAGCTTTCACCCGAGACGCTGCGTATCGTTGCCGTAGACAAGACATGATTACGCCACGAGATGTCCAGAACGAAGCCGCCACGAGCGCACAGGCCTTCGACCTCTCCCGACTCCCACGCCTGGGGGAGCGCTGGTAGCAATTCGATCTCGCCCGCGTGGCTCTGAACGAGCAGTTCAATGAGTGCAAGCGGGGCGCCCATCATGTCGCCGACTTGAGCGTGGCCATGGGCTTCGACGAACATGTTCGGCCAGGCATGACGGAAATACTCACTTGAGAGGAGTTCCAGAGCTCGGTCACCTTCGCCGAGACGCGCGAGAAGTGCTGCGGCCCAACCGAGACTCCAACCTTGAGCGTTGTAGTCGTGGCTGAGCCGGTAGTCGAGCGAAGCGCGCACAGCTTCAACAAATTCGGGTGTGCGCGCTGGCGTAATCCTGTCGCCGGGCATCATCCCCCACAGATGCGAGAGGTGACGGTGCCCAGGCTCAATCTCGTCATACGGGGTAGCCCATTCCTGCAGTCGTCCATCCGGGCCGATCTCCGGGAGAGCGAGACGCTTGAGCGCGGCTGCCGCCGCGGCTGTGTCGGCGTCGTCGATGCCGAGGATCTCTGACGCTTCAAGGAAGTCCCGAAGCGAGTTCCATGCAATTTCCTGGTCGTGCGATGGCCCCATGCTGAGGGAAGCGGATCGTCCATCCGGCAGGAGGAAGCGATTCTCCGGCGAGGCAGTAGGGCCAGAGACGAGACGCTGAGTAGCGGGGTCGGGAACCAGCCATTCAAGCCAGAACTGGGCGACGAGCCGAAGAAGCGAGAATGCCCGGTGCTTTAGGAACTCTTTATCTTGTGTGAACCGGAAGTGCTCCATCAGATGCTGGGCACACCATGCTCCGCCTGCGACGTACATTCCCCAGGTTGGCTCCTGGCTAAGAGCCGTGAACAGCGTTCCGTCAGTGCGCACCCCTGCGAAGAAGCCGCGTTTCACCCCGAGCATCTGTGCGGCCGTGTTCCTCGCTGGCTCTACAAGGTGTTCGAGGAACGTGAAGAGCGGTTCATGGCACTCGGCAAGATTGCCTTGCTCTGCGAACCAGTACGCCTCCTGCAGGTTGATGTTCAGATGCCAGTCGGAGCGCCAGGGAGGAGTCATCAACGGGTTCCAGATGCCCTGGAGGTTCATCGGTAACCCGCCGGGGCGGGATGCGGAGATGAGCAGGTAGCGACAGTACGTGTAATAGAGCAGAAGCAGAGCGGGGTCGGCCTCTCCGGCCGCTGCGGCGGCGATGCGCACATCCAGCGGCAGCTGTGCGTTCGAGGCCACAGCAACACGCAGGCTCGAACGATGGAAGAGACGCTGATAGTCGGCAACATGGCGGGCGCGCAGGCTGCTGTAGCTGTGGCCGACAAGCAGATCGAGCTGGGCGCGGCACTCTGCTCGCAGATCATGGGTGAGCGCCTGCTGCGGGGTGCTGCGGTCATAATCAGTGGCTGCCGTGATGACGAGGGTCGCTTCTCGTGCGTCTCGGAGACGCAGGCCCCCGTCGACTCGCTCGAGCCTTCCATCTGTCGCGTGCACGCGGACGACCGCGTGGAATCGGGTCCCCGGATACTCCCCGGACTCCGCACGTGCCTGGCCGGTGAGATGGAGCTCTGCCTCATGTACGCCCACGGTTGCCGTTCCGGGTCGCGACAGGAGCAGATCTACGTCAAGCGCTTCACCGCCTTCAACGAGAAGGTTGACGGCGATGAGTCTGTCGGGGAAAGAGGCGAGTACCTCGCGGCGATATGTCGTCTCGCCGGCCGAGAAGCGCACTCGGGCTACGCCATCCTCCAAGTCCAGTTCCCGGCGGTAGTCGGTGATCGGCTCGGTGGTGCGCGTGCGGATCTGGAGGAATCCGAGGGGCTGATACGCGCGGTCTTCGCTCGGATCCGGCACGAGGAAGGCGCTCTCGCTCAGCTGCTCGGCGGCCAGGGGATCCCCGGCGAAGAGCAGGCGTCGCATCTCGTCGACCAGCTCGGCACCGTTGCTGCGGTCTTGGGGCACGGGGGGCCCGCACCAGATCGAGGATTCGTTCAAGGCGATCATCTCGTCGCCGGTGCCGCCGAAGACCAAAGCCCCTAGGGTGCCGTTACCGACAGGCAAGGCGGACGTCCACTCCTCGGCCGGCCTGCTGTACCAGAACTCCGATGTTGCAGAACCGTTGCGATCACCATTGTCCGCCACAACAACCTCCGTGAATCCGTGAACGTTCACGGCCACGTTAGTTCCGACGCTGATGTGGGTCAACCGATCCAGCTGCACGGCTGTGGCAGATCCCGGCTGGGCGATGGGGTCGTGACGTTCGCTACGCTCCGAGGTATGGCGAGCGGGCGGATCACGATCAACGATGTGGCGGTGGAAGCGGGAGTGTCCCGCCAGACGGTCACTCGAGCCATGAACGATATGGCGGAGATCAGCCCCGCGACGCGGGCGCGAGTGCTTCACGCGGTGGAGAAGCTGGGTTACCGTCCCAGCCGGTTCGCCAGCAACCTCGCCCGCCAGAAGCATCACACCCTGGGGCTCGTCATCCGCTCCCTTCGCAACCCGTACTACGCGGATCTCGCCGCCGAGATCCTCGACGTGATGAGCGCTGTCGGGTGGCAGACGTCGGTGGAGACGAACGGGAGCGCTACAGACGTCGATGTCGTCACCGAGTTGAGCGCGCACGTCGACGTCATCGCCGGCTACTTCGAGGACACTGACGAAGCCGTCCTCCATGCTGCCCGCGGTGTGCCCATCATCATGTTCGAACGCCCAGCGCGGATGCCAGGGATGCACTCGATCCAGCTGGACTTCGAGACCGGCATGCGAAATCTTCTTGACGTCCTGCGTGCACGTGGCGCGCGCGGTTTCGGGATGATCGATTCGCGCTCGGCGGCTCCCGGGTCCACCTACGTGCCGAGCGTCCGCAGAAAGGCATTCGAGCGCTTCGTCGACGACGACTCGCGTCAGCGGATCGTGACCGCCCCCGAGACCATCACGGCCGCCGCGCACGCGTTCATCGAGCTGAAGACGCGCTTCCCGGAACTGGACACGCTCATCGGCTTCAACGATCTGATGGCGATGGGGGCGATGCAGGCCGCCCACAGCATGCAGGTCGAGGTGCCCGGGGCCGTCCGCATCGTCGGAATCGACGGCCTGTCGCTGGGCGAGGCGATGTTCCCGGCGCTGACCACCCTCTCCCTGGACCTGCGGTCCCTCGCGGTGAACGTCGCGGAGATGTCGGCGGAACTTGCAGGCAAGGCGCCTGGGGCCGCGTCGGTCACCCGCGTGGTGGAGCCCTACGCGCTCTGGCGGGCATCGGCCTAGCCGCTCGATTTGACAGGCACTGAAGCTTCTGCATATGTTCGCCGTGAACGTTCACGGAAACGCTCGAATTGAAGGAGATCAGTGAAGATCAGCGAGCCCGGATCAGATCGAGTCAGCATGATGACCGACCTGGGGTACGTGGAGTCCTACCGGCCGTCGGAGGGCACTCTCGCCCCGCAGGCCGAGGGCCGCAGCACCGCGCGGCGGCTGACGCTCTCCGGGATCTGGAAGTTCTCGTTCTCACCCACAGCGTTTGGGGCGGCGAGTCCGGAGGAGGTCGGTGAGGACGTCTCCGACTGGGCCGACATCGCCGTCCCCGGTCACTGGGCTTTGCAGGGCTGGGGGCGCCCCTGGTACACCAACCAGTTCTACCCGTTCCCCGTCGCCCCGCCTGAGGCGCCCCAGGACAACCCGACGGGAACCTACCTGCTCGACTTCGACTGGGATGGGCCCTGGGCCGGCTCGCAGGCGATCCTGCGCTTTGACGGCATCGAGTCGACCGGCCGTATCTGGCTCAACGGCGTCGAGCTGGGCACCACACGCGGCAGCCGCCTCCGGCAGGACTTCGACGCCACCCCATGGCTCGTCCCAGGGCGGAACCGGCTCATCGTCCGCGTGCACCAGTGGTCCGGCGCGTCCTATCTGGAAGACCAGGACATGTGGTGGCTTGCGGGCATCTTCCGCGACGTGACTCTGATCGAGCGCCCCGAGGCCGGCATCGGTGACGTCTTCGTCCACGCCACATACGACCACCTCACGGGCGCCGGTCGCCTTCGGGTCGACACGTCCTCTCCGGCGACGGTGAGCCTGCCCGAGCTCGGGGTCGAAGGATCCTCCGGCGTCGATCTCGACCTTGCTCGCGTGGATCCCTGGTCGGCGGATTCACCGCGCCTGTATGACCTCGAGGTCAGCACGCCAGCGGAGACGCAGCGGCTGCGCGTCGGGTTTCGCACGGTGACGATCGAGGGCGGGCTGCTGCGCGTCAACGGGCGTCCGATCATGATCCGTGGCGTGAATCGGCACGAATTCGACCCGGAGCGCGGGCGCGCACTGAGTCGGGCGACGATGGAAGAAGACGTGCGGCTGATGAAGCAGCACAACATCAACGCCGTGCGCACGAGCCACTACCCGCCTGCCGAGGAGTTCTTGGATCTGTGCGACGAGTACGGGCTCTGGGTGATCGACGAATGCGACCTAGAGACCCACGGCTTCTTCCACCAGGGGTGGGCCGGCAATCCGAGCGCAGAGCCTGTGTGGCGAGACGCTTATCTGGACCGGATGCAGCGCATGGTCGAGCGCGACAAGAACCACGCGAGCATCATCCTGTGGTCGCTCGGCAACGAGTCGTACACCGGAGACAATCTCCGGGCCATGGCGGATTGGGCGCGCTCGCGCGACGACTCCCGGCCGATCCACTACGAAGGGGACACCGCCGGCGAATACGTGGATGTCTTCGGTCAGATGTATGTGCCGTTCGAGCGCCTCGCGGAGATCGGCGAGGGCAATGACCGGATCGACCCGGCTGCGACGCAAGACACGCTGGCCGACGTCGCCCGACGTGGCCTGCCGTTCATCCACACCGAGTATGCGCATGCCATGGGCAACGGCCCCGGCGGCCTCACCGACTACCGCGATCTCTACGAGCGCTACCCGCGCCTCCAAGGCGGTTTCGTGTGGGAATGGATCGACCACGGGCTGCGGCAGCACACCGACGACGGGCGCGAGTTCTACGCCTACGGCGGTGACTTCGGCGAGCCGATCCACGACGGCACCTTCGTCCTGGACGGGCTCGTCTTCCCCGATCGCACGCCCTCACCCGGACTCATCGAGTACAAGAAGGTGTTCGAACCCGTCCGCGTCCGCTTTGAGGGCGAGTCCGTCATCGTCGAGAACCATCACGACCACGTCGACCTGAGCGGATACCGCGCACTCTGGTTGGTTGAAGTCGACGGGAAACCGCAGGCTTCCGGAGAGCTTGCGCTGCCGGACGTCGCTCCCGGCCAGTCGGCCACTCTCGAAAGCGTTCCCGAGCCGGACCGCTTCGCGGCATCGGGCGAACTGGTCCTGACGATCCGGATCCTGACCCGCGACGACCATCTGTGGGCGGCCGCAGGACACGAGGTCGGATGGGGGCAACGGATCCTGAACGCGCCGCTTCGGCCGAGCGGAAACGGCGCGTCGAGCAGCGAGCCGACTGCCGTCGACCGGCACGGCAAGGGAGTGCTGCGGCTGGGCGCGGCGACGTTCGACCGTGTCAGCGGCGCACTGACCTCGCTCGGCGGGGTGCCGTTCACAGTCCCGCTGAGAGTGGACCTATGGCGTGCCCCGACCAGCAATGACATCGCGTTCGATCAGTCCTTCAGCCAGGCAGAGGCGTGGAGGTCGGCGGGGCTGGCCATCCTGGAACACGACACGCGGCAGATCCTCGCCAGCGATTCACGGCTGAACGTCACCACCCGCATCGGGGCACCCGCACGCGCGTGGGGTGTCTGGGCGAGCTTCGACTGGACGGTCGTCGACGGCGGCGTGGAGCTGACGCTGCAGCTGTCCCCCTATGGCAACTGGCCGACAACGTGGCCGCGCGCCGGTGTTCGCTTCGCGGTGCCCGCCGCGTACCAGCAGGTCGACTGGTACGGCTACGGCCCGGGCGAGGCGTACGCGGACACCCGCAGCGCCCAGCGTCTCGGCTCCTTCTCGGCAACCGTGCCGGAACTGCAGACCCCGTACGTCTACCCGCAGGAGAACGGCGAGCGGCTGGGCGTGCGCTGGCTCGAGTTGGCGAACGGTCGATCCGGGCAGACGATCCGCATCCAGGCTCGGACCGACTTCGGTTTCACCGCCCGGCCGTGGTCGAGCGAGCAACTCGAGGCGGCCCAGCACAGCTATGAGCTGACGCCTGGCCCGGAGACGATCGTCACGCTGGACGCCGCCCTGGACGGCATCGGCTCAGCCTCCTGCGGGCCGGCCCCTCTTCCCAAGGACCGGCTCCAGCCCCGCGACATCACGCTTTCCGCCCGATTTGAGCTGCGGTGACCCCCGCCGCGCTCAGATCCCCCACCATGAGTACGCAAAGGAGCGAATCACAATGAATACGAGACGATGGCTGAGCCTCACGGCCGCAGCCACCACCGCAGCAGCCTTGGTGCTGGCCACCGCCGGCTGCTCCCAGTCCACTGACAGCAAACCCCAGAGCGCGGACTCCGGCAAGCCGGTCACCATCAGCTTCTGGGGCTGGGTCCCGGGCATCGAGGACGCCGTGGACCTCTGGAACAAGTCCCACCCGAAGATCCAGGTGAAGTTCACCCGCATCGCCAGCTCGGACGCGGCGAGCCTGCCCACGAAGATCAAGGCCGGCACTGCCCCGGACGTCGCCCAGATCGCGGTGCATGACCTGCCGACGTACGTCATCAACCAGCAGGTCGAGGACCTCACGTCCTACATCGGCAAGGACAAGAAGGACTACGCACCCTCCGCCTGGAACGGCGTCGAGTTCGATGGCAAGGACTATGCGGTTCCGCAGGACTCCTCGCCGACCGCACTGATGTACCGCAAGGACATCTTCAGCCAGTACGGACTCACGCCCCCGAAGACCTGGGACGAGTACCAGGCCGACGCCAAGAAGCTGCACGACGCCAACCCGAACATCTACCTCGGCCAGTTCTCGCCGAACGAGCCCAGCATGTTCTACGGCGACCAGATCCAGGCCGGCGGCAGCTGGTACGGCACCAGCGGAAACTCCTGGAAGGTGGAGATCGATAACGCCAAGTCGCAGGCGGTCGCCGACCGTTACCAGTCGCTGCTGGACCAGCACCTGCTGAAGGTGGAGCAGATGTGGAGCCCGGAGTACTGGGCGGATGTCAACAACGGCGTCATCGCCTCCATCAACTACGCCGCCTGGTTCCCGGTGCTGGTTGAGCAGAACGCCCCCAAGCTCAGCGGTGACTGGGCGGTCGCCCCGTCACCGTCGGAGAGCGGCGACGGCCCGTACGCGGACCTCGGAGGCTCCGTTGACGCGGTCCTGAAGGGTTCCAAGCACGCCGAACAGGCCTCCGAGTTCCTGACCTGGCTGAACAGCGACCCGGACTCGCTGAGCATCCTGATCACCAAGGGCGGCCTCTTCCCGGCTGCCAAGTCCGGCCTCAAGAACACGGCGCTGAACGCGACCAGCGACTACTGGGGCGGACAGAACATCTCCTCGGTCTTCGCAGCAGACCTGAAGAACGTGTCCACCAGCGCCGTCGAAGGGCCGGGCTATGAGGCCGCCTACAGCGCCCTCGGCGACGCCCTTGGGAAGGCCGCCAACGGTCAGACGACGATCGGCGAGGCGCTGACTCAGACCGGGCAGACGATGCGCGACAACATCAAGAAGCTAGGCCTCAGCGTCAAATGAGTTCTGCAGCGGACACTGGCCGCCGGAGCCCCCGGACTCGCTCGTCATCGAGCGGGTCCGGGGTCACCCCGTACGTCTTCATCCTTCCCTTCGTCATCCTCTTCGCGGCGTTCCTCGTCGCCCCGCTCGTCGTCGCGATCGTCAACAGCCTGTTTGCCACCCAGCACTCGGGCCTCGGCTTCAGCGGCGGCGGCACCACCAGCTTCGTCTGGTTCAAGAACTATGTGACCGCGCTCACCGACGCCGGTTTCATCCGCGGCTTCGGACGCGTGCTGCTGTTCGGAATCGTCCAGGTCCCGGTCATGCTGGGCCTCGCGCTGCTGTTCGCGCTGATCACCGACAGCGCCAGCATCAAGTTCACCAAGAGCTTCCAGTTGGCCGTGTTCCTGCCCTATGCCGTCCCCGGCGTCGTGGCCGCGCTCATCTGGGGCTTCCTCTACCAGCCGGGCGTCAGCCCGATCGTGCAGGGGCTCAGAGGAATCGGCATCCCGGCCAACTTCCTCACTCCCGGCACCGTGCTGTGGGCCATCGCCAACGTCAGCACCTGGGGGTATGTCGGCGTGAACATGATCATCATGTACGGGGCGCTCCAAGCCATCCCCAAGGATGTGTTGGAAGCCGCCCGCATCGACGGCGCGGGCGCACTGCGAACCGCCTTCTCGATCAAGATCCCGTTGATCGCGCCCTCCATCCTCTTGACCTGCCTGTTCTCGATCATCGGCACGATCCAGCTCTTCAACGAGCCGCAGGTGTTGAGAACGATCACCTCCAATGTGACCGCGAACTTCACGCCGAACATGGCGATCTACCAGACGACGATGTCCTCCAACGACCTCAACCTGGGATCGGCCATGGCGATCGTTCTCGGCATTGTCACCTTCATCCTGTCCATCGGCGTATCCCGCATGAGCACCCGAGGAGCAGGCGCATGACCGCGATACCGGCGCGAAAAACCGGTCGCAGGACCACCGAGAAGACGGTCGGCGTCGAGCAGGCCCCGCTGTGGTCGAAAGTCGTCATCGCGGTCATCATGGTGCTCGCGACGCTCTACTTCATCATCCCCGTGGTCTGGCTCATCATCGCCGCCACCAAGTCCAGCGGGGATCTATACTCGACGCCCGGATTCTCCTTCGCGCACTGGTCGCTGTTCGACAACCTCGGCTCGCTCGCCAGCTACCGCGGCGGAATCTTCTGGCGCTGGATCCTCAACTCCGCCGTCTACTCCGTCCTGGGCGCGTTCCTCACCACCGTGATCTCGGCCCTGTGCGGTTATGCCCTCGCGGTATACGAATTCCGCGGCAAACGAACGCTGATGACGGCCCTGCTGATCAGCCTGCTGGTGCCCACGACCGTGCTGGCGCAGCCGATCTTCCTGCTACTCGTCCACATCGGCCTCAACAACAACATGCTGGGCGTGCTGCTGCCCTCGCTGGTTTACCCGTTCGGCGTGATGCTGAGCTACACGACAACCATGTCGTCAGTGCCGAAGGAAATGCTGGAGGCCGCCCGCATCGACGGTGCGGGCGAGTTCCGGACCTTCTTCACGATCGCCTGGCGGCTGATGAGCACGGGACTGACCACCGTCATCCTGTTCTCCTTCGTCGCCAGCTGGAACTCCTTCCTGCTGCCGCTGTTCGTGCTGGACGACCCGCAGCTGTACCCCGTGACTCTCGGCCTTGTCGACTGGTCGCAGCAATCCACCTCCGTCGCCGGGCTCGGGACACTGACAATCATCGGCTCGCTGGTCACCGTCGTTCCGATCGTCCTCGCCTTTGCCGTCCTGCAACGCTTCTGGCGCTCAGGACTGACTGCCGGGGGAGTGAAATTCTGAACGCTCAGCAGGCGACCGTCACAGGCGATGTGGACGGAACCGCGGGAGGAATCCTTCCGACCGTCGGCTTCGGAACGGCATCAATCGGAAACCTGTACACCCCTGTCAGTGAGACGGAGGCACAGGAGACGCTCGAGCAGGCGTGGGCGTCAGGCATCCGCTATTTCGACACCGCGCCCCACTACGGCCTCGGACTGGCAGAGCAGAGACTTGGCCGTATGCTGCGGGACCTTCCCCGTGGCGACTACCTGGTCTCGACCAAGGTCGGCCGGCTCCTGGAACCGAATCCCGACTTCACCGGCGACGAACTCGACACTGACGGGTTCGCCGTCTCCGCACGGCTGCGCCGACGCTACGACTACAGCCGAGATGGTGTACTCCGATCCCTCGAGGAGAGCCTGGGCCGGCTGGCCCTAGACCGGGTCGATCTCGTCCTGGTCCACGACCCGGACTCCCACTACCGACAGGCGCTCGATGAGGCGCTGCCCGCACTGGCCGCGCTGAAGGCCCAGGGGGTCATCGACGCCATCGGTGTGGGAATGAACCACGCCGGCATGCTCGTCGACTTCATCCGCAACGCCGATCTGGATGCGGTGATGATCGCCGGCCGCTACACACTCCTGGACCAAGACGCGGGGCGGGTACTCCTGCCGGAAGCGAAAGCACGAGGAGTAGCTGTCCTGGCCGCCGGAGTGTTCAACTCCGGCATTCTGGCTACCCCAACGCTGACAGCGGATGCCCACTATGACTATGCCGCGGCATCGGACGACCTCATCCAGAAGGCGCGTCGGATCGCCGCGGTGTGCGCCGAGCACGGCGCGACACTCCCACAGGCCGCCCTGCACTTCCCCAGCACGCACCCCGCGACACGAACGGTGGTGCTCAGCGCCGCGTCTGCGGCGCAGCTGCGCGCCAACTCTGAACTGCTTGCACAGCCCGTTCCCGCCGCCCTCTGGACAGATCTGCAGAAGGCCGGGCTCATCACCCTCTGAACAGGAGACCGAACAGCAATGCCGGAGATCGTTTCCGTCGACGTCGTCGACCTGCGCTTCCCTACCTCAGTCACAGCCGACGGGTCGGATGCCATGAACAAGGATGCCGACTACTCAGCCGCCTACGTGGTCGTCCGCACCAGCGACGCCGCCGTCTCCGGGTACGGCTTCACCTTCACCATCGGTCGCGGCAACGACCTGTGCGCCGATGCTGCCAGGCAGCGCGGGCTGCCGCTCATCGGCAGCCCGGCTCCGGCAACGGCCGGGGAGTTGCGTGCGGCCTACGACGGAATGAAACGGGATTCGCAGCTGCGCTGGCTGGGCCCGGAGAAGGGCGTGGAGCATCTGGCGGCCGCCGCGGTGATGAACGCGTTGTGGGACCTTGCCGCCCGAATGGCGGCCAAGCCGCTATGGCAGTTCCTGGCCGACATGAGCCCCGCAGAGCTCGTCACGACAGCGGATCTGAGCTATCTTTCCGACGCTCTGACGGAGACGGAGGCCCTGGAGATCCTGACTGCTCAGGTCGCAGGACGTGCAGAGCGGACCTCGCGCATGCGAGGGCAAGGCTACCCCTGCTACACGACCAGCGCCGGCTGGCTCGGCTACTCGGACGACAAGCTGCGCCGGCTGTGTCAGGAGGCCGTCGACGCCGGCTACTCCCACATCAAGCTCAAGGTCGGTGCCAGCCTTGAGGACGACATCCGCCGCTGCCGCATTGCCCGCGAGGTCATCGGCTGGGACATCAACCTGATGATCGACGCCAACCAAGTCTGGGACGTGCCCCAGGCCATCGACTGGGTCAAGGCCCTCCAGGAGTTCAAACCCCTGTGGATCGAAGAACCCACGAGCCCGGACGACGTCCTCGGGCATGCCGCCGTGCGACGCGCGGTCGCCCCGGTGAAGGTCGCGACGGGCGAACACGGCATGAACCGGGTCCTGTTCAAGCAGTTGTTCCAGGCTGAGGCCATCGACTTCTGCCAGCTCGACTCCGCTCGGCTGGCCGGGATCAACGAGATCCTCGCCGTCTACCTGATGGCGGCGAAGTTCGGCATCCCCGTCTGTCCGCACGCCGGCGGTGTCGGCCTGTGCGAGCTCGTGCAGCACCTGTCCATCTTCGACTACATCGCCGTTTCCGGATCGCTTGACGACCGCGTCACGGAGTACGTCGACCACCTCCACGAGCACTTCGTAGACCCCTGCGTCGTCGAAAACGGTGCCTACCAGCTGCCATCCGCTCCCGGATACAGCGCCGAAATCCATGCCGCGAGCCTCCAGCGCTACGCCTACCCGGACGGCGAGTACTGGAGCGGGGCTGGCGCTGACGTCGCATGAATTTCATCGACACGCACCTCCACTATTGGGACCGAGACCGGTTCCACTATGGCTGGCTGGACGCGACGGCGCCGACGTCCGTTCTGCCGCAACAGTTGCCGGCACGCGCCGACCGGGCCGGCGCAATCTTTGTACAGGCGGACTGCGACCGCGCCGAGGGGCTCGAGGAGGCGCGGTGGGCGGCGGGACTCCCCGGAGTGTCTGCGGTGATCGCTTTCGCACCTGTTGAGCATGGCGGGGGAGTGATCTCATGGCTTGAGGCGCTCCACACGATCTCGGCGGTCCGCGGTGTACGGCGGCTGCTGCAGGATGCTCCAGATGAGCTCCTTCTCGATGCGCAGACGATTGTGGGCCTGAGACGGGTTGGCTCCGAGGGCTTCGTCTTCGACGCGTGCGTCCGCGCCCGGCAGCTGCCGTCTCTGACCCGTCTTGCCGCCGCCGTTCCGGAGACCACCATCGTCCTGGACCACCTCGGCAAGCCCCCGGTCGCTGCCGGAATCCAGACGGAGCCTGGACGGGCCTGGATGGTCGCACTGCAAGACCTGGCCCAGTTGCCGAATGTTCACGTCAAACTCTCGGGACTGGCCGCCGAAGCAGACCAGGACGTCCCTCTCGATCCGCAGGCACGGCCATTCCTCCACCACGCGCTCGAGACCTTCGGCGGCAACCGGTGCCTCATCGGCAGCGACTGGCCCGTGTCGACACGGGACGCCGCCGGATACGACAGCTGGATATCCCTCGTTGATGAGCTCGGCGCCTCCACCGACGAGCGCGCACGAATCCTCGCCGACAACGCCATCTCTACCTACGCCCTCGACCTCACGGTGCCCGGCGCCTGAAAGGACCTCAGATGACTCACGACTTCCGCCTGCTCCGCCTCGGCGACCGTGGACAGGAGACCCCCGCGGTCGAATCCGACGGCCTCATCTACCGGCTGGATGCCATTGCAGCCCGACTGGACGGAGCCTTCTTCAGCGCAAACGGCATCGCCACCGTCGCCGCCGCGCTCGATGCTGGCGAGCTTCCGTTGTGGGACGGCGCAGACGCGTTGCGCCGCGGCGCCCCTATCGACCTGCCGGGGAAGATCGTGTGCATCGGCGTCAACTACCGCGCCCACGCGGACGAATCAGAGCAGCAGATTCCCGCCGAGCCCGTCGTCTTCATGAAGGACCCCTCCACCATCGTCGGCCCGGAAGACGACGTACTGATCCCAATCGGATCCTCCAAGACCGACTGGGAGGTCGAACTGGGCGTAGTCATCGGCGCACAGACCCGCTACCTCTCCTCAGCCGAGCAGGCAATGACCCACATCGCGGGCTACGTCCTCTCGCACGACGTCTCCGAGCGCGAGTTCCAGCTCGAGCGCGGCGGACAGTGGGACAAAGGCAAGAGCTGCGAGACTTTCAACCCCCTCGGGCCGGTCCTAGTGCCGGCTGCAGCCATCCCGGATCCGCAGAACCTCGACCTCAAGCTGTGGGTCAATGGGACACCGCGTCAGGACGGCAACACCCGAGACATGATCTTCAACGTCGCCCACATCGTTTGGTACCTCAGCCAGTTCATGGTGCTGAATCCCGGTGACGTGATCAACACAGGCACCCCCGAAGGGACCGCGCTCGGTCTGCCCGGCCAGCCTTATCTGAGCGCCGGCGACGTCGTCGAGACCGAGATCACCGGCCTCGGCCGCACCCGAAACCGCCTCGTCCAGGCGACCCGCTAAACGCAACCTCCAAGCAAGAAAGGCACACCGTGAACGACTTCACCGGCCTGACAGCGGCCGTAACCGGCGGAGCATCCGGCATCGGCTTGGCGACCGCCCGCCTCCTCGCCCAGCGCGGCGCCAATGTCGCCATCATCGACCTCAACCCGGATGACGTCGACGACCCCCTGTTCGGCATCCGCGGCGATGTCACCGATCGCGCCTCCCTCAAGTCTGCGATGGCCGCGATCGCCGAGCACTTCGGTGGCCTCGACATCCTGGTCAACAACGCCGGAATCGGCGCCGCAGGGACCGTCGAAGACAACGACGACGCCGAATGGACACGGGTGTTCGACATCAACGTCCTCGGCATCGCACGCACAAGCGCCGCCGCACTGCCGCTGCTGCGCCAGTCCTACAGCGCCTGCATCGTGAACACCAGCTCGATCGCCGCGACAGCCGGGCTGCCCCAACGGGCACTGTATTCCGCGACCAAGGGCGCCGTCTCCGCCCTGACCCGCGCGATGGCGGCCGACCACCTCCGCGAGGGCATCCGCGTGAACGCGGTCAACCCCGGAACCGCGGACACCCCCTGGATCGGCCGGCTGCTCTCTGCCGCGACCGACCCAGCCACCGAGCGAGCCGCGCTTGAGGCCCGACAGCCGCACGGCCGTCTCGTCGCCGCCGAGGAAGTCGCCGCCGCCATCGTGTACCTCGCCAGCCCCGCAGCAGGTTCCACCACCGGCACCGAAATCGCCGTCGACGGCGGCATGCAAGCGCTACGACTCCGTCCCGTCTCGCAGAGCTGAGCCACAATGGTCCAACGTCAGTTCCCTAAGCCCGCTGAGCTCTTCGAGCTCATGCAGTTCAAGACCCCGCAGCTGGATGCGAAGAAGCGCCGCCTGGATGCCGCGCTCACGGTCTACGACCTGCGGCGGATCGCCAAGCGGCGCACCCCCACGGCGGCGTTCGACTACACGGACGGGGCGGCGGAGGAGGAGCTGTCGCTGCGCCGCGCTCGCCAGGCGTTCCAGGACATCGAGTTCACCCCGGGCATCCTGCGCGGCGCGGCGGAGGTCGACACCTCGTGCGAGATCTTCGGGGGCCCGTCGGCGCTGCCGTTCGGGATCGCGCCGACCGGCTTCACCCGGCTCATGCAGACCGAGGGCGAGACGGCCGGCGCCGGGGCGGCAGCGGCCGCCGGCATCCCGTTCTCGCTGTCCACGCTCGGCACGACCTCGATCGAGGACGTCACGAAAGCGAACCCGAACGGCCGCAACTGGTTCCAGCTGTACGTCATGCGCCAGCGCGAGATCTCCTATGAGCTGACCAGGCGCGCGGCCGCGGCCGGCTTCGACACGCTGTTCTTCACGGTCGACACGCCCGTCGCGGGCGCGCGGCTGCGGGACAAGCGCAACGGCTTCTCGATCCCCCCGCAGCTCACGGCCCGGACGATCATCGACGCGCTGCCGCGGCCGTGGTGGTGGATCGACTTCCTGACCACCCCGAAGCTGGAGTTCGCCTCGCTGTCCTCCACGGGCGGCACGGTCGGCGAGCTGCTGGATGCCGCGATGGACCCGACGATCTCCTTCGAGGACCTGGACGTGATCCGGGGCATGTGGCCGGGCAAGCTCGTCATCAAGGGCGTGCAGTCGGTGGCGGACGCCCGCAGGCTGGTGGACCTCGGCGTGGACGGGATCGTGCTCTCCAATCACGGCGGCCGGCAGCTGGACCGTGCGCCCATCCCGTTCCGGCTGCTGCCGGAGGTGGTGCGCGAGGTCGGTGCGGACACTGAGATCGCCATCGACACGGGCATCATGACGGGCGCGGACATCGTCGCCTCGATCGCGCTCGGCGCCAAGTTCACGCTCGTGGGGCGCGCGTACCTCTACGGGCTCATGGCCGGCGGGCGAGAAGGTGTGGACCGGATGATCCAGATCCTCTCCGACCAGATCGTGCGCACCATGAAGCTGCTCGGCGTCGCCTCGCTCGCCGAGCTCGAGCCGGGGCATGTGACGCAGCTGACCCGGCTTGCGCCGGTGGCCGCGGCGCGCGGCGTCGTGCACGCCGAATAGACGGCCACGCCCGCGGGCGCGCGGTCTCAGCTGCCGTTCTGATCTCCAGGAATGACGCTTGCCAGCGCCGCGGGCGGGACGTAATGATCGAACTGGTCGGTGAGTTTGCCGCTGGCGTCGACGACCACGATCTTCGGTGTGGAGGTCACACCCCAGGCGTTCTCGGCGGTGCGGGAGCGGTCGGAGGCAAAGAGGACAGAACCGAGCCCCCAATCATGCAGCGTGTTGACCAGATCGGAAGCGTTGACGTTGGCGCTCTCGTCCACGATGACGATGCGCAGGCTTGAGCTCGTGTTCTGCAGAGCGAGGCTGGTCAGGACGACGGCGATGCTGCGCGACTCGTCCTGTTGGGACTCGGGCTGTGTCGTCAGGAAAGCGACAACGGCGGGCTTATCCGTCTCGAGAACGGGCACGCTGTTGCCGGTCGCGACGTCGTGGACCCGGACGGCCGGGAGTCGGTCTCCGGTGTGATGAGTGACTATGGGCGCCGGGGTGTGTGCGCTGCAGCCGGATAGCAGGGCGAGGGCGATGAGGGCCGCGACGGCTCTGGCTCTCTTGAGCATCGACTTCTTTCATGCGAAGCGGAGTGGCGTGGACTGTGCCCACGCCACTCCGGTTTTGCGGTTTGCCGCGACGGACTTCGCGGCTAGCTGGCGGTCATCGGACCCTAGTGCTGGCCGTAGTGGTGTCCCCGGGTGGGCGGCTGCGGGGTGGTGCTGAACGCCTTCGCCTGCCATGTCTGGGTGATAGCGCCGGAGCAGCTCTGCAATTCGAGCTTGGTGCCGGCCGCCGTACCGTTCCCGACAGTGCCGAGGCAGAGCCCGTTGGAGGACTTCACGGTGCCCTTCTTCGCGTCGATGGTCCAGACCTGACTGGGCGCCGTCGAGCACGGGTCGATGACTGCAGCCGTTCCTGCGGTCAAATTGCCGCCCTGGGCGTCCAAACAGATCGCATCCGTCCCATACACGGACAGGTGCCCGGTGGTGCGGTCGAGATCCCATTGCTGGTTGAAGCCGCCATTGCAGGTCCAGACGTCCACCTGTGTTCCGGCCGTCTTGGACGATCCGGGCACGTCAAGGCACGCGGTCGAGCCCGCATTGACGAGCACGCCGTGCTGGGGAGCAGCGGAGGCGTGGTTGACCCGGTCGAAGGCGCCGATCGTGTGAACGGTGCCGGTGGGGATGGGGTCGCCGAAGAAGTCCTTCGTGCCCATGTCACAGCCGGGGATACCTGCGCACACGTCCACTCCCTTGTCGAAGGCTGGGGAGTTGCGCTGGAGCTTGTCGGCGGTCGCGGAGCGTCCGACGCCGTGGTAAGCCGGATCGTTCAGCAGCGGGTCGGCATAGATGCTGTGCGACTCCATTCCGGTTCCAGCCGTGTACGCGCTGAGGCTGCTGTAAGAGGTCCCGTTCAGCGCGAACGTCGGCGCTGCGCCGCCGGTCACCCAGTAGTCGTTGTTGTCGGTGACGTAGCCGGGCGTCGAGGACGAGAGCAGATTCGGGTTCGACGAGTAGATGATGTTGTTCTTGAAGAACCCCGTCATCTGCGAGTTGACCCGGATCACGGGCTGGCTGGGGGCGGAGTTGGCGATGATCGTGTTTCCGTACACCTGGAAGTTCTGGGTGCCATTGGTATGGATCTCGACATCGGCGAATTTCGTTGAGGATTGCGTGCGGTTGTTCGCGCACACGTTGTATCGGAAGACGTTGTTCGGCGACTTGTAGCCATTGCCGTTGAAGACAGTGATGCAGTAGCCGGCGTTGTCGTGGCCGTAGTTGTACTGCACCAGGTTGTTGGCGTTGAAGTTGTCGATGTCGAACGCACCGCCGTCGGTGGTGCTCCACGTGTGGTTGTCGTACGACTCGTTCGACTGCACGGTGCAGTCCTGGCAGTACCACTCCCACAGACCGCTGGCGGTGCTGCTGCCGCAGTTGGACCCTCCGCAGTACCCGGAGTCGTGCGCGACGTTGTTCTGGAGGAGTCCATTGGTCGTGGTGGTCAGGAGGATCGCGTCGCCGCGGACGTTGTAGGACGTCGAGTTGACGATCTGGTTGTTACTGCCCAGCGGCATGTTCCCGGGCGTGGGAACCGCGGTCCCGGGAGGGAACGCCCCGAAGGCGCCCGCGAGGAAGATGCCCTCGCCTACCTCCGAATCGTGTGCCGTGACACCGTCGATCTTGACGTTGCTGATGGTCTCGTTGGAGCCGCGCGGATAGATGTACACCTCGCCGGAGTCGCCGCGGACGGTGGAAGACCCCGTCGCCCCGTGGACGTCGAGGTTCTGGAGGGTGATGCCCGTCAAGGCCCCACCCGCCGTGTTGCCGGTGACGTACACCCCGTAGGTTGTCCCGCCGACGATCTCGAGGTCCTGGATGGTCCAGTAGCTCTGATCGGTGAGCTGCAGTGCAGCCGCCGCCGTGCTGGCCGCATTGATCACCGGTCGCGCGCCGACTCCGTAGGCGCCGAGGACGATGGGGTGGCCGGCTGTTCCCGATCCCTGTGGCACCAGGTTCCCGGAGCAGGTCGTCCCGCGAGCGAGGAGGATGTGCGCGCCCGCGGTCAGCGGCTGTGCGTTCACCGCAGCCAGGGAATTCCACGGAGCGTGCACGGTACCTGCGCCGGCCGAGATCGCCGCACAGTCGACGTAGTACGTATTGGTGGCCGCATCCGCCGGAGCGGACGTGGCGACGGGGACAGCCGCGGCCGCGAGCGTGGCCAGGGCGGAACACATCAGTAGGAGGCGCCGGGGCGCTGTGAGTTTCATCGAACTCCCTTGTTCAACATCTGGTCGTTTGACCGGTCAAATGATTTGACCGGTCAAATGCTAGGGCGAGAATGGTCTGGCATCAAGAAGCGGCTTGGCCGGCGCCTGGGATGGTGGTCCCTAGGATGCAGCAAGAAAGATCGGAGGCGCGATGGTGACGATGCGTGAGGTCGCTCTCCGTGCGGGCGTCACGAAGCAGACCGTTTCAAACGTGCTGAACAGGCCCGAGATCGTCTCCCCTCAGACGGCGGAGCAGGTGCGACGGGCCATCGCCGAACTCGGCTTCAGCCCGAACCTGGTGGCGCGGGGCCTTGCCACCGGCCGCACCCGCATCATCGGGCTGCTCGTGCCGACAACGGATCACCCGTTCTACGGCGCAATGGTCGAGGAGATCGAGGACCGTCTCAACGCAGCCGGCTTCGGGCTCCTGCTGAGCACGACCCGTGGGGACGCAGCTCGCGGGCGGCGGCAGATCGACGCTTTGGCCAGCCGCGCCATTGACGGGCTGATCGTCGCCGGCGACACGGATGTCGAGCTCTACGTGTCCCATCTCGACGAAGCGCCTTTCCCCTATGTCCTCTGCGCGTGGGAGGTGTCCGCTCCACAGGGCGCATGCATTTCGACCATCGACTACGTGGAAGCGGGAACTCTTGCCGGACGACACGTCGCCGAGCTGGGACACAAGTCGGCGGCCATCGTTGCGGATCTGCCCGCGCATGGGCGGCGCGCGAGTGGGATGGTCGCCGCCTTGGAAGAGCGGGGCGTGGCCGTCGAGGTGCTCTCGGCGGGAGGGGGCACTGTTGCGGCCGGCCGTCTGGTTGGCGCTCAGGTGCTTGCGGGCCCGGCTCGGCCGAGCGCGGTGATTGCCTCCAATGATCTCCTCGCGCTCGGCGTGCTCGACGCGGCTAGGGATGCCGGGCTTCAGGTCCCCGGCATGCTCAGCGTTGTCGGGATCGATGATGCCGCCGCGCGTCTCGGCCACAGTGAGTTGACCAGTGTCGCGCTTCCCGTGCGTGAGATGGCAGCAGAGGCATCGAAGCAGATCCTCGAGTCGCTGAGTTCTACAGTGGTGCTCGGTCGAAGCGCGATTGCTCAGCCCCATCTCGTTGTTCGTCGCACCTCGGCCGCTCCGACACCTGCTCAACAGTCGGAGCCTTTGAGCGCGTAATTTACACGTCGACTCGCTCGTGCTCGTCATGTTTGAGCGGCTCTCCGCCGTCTGCCTGTGCAGCTTCGTCGCACCGCGGAGGCCGTCGAGGAGCATGGGCTTCGTTACGCTTGCCCTTCATGGCGACGAAGAAGGTCACGATCAACGACGTGGCAGCCGCGGCCGGGGTGTCGCGGCAGACAGTGACCCGGGCGATGAACCACATGTCGCGCATCAGCCCTGAGACTCGAAAGCGTGTTCTTGAGATCAGCGATCAGCTCGGTTACCGCCCCAGCCGCTTCGCCAGCAACCTAGCTCGACAAAAGCACCATGCGCTCGGTCTGGTCGTAGCCACATTGCGCAATCCTTACTATTCGGATCTCGCTGCGGACGTCATCGACACCACCGCTGAGCGCGGCTGGGAAGCGATGGTCGCGACAACCGAACATGTGAACGAGGTCGATGTCGTCGAGCGCCTGTCTCATCACGTCGATGTGATCGCCGGGTATTTCAGCAGCGGAGACGAGGCTGCGATCGCTCATGCCGCCGGCGGCCTGCCGGTGATCTCGATCGAGCGGCCGATGTCGGCGCCAGGTTTGCACGCCGTCGAACTGGACTTTCGAACGGGCATCGGTGAGCTTGTCGCCGAGTTGCAGGGGAGGGGCACACGTCGCATCGCGATGATCGATTTGGTGACCGCTGGGCGCGCGTATGCGCCCAGCCACCGGTATCGCCTGGTGGAAGAAATCGTCGGTGCCGAACTGGTCGCGGCGTCTGCGACAGAGGCGCTTCAAAGCTCGAGCGAGGCGCTGCAGCAGATCTTGGAATCGCATCCCGAGGTCGACACAGTCATCGCATTCAACGACCTCACCGCGATGGGCGTGCTGCTGGGGGCGCATAGCCGCGGGCTGTCTGTGCCTGAGGACCTCAAAGTGGTCGGAATCGATGGCCTCTCACTGGGAGACGGAATGTACCCGGCGCTGTCGACGCTGAAGATCGACGGTCGAGAGATCGCCGATGCCATCCTTGACCTCGCAGAGACGGCGCCGAATTCCCAGAGCTCATCTCGCATCGTCGTTCCGCGCCCGCTTTGGCGGCAGTCGGCCTAACGGAGAGCTTGCCCGCCGGCGTTTTTCTCCCGCCGGTTGACACTCGCGCACGCGTTCGCTAGCTTCCCTGTAACAACGATGCGTGAACGTTCACGCATTTTGTGAGCGGAGCTCCTCGGCTTGTCCCGTGCCAGCAAAGTCGCTGGCGGGGAAGGTCGGTGCTGACGGTTCAGTCCGTCGGCGCACCAGGCAGATCCGCTCGCCAGCACGAGTCCAATGGAGGAACGTCAGTGACGGCAGTGCGCACCCGCAAACCCGCGAAGTATTGGCGCGAGTACATCTCGATCTCGCCCTTCTTCGTCCTCTTCGCCTGTTTCGGCCTTATCCCCCTCGCCTTCGCGCTCTATCTGTCCACCCAGAGCTGGGACGGAATAGGCACGCCGAAGTTCGTCGGCCTCGCCCAGTGGGAGAAGCTCTTCACCTCCGGCACCTTCTGGTACGCGGCGGGCAACACGGTCGTGATCTTCGCCCTGGGACAGATCCCGGTGGTCATCGGCGCCCTGATCGGCGCGGTGCTGCTGTCGCGCCCTCGTCTGCGAGGGCGCGGCTTCTACCAGACCGCGCTCTTCCTGCCGCAGGTCACCTCACTCGTTGTGGTCGCGGTCGTCTTCCAGGCGGTCTTCAGCACGCAGTTCGGCGTGGTGAACGACATCTTCCATGCGCTCGGACTGCCGCGGATCGGGTTCCTGGACAGCGGCTGGGGCGTCCGGGCGGTGATCGCGATGATGATCATCTGGCGCGGCCTCGGCTATTTCCTCATCGTGTTCATGGCGGGGCTGGCGAGCATCGACCAGGGGATGTACGAGTCGGCGCGCATCGATGGTGCGGGCGCCGGCCGGATCCTTTGGTCGATCACATTGCCCCTTCTGCGCCCGACGGTGATCTTCGTCGGACTGACCGGCACGATCTCCGGGCTACAGCTGTTCACCGAGCCCCAGCTGTTGTTCGCCGGGCAGAGCGGCCCAGATCAGGGCGGCCTCACGATGCTGCTTCTCCAATATCAGTACCTGGGCGGTCCCGGGATGGCCACGATCAGCTCGCCCGTGCCGACGGACCTCGGGTACGGATCGGTCATCGGCTGGGCGACGTTCCTTCTCCTCCTGATCATCGCCTTCGTGTGCTTCCGATTCCTCAAGCGCCCCGAGGAGAGCTGAGCCATGACAACGAACCGCATCGCTGAAACCAACGGGCGAGAGACGCGTCGCCGGCGCATCAAGCCGGGGTCGGTCGTGACCCACACGATCCTCATCATCGCCGTCGCGGTCTTTGCGTTCCCGTTCTACTGGCTGGTGGTGATGGCGACCAGCCATACGGGCGACATCTTCGCCTTCCCTCCTCGGCTGATCCCGGGAGCCGAGTTCTTCGCGAACTTCTCCAAGGTCCTGCACGGGACGACGTTCGGGCGGGCCTTCCTCAACTCGCTGTGGCTGACGGTGCTCACCGTCGCGCTTCAGCTGTTCCTGTCCTCGCTGGCCGGTTACGTCTTCGCCAAGCGGCGATTCCCGGGCCGTGACCGGCTCTTCGGCATCCTGCTCTTCACCTTGGTGCTGCCCACCGGCGTTGCTCTCATCCCGACGTATCAGATCTACGCGTCGCTCGGCTGGCTCAACACCTATCTGCCTCTGATCGTGCCTTCAGCGGTGACAGCCTTCGGGGTCTTCTGGCTCCGGCAGGCGGCAGAGTCCGGGGTACCCGACGAGGTCGTGCAAGCTGCGGCAATCGACGGCGCGGGCTTCTTCCGGACCTACTGGAGCGTGGCGCTGCCGTCCATGCGGCCGGCGCTGGTGGCCCTCGGCATCTTCCAGACCATGTGGACCTGGAACGACTACCTATGGCCGCTGCTCGTACTCGGCAACCCGAACCAATACACCCTGCCGCTCGCGATCCAAGAACTGAACGGCAACTACGGCACGACCGATTACTCGACGGTCATGTCTGGGACGCTCGTGGCCACCTTGCCGCTCGTGATCTTGTTCCTGATCGTCCGTCGGACGGTCTTCGAAAACCTTGCCGGCAGCGCCGTCAAGGGATAGCTGCAATCCTCCCGCCCGCTCAACGGCGACGGGACCAATGAGAGGAAACACATGCACAAACGATGGAAGCTGCTGGCCATTTCGGCTGTCGCAGCACTCGGCGCCGGCCTGCTCGCCGGCTGCAGCTCGGGCGGATCCGGCTCAGGGTCCGACACCATCTCGATCTGGTACCGGCCCGGCTCTCTGCCCACCGCGGCGATCAACGGCGTGAAGAAGGAGTTCCCGGACGCCAAGATCTCCCTGCTGAAGACCCCGGACGTCGACACCAAGCTCGCGGCTGCGTTGCGCACAGGCCAGAACATCCCCAGCATCGCCGTGACGAACGTCTTCACCTTCAGCAACGCGCTGGACAAGTTTGTCGACGTCAACAAGTACGGCTTCAAGAAGGATGCCGATCAGTACCTGCCCTGGAAGGTGAAGACCTTGCAGAGCAAGTCCGGTCAGCAGGTCGCGATCCCGATCGACATCGGCCCCATCGGGTTCTATTACCGCAGCGACGTCTTCCAAGCCGCCGGTCTGCCGACGGACCCCGCTGACGTCGGGAAACTCGTCAGCACCTGGGACAGCTACCGACAGACGGCCGAGAAGATCAAGGCGTCTTCCGGCGGCTTCATCTGCGACGCCGCCGACGCATCGCTCTACCGCGCGCAGCGCTTCCAGCAGGGTTACTACTACTACACGGACGCCGGGAAGGTCGACGCCGGGACGGCCCTGAGCAAGAGCACCTTCACGGACTCCATACAGTTCGCGGAAGACGGCCTGTGCCTGAACGCGGAGCCTTACGCCACCGACTGGAACGCGGGCGTGGCGCAGAACAAGCTCGTCGGCTGGGTCGGACCGGCCTATCAGGCCGGTCTGATGAAAACGGCGGCGCCGAATGAGTCCGGGAAGTGGCGTGTGGCCACCCCGCCCGGAGGTCCTGCGTCGACCACCGGATCGAGCCTTTCTGTCCTCAAGGCGACCCCGGATGCTGCGTTGGCGACCAAGATCGCGGAGTGGCTCACCAACCCCACCAACATGGCGGCCGGCTACGCGCAGGACTCGCTGTTCCCCTCCACTCCGGACTCCTTCACCTCACCCGCCATGGCCAAGCCCGATGAATACTTCGGCGGCCAGGTGACGACAGACGTGCTCGGGCCGATCGCCAAGCAGACCCCGTACATCTTCATCGGGCCGAGCTCGACGAACATCGAGGCGGCGTTCTCGAACGCCATCACCAACGCTGTGGCCAAGAAGACCAACCCGGAAGCGGCTTGGTCGAAGGTCCTGAAACAGGTCCAGCAGCAGTACAAGTGACACTCGCGCGGTGGCAAGGGGCGCCCTTGCCACCGCGCACTCTCATCGCCGTCGCGACCGCTCCCGTCGCATTAAGCATTAAGGAAGACGCCATGCCCGAGCTCGCAGCCACGCATCCGCACATGATCGTTGTCGGTCGCCCGGCACAGGACCACATCGACGCTTTCCTGCTGGGAAACGGAAGCCTTGGCGCGACTGTCTACGGGCGCCCGGGCGAAGAACGACTAGACCTGAACCTGGACTCGGTGTGGTCTGGCGGCCCTCGTCACACAAATGCGGGGGAGCGGCAGGAGGTTCCACTCGAGCTTCTGCGCGGTGCAATCCGTGAGGGCAACCATCCGGAAGCCGACCGCTTGGCGCGGGCGCTTCAAAGCGAGTCCTGGTCGCAGTCCTACCAGCCGCTCGGTGGACTGCTCTGGAGTTGGAGTGTCCGCGACGCAGACTACGACTACGTGCGCAGCCTCAACCTGGCCACCGCGGAAGCGATCACGGCTTCCGGTGGCGCGCAGCTGGGTGTCTTCGTCTCATTCCCTGATCAGGTCATCGTCGCGCACACCGACGATGAACGCGTGACCGGCGCCCTGGACTTCGACTCGCCTCATCCCGGCGTCACCATCCGCCACGAGACGCGCGATGGCGCGCAGTGGCTCACTGCGGTCGGCCGCGCGCCCATCCGTGCACTGCCCGACTATCTCGACGCACCGGATCCGCTCCTGTACGGTTCCACCGACCTCCACGAGGACGCAGCAGTTGAACGAGGCATGGGATGGGCCGTCGTCGCCGCGGTCGACCGGGATTCGAACGGAGGCCTACGGCTGATCGCGGCCGCAGCCAGCGGGTTCAAGGGCGCAACCGTACGCCCTTCGGCTGATCTCGAAGAGATCGCCCGGCAGGCGCAGCACGCCGTCGACGCAGCACGTCACAGGAGCGTGGCCGAACTTCGGCGGCGGCACCAGGATGACTACGCCGCCCTGTTCGATCGAGGACGCATCGAAGTCGGGGCCGGCGCGAGCGCGTCCGGGCGAGAGGCGGAGCGCTACTACAACCTCGGTAAGTACCTCCTCATCGCAAGCTCCCGCTCGGGCACCCAACCGGCCACACTGCAGGGCATCTGGAACACAGAGCGCCGCGCGGCGTGGAGCTGCAACTACACCACGAACATCAACCTGCCCATGAACTATTGGGGGGCAGAGCCCGTTGGGCTCAGCGCAGCGCACGAACCGCTGCTGCGCTTCGTGGCCGAGCTTGCGGAATCCGGCAAGGACGCCGCACGCGTCTACTACGGGGCACGAGGTGCGACGGTTCACCACAACACCGACCTATGGCAGTTCAACGCACCCGTATCGGGGGCCCCCCAATGGGCCAACTGGCACTTCGGCCTGACCTGGCTTGCCCAGCATCTCCTGGACGCGCTCGACTTCAACTGGTCCGAAGGGTTCGCGATCGGGACCGCGCTTCCCGCCGTGCGCGAAGTCACCAGTTTCGTCCTCGACATGCTCGTCGAGGACTCAGAAGGGCAGCTGGTCGTCAGCCCCTCGACGTCTCCTGAGCACAGGTTCCTGGACGGCGATCAGATCGGCACCGTCACCGCAGGCTCCACCCTGGACCAGGAACTCGCCCACGCCACCCTCAGCGGATTCCTCGCCCTCGTCGAACGTCTCGAACTCACCGATGAGAGGCTCGCCGCGGAGTGCCGCAGCGCGCTCCCCAGACTGAAGCTTCCCCAGATCTCCTCAGACGGGCTGCTGCAGGAGTGGGCCGATCCCTCGCTGCGCGGCAGCGAGCTCGGACACCGGCACCTCTCCCACCTCTACGGGTGCTACCCCGGCACGCGCATCACCGCAACGCGAACTCCCGAGGAACACGCCGCAGTGAGAGAGTCCCTCGCTCACCGACTCGCCCACGGCAGCGGCTACACCGGATGGAGTCAGGCCTGGGTCCTCTGCCTCGCGGCGCGCCTGCGAGATCCGAAGCTCGCACAGAACGCCATCGAGACGCTCGTCGGCGACCTGAGCTCCGAAAGCCTGCTCGACCTTCACCCCCACCCGGCATTCCCCTCCGGGCGCGTCTTCCAGATCGATGGCAACCTGGGCGCCGTCGCCGGCATCGTCGAGCTTCTGCTGCAAAGCCACGACGGCGCGATCTCGCTCCTGCCGACGCTGCCGACGATGTGGCCCGCTGGGCGAGCCATCGACCTGCGAGCACGTGGAGGTCACACCCTCCGGCACCTGGAGTGGGCAACTGGCGACCTCGTCTCGGCAGAGATCATCGCCGGTACCGATGACCAGTTGACCGTGGAGCACGCCGACACCGTCGCGTTGAGCGTCCACGCCGACGGCGCGCCCGTCGAGTCAGCCACCCGGCCAGCCGCCGCGGCCGGCCGGCACCGCACGAGCTGGACCTCCGCACGCGGCACCCGCTATTCGCTCCTCGCGCAGAAAGCATGAAGTGACGACCGACACCAACCCAACCGACATCGACACAACTCGAGAACGAATGAGGACCACCGCCGTGGGCGACCGAATCAACCTCAACCGCGACTGGAAGTTCAGCTTCGGCGAACACCCCGAATCCCACCTCCGCCCGGCCGACCCGGACTGGTACGACATCGGTCTCCCGCACTCCTTCGGGCTCCCCGACTTCCGCGAAACAGCCTTCTACGTGGGCTACGGCTGCTACCGCCGCACCGTGAACATCGAGTCCCAGTGGGTCGGGAAATGGATCGCACTCGAATTCCAAGGCGTCTTCCAGCGTACGGAGATCTACGTCAACGGGGTCAAAGTCGGGGGCCATGAGGGCGGCTACACGCCCTTCACCATCGACATCAGCAACGCCGTGCGTCCGGGCAGCAACGACCTCTTCATCCGCGTCGACAACCTCTGGGACGCACAGATCGCCCCGCGTGCCGGCGACTACAGCTTCAACGGCGGGATCTACCGTGATGTCGCCCTGCTCGTCGCCGAACCTGTGCGGTTCGCTTGGCATGGGATCGCCGTCACGACACCGATCGTCTCGGCGGAGTCCGCAACCGTCGTCGTGGACTTGGAAGTCCGCAACGACCGGGAGGACGCGCAGCAGGCCCGTGTCACGGGGCGCATCCTCGATCCGGACGGCAATGATGTCGGAGCGCTCAGCGCAGAGTGCGAGCTCGCGAGCGGCCAGGCAACGAGCCTCAGGCTCAAAATCGTGCTCGAGAACCCGCTGCTGTGGCATCCCGATCATCCGCATCTGTACCGCTTGGAATCCAGGGTGGAGGTCGACGGCGTCGTCGTGGACATCTCGAGGGACAGGTTCGGCATCAGATGGTTTGAATTCACCGCCGAACAGGGTTTCTTCCTCAACGGCGAGCACCTGGAGCTTCATGGTGCGAACGTGCATCAGGACCACGGCGGGTGGGGCGACGCGGTGACACAGGCAGGTCTGCATCGGGATGTCGCCATGGTCAAGGAGCTCGGGATGAACATCATCCGGGGATCCCACTACCCGCATCATCTCGCCTTCACCGATGCCTGCGACGAGCTGGGAGTGCTCTATTGGTCCGAACTGCCGTTCTGGGGCGCAGGCGGGGACAACATCGAGGGGTACTGGTTCGCCAGTGCATACCCCGTCGAACCAGCTGACGAAGCCGGCTTCGAAGCCAGTTGCCGTCAGAGCCTGCGGGAGATGATCCGCACTCAGCGGAACAGCCCGAGTGTGGTCGTGTGGAGTGTCGGCAATGAGGTGTTCTTCAGCGACGAGCACGTCATCGACAGGGCGAAGCAGCTGACCGTCGACCTCGTTGACCTGGCTCATGAATTGGACCCCAGTCGACCCGTTGCGGTCGGCGGCGCGCAGCGACGCGGCTTCGACCTGCTGGGGGACATCGCCGGCTACAACGGTGACGGCGCCGAGCTCTTCGTCGACCCGGGCATCCCCAATCTCGTGACCGAGTATCACGGTGTCCGTGGCCTCGGCCAGGGCGACGAGGAAGTGACCTGGCAGACGGGCGTGCTCACTAGTCCGCCCTGGCGCTCCGGCAAGATCCTCTGGTGCGCCTACCATTACCGCAGCGTCCTTCCAGGGGCGGGTATCGGCGGCATCGTGTCGTACTTCCGTGTCCCTCGTCGTGCGTACTTCTGGTACCGGGAAAAGCTTCGCGGGATCCCTCGGCCCCTCCGGGCCGGGAGGGGCATCGGAGCCTCCTTGCGGCTTTCCGCGGACGTTCTGACGATCCCGACAGACGGGACTGGAGACGCCAAGCTCACTGTCGAGATCCTCGATGCGACCGGCAATCGCGTCGACACCGAGACGGACGTGCTCCTCACCGTCACCGAGGGAGGAGGCCTCTTCCCTGCCGGAACATCGATCACCCTGAGCCCCCGGACGGACAGCATGATCGCCGGCGAAGGGGCCATAGAGCTGCGCGCCTATCGCAGCGGAACGCTCACTGTCGAGGCATCCGCCCCGGGGATTCCCGTCGCCCGGTTGTCACTTCGCGCGGCTGATGGGCCCGCATGGAACCCGAGTGAGCCTCGGCGGCTTCCTCCTGCAGCGCCTGAGCTCACTGCAGCGCCCGCGATCCACCGCTCCTCGTCTCTCTCCGCGTTCCGCCCGACCCGCGCAAGCAGCGCTGAGCCCGGTCATCCCTCTGCAAACATCACTGATGGCAACGAAGCGAGCTTCTGGCGGGCTGCCACGCGCGATGACGGCGAGTGGGTTCAGGCCGGGCTCGAATTCGCCTACGAGATCAGCAGGATCAGGGTCGAGTTCGCCGACGACACTCCAGCCGAATGGGAGTTGGAGACAACGGCCGATCAAGAGCACTTCGAGCCAGTGAATGCCAGCGGCGCACAGGAGACGGCTAAAGGAGCGACCGTCGAGCTCCCGAAGCGGGTCGCGCGCGCGGTGCGCATCCGGTTCCTCGGAGAGCCTCGCGCCGTCGCGCGCATCGACGTGTTCTGAGCGCTCGCGGGCGGCGCGGCCGCGCCGCCCGCGAGCGCGTCGGTGGTCCGTTGCGAATAGAAAGGGGGCGGGTGGCTAGCGGCGGTCGAGCGTGCCGTGCACCGCGAACCGGTCGATCTCGGTGAGCTCCTCCGGCGTGAAGGGGGCGGCGTCGAGGGCGGCGAGGTTCTGCTCGAGCTGAGCGACGCTGGAGGCGCCGATGATCGCGGAGGCGACGGTCGGCTGCCGCAGCACCCACGACAGCGCGAGCTGGGCGAGGCTCTGGCCGCGCCCCGCGGCGATCTCGTTCAGCCCGCGGGCGCGCTCCAGGTATTCCGGCGTGAGGTCGCTCTCGTGCAGGAACACGCTCGTGACGGCGCGCGAGCCGCTCGGCGCGCTGCCGCTCAGGTAGCGATCGGTCAGCATGCCCTGCGCGAGCGGCGAGAAGACCACGGCCGCCGCGCCCGCCTGGGCGATCGCGTCGAGGATGCCGCCCTCGATGGTGCGGTCGAACATCGAGTAGCGCGGCTGGTGCAGCAGCAGCGGGGCGCCCGCCGCGGCGAGCAGGCCGGCCGCCGCCGTGGTGCGCTCGGCGTCGTAGTTCGAGATGCCGGGGTAGAGGGCCTTGCCCTGCTGCACCGCTGTGACGAGTGCCGACATCGACTCCTCGAGGGGCGTCTCGAGGTCGGGGCGGTGGTGGTAGAACACGTCGACGTAGTCGAGGCCGAGTCGCCCGAGGCTCTGGTCGAGCGAGGCGAGCAGGTACTTCCGCGAGCCGCCGTCGCCGTAGGGACCTGACCACATGCCGTAGCCGGCCTTGGTCGTGACGATGAGCTCGTCGCGGTACGGCTTGAGGTCGGTGGCGAGGATGCGTCCGAAGAACTCCTCCGCAGCGCCGGGAGGCGGGCCGTAGTTGTTCGCCAGGTCGAAGTGGGTGATGCCGAGGTCGAAGGCGCGCAGCACGATCGCACGCTGCGTGTCCAGGTCTCGGCTCGTGCCGAAGTTCTGCCACAGACCGAGCGACAGCGCGGGCAGCTGCACGCCGCTCGCCCCCGCCCGGCGGTAGCTCATGCTGTCGTAGCGCTCATTCGCGGCGACGTGCGTCATCTGTCTGCCTGTCCCTTCCGGAAGGAATGTCTAGACGTCGCGGCGTGCGCCCTGCGAGGGCGACACCACGAACATCTCGGGGTTCGTGTAGCCGTGCTCGGCGAAGGCCCCGTCGACGGCGACCTGCACCTGTGAGATCAGCCCGACCGGCGTCAGCGCGATCGCCGAGCCGCCGAAGCCTCCGCCCGTCATCCGCGCGCCGATCGCGCCGTAGTTGAGGGAGATCTCGACGGCGAGGTCGAGCTCGGGGGTGGAGATCTCGAAGTCGTCGCGCATCGAGCGGTGCGAGGCGAACAGGAGGTCGCCGACCTTCTGCAGGTCGCGGTCGCGCAGCGCCTCGACGGTGTCGAGCACACGCTGGTCCTCCGTCACGACGTGCCGCGCGCGGCGGTAGGTGACGCCGTCGAGCTGCTCGCGGGCGGCGATCAGCTGCTCCAGGGTTACGTCGCGCAGAGCCGGCACGCCGAGCTCGCGGGCGGCGAGCTCGCAGGAGGCACGGCGGGCGGCGTAGCCGCCGGAGACGTGCTCGTGGGACACCTTGGTGTCGATGACGAGGACCGCCAGCTCGGACTCCGCGAGCCGCAGGTCCACGGGCTGCGCGGCGCCGTCGCGGCAGTCGATGAGCAGCGCGGCGCCCTCCTGCGAGAGCAGGGACGCCGACTGGTCGAGGATGCCCGTCGGAGCGCCGACGAAGTCGTTCTCCGCCCGGTGGCAGGCGTCGACGAGCTGCGCGCCCGAGTAGCCGAGCCGCCACACCTCGTTGAGCGCGACGGCGAGGGCGCCCTCGATCGCGGCGGAGGAGGAGAGGCCTGCGCCCACCGGCACGTCGGAGACGAAGTGCACGTCGAAGCCGGGCAGGCCCGCGAGGTCCGCGCCGATCTGTCCCAGCGCCCAGGCGACGCCCGCGGGGTAGGCGGCCCAGCCGCGGACGGTCACGGGGGAGGCATCCGTCAGCTCGACCTCGACCGCCGTGTCCTCGAAGGACGAGGAGACGCGCACGACGTTGTCGTCGCGCAGTGCGAGGGCGGCGAAGGTGCGCCGGTCGATCGCGAAGGGCAGCACGAAGCCCTCGTTGTAGTCGGTGTGCTCGCCGATGAAGTTCACGCGCCCCGGCGCGGACCAGATTCCGCTCGGGGAGTATCCGAAGCGCTCCTCGAAGCCGAGTCGGGCCTCGTTCAGCAGATCGCTCATACCGGGTTCTCCTCATCCGCACGCGCGATGGCGGCGCGCAGTCTCTCGGCCTGGGTCTCGGGCGGGATGTCGCCGATCCAGGCTCCCATGGCGGACTCGCTGCCGGCGAGGTACTTGAGCCGGTCGGCGCCGCGGCGCGGGGAGGTCAGCTGCAGGTGCAGGCGGATGCTGTCCCGATGCGTGTTCACGGGGGCCTGGTGCCATGCCGCGATGTAGGGGGTCGGGTCGCCGTAGAGCGCGTCGATGCCGCGCAGCAGGCGCAGGTACAGCACGGCGAGCTCCTCGCGCTGCGCCGCGCTCGTCGCCGCGAAGTCGGGCACGTGCTCGTGCGGCAGCAGGTGGACCTCGATCGGCCAGCGTGCCGCGAAGGGCACGAAGGCCGTCCAGTGCTCGCCGGCGAGGATGACGCGCTCGCCGGCCTGCTCGGAGGCGAGGATGTCGGCGAACAGCGTGGGGCCGTAGGCGTCGACCGACTCGATCAGGCGGCGCGTGCGCGGCGTCACGTACGGGTAGGAGTAGATCTGGCCGTGCGGATGCTGCAGCGTGACGCCGATGGCGGCGCCGCGGTTCTCGAAGGGGAACACCTGCTGCACCCCGGGCAGCGCCGACAGCGCGGCGGTGCGATCGGCCCACGCCTCGATGACGGTGCGCGCCCGCGAGCGGTGGATCGAGCCGAAGGCGCCCTCGTGCTCGGGGCTGAAGCAGACGACCTCGCAGCGGCCGAAGGACGGCGAGGATCGGTTCAGGCCGATGCCGTCGAGGTGGTCGAGCCGGGTCTCGGCCGCGCCCGCGGCCGGAAGCTCGGGGCCGAAGGAGGGCGAGCGGTTCTCGAACACGGCGACGTCGTAGTTCGACGGGATCTCGGAGGGGTTGTCGGCCGACTGCGGCGCGAGCGGGTCGAGCGCGGCGGGCGGGTTCACGACCCGGTTCTGCCGGGCGGCGGCGATGGAGATCCATTCGCCGGTCAGCGGGTCCTGCCGCATGGTCGCGGTCGGGGGGGCGCTCGTCGAGCACGCGCAGATCGGGTGCGCGATCGGGCGGCAGGGCGGTGTCGGCGTCGTCGAAGTAGATCAGCTCGCGCCCGTCCGCGAGACGGTGGACGCGCTTGGTGATGGAACCCACGAGGCCAGCGTAGATCGCTTTCGCAATCGAAAGCAATTCTTCTTTCGGATTGACAAGATGTGGCCATCTGACACGATGGAGGTATGACGGCGGATGCCTTCGACGAACACCTCGACGCAGCTGGTCGGCGTGAACGAATCAGCGCAGTACTAGCGGTCCGAGGCTTCGCAACCGTCACCGAGCTAAGCGCTGAATTCGCCGTATCGGCGGTGACGGTGCGTGGCGATCTCACGGCGCTAGAGGCAAGCGGTCAAGTGCGACGTGTGCGCGGTGGCGCGATGCCCGCTGATGACGCCTCGACGCTGCGGGAGTTGTCCTTCGAGCAGGCGCAAATCGAGTCCGCCGAGGAGAAGAGGCTGATCGCTAACGCGGCGGTCGATCGGCTCGCACCCGGGATGAGCGTGCTGCTCGACGTCGGAACAACCACCGCCGCAGTTGCGCGAGAGCTGCGTCGTCGGGATGACCTCCGTGAGCTGACCGTCATTACGAACGGTCTCTCAATCGCTCTCACCCTCGAACCTGCCGTTCCCCGCATTCAGGTCGTCGTCATTGGTGGCACCTTGAGACCGTTGCAGCATTCACTCGTTTCGCCTCTCGCCGACACGCTCCTAGAACGTGTTAGGGCAGATGTGGCGATCATTGGCTGCAACGGCGTTGATGCCGTTGCGGGTGTGACGAACATCAATCTGCCCGAGGCTGAAGTCAAGCGTCGCATGATCGCCGTCGCGACGCGCACGATCGTGGCGGCCGACGGCTCCAAGCTGGGGCGAGTGCACCTCGGGCGCGTCGCAGCCACATCGGCGGTGGACCTTGTGATAACCGGACCGAGTGCGCCGCTCTCCGCGCTCGCCGAGCTGCGTGCGTCGGGTGGCCCCCAGATCGTGGTTTCCGAATGAGCAAGTGAGGTAGGGAGAACGCCATGGCATGGCTCGTCACCGGCGGGGCCGGATACATCGGCTCGCACGTCGTCCGCGCACTTCAGGGGGACGGTCTCGACGTCGTCGTGATCGACGACCTGTCGAGCGGGCACCGTTCCTTCGTGCCGGACGGGGTGCCGTTCGTGGAGGCGTCGATCCTCGACGCCGCCGCGCTGGACGGGCTGTTCGCGCAGCATCCGATCGACGGCGTCATCCACCTCGCGGGCTACAAGTACGCGGGGGAGTCGGTGAAGCGCCCCCTGCACACCTACGAGCAGAACGTGACCGGCACCGCGCAGCTGCTGGCGGCCATGCAGCGCGCCGGCGTCGGACGGATCGTCTTCTCCTCCTCCGCCGGCGTGTACGGCACGCCGGACGTCGACCTCGTCACCGAGTCCACCGCCACCACGCCCGAGTCGCCCTACGGCGAGAGCAAGCTCATCGGCGAGTGGCTCTTCGCCGACCAGGGCCGTGCGGCGGGCCTCGCCCACACGGCGCTGCGCTACTTCAACGTCGTCGGCTCCGCCTCGCCGGAGCTGCCGGACACGAGCCCCTTCAACCTCTTCCCGCTCGTGTTCCGGGCGCTGGGCGAGGGGCGGGCCCCGAAGATCTTCGGCGACGACTACCCGACGCCGGACGGCACGGCCGTGCGCGACTACATCCACGTCGCCGACCTCGCGGTCGCGCACGTCGCCGCGGCGCGCCGCCTGCTCGCCGGCGAGCCGGTCGAGCCCGTCTACAACCTCGGCTCCGGATCCGGCTCCTCGGTGCGGGAGATCATGGATGCGATGGCCCGCGGCACGGGCATCGACTTCACGCCCGAGATCGCCCCGCGCCGCACGGGCGACCCGGCGCGCATCGTCGCGGACGGCACGCTCGCCGCGCGCGATCTCGGCTGGGCGATGACGAACACCCTCGACGACATGGTCACGAGCGCATGGGCGGCCGCGCAACGGCAGCACGCGCAGGACGCAGAGCAGCGATGATGGCTTCTGATCGGCGTGCATTCGGGCGCACCGGCCTCGACGTCAGCGCGCTGTGCATCGGCACGTCGAGCTGGGGCCCGGCCCGTGCGGGCGAGAGCGGGCAGGCGCGGGACGCCCGCGTCGACGCCATGGCGCGGCGTGCGTTCGACGGCGGGTTCGGCACGAACGTCGTCGACACCTCGAACATCTACGGCGACGGCCTCTCCGAGGTGTATCTCGGTCGCGCCCTGGCCGCCCTGGGCGGCCTGCCGCAGGGCGTCGTGCTCCAGACGAAGCTGGATCGCGACCTCGTGACGGGCTCCTTCTCCGCCGAGCAGATGCGCCGCTCGGCGTCCGAGTCGTTCGAACGGCTGGGCCTGGATCGTGTCCAGGTGCTCTACCTGCACGACCCGGAGTCGCTCGGCTTCGAGGCCGCGATGGCCCCGGGCGGGCCGGTCGAGACGCTGATCGCGCTCCGGGACGAGGGCGTCACCGCGCACATCGGCATCTCCGGCGGCCCCGTCGACATGATGCAGCGTTTCGTCGAGACCGATGTCTTCGATGCCCTCGTGACCCACAACCGCTACACCCTGGTCGACCGCTCCGCTACGGCGATGCTCGAGGCCGCCGTTCAGCGCGGCGTGGGCGTGTGCAACGCCGCGCCCTACGGCGCCGGTGTCCTCACGGGCGACCCGCGCTTCGCCGACGGTTACGGCTACCGTCCGATCCGCCCCGGCGTCCGCGCGGCGGTCGAGCGCATGAGCGCCCTGTGCGCGGAGGCCGGCATCCCGCTCGCCGCGGCGGCCCTGCAGTTCAGCCTGCGCGCGCCGCTGGTGCACACGACGATCGTCGGCGGGTCCGCCGAAGGGCGCCTGGACGAGGCGGTCGCGCTCGCGGCCGTGTCGATCCCCGAGGGGCTGTGGGCCGAGCTGGATGCTGTCGCCCCCGGGGCGGATGATGCGTTGGATATGTCAAGCAGGGGCTAGGCCGGCTGGGCAAGCCTAGCCAGGCACTGCGAGGCTGCTCCGTTTCCGACCGGTCGTGCGTCTGCTTGCTTTTCTTGAGAACCCTCTCTTCCCAAAGGTCCCACGCTTCTTGCAGATCGAGGATTGACCGCTCCGAAGCGTCGCCAGATGTGACCGGAGTTCGCCGCTCACCTGTCCTTCCGAGGAGGTGGCGCGGTGACGGTGTCGATGCGCGTGATGTCAGCGGGCGACGGCTTCCGTTATCTCCTTCGGACGGTCGCGGCGGGCGACGGAGACCGGAGTCTGTCGACACCGCTGACGAGGTATTACGCCGAGCAGGGCACGCCGCCGGGGTTCTGGCTCGGCGCGGGCATCCCGATGCTCGGAACAGGCGAGCTCCGGTCCGGAGACTCGGTGAGTGAGGCGCAGCTTGAGCTGCTGCTGGGGACGGGCCGCGACCCGATCACCGGGAACCCGCTGGGCCGCGCCTACCCGGTGTACGCCCCGTTGAAGGACCGGATTGCGGAGCGAATCGCCGGGCTCGACTCCTCGTTGACGGTGGACGAACGGGCCGCTGCGGTGACTCGGATCGAGGCTGAAGAGACCGCGAAGGGCACGCGACGGGCCGTTGCGGGATTCGACTTCACCTTCTCGGTGCCCAAGTCGGTGTCGGTGCTGTGGGCGGTCGCGGACGCGGGAACGCAAGCCCTCATCGCGCAGGCGCATCACGAGGCCATTGCGGAGGTCATTGCGCTGATGGAGCGGGAGGTTGCGGCCACCCGCACCGGCGCAACGGGCCGCGACGGAGCCGTCGCGCAGGTCGACACCTTCGGACTGATCGCAACGGCCTACGACCACTACGACTCACGCTCGAACGACCCCCACCTGCACACGCATGTCGTGGTGAGCAACAAGGTCAAGACCGTCCTGGACGGACGCTGGCGGAGCTTGGATGGGCGCCCGATGCACGCCGCGGTAGTCGCCCTGTCGGAGCTGCACGAGGGCATCATCGCCGACCATCTGACCCGAGCGTTCGGCCTCGAATGGGAGCCGCGGGAGCGCGGCAAGGACCGCAACCCGACATGGGATGTCGCCGGCGTCCCGCTGGAATTGATCGAGGAGTTCTCCTCCCGCTCGGCGCACATCGACCGCGAGGCGAGGCGCCTGGTCGATGAGTACGTCGCCACGCACGGACGTCAGCCGTCGAAGCCGACGATCCTCAAGCTGCGCGCGCAGGCCACGCTCTCGACCAGGCCGGAGAAGCAGATCCACTCGCTGTCCGAGCTGACGGCCGGCTGGCGGCGCCGGGCTGCAGGCCTGCTCGGGAGGGACGCGACCGGGTGGGCGCGCGAGATGACCGGCACGCCCGTCCAGGCCGCGTTGCTGCGCGCGGACGACGTGCCGCTGGAACAGGTCGAGCAGCTCGGCCGGAACGTGGTCGGCGTCGTCGGCGAGAAGCGGTCGACCTGGCGCAGGTGGAACCTCTACGCGGAGGCGTCCCGGCAGATCAAGGGTTGGCGCTTCACGTCGACCGAGGACCGCAAAGCGATCACCGGGATGATCGCCGATGCCGCGGTGGCGACGTCGCTGCGGCTGACCCCGCCGGAGCTCGCTGTCTCACCGCCCGAGTTCCAGCGCCGCGACGGCACCAGCGTCTTCCGTCCCCGGTACTCGGCCCTCTACTCCTCGCAAGACCTGCTCGACGCCGAGGACCGACTACTGGCGCGGTCCCGGACAACCGATGCGCCGCTCGTTCCCCTCGACACCGTCGAGGCCGTCACAGCGCATCCTGACCGGCACGGCCGGGTCCTGAGCCTGGACCAGGCGGAGGCGATCACCGCCATCGCCGTCTCCGGCCGCATGATCGACGTGCTGGTCGGCCCGGCCGGGGCAGGCAAGACGACCGCGATGACGGCGCTACGAACCGCGTGGGAGACCGAGCACGGGCCAGGCAGCGTCGTCGGGCTGGCACCGTCCGCTGTCGCCGCCGACGTCCTCGCCGACGACCTCGGCATCCCGACGGAGAACACCGCCAAGTGGCTCGATGAACACCGGCGCGGCCGCGAGAACTTCCACGCCGGCCAGCTCCTGATCGTCGACGAGGCATCCCTGGCCGGGACCTTCACCCTGGACACCATCACCCAGCTCGCGCAAGAAGCCGGGGCCAAGACCCTGCTCGTCGGCGACTGGGCACAACTGCAATCCGTCGACGCTGGCGGCGCGTTCTCCCTGCTCGTCCACGACCGCGACGACGCCCCCGAGCTGGCCGACATCCATCGCTTCGTCAACGAGTGGGAAAAACTCGCCTCGCTCGAGCTGCGCCACGGACGCCCCGAGGCCGTCGACGCCTACGAGAAGCACGGCCGCATCCGCGGCGGCGAGGCCGAGACGATCACCGAGACCGCCTACACCGCCTGGCGTGCCGACCTGCTGGCGGGCAAGGCCAGCATCCTGGTCGCTCAGACCCGCGAGATCGTCGGCGCGCTGAACGAGCGCGCCCGCCTCGATCGCATCCTCACCGGCGAGGTCGACCCCGAGAACGAGGTCAACCTGACGGGCGGCTTCGTCGCCTCCGCCGGCGACGTCGTTATCACCCGGCACAACGACCGCAGGCTCCGAGCCGGAAACAGCGGGTGGGTTCACAACGGCGATCGCTGGACCGTCACCCGCGTCCACGGGGACGGCGCAGTCACCGTCCGCAGGCCCGGCTACCGCCGAGGCGGCTCGGTCGTCCTGCCCGCCGATTACGTGGCAGACCACCTCGACCTGGGCTACGCCGTCACCGGACACGGCGCGCAGGGCGTCACCGTCGACACCGCCCATGCCGTCATCACCCCGGAGACCACACGCGAGAACCTCTACGTCGCGCTCACCCGCGGCCGGGAGTCGAACATCGCCTACGTGGTCACCGACCGCCCCGACGAGCTGCACGGCAGGCCGCACGACGGCGAGCAGACCAGCACCGCCGTCGCGGTGCTGACCGACGTCCTCCAGCACATCGGAGCCGAGCCGTCTGCCCACGAGGCGATCGCAGCCGAGCAGGAGACCTGGACGAGCATCGCCCAGCTCGCCGCCGAATACGAGACGATCGCCGCTGCCGCCCAGCGCGACCGCTGGGTCGGCCTCATCAGGCGCGCTCCGCTCACGAGTGAGCAGGTCGAGGCCGTCCTGGCTTCCGATGCCTTCGGCGCGCTCACCGCCGAGCTGAGGCGGGCCGAAGCGAACAACTACAACCTCGACCAGCTCTTCCCGAGGCTCGTCTCCTCGCGCGGCTTCGAGGACGCCGACGACATCGCCGCCGTGCTCCATTACCGGGTGGCGAAGGCGAGCGCCCGGCTCTCGGGGGCGGGACGCGCCCGCCGCGCCGCTCGGCTCATCGCGGGTCTGATCCCGGAAGCAGCCGGCGTCACCGACCCCGCCATGCAGCAGGCGCTCACGGAACGAGCACAGCTCATGGAGCAGCGCGCCGATGCCCTGGTGAACCTCGCCGTGACGGACACGCTGCCGTGGATCACCGCCCTCGGCACACCACCACGCGACCGGGCTAGACGAACGGCATGGATGAGGCACGCGCGAGTGGTCGCCGCGTACCGGGACCGCTATGGCATCACAAGCGACGACCCACTTGGGCCGCCGACAACCTCCGTCGCCCAGCAGCTCGACCATGCGCGAGCCCGAGCAGCGCTCGACCGGGCGCGCCTCCAGACTGCGCCGAACGACGAACAGCGGACGGCAAGTCGACGAGGCGGGCCAGACCTCGGGCTCTGACGAGTGGTCCGCTGCCGCAGATGGGTCGAGGAACGATGCGAGGATCTGCTCGTGGGCACAGAGATCACGTTGTCGCTCAACGGCGTCGACATCGACTATGGCAAGAACCGCTACTGGAAGAGCCATCATTGGCTCTTCCCGCCGGGGAGTCTCACCGACATCGAGTATCGCTACGCGAATGACGAGGTTGAGACGAAGCCCGGCTTCCAGACCACCCTCAACGAGGCTGGCTTCCGACTCCGCCACCTCGGCTACTCCCTTCAAGAGACGAAGAC
>Ga0164242_10000283_pt1 | contig 63279 bp, 66 predicted proteins | sample OricomgcompostMG_FD_108783 | JGI IMG/M metagenome (GOLD analysis project Ga0164242, IMG submission 108783) | Miracle-Growth compost microbial communities from Emeryville, California, USA - Original compost - Miracle growth compost (MG) ...
CTTAAGCGGCGGGCAGGACGGGAAAAACAGGCCCGCCTTTGCAAGGTGGGCCGTTTTCTTTATAGCGGGCCGGCGGCTGGCACCCGTAGCTCAGCTGGATAGAGCGCTGCCCTCCGAAGGCAGGTGTCAAGGGGTCAGGTGGCAAAGGGGAGATGAAAAGAATTAGTAAGAACAAGGATTTGCGAGGCCCCCGTTCTTGTCTTTCAACTCGCGAAAAGTTCACGTAAGCAGTGCGTAAGCAGCTGCGACACGGTAAGCACCCATAGCTCAGCTGGATAGAGCGTCGCCCTCCGAAGGCGAAGGTCTCAGGTTCGAATCCTGATGGGTGCGCCATTTTCCGAAACTGAAATCGACTGGTTGGGCCGCCAGAGTTATCCTGTTGGCGTGCGACAATGCCCGAAAGCATCGCAGCAACAGTTGGGATCCGAATTGGCTACCTCGGTTTCTTTCTCGGCCTAGCTCACCATTTTGCTTCCAGAGAATGCAGTGTCGGTCGACCATCGACCGGTAGGATTGGATGAGCCCGAATTTGCGGGCAGGGTTCAAATCAGGGGCCTGCAATCATCGTTATTTGCGACCGCCCTTTCCTCTTCTCCCCATGATGCTCGAGATGGACAAAGCGCTCCTTGACGAGATATTTCGCACTGGAGCGTAGAACCTCGTGCATCTATCAGCGCTGCACATTTGCTGGCGCGATAGCTGCCGACCATAGAGTTGTGGTCGGTCAGCGCTGATGCCCTCTGATCGCCCTTAAGCGACGGAACCTTTCAGGCGACCGCAGGCAGAGGATTAGCTACCTGCCGAGGATCGGTAGCGCGGCGTTATTTAAACAATCTCGCCAAAAATTAATTAACAGAGATTCCAATGTAAGCGCGCTTAAATAGGCTCGTCGCTCTCCGCCTACTCCAACAGAAGGGTAAAAGCCGTCAGGTCGACACTGGACGGCGCATCCGATGCGACGAATCGGATAGGACCGCCTTCCTCATCAATCATCGCAGAGAATGTTCATAGCCTACCCACATGCCTGACCTTCAGCATACCAAACTGCTTGCCCGCAAGATCTCCGACTTCTGCCGCCTCCGTGTCGAACCAGTATTGCCCCCGCAGGAAAGCAAACGGATCAAGGAATTTCTCCTCTGTCTGATCGCCCAGTCGGAAACCCCGCCTCGCAAGTCGCGTGGCTACGATTGGGACGAAATCGCCCATCAATGCGGTCTGGACAGGGATGGTCTTCGGTGCGCTAGAGCGGTGATCGAACCGGCACTGGACGCAATCGTCCGGAACACGAAAAATTCAACCAATCGCTCTTCCGCCAAGATTCGAGATACAGAGGATTCAAAGCCGCGCCCACGACACGGCCGTCCACCACAGCAGCCAGTGGAAAAGCCAAGCGCTGCCGGCCACAGTGGCGCAAAGGATAGATCGGAACATCAGCCCACGACCAACCGGCGGAAGCCTGGCACCAAGCCGCGCGCGATCGAAGAGTTCCCGACACCTCTCTTCGATGACTGGCTCGACCCGCCAACCTTTCGGGAGGCACTGGAGCTGCACATGCGCCGCCACGGTGACAGCTATTGGCATCTACACCGTGCCGTCGTTCGCGATGACGAAAAGCTCGACTATTCGACCATCCGCCACTGGCTGCAGGGATCGAAGGCGCCCCGCAGCGTGGCCAGCATGGAGGTTCTCAGTCGCATCGAGCGCCGCTATCGCCTCCCGGCGGGATATTTCAAGGCGAAGCTCCCGCATCAGACGCGGTCCGCCTCCGGCCACATTCTCGATGACATCGACCCCGCCGAGCGGCGCAGGCTCGCCTGGCATTTGCCTGACGATTTCAACACACGCCCACGCCAGGAACAGGAGGAAATCCTCGAATGGGTGCGTCGTGTCATCATCAGGGGCTCGACCGACTACAGGCGGTTCCAGGCGGCCGCCATGAAGCAGCGTTACGCAATCCGCTTTCCAGGGATCACATACGGTCAGTCTGACGCTGCGGATGATCACCATCGAAACAAATATGAGGAGCAGGACGAAGACGGCACTTCTTTCACCGATCCAGACCTGCGATCCGGCGTCATTGACGCTCCACCCGTCCTGGCCATGGAAATGGCCGAGCTGATCCGGTTCAAGACCGCGACGCTCACCGCATTCGGCCTGCAGCGGAACGGTGTCTGGGGCGAGGAGACGGCATCGCAGAAGGTCGAGCATCTCGGCCTGATGTTTGGCGCATTGGCCGCCCACCCGCGCGGCCCGGTCCGCGGCTACGGAGTGCCGCTGCAACACCTGACTTTCGGTCTGCTCGTCTTCCCCTCGATCTGGGACTGGTACGTGCAGTGGCGCGAAAAGCGGCGTGGTTTCTATACCGCCTGGGAGGTGGATATGCTGCGCATTTCGCTCGCCCTCACCCGGAGAGAAACGGGCTGGCTGCGGCAGCACCCTCGTCTCGGATCACGGCTCCGGCCGATCGAGGGGCTGGTTACACAGGCGGACATCGACCGCGCCTGTGCCGACTGGGACGATGCCTGCGACGTCTATTTCAAGCATGCATCCTCCCGCGTGAAGGAGATCCAGCGCGTCGCCCGTGTACACCGCGATCCGTTCGAGCCGATCATGCCGGTATTGGAAGCAGAAAGCCCTGTCGGCGAATATCGGAAGATCACGGAAGAGATCCTCCGGCTCATGCCGGACGAGCGGCTCTATCGTCGCCCGGCGGCAGAAGCCGTCCGCTCATTCCTGATGCTGCGCTTCGGGCTGCATCTTGGATTGCGACAGAAGAACCTGCGCCAGTTGATGGTCTGTGGACGCGGAAAACTGCCACGATCCGAGCGCCAGCTCGCCGACATGAAGCGCGGCGAGATCCGATGGAGCGAACGTGACAAGGGCTGGGAGGTGCTAATCCCGTCGGTCGCCTTCAAGAACGCCAATTCGTCTTATTTCGGGAGCAAGCCGTTTCGACTGATCCTGCCCGATCTCGGCGGTCTCTACGATCACATCGAGGCCTATATCGATCGGCATAGACGCGTACTTCTCGGCGGAGCCGAGGATCCAGGCACGTTCTTCGTCAAGACAGCGAAGACGACGAGCAGAGACGCCTCGTACGACCAGAACACGTTTTATGAGGCCTGGCGCCTGACGATCCAGCGATATGGCATCTACAACCCCTACACCGGACGCGGCGCCATTTCCGGTCTCCTCCCTCACGGCCCGCATAATATCCGCGACGTCCTGGCAACTCATATCCTTAAGCAGACAGGTTCATATGAGCAGGCGAGCTATGCCATCCAGGACACTCCGGACATGGTCGCGCATCACTACGGGCGTTTCCTGCCGCAGGACAAGGCGGCGCTCGCCGCGCGGATTTTGAACCAAGTCTGGGAAGCGGCATAGGTGGCTTCGGGCGATGCCCGGAACCGAAGCATTTGAATGACGTCTGCCGGCTCGCCGATAGTCATCTCGGCCAGAGGAAGGCCCCATAGAGGGCATCGAGAGCTCAATTGGTTGCTTGATTTACCATATTGTAGCACGGGCAGTTTGGGGCCGATTTCAGACTGGCCGGTTCCGGGTGGCGCCCAGAGAATTGCTGTCGTTCAGCAGTCGACCTTAATTTCGGCCGTTAGCGTTATAGGTCGTGGGCGACGCTTCTGGCTCAATGCGGAAGTTGCGACTCGACGCGTGGCGATCCACATTTCTCTCCCTTTGGCGTATCTTTCTCCAGCATTGATAAAGCCGAGGCGACATGAACGAATTTACAGACATTCTCCGTGATGCCACAGCAGCGATCGCAGAGTTGTACATGCAATTGCCCGTTGAAGGTGGCGAAGCCCGGTTCCGGGAGCGCGTCTATTGCTACGAACTCTATCATCAGTTGCGGTGCCGCTGGCCCGAGCACGGTTTGTATGCGTTGAACGGCGAAGTGGACAAACGTGGCCACCCCTTCGCAGCGCTTGCGGGCTCGCAGGCAATTCCGGACCTTCTGGTTCACACACCCGGTAACATGGCGGGCAACCATGTGATCATTGAGGTAAAACCCGCCAACGCCCAAGTCGCCGGCATCCGCGAGGACTTCCGCAAGCTGAAGCTTTTCCGCGGGCAGGATATCCACTACGAGCGGGCGATCTATCTTTTCTATGGACCGCTGAACATCAACCGTGTCACGCGCGTCGCAGACGAAGACGAGTTCGCGTCGCTTCCGGCCGTAGAGCTATGGCTGCATTCCGCATCAGGAGTGTCGGCAGAGCACGTGATAACGTTCGAGCGTTGAGCCTGCCCTATACGCAATACGGAGCGATGAAGCTGAGCACGTGGCCAGCAGGGATTGCCGAATTGGCCTTCTCGACGCCATTCCCATGTTCGGTCTCGAGCGCGCAGCTTGCAACCGAGTTTAAGCGCTCGGGCTTAGGAGTAGCCTTCGAGAATTTTCCAAGCCTTCTGATAAGTAGGTCCTGCTGGGCCCACTGCGTGCCGCCAGTCCGCATCTGTCAGGCCATTGAGGGTAGTACGCATAGACCTGAGTCCACCATCGACGCGCTGGTTTGCCAGATAGTCTGAAAGCGGCTGGGCGGCATTTCTCGGAACGCCCAAAAGGCGCAGGTCAATCGCCATATCCGAGTTCACGCCGTAGAAGATGCGCGACGGGAGATTCCGGAAGCGCTTCTGCTCAGCCTCGCTCATCCCATCGAGCGCGTCGCCGATCGTTAGGCTCTGTATCGCGGAGAGACCCCAGGATGCCGTTGAGGTAAGACGGCCATAGACCAGCCGGCACGCTTTGGAGATCGCCGCAGTCGGATCATCGTCATCGCCCGAGAAATAGGCTTCTGCCAGATCAGGGAGCGAAGCGCCTTTTACCCAGTCTTTGACGATACGGGCCAGAATATCGCCATTGCCGCGGCCGCCGCCCGTGACCTCAGCCAGTTCCTGCCGCAGTTCCGGGATTCTGAACAGGACCCCGAAGGTACGCTGAAGAGTCGTGTCGTTGTCAGTGAACAGGCGCTCCGAGTCCCACGAATCCGCACGGATCCCCGCATCTCGCACGCCGTGCAACGCCAAACTGACGCTCTCCCAAGAAAACCCCGTGCTGTCGACGAGGGCCAACGGCTTGCCTCGGATTATGGCAGCGTAATCGTTGACGGCGGCGACCAGGCGATTGGCGACGGCCTGGTCCTCGCGCCGGAGCGTCTGAAAACCGAAGCTTCCGCGGAGAACCTGTTCGATCTGGTTGGCGAACTCAGCGTGATCGCCGATTTGACGGTAGGTATGGGCGAGATACTGAAGGAATGCGGACCATTCCTTCATGTGGAAGAGTGCGTGCAGCTCCAACTGGGGAGATCGCTCAACCGCACGCCGCACCATGGCCACCAGCGTGGAGTTGAGGTGAGACACGTTCCGTCGAACGTACTCGCTCAAGACTTCGGCCTTCTCATCGTTGGTGGCGGCCAGCGCCACGATACCGGTCCCCGCCTGATCCGCGCGGCCTGCGCGGCCTGCCAGATTCCAGAAGTCCTCTGGCGGCATATCCGCGCCATAGGGATACTGGTGCGACGCCATCACGACGCCCGTGACGGGGAAGTTCAGGCCCTGAGCGATCGTTGTCGTTGCTACCAAGGTGTCGAGCTCGCCCTTCTCCATCAGCCATTCCATCAGGACGCGTGTGTCGTCCGACAGTCCGCTGTGATGCAGGCCGATGCGCTTCTTGAGCAATTCGATGAGTTCGAACTCAGCGCCGAACTCCTGCGCGACGAAGTCAGCGACGAACTGAATGTCAGCGTCGCCCCTGGCGCCAAGCCGCCGGTCTCGCTCGGCAGCCTTATCCGCCAGGGCCGGGTCTTCGGCCAACACGCGCGCGATCGGCCATGTGTGCGGGACCTTGCCCGCGACCACGATGATCGGCCCCCTGCGGTTCAGGCAGGCCGCGGTGACCGCCGCGACGTTAGACTGGGAGGCGTGGACGCGGGACCAGCTCAGTCCGAGTTCCCGTCCCTCGCACAGCGAGAGCACGTCATCGACCTCTATCGTCGAACGTGAGGTGCTGGCTGTCTTGAGAGACAGCTTGAACGCGCCGCGGCCCTCGGCCTTCTCCGGCTGGGCGATGACGATGGCGCGGTCGTTGGGTTGCCAATCGAAATGCACCGACATGTCAGCGTGACTGTCCGGCGACAGCCAACGCGCAACCTCGTCGCCGTTCTCGATGAAGGGCGTCATCAGAAGGAACTGTGAGTTGCGGCACTCGCGGTTGATCGTCGCCAGCAATAGTTCAAGCTTCAGGCCACGATCGCCGCTGGAAAGATTATGCGCCTCGTCGACGACCACCAGCGTGAGGGGGCGGCCGATCTTAGACTCCCAACCGCCCCGCAACAGAAGATCGATCTTTTCCGGCGTTCCGACCAGGATGCGGAACGCCGCCGCCGGGTCGGCTTCCACGAGCAGTTCGGCTTCCACGCCGTCGATGTCGAGCGCGGGGCTGACCCGTTCAACCACGATCCCCAGCGGGGCGAAGTCGCGGCGGAGGCGCGCGCAAATCTGATTCACGAGCGCGCGCGTGGGGGCCACATAGGCGATCCATCCGCGATCCGCGTCGAATTGGTTCAGGGCCTGCAGAATGCGGAACTGGGCAATGAAGGTCTTGCCGCTGGATGTCGGCAGACTGAGCACGACCGCGCGGGCGCCAGTCGTCAGCAGCCCTTGGTCGCGAAGTGTGATCCGCTGAGGCGGCAGCATCTCGAACACTGGCCGATCCTGGCCTCGGTTGACGAGCCCTTCGACAAAGCGGCTGATGCGGCTGCCCGTCCCTCGCGTGACTGTCCAGATGCTATTAGCGACCATACGCTCGGCGGTAGCGGACAGCAGACGAACGGTGGCATGGAGCTGGGCGAGCTCGGCCCGTTCGCACGCTGTCAGACTGCGGTCGAACTGGGCCTGGAGCTGCTCACGGACATTGAAGCCGCCGGCCACTGAGCCTTGCGCGGAGTAGGTGGCAAGAATCTCGGCCGCCTTGGAGAGGTGGTAGGACGCGATCAGGCGCCAAGCATCCACCCTCGGGCTTTCGGATGCTTCCAGATAGGCCGCCTCCGCGATCCGCTGCGCCTCGCGCAGCACGACGACTTCCGCCAGGAGCGCGTCCAAATCGGCCCAGCCGTCCTTCCGCATTAACAGCAGCCACAGACGGCTGACAGCCACACGAACACGTGCGCCCCAATCCGCCTCCGCGTCGAGTGCTTCGGGGAGCGGCGAAGCGCGCAGGAAACGCGCAACATCGGGGGTCCGGTCGCCGAGAATTCCGTAACAGGCTGTATGAAGGAGGTGCAGCGCTTCGTCGTCGGCTGGCGGCGTGTCCGCCACTCTCAACGTCTCGAAGGCAAGTTCGGAGGCCTTTCGCAACTGATCGGCCGCGTCTGGCATGTCCAGCAAAGTGTGGACAGCCAGCGCATAGGCGTTGGTCATAAATTGATATTCGGGGGACGACGGGGGGCGCTCGAAACCCAGATCAGAAAGCAGATGCGCTCCTACAGCCTGCTCGGCTAGTCGCCGTCGGTCGTCGCCCAGCGCCTCGTAGAGCCAGGCGGTCATGCTGCGGTGGACGCGATGTTGACCCAGTCCGCGATCGGGCGCGGCGTATACCAGGCGTCAAGGCGAATCCGGGGCAGGATCGGTCCAGCGCCAAACGTCTGTCCACGGGTCCGAAGATCATCTTGATGGGCATCGGTGTCGCGCAGGAGCACGCCGATAATCGCGAAATCTTTCCCCTCGGAAGTCAGATAGCGCTGGGCGGCCGTGCGGAAGCGACCGCGCAAGTCGTCGGTCGTGCAGCGCGCGCTGATCCACTTGATGAGGGTGAAGTGATGGCTTGGGGTCGTCGCGAGCGTATCGATCTGATGGGCCAGTCCGCTGCGACCGTTCATGACGCCAGGAGGCGTTCCAGCGTGAGACGATGTTTTGACCTCGCCAAACAGAAAGGTGGTGTCATCGCCCTCGCCGATGAAGCCGACGATGTCGGCGCCAGGCAGGGAGGCCTTGGGCGTCTTCCGATCTCGGTTCTCGTTCCACGGCCAGACCGCGTCCACTTCGTCACTCAGGAGACATTCGGCCATAGCCTCACCAATCTCCCAGTCTTGTGGCGAGACGACGGCATTGAGCAACGATTCTAGCGTCTGTGTCGCCATGTCGGTTGTCGCGAGCGCCTGAAGATCCTGGGCCAGGTCGGCCTCGAACTCCGCGTCGTTGACCCGATCCCACACCGGTCCACGCAAATAGACGTCGAACTCGTCCGCGTCGTCGATCTTAACCCCGCGCCAGCATTGGTCAACGCCCCCAGCTGGATAGGCCTGAGTGACACTCAAAGCGAGCGGCATGATTCCCCCCTGTCTCTCGCCAAGTATAGTTATATAGAGGGACGTGCTACAATAAAGGGTTGAGGCAGCGAAAATGGCCAGAGGCATACCGGTCTCGATCGGGGGGATTGATTTTCCGCGAAAGGGAGACGCCCTCGATCATTTGCGCGTGATGCTCTGGCGTTACTCCCCAGGAGATCGGGTATCGGAAGACGATGCGGTATTTCTGAAGGCCGCACTCCCACGTCATCCAGAGGCGGATGAAAAGATCGGAGCAGGAATAGACCACTTCCCGGTCCGCAGTGATGAGTACGGGAAGCAATGTTTTTGGGTGGTGCGGACGGATAGTACGACCGACCGGTTCTCTTATAAGAGTTTGGTCTGACAGGGTGTCAGCACTGTCCGCAGTCCTTCTAACCGGGGAGGAAGGAAGAGCTTGGCAACATCCACCAAGTGCCTGACATTATGAGCGTCATTGTTGGCTTTTAAGTCGATACTTGATGTCACTGATGGCGCCAAGCCTTCGCCGATGGTGTCCCAGACCTGATGCACTTACGGATCTTTGTCGTCTACTGAGCCGGACGACAATGTCCGTTATCAGGAATGCGCGAAGGGTCGTCTAACGTCTGAAATGGGGGCGCAAAGCGGCCGCCCCAAGAGTGATTTTGGCTCTATCTAAATCATCAAGTCGAGGCACAGCGTAGTCCAGCGTGCAGTAGAGTGTTTGTGGGAGGGCGCAATCATCATTACTTGTGACCGCGCCGCACTTCCTCCCGATGCTGCTCCGGATGGACACGACCCTCCTTGACGAGATATTCTAGACAGCAGCGTAGAACCTTTTGCATCTATCAGCGCTGCCCATCTGCTGGTGAGATAGCTGCCGACCATAGAGTGGGGGCCAACGAAGGAAGCTTTCAGGCGGCGCAGGCAAAGGATCAGAGCGGAACCCAGCTCACGACAAGCTTTTCCAGGTTTACCCTCGATAGTTGCCTGCTCTACGAACAGTTGCTCATTGCAGAGGATGGAACTGCACGCGCGTTCCGCTGAAACGTTCAATCGAGATTCTACTGCATAGGTCATGCCATTTGCATCCCTGACAGGCTGTGCGAATGTGGTTTGCGGCAAAGGCCTCGCGCATATCTTGCACGACTTTGGGGTTGAGCGTGACCATTGCACCGGTTTGCATCAGGCCGGGCAGCAGCTTACCCAACGAAGACGCCGCCAGCCGATCTCGCTTCGTCACGCTGTGACGCCAGCAGTGAGGCTCAGCCTCGTCAAGGAGGGGCGCGCAGATGTCGTCCGGTCCGTCCACGATCAGAATATCCTCGCCTTTGGAAATCCGCCCCGCGATCATGTCATAGTTGTTAGTGAATGCGGGGCTGTAGCCCCTACCCGCGTAGGTCAGCAGGCAAAGCAAATGGTGTGGCCGGAACCGGATCGTCATTCGGTAAAGCGAATCTTTCCCCGCATAAGCAGCGCGAGGACGGCCGCGCCGAGAGCGGATTTCAGGATTGCGCCAACGAGGAATGGTATCACGCCATATGTTATCGCCTGTTCCAGACCGATCCCAGTAGCAAGCCAGGCCGCGCCGAGGGTGAGGCAGACCGCGTTGCCGAGCACCATGGCCACGAAGGCCAGCACGGGTCGCTTGCCGTTCCAGCCCTGTTCAGTCAGCCGTCCGGTTAGCGCCCCCGCGAGTGGTAAGGCAAAGAGATAGCCGGCAGTCGGGCCAATAAAGTGGTGCACGCCGGCAGCACCGCCGGAGAGAACCGGCATCCCCACGGCCGCTTGGGCGAGCCAGGCAATAATAGTGATCGCGCCGAGCCGCCAGCCGTAGAGTGCGCCGATCAGAGCCACGCCGAAGGTCTGCATGTTGATCGGCACCGGGACCATCGGAACCTCGATCCACGAGCACAGCGCCAGAAGCAGTGTCCCGGCCACAATGCCACCCGCTTGCCAAACTAGCGGCCGACTTTGGAGATCAAGGGGACGATAGGCAGTTCTTATGGTCGACGAGGTCACGTTACTCATAGGGAGTTCTCCTTTGCAAAACCACAAGGAGCCTGTCCGCTTCCAATGCGCGAAGCTCCTTCGCGATACCGAGACCTCTTTGCCGAATTTTTCGGGTGGAGAGAGTTGATCAATGGACACCTATGTGCGTGTGAGCATTGTTGACATCGATACGATGCTTGAACGATTGTATCAAGCGTATCACATGATGCAACTCGGCAGGAATACGGTCATAGGGCGAGCGCTGCGATCTGGAGAAAGAATGCTGACGCGAAGGCTTCAATACCTCATCGCCGCCGCAGAGAACGAGAGCTTCAGACGGGCGGCATCGGCAATGCACGTCCAGCAATCCAGCGTGAGCCGAGCCATCCGCCTACTTGAAGATGAACTTGGGGTTTCACTCTTCGAACGCCAGCCAACGGGCAGTCATCTCACAGATGCCGGGCGGCGCCTGCTGAGTGAAATCAAACCCGCAGTAGAACAGCTTGAGCTAGCCCGTAAGAAGGCATCTGCTGCTGGACGTGGAGAAACTGGCGTGGTGCGCGTCGGCATACTCACATCGCTCGCGGGGGGCTTCCTGCGCCAACTCCTTCGCTGCTACGCCGTACGGCATCCTAAGATCACGATTGATATCCGTGATGGCAGTCGCGCCGACCATGTCGGCGCGATCAGAAGGCATAAATTGGATGTGGCATTTCTGACCGGCGATCGCGGCATTGCAGACTGCGAAATGTCGCCCCTATGGGAAGAACGTGTTCATGTTGCCCTGCCCAAGGACCATGCATTGGCCGATGAAGGGCCAATTGACTGGCCGGAACTACGCGGCGAATGCTTTATCGTCAGCCGCTTCGCACCCGGGCCGGAAGTACACGACTACGTTGTTCGACGTGCGGCCGACTACAGCACCTATCCTGAAGTTCAGTACAAAGCGGTCGTTCAGGAGACGTTGATGAACCTCGTGGGCCTCGGACAAGGAATTACCTTGGTGTCGGCTGCCTGGACTGACGTGAAATTTCCCGATCTCAAGCTGGTTCCGCTGTCAGATCCGGCCGACATCGTTCCGTTCAGTGCCGTCTGGTCGCATCACAATGACAATCCCGCGCTGCGCCGCTTCATCAGTACCGCGCACACACTGGCCGGGCGTGTTCGTCGCGGTGCCTCCGATTGGGCGCCCGAGGGAATGAGAATCACTCCACTTGAGAGTGGCTCTTCCGTAGTCGGGCAAAAGCACGATCCGGCGCCATAAACTTTTGCAGCATGGGGGCGATCAGTTTCGCCGGTTCGGGCGCGGCCTGACCGGACTCGCGTGCCATAACGGTGGCATAGTCAAGCAGATCGCGATTCACGTCCGGGGGAAGTTCTACTGTCAGTTTGACCGGCTTGTCGTCGGGAACAGACGAGAGCTTCAGCTTGGCGGTCATGGCTCAGCCTCCATAGGGTTCGAGGATGAGATCGCGGGTGACTATGACACGCACCGGGAAGCCCGGCCGGATCGTTAGCGTCGGTGCGACCTGCAACTGGCGCTGGACGATCTGCTGGCCTGCATCGTTGATCGTGTCCTGCGCGCCATTGCGGATGGCCTGAATCAGACGGTCGTCGTCATCCATGGTGAGTTCGGCCCCGACCGAAAGCAGGGTCGAGAGGCCGGCCGCCTTGGCCAGGTCCCACCAGTGATAATCGACCCCGTCTTCAAGTCCGGCATAGCCTTGGGTATCGGCGCCAGGCTGGCGTTCGAGAACGATCGAACGGCCGTCGGGGAAGATCAGCCGGTTCCAGACGAGCAGCACACGCCGGTCGCCGAAGGTGACGTCGTTGCTGTACTCGCCGATGATGCGCGTACCCTGCGGGATCAGCACCATGCTGCCGGTAGGACTGTCGTAGATGTGCTGGGTGACCTGTGCCGTTATCTGACCGGGAAGGTCGGAGCGGATGCCGGTAATCAGCGCTGCCAGAATGACGGACCCGGCCTGCAGCACGAAGGGCGATGCCGGTGGCATGACGCGGTCGAGTGCGACGGTACGCCGGTCCACCGGGGCGTTGAGGAAGGCGAGATCGTTGTTCTGTGTGGCGCCCGGTTGGTTGCCGAGATTGAGCCCAGCAAGGTTTGACGCTGATGTTTCCCGCGCCGCGCCAGGTGTGGTCTGGAATAACACCCGGCTGGTGCGCGCCGCTTCCTCTTCGGCAAGCCGTCGTTGTTCCTCCGGATCGACGGCTGGCGCGTTGATCGCTGGTGGCGGAACCGGCTGTCCACGCTCCTGGGCGTCGAGGATCGGTCGGCCGAGATCGCCGGGAAGTGGCGGACCGAGCACCGGACCGGTGTAGTCGCTGGGCAGCTCGTTTAATCCATCGGCGGTATTGCGGTTCTCGGTCGAATAAAGTTCGTCGCTGCCAGCGCCATTGTCGGGCATCTGAAGCGCGTAGATCAGGGCGCCGCCGACCCCGAGCGCTCCGACCAGACCGAGGCCGGCGAGAACCCGGCGCGAGAGCCGCGTGACGCGCGGCGGGGTTCCCCGGAGGCGCATCGGTTCGGTCGTATCGTCGGCCGGCGCGTCGAGCGGCACTTCCGCTTCGCTGGTGTTGTCGATGTCACTCATGATCCGGGCCTCCCGTCGGTGCGCACGATCCTGACGGTCTGCTGGCGATCGCCGCTGCCGAGCCGCAGTTCGGCCGCCGCGAAGATGCGGTCCACGATCAGGATGTTTTGGTAGATGCGGCTGTTGACGATTTCCGGCTCGCCATCCGACCCGAGGACGAAGAGCGGCGGCATCTCGCCCTGCACGATCCCGGCTGGGAAAACGATGTAGACCCGCCGTCCGTCGTCGAAGACCGAGACCGGCCGCCAGGGCGGGCTGTCGCCCTGCAGTCCGTAGCGGTAGTGGCGCGCGGAGGCGGCTGGAATCCTCGGAGTTGCCGGCGTTGCGCGCTGCGTGGCCGGGGGCTGTGGATAGGCCCATGCGACGGCGGGCATGTAGGGATCGTCGCGCGACCGCAGCTCGATCATGTAGGTTCTGCGGTCGGTGGTGATGACGAGATTGGTGACGATGTCGGGACGCGTCGGCTTGACGAGGATATGAACGCGCCGGGACGTCCCCGAACCGCTCTCCGTGTCACCGATGATCCAGCGGGCGGTATCGCCGGCCGCGATCGGCCCGGCGCCGGTCAGCGCTTCACCCGGTTCAAGCGCGATGTTGGTGATCTGGCCGGGCGCGGCATAGATCTGATAGAGCGCGCCTTCGCTCCAGGGATAAATCTGGATGGCGTTGTAATAGCCCTCCCGGCGGGGCTCGACACGTGCGGCCGCATTGGCATTCTCGACTTGTCCCGTTGGTGTGGAAGATGTCTCACCACCTCGCGCGACCGTCCAGGCCGGCGGCGTGTGGAGCGGCCGCGGCCTTTCGTCGACCGCGGGTCGCTCGACCCTCGGCAGCGGCGGCACGCTGTCATCGTAACTGATCTCCGGCGGACGATAGGTGGCGCATCCGGCGAGCGCCGATGCGGAGATCAGTGCAAGCACGGTTGCGGATTTACGGAGAGTCGGAAACGGGGGGGTGCGGACCATCGTGCTCATTGGCCCATCTCCCGCGACCAGTTGATGGCGTTGACGTAGATGCCGAGCGGGTTGGCGCGCAGCCTCTCGGCGTCGCGCGGCGGTTGGATGACGATGGTCAGGATTGCGGTCCATCGCTCTGTCGTGGAGAGCTGGCCGTTCTCGTAATGTCGCTCCGTCCAGGCGACGCGAAAGGAGTTCGGCGAGGCGCGAATGACGCTGGAAACCTCCACCGCGACTTGCTGTCGTCCGACCCGTGTGAACGGATCGTTGGCGCGGGCATAGTCGTTGAGCGCCAGGGCGCCGCGATCGGTGGTGAACTCGTAGGCGCGCAGCCAGTTCTGGCGCACGATGATCGCGTCGGCGGGGATCGCGCGCACTTGCTCGATGAAGTGCGCCAAATGGAATGCGATCTGCGGATCGCTCGGCTCGAAGCTGGCGTCGGCGGGGCCGACAGCATGGGCTTCGCCGAGATTGTCGACTTCGACGACCCAGGGCACGACGTTGCCGGTCGTGGACTGCCAGACCAGGGCGCTTGCGAAGCCGCCGGAGAGGAGCAGGCAGCCGAACGCCATCAGACGCCAGTTGCGGGCCTGCACGCGGGCGGAACCGATGCGTTCGTCCCAGACCTGGGCCGCGCGTTGATATGGCGTCTCCGGTTCGGGGGCTTTGCCGTAATGGGTGGTGGATCGTTTGAAGAAGCTCATGAGCGATTCCCCTCAGAAAGATTGACAGAACTGGCGCCGCCGTGGCTGTCGCCGGAGCGCACGGCATGCGCGGCGGCCTGGACGCCGTGGGAGAGACGCTGCGAGCGCTTCATGCGCTTCGCCCAGTCAGGCGCACCATCGGTTGGTGCGGATGGCACTGCGGCGGAACCCGCGGAGCTGGCGGTATTGCCCAAGGTTCCGCCGGTGGTCTCGAAGGCTGACCGGGCACCCGACTGGAAACTCTGTTTCATGCTGCCGGACGCTCTGGACGCAGCGCGCCGCAACGGCGACGTCGCGGCCTTTGCGCCGGTGCTCGCCACCGCGCCGAGACCGGAAGCAACGCCGGCGCCGCCCGACTGGCCGGCCGATCCGAGGCTATAGGCAGCTGCGGCTCCACCTGCGGCCGATGCACCACCGCGTGCTGCGGCCGCCGTGCCCGAGAGCGCCATGCCGCCGCCTCTGGCGGCGAGACCCGCGGCACCGGCGCCAGCCAGGGCAGCGCCGCCCACGGCAAGGCCAGTCCCGACGGCTGCGCCCGCTCCAAGCTGCGGGCCGCCGGAGACGATGCCGTTGGCGATACCCGGCCCGAAGATGCCGAGGCCGAGCAGCGACAACGCCGCAAGCACCACGGCCATGGCCTCGTCGATCGTGGGGGTGACGCCGCCGAAGCCGGCGGTGAATTGCGAGAATAGGGTCGAGCCAATGCCGATGATGACCGCAAGGACCAGCACCTTGATGCCGGACGAGATTACGTTGCCGAGCACCCGTTCGGCCATGAAGGCGGTCTTGCCGAAGAGGCCGAAGGGAATGAGGACGAAGCCGGCGAGCGTCGTCAGCTTGAACTCGATCAGGGTGATGAAAAGCTGGATGGAGAGGATGAAGAAGGCGAGCAGGACCAGCGCCCAGGCAAAGAGCAGGCAGGCGATCTGGATGAAGTTCTCGAAGAAGGCCACCCAGCCCATCAGATCGGAAATTGATTCGAGGAGCGGCCGCGCGGCATCGAGCCCGGTCTGGGCGACACGTCCCGGCCGCATCAGATCGGCCGCGGTAAAGCCGGTGCCGGACGCCATCAGGCCAAGCTCAGCGAAGCTCTCGAAGACGATGCGGGCGAGATTGTTCCAGTTGCCGATGATGTAAGCGAAGACACCGACGAACAGGGTCTTCTTGACCAGCCGCGTCATGATGTCGTCGTCGGCGCCCCAGGACCAGAAGAGCGCGGCGAGCGTCACATCGATCACGATCAGCGTCGTCGCGATGAAGCCGACCTCACCGCCGAGTAGGCCGAAGCCGCTGTCGATATAGCTGGTGAAGACCCCGAGAAAATTGTCGATGACGCCGGTGCCGCCCATGGGTCGTTAATCCTCGTCCCTGGATCGGGTGCCTGACGGTGCGCGGCCGAGGAAGCGGTCGCGAGTCTCGGCCCAGACCGCGAGACACTCGGTGTCACGAACGGCGGCTTCGCCAAGTTGCTGGCAGCGGCGCTGTTCCGCGCGCAGCGGATCGACGGAGGGCGCAAAGGCTGGCGCGGGCGCCGGTCGTGCAGGCTCCTCATCGCGCGTCAACTCGATCACCGTCGCCGTCATGGCGAAGGCGACGAAGACGATTGCTCCGATCCGCGCCAGCGACTTCCCCTCCATCGCTGCCTCCTTTCCGGCCATCGGCCCAGGTCAGTTGTTGCCGTTGTTGAACATCTGCGCGTTGCCGGGCTGGTAGCCGCTGCCGGGCGTCAGGAAGCGCTCGCGCTGCACGCGGCCCTGTTCGGCAGCGGCGGCGCGTTCGGCGTCGGTCAGCGCCTGGGCGCGGCCATTGGCGGCAATGACGGCCGTGAGATCGGAGAGCTGCTGGGCCTGCAATGCGAGGAGCTGATTGCCGGCCTGCGTCGCCTGCAGCGCGCCGGTCGCCCCCTGGCTCTGGTCGACAAGCGCTTCCATCTGGGCGCGGTTGGTCTCGATATTGCCCACCACGCCGGCCTGGACGCGCATGGCGTCCTGTAGACCGCCGACGGTGTTTTCCCAGCGCGAGCGCGCATCGGCGACGAGCTGCTGCTCGGAAGCGCTCATGTCGATATTGGCGTATTTCTGCTGGAAAGCCTGGTCGATCTGCTGGACGTCGAAGGCGATGTTCTGCGCCTGCTGAAGCAGGGACTGCGTGCGCCCGACTGCCTGCTGAAGCTGCTGCAGCGACGAGTAAGGCAAGTTGGCGAGATTGCGCGCCTGATTGATCAGCATCTGCGCCTCGTTTTGAAGCGATGTGATCTGGTTGTTAATCTGTTCGAGGGCGCGGGCTGCCTGCAGCACGTTCTGCGCATAGTTGGTGGGATCGTAGACGATCCATGCCGCTGAGGCCGGAGGCGCCAGCACCATCGGCAGCACCGCGACGGGCGCGGCGATGAGCGCGGCGGCAAAGCGCGCCGCGCGCGAACGGGATCTACGTGTCTTCATGATCAGTCTCCTTCTTGGGCTTGGGGGTGAGATTGCTGAGATCGGGAATGAGATCGGCTGCCCAGTCGACGCCGCGCTCGCGCAGCCAGGCGGCGAGGAAATCCGTGCGGCCATGTTCGGCAAGGATGCGCGCGATGGCGGTCTGGTCGGTCTTGGCGGAGGTGGCGCAGAGCGCCAGCGCCACCTCGCTGAGGCCCAGCTCGAAGAGACGGTTGCCGCGCCGCGACTGGCAGTAATAGTCGCGCTTGGGCGTGGCCCGCGCGAGGATCTCGATCTGGCGGTCGTTGAGACCGAAGCGGCGGTAGATCGCGGTGATTTGTGGCTCGATCGCGCGCTCGTTCGGGAGGAGCAATCGTGTCTGGCAACTCTCGATGATGGCCGGCGCGATCGCCGAACCGTCGATATCACTGAGGCTTTGCGTCGCGAACACGACGGAGGCGTTCTTCTTCCGCAGCGTCTTCAGCCATTCGCGAAGCTGGCCGGCAAATCCCTCGTCGTCGAGCGCCAGCCAACCCTCGTCGATGATGATGAGGGTCGGCGAGCCGTCGAGCCGATCCTCGATGCGGTGAAAAAGATAGGCGAGGACCGCCGGCGCTGCGCCGGTGCCGATCAGCCCCTCGGTCTCGAAGGCCTGGACGGTCGCCTCTCCGAGGTGCTCGGACTCGGCATCGAGCAGCCGTCCATAGGGTCCGCCGACGCAATAGGGCCTGAGCGCCTGCTTCAGGTCATTGGACTGGAGCAGCACGGCGAGGCCGGTGATCGTGCGTTCCCCGGCGGGCGCCGAGGCGAGCGAGGTGAGCGCTGTCCAGAGATGCTCCTTCACCTCCGGGGTGATCTCGACGCCTTCGCGCATCAGGATTGCCACGACCCAGTCGGCGGCCCAGGCCCGCTCCGCCGGCTCTTCGAGACGCGAGAGCGGCTGCAGCGAGACGCTCTGGTCATCGCCTTCGGTCAGGCCGCCGCCGAGGTCGTGCCAGTCGCCGCCCATGGCGAGCGCGGCGGCGCGGATCGAGCCCCCGAAGTCGAAGGCGAAGACCTGGGCGCCGGCGTAGCGGCGGAACTGCAGCGCCATGAGTGCGAGAAGGACGGATTTGCCCGCGCCGGTCGGGCCGACGACGAGCGTATGCCCGACATCGCCGACATGAAGGGAAAACCGGAACGGGGTGGAGCCCTCGGTCTTGCCGAACAGCAGCGGAGGCGCTGCAAGATGCTCGTCCCGTTCCGGCCCTGCCCACACGGCACTCAGGGGGATCATGTGGGCGAGATTGAGCGTGGAGATCGGCGGCTGCCGGATATTGGCGTAGACATGTCCGGGCAGCGAGCCGAGCCACGCATCGACCGCGTTGAGGGTTTCGGGCATCGCGGTAAAGTCACGGCCCTGGATGACCTTCTCGACCAGACGCAGCTTCTCGTCGGCGACACGCGGGTCGGCGTCCCACACCGTCACCGTCGCGGTAACATAGGCGACACCGGCATAGTCCGCGCCGAGCTCCTGCAGGGCGAGATCGGCATCGGCGGCCTTGTTCGACGCATCGGTGTCGACCAGCACCGAGGCCTCGTTGGTCATCACCTCCTTGAGGATGGCGGCGATCGACTTGCGCTTGGCGAACCATTGCCGGCGGATGCGCGTCAGCAGTTTGGTCGCATCGGTCTTGTCCATGAGGATCGCGCGGGTCGACCAGCGATAGGGGAAGGCGAGCCGGTTGAGCTCGTCGAGCAGACCGGGCGTGGTCGCCGTCGGGAACCCGGTGATCGTCAGCACGCGCAGATGCTCGTCGCCGAGCCGTGGCTCCAGCCCGCCGGCGAGCGGTTGATCGGCGAGTAGCGCGTCGAGATACATCGGCGTCTCGGGGACGCGAACACGGTGGCGCTTGGTGGAGACGCAGCCGTGCAGATAGGTCAGCGTCTCGGCGTCATCGAGCCAGCGGCATTCGGGCATGAAGGCGTCGACCAGGCGGAGCACGCGGTCGGTGCGGTCGGCGAAGCCGGTCAGGACCTCCTGCGGATCGACGCCCTTGGTCTCGCGGCCCTCATAGAGCCAGCTTTCGGCGCGCGCGGCGTCCTCGGCCGGCGGCAGATAGGTGAAGGTGAGGAAGTAGCTCGACTCGAAATGCGTCCCCGCTTCCTCGAAGCTTGCCTTGCGCTCGGCGTCGACCAGTGCGGAGGCGGCATCCGGGAAGCGACTGTCGGGATAGAGATTCGAGGTGTGGCGCTGCGCTTCGACGAAGATTGCCCAGCCGGAGCCGAGACGGCGGAACGCGTTGTTCAGCCTGCCGGCAACGGCGATGAGCTCCGCGGGGACCGCGGAATCGAGGTCCGGTCCCCGCAAGCGCGCGGTGCGCTGAAAGCTGCCGTCCTTGTTGAGGACGATGCCTTTGCCGACGAGCGCCACCCAAGGCAGGTAATCGGCGAGCCGGGTGTTGCGGTTGCGGTACTCGGCTAGGTTCATCATCGGCGCGCGCTCCCCTTCAGACGGTCAGATGCGCGGGAATGCGCAGATGGCGACGGCCGACCTCGACGAAGAGCGGATCGCGCTTGGCGGCCCAGACCGCAGCGATATGGCCGATCGCCCAGATTGCGATGCCTACGAGCCAGAGACGCAGGCCGAGGCCGACCGCGCCGGCGAGCGTGCCGTTCATGATGGCGATCGCGCGTGGCGCGCCGCCGAGCAGGATCGGCTCGGTCAGAGCCCGATGGACCGGCACTGAAAAGCCGAGCAGTTCCCCGCCGTGGTCGGAGGTGGTCGCCATCAGACCAGCGCCCCGCCGCCGAAGGAGAAGAAGGACAGGAAGAAGGAACTCGCCGCGAAGGCGATCGACAGGCCGAAAACGATCTGGATCAGGCGCCGGAAACCGCCCGAGGTGTCGCCGAAGGCCAGGGAAAGACCGGTGATGATAATAACGATGACGGCGATGATCTTGGCGACCGGACCCTCGATGGATTCGAGGATTGACTGAAGCGGCGCCTCCCAGGGCATGGAGGAGCCGGATGCGTGGGCGGAGGTCGCCGTCATCATGGCGACGACCGCGAGCGAAGTCGCCGCAGTCAGCCGGTGGCGGGCGTTACGCAGGGTTTGGTTCATGAGTGTGTTCCTTTGCGGTTTGTGTGAGTGAGGGGGAGTCGATGGCGGAAACGACGCGATAGTCCCCGTCAGGACCGAGACCTTCGACGCGGGCGAGTTCCGAAAGGCGGCGAGCGGAGCCGCGCCCGGACAGCACTGCCACGAGGTCGATGGTTTCCGCGATCAGCGCGCGCGGGACGGTGACGACAGCTTCCTGGATGAGCTGCTCAAGGCGGCGCAGCGCGCCAATGGCAGAACCGGCGTGGATCGTGCCGACGCCGCCGGGATGGCCGGTGCCCCAGGCTTTGAGGAGATCGAGCGCCTCGCTGCCGCGGACCTCGCCGATGGGGATGCGGTCGGGTCGCAGGCGCAGGGACGAGCGGACGAGATCGGAAAGCGAGGCGACGCCGTCCTTCGTCCGCATCGCGACAAGGTTGGGCGCGGCGCATTGAAGCTCGCGCGTATCCTCGATGATGACGACGCGGTCGGCGGTCTTCGCGACCTCGGCCAGCAGCGCGTTGGTAAGCGTGGTCTTGCCTGTGGAGGTGCCGCCGGCGACGAGGATGTTGGAGCGGGCGGCAACGCCGTCCTGTAGGGCCGACGCCTGTTCGGCCGTCATGATGCCGGCGGCGACATAGTCGTCCAGCGTGAACACCGCGACGGCCGGCTTGCGGATTGCGAAAGCCGGCGCCGCCACGACAGGCGGCAGAAGCCCCTCGAACCGCTCCCCCGTTCCGGGGAGTTCCGCCGAGACGCGCGGACTTCCGGTATGGACCTCGGCGCCGACATGATGGGCGACTAAACGGATGATCCGTTCTCCATCCTCTGGCGCCAGGCGCTCGCCCGTGTCTGACAGTCCTTCTGAGAGTCGGTCGATCCAGATGCGTCCGTCCGGGTTCAGCATCACCTCGACGACGCCGGAGTCTTCAAGAAAGGCCGCGATGGCCGGTCCGAGCGCGGTGCGCAGCATCCGCGCGCCGCGTGCGATCCCTTCCGAATTGTGATGTGAGGCTGCCATCCGATCCCCGATTCAAACGGGGACAAACAGGCGATCCCCATGCGGGGATGATTAAAAGAGCCGCATTTAGGGCTGATACAACAAGGAATTCGCGTCGTAGTAGCCTAGCGTGCAAATACAGGAGAATGGCGGGCCAAGCCTCAGCAAGCTCTGTAGAAAATGGTCCGCTTCACTGCGTCATCAACCGCCATCACGCCGAGCCTGTAAGCTCTTCAAGGCAGCGAGCATCTCACGCAAGCCTCGGTGCAACCTCTTGTCCTTGCGGACGATGATGGCCAACGTCCTGTGAAGCCGAGGCGTGAGGGATCGAATATGAAGACCTGCTGCGCCGCGGTGATCCCCGACAGCCATTCCGGGAACGATTGCGCAGCCAATATCTGCGCGCACCATTTCCTTTATGGCCTCCACGCTTCCGAGCGCCATGACCGGTTTGGGTGCATCCTTGCCTTGACTGCGCAGCCACGCATCAGACACGAACCGAGTGCTGCCGCCTGGCTCGAACAGGATCAGCGGTTGAAGGGCAAGAAATTCATTGCCAACCACCTCGGGCATTGTCCTAATTGACGAACCTATCGCGACGAACTCATCGTCCAGGATCGGGATGATCTCGAGCGATCGACTGGAGACCGGCAAGGTCACCAGGGCGATGTCGATAGTGTTTTCTTCGACCGCTTTGACGAATTCGTCGGTGTTGCCAGTGCTGACGATGATTTCCAGAGACGGGAAACGCTGCCTTAGCTGCTTCAAGATCGGCGGAAGCAGATAGATGCAGGCGGTTGCGCCTGTGCCGATACGAACACGTCCCATGGTGCCGTCTGCATAGCGTGTCATTTCTTCGGCAGCAGCCCGATTAAGATCTCTGAAGCGCTGCGCGTATTCCACGAAGGACAGACCGGCCGGTGTCGGCTGAACGCGTTTTCCGACCCGCTCAACGAGCTTCACCCTGAGATGGCGTTCGAGTTCCCTGACCTGGAGACTGATCGCTGGCTGCGACAGTCCGATGCGGTCAGCGGCGGCCGAGAAACTGCCGAGTTCCACGACGTCGAGGAAGGCCTGAATCTGACTGAGACTGAGCGGTTTCATCTCAAAGATTTTCTCATGCATGGCATAAGAATGCAAAGCTTCCCTTATACGGGATTTCGAATAGCCTGCCTTTAGTCAGTGGAAAGGCAGGCTAATGGAGTATCGGCACGTGGAACTGGGCAGGAACATCGCCGGAATGGTTGCCGTGCGTCAGGCACGGGAATCCGACCTGACGGCCATCCAGGCCATCTATGCGCACTATGTGACACATGGCACGGCCAGCTTTGAAACCACGCCGCCCACAACGTTCGAACTTGCAGAGCGCCGTCAGGCTTCGCTGCGACTGGGTATGCCCTATCTCGTCGCCGAGGCAGGCGACGGCAGCCTCGCGGGGTATTGCTATGCGAGTTCCTATCGTCCGCGACCGGCTTATCGCTACACCATCGAGAACTCCGTTTACGTCAGATCGTGTCATCTCGGCCGAGGCGTGGGGACCGTCCTGCTGAACGCTTTGATCAGCGAATGCGAGGCGAAGGGGCAATGGCGGCAAATGGTGGCCGTGATCGGCGGCAGCGACAATCTGGCCTCCATTTCGTTGCACAGGAAGCTGGGCTTCCAGCCGGTCGGGACGATCCGATCCGCCGGTTTCAAGTTTGGCCGGTGGGTAGATTCCGTGCTCATGCAGCGCGCCTTGAACGGGGGAGACGCCAATGTGCCTGAAGAGACCTCAGATCCATGATCCCGAGGCGAGCCATTCTGTGCCTCGGCCTTTCGCAATTAATCAGCTGGGGAACGACATACTACCTGATCGGGATCTTCGGCGATCGCATTGCAGGCGATCTCGGCTGGTCGCGGGAACTCGTTTTTTCGGGCTTTTCCCTGGCGCTTCTGGTCATGGGTTTGGTCTCGTCATTCTCCGGTTCATTCGTGGATCGACACGGTGGAACGGTCGCCATGTCGACAGGATCGATACTGAACGCCGCCGGCTGCTTGGCCATAGCCGCAGCATGGCATCCCGCCACCTATCTGGCGGGATGGTGTTTGATCGGTCTTGGCATGCGGCTGTCCCTGTATGACGCCGCTTTTGCCGCGCTCGCACGGATCGCGGGTCCCGAAGCACGTAGGCCAATGGCTCAGATCACGCTGCTGGGCGGTCTGGCGTCCACCGCATTCTGGCCGATCGGGACGGCGCTTGCCGACGCGCTCGGCTGGCGTGGGGCACTATGCGCCTATGCCGGGTTCGCGCTGATCGCTATCCCGCTCTATCTGCCGTTGCCGAGAGGCCGGTATGTCTCGCCAGTTGAGCGCGAAGGTCCGCCTGCGAGAGAAATGCCGGTGCGTCCTGACAGAAGACGAGGCGCGGCCCTCCTCTATGCGATGATCGTTGCGCTGACCGGCTTTCTCAATTCTGGAATGTCCGCCCACATGATCCCGATCCTAATCGGTCTCGGGCTCGGCAGCGCCGGGTCCGTGAGCGCGGCAATGCTGCGTGGTATCGGCCAGTCCACGGCCAGGCTTTGCGACGTGCTGTTCGGACGCGCGCTGCACCCGCTGACCTTGAACCTTATCTCGACGTCGATCCTCCCGATCGCCTTCACCATTGCTTTTCTGGCGGGCAACGGATGGCTTGCCGGCGCCGTCTTCGCGTTCAGCTATGGAGCCGGAAACGGACTGACGACCATCACGCGGGGTTCTCTGCCGCTCGTGCTGTTCGATCATCGCGACTATGGACGCACTGCGGGGCGGCTGGTCGCCCCGAGCTTCCTTCTCGCGGCGATCGCTCCGCTATCCTACGCCTATGTCATTTCTTCTTGGGGAGAACATGGCGCGCTCTGGCTGTCCCTTGTGCTGGCTGCTTTGACGGTCTTTGCTGCGCTGTTCCTTAAGCTCTTGTACCACCGCGCTCGCTGAGCGCGGGGAACTGCATTCGGCCGGCACACCCATATCGTATTTATGATTCATTGATATCCTTGATACGATTTCCGTTAGATTGTATGTATGAATGTGTTTTTGACCAAACTGGGAACTCCATGTCTTCCAGCCACGAACATAATCACGGTACGGAAAGGTGGGCGACAGGTGATCCGTGCTCAGGTCGACATGCAGGCGCGGCCGGGTCGGGAGAGCGCCCTCCCGGGTGCTTCTGATGGGACCTGCGTTCGGCAATTCACCGGTTGAAATGCCCTGTGCAGACGGCGTCGTGCTGCGCGGCGATTTCTGGCCGGCGCATGATTCGCAATCCAGCCTTACGGCGATCATAAACCCTGCCACGGGTGTTTTGGCCCGTTATTATCACCGGTATGCCCGCTATCTCACGGCCAACGGCTTCAACGTTCTCACCTATGACTATCGCGGTATTGGCGCCTCTCGTCCTGTCTCACTGAGGGGGTGCGGTTATCGTTGGAGCGATTGGGGCGAGTTCGACTTCGACGCGGCGCTGCGATGGGTTGCCGCGCATGTCGTTCGCGCCAGGATCGTAGTCATAGGACACAGCATTGGCGGCTTCCTTCCAGGACTGGCCAAAGCCGCACCTTTGGTCGAGCGCATGCTGACCATCGGGGCCCAGTTCGCCTATTGGCCGGACTACGCACTCCGACATCGCACCAGGCTTTTCCTCAAGTGGCATGTCGCCATGCCCGCCATGACCGCGTTGTTCGGATACTTCCCCGGCAGACGGCTCGGCTGGCTCGAAGACCTTCCGTCCGGCGTCGCTTATGAGTGGAGTTTCCGGCGTTCACGCATGGAATTCAGTTATCCCGCGCATCAGCGAGAAGACATACTGGCGCGCTTTGACGCGTTCACCGCGCCGATCCTCGCCGTCACCATGCACGACGATGAATTCGCGACGCCAGCAGCTCTCAGACGAGGTCTGAGCTACTATCGCGCCGCCGAACGAAGAACGGCCATCTGCTTTGAACAGGATGCGCTTGGCATTGGACCCCAAGGTCATTTCGGGCTCTTTCACGCATCACATCGCGACGTGTTCTGGAAGGGCACGGTGCTTTGGCTTCGTGACGGCGTGAACCCATGGCGAGACCTCCAAACTGAACGACACGAAAGTCCATGCCGATGACCCGAATCGACATGCGATATAACCGCAACCGCATCCTCGCTCTTGCCTTCCAGATTATGATATGATTGATACAATTTTCTAGAACTGTATCATGCGTCAAGAATGCTGACCTCGACATGTGCTGAGAGGGCAAAGTGACTGCCGATCAACCCGACTACACCATCTCCTCTCGCGCGAGCGCCATGCGCGCCTCCGAAATTCGCGAATTGCTCAAGCTCCTCGACCGGCCCGGCATGATCTCGTTCGCCGGCGGTATTCCCGATCCGTCTCTGTTCGACCTCGAGAGCTTTCGCGCAGCCTATGAGTCGGCGTTGTCGGAGAATGGAGCCGCCCTTCAATATTCAACGAGCGAGGGCTACCCGCCGCTGCGCCGATGGATCGCGCGGCGCATGTCCGATCTGGGCGTGGACTGTACTGAAGACAATATTCTCGTCACGCATGGTTCACAGCAGGGCCTTGATCTGATCGGCAAGCTGTTCCTCGATCCGGGGAGTCAGCTCATCACCGAGGCGCCGACTTATCTCGGGGCACTGCAATCCTTTTCCGCATGCGAGCCGGACTTCACGACCGTGCGTTTCCGGGATGGCGTGGCCGAAACGAATGCGGCGGCCGCGCGGCTGATCTATCTGGTTACTGACTTTGCCAATCCATCCGGCCGGACCATGACGCTGGAAGAGCGCGACACCGCCCTGGAGCTGGCGCACAGGACAGGCGCGGTCCTTGTCGAGGACGCAGCCTATACGGACCTGCGCTATGAAGGCGAGAGAATCCCGGCGATCGCCGCCCTGGATATCGCTGCCTGCGGTTCCATCGAGGCGGCACGCACGCTCTATTGCGGCACCTTCTCTAAAACGCTGTCGCCCGGGCTGCGGGTGGGCTGGATCTGCGGGCCGGCCAAGCTGATCCGACGCCTCACGCTGATCAAGCAGGCGGCGGACCTCCACACCGCCACGATCAACCAGCAGGTACTTTATCGTATCGCCGAGACCGGGTTCGATGCGGCAGTTGAACGGGCTCGTGCTGCGTATGCGTCACGGCGCGATGCAATGCTGGCTGCTTTGCGCAGACATGCGCCTGTCGGTGTCACATGGACGGAACCGGCGGGCGGGCTGTTCATCTGGGTGACCTTGCCGGATGGCGCGGATACCGCGCCGCTCCTCGAGAAGACGATCGAGAGGAATGTCGCCTTCGTGCCCGGCACGGCCTTTTTCGCGGATGGCTCCGGTAAAAACACAATGCGTCTGAGCTATTCCCTCCTTTCCGAGGAAGTCATGGAAGGCGGTATCCGGACACTGTGCGGCATTATCAAAGAGTATCTGCAAACATATCCTTCAAGCGGAACTAAGGTCGCCTGAATGGGGTCGCGACCGGACACGATCGCGATTGTCGCCGCTGGACCGTCACACGCGGCTGCGATCGATCTTCTCTTGCGCCAGTTGGCGACATCGGAAGGCACACTGGCAGATCTGACCTACGAACTGCCTGAGCTCAATGACGCTCTCTCGCGGGGACAGATTCATGCCCTAATCGCCGTGTCGGGGAAAGCTGTTCTTGGCTGCCTCACCTACACTTGGGACTTCGCGCTGTGGTCCGGAGGCCGCGTCATGCGGATCGACGATCTGATCGTGGACGAGCGCTGGCGCGACCAAGGCATCGGCACACGGCTGATGGCGGCCGCGGCCGAACAGGCGGTCACCATGGGAGCGACCGCCCGGTGGGAGGTCGAAGCCGAGAATGCACAAGCTGAGCAATTCTATCGCAGGCAAGGCGTCGTCCTGAAGAACAAGGTTGTCGCCCGCTGGTCGATCGAGAGCATGCGCGAGGTCCTGCGCCGAAACGGATAAGGGGAGACAGAGATAATGCAATACAGGCTCGACGGGCAGTTCCAGTCCTCGGCAGGCAAAATCGCCTATGGCGGTGCCGGCGAAGGCGACGATGTCGTGCTCGTGCACGGGACGCCGACCAGTTCGCTGATCTGGCGCGAGGTTGTCGATCGGCTCGCTCCCTCGTATCGCGTCCACTGGCTGGACCTGCCGGGCTACGGCGCCTCGGAGAAGTTTGCCGGACAGGATGTGCGCCTGCGGGTCTTCGCACGAGTATTGCACGAATTCATTGAACATGTAGGGCTGGCTCGCCCGCATCTGGTCGGACATGATTTCGGGGCCGCCGCGGTGCTGGGCGCGCACCTAATCGAAAAGGTTCCCGTCGCAAGCCTTGCGGTCGCGGACGGCGTGGTTCTCAACCCGTGGGGCACGCCATTTTCGCTGCACGTAAAGGAGCACGAAAGCGTCTTCGCGAACGTGCCTGACTATATTCACCGTGCGGTGCTGTCCGCACATCTCGCTACAGCCGTTGCCCGCCCGTTGCCAAACGATCTGGAAGAAGAGCTGATTTCTCCCTGGACGGGGGAAGACGGTCAGCCTGCCTATTATCGCCAAGTCGCTCTGTACGACCATGCCTATACCGCCGAGCTCGAGACCTTTTATCCGGACATCGATGTGCCGATGCTCATTCTATGGGGCGAGCAGGATGGCTGGGTGGATATCGAGGTCGGGCGGCGTCTCAACACCTTGATCCCGCAGAGCCGGATGGAGACCCTTCCCGATGCCGGGCATTTTTCTATGCTCGACAGCCCCGGCCTGTTCGCGCGGGTTCTCGATAATTGGCTTTCATCCCGAACTGACAGAGGCAAGGGACAATGACGAAGACGATTTTGATAACGGGGGCCAGCCGGGGCATAGGCCGCGCGACGGCCCTCAAGGCCGGAGCCATGGGATGGAATGTCGCCGTCAACTACGTGAATGACGCCGACGCCGCGGAAGCGGTTGCGGCGAAGGTCGTGGAATCCGGCGCTCTCGCCATCGCGGTAAAGGCCGATGTCGCATCGGAAAGCGATGTTGAGCGCATGTTTACGCAGTCGATCGAGAGTTTCGGGGCTCTGGATGGCGTCGTGATCAATGCCGGCATTTTGGCGCCGGCCTCGACGCTTGCCGAGATGTCGATCGAACGTCTTCGCCGCATGGTCGACGTGAATGTCATGGGCACACTGCTGACTGCACGTGGGGCTGCAAGGGCGATTTCGCAGACCGGCAAACCCGGCTCGATCGTTATCGTGTCGTCCGCTGCCTCGCGACTTGGTTCGGCAGGTGAGTATGTTGACTATGCCGCCTGCAAGGGCGCGGCGGACACGCTGACCATCGGTCTCTCCCGCGAGCTCGGACCGAAGGGCATTCGGGTGAACGCAGTCCGGCCCGCTTTCATAGAAACCGAGATCCATGCAAGCGGCGGCAGGCCCGACCGGGCTGGCGTGCTGGGAGCGACCACGCCCATGGGACGGTCGGGACAACCGGAAGAAGTCGCCGACGCGATCACCTGGCTGATTAGCGATGCGTCGTCTTACGTGACAGGCACGTTTGTGGACATGTCGGGCGGCCGATAGGCCCGCCCAACTTCATCAGAGCACCTTTATGCTGACGCGCGCACGAACTCGTGCCCATCAGCAAATTCATAGCCTTCGTCGGCCCATCCGGTTATGCCGCCGATCATGATTTTCACTGGCCGGCCGAGCTTGGCGATCTTCAAGGCTGCCCGGTCAGCGCCGTTGCAGTGCGGTCCGGCGCAATAGACCACGAACAGCGTCTCCCGCGGCCATTCCGATATCCGAGCCTCCGAGATTTCCCGATGCGGCAGGTGAAGCGCGCCGGGAACATGGCGGCGCTCGAACGCCTCGCGTGAGCCGACGACATGAAGCAGAACGAAGTCCTGGCTCTTCGCGCTCATCGCCTCGTGAACGTCGGCGCAATCGGTCTCGAGGGACAGCCGGCGTTGAAAATGCTCCTGCGCAACTTCAGGAGAGGCAGCGGGGATGTCGGTGACTATGCTCATGGCTTATTTCTCGTTTGGTGATGTGGATGCGTGGAGTCCGGGCACAGCCGCCCCGGTGCCGGCCCTGAAAGCCTCGAACAGGCCTTTTCCCTGTTCCCATTCGCCAAGTCCGCTGGCGCCGTTGATATGGCCGTACGCTCCCGCAATGACGTAGCCGGCTCCCCACTCGCGGGCGCGCGATCGCGAATAATCGATCGAACCGAACGGATCGTTGGAACTCGCGACGATCAGCGCCGGGAAACCGAAGCGTTGCCGGGGCGGCTCTTCGAACGAGCGCGCCTCTGCCGGAAAAGGAGGACTTTTCGGATCTGGCACTGAAACCAGAAATGCACCTCTGATCGCCCGGGTGCTGCGGGCCGACCAGTGGGCCACAAGCAGGCAGGCCAGGCTGTGGACGATCAACAGAGGCGGCTGCGCAGCGGTCGCAACGGCCGCGTCAAGTGAAGCTATCCAGTCGTCGAGGTCCGGATAGTCCCAGCTCGCCGGTTGGAAGCGGACGAGGCTTGGATCCCGTGCCTCCCATATGGACTGCCAATGTTCTGGACCTGACCCCGTAATGCCTGACAGGACGATAGCTGATATCATGAAATCTCCTTCTCAGACCCTGATCTGAAGCCCATCATGGGCAAGCTGGATTGGTGGGGGAATGTCACGATTAAGCATGTCCGCGCTCATATGCGTTAGAACGACCTTGCGTGGCTTCACTCGCCCGAGATTTTCCGCAAGCGTGACGTAGTCGAGATGGAGTGGCACCTTCTTGTCATGGAAATAGGCCTCGGCAATGAGCAGGTCCGCGTTGCGGCCGAGTGCGATCAGCGACTCCATCCATTCCGTGTCGCCGGTGTAGGCGATCGTGCGACCGCCTACCTCGACGCGGTAGCCGAGGAACGGCCCGCCTTCATGGCCGTGATTGACCTCGAACGCCTCGACGTTCATTCGGCCCAGCTCCCGATTGGTTCCAGTCTTCAGTTCGACGAACCGCAACGGGAAACGTGTGACAGTCGCTGAGGAGCCGGGAAACATGGCCTCCGACAGGCGGCGATACCGCTCCTCTGTCCCGACGGGACCGGCGACCGTTAGCGGCGTGCTCCGCTTGGAGAAGAACTGTGCGTCGAGCATGATGAATGGCAGGCCCGCGAAATGATCAGCATGGAAATGTGTGACAAGAATCGTGTCCATGGCGTTCAGATCGACTTGACGCCGCTTGAGCGCGATCAGCGATGACGCCCCGCAGTCGATCAGAAAATCGACCTCGTCCCCCGTGACGTGAAAGCAGGTGTTGAAGCGCCCTCCGGAGCCGAAGGCGTCGCCGCATCCGATGAAGTCGATGGTGAGACTGTTCTGCTCGGACATCGACCGACCTACTCCAGCCACATGGGAATGATGGAGGCGGCGAGAAGAACCCCCATGGTCAGGTTGAGCACCTGCCATTGCCGATCAGACTTCAGCAATCGACCGAGGGCATGCCCCGTCGTGCACCACAGAACCATGGACGCCGTCGCAAAAGCCAAGAAAGTGACGCCCATCAGCGCAACCTGTCCCGGCGGCCAGCTTACAAGATGGGCGAAGGAAGACGATGCTCCCATCGTAATGGCCCAAGCCTTCGGATTGTACCATGTCAGGCCAACAGCCCCCAAAAGGCTGACCGGCCTGGAAGCGTCTGCCCCTCGGGACGGTGGGCCGCTCGTTGCGATCTTCCAGGCGAGATAAAGCAGGTAGGCGCTGCCCGCCGCTCTGACGGCAAGCTCCAGAGCCGGTATCGCCAACAGCAGCGCGGCGAGGCCAAGCGTTGACGCCACGGCCATGGACCCCAGGCCGACGCCAATACCCAGGATGTAGGGCAAGGATCGCCTGACGCCGTAGCGCATCCCCGAAGCGGTTGCGAGCGTGGTCGCGCCGCCGGGACTGAAGGTGGCAATGGCGACGAAAATCAGGAACGCTATGTAGCCCTCGGCCATTTGATATTGTATCTTTCTATTGTCAGACATAATATCAATCGTATCTTAAGAATTGTGTCAAGGAAGCTTGCGATGCGAGGGAAGCCGGATATGCCGAACGCAGGATCCCGGATCGGCAGGCTGCACCTGCTTCTGCCGGTGGGCATCGTGGCCCTCGGCGCGGCCAGCCTCATTGGAAGTGCCGGCATGGGCGCCCGGCAGACCTTCGGTCTGTTCGTCGAGCCGCTGTCCATCACGACCGGCATTTCCATCACGACGATCGCCCTGGCGATCGCCATCCACAATCTCGTATGGGGGATTGCCCAGCCCTTCACCGGCGCGGCGGCCGATCGCTATGGGCCCGGCCTAGTGGTCGCGGCTGGGGCCGGCTTCCTGTTTGTCGGACTGGGGCTGGCGGCAATCGCGACGTCGTCCGCAGTCCTTATCCTGGGTATCGGCGTTTTTTTCGGCATCGGCATCAGTTGCACGAGCTTTGGTGTCGTCACGACCGCCATCGGCAAACTGGCTTTGCCGGAGAACCGCAGCTCGGCAATGGGGCTCGCGAGCGCCGGTGGCTCGTTGGGTCAGGTAATGCTGGTCCCGGTTGCACAGAACGTCCTTTACGGATGGGGGCCAGCTGCGGCGTTCTTCGCGCTCGCCCTGATAGCGCTTTTGGTCGCCCCGCTTGGCTATTTTCTGGTGGCCAAACAGGATCGGGGGACCGCTCCCACGATCGAGTCGGGGATCACGACACGCGCTGCCGTCACCCAAGCGCTTGGCCATGACGGCTTCTGGCTGCTCACCTTCGGCTTTTTCACCTGCGGATTCCAGTTGGCCTTCGTCGTCACACACCTGCCGACTTATCTCAATCTTTGCGGTATGGCGCCGAGCGCCGGAGCGCTCGCCCTGGCGCTGATCGGGCTCTTTAACATGGCCGGTAGCTGGGGATGCGGCTGGTTGGGCGGACGCTATCGACAGCGCACCGTGCTTGCGGTCCTTTACGCGTTACGCGGAGCCGTCATCATCGCGTTCTTCCTGGCGCCAAAGTCACAGGCCAGCATCATCGCTTTCTCGGCCGCCATGGGACTGATGTGGCTCGGCACCGTCCCGCTCACGACGGGAATTGTTGCCCGGGTATTCGGCGTCCGACATCTGGGAACGCTGTTTGGCATCTGCTTCCTGAGTCACCAGATCGGCTCCTTCGCAGGCTCATGGCTGGGCGGCGTCGTGCTTCAGGCTACAGGCAGTTATGGCCCAATCTGGATCGCGACCGCCGCGGCGGGGTTCTTCGCGGCGGCCCTGCATCTGGGCATCCGCGACGAACCGGTCGCCGCAACCCTCCAGCCTGCATGAGAAGACTTCGCGCCGGTCCGTTCAGCGGATCGGCTTCACACCATATTGCTCGTATGCAGACGTCATCAGCATCTCTTCGCTGCGCTCGGGATAGAAGGTGTAGCTCGGCGCCCGAATGCGCGAGATCCGTTCGATGGTCACCAGAATGATGTTGCGTATCTCGAATGCGCCGCAGGCCTTTTCAACAAGCGGGGCAGCATAGGTGTCAAAGTCACTGTCTTGCGGCGAGATGATCCGGGCCTTGCCGACGAGCTTGAAGCCCCGCTGGCGGAAGATGTCCACATAGCTGACGCAGACATGGGGATTGCCCCGTATGTTGCGCACGCTGATAGGCGAGGCGATGTCGGCGATGGCAAGGGCGTCCGATCCATGCAGGCAGAACATCTCCTTCGGAGAGACGTTGGGCACGCCATCGGCCGAAACCGTGGCGAGCCAGCACAGCACTGCACTCCCGTTATCCTGCTGCAATTTATCCTTGATATCCATCTTCGTTTTCCTACTCGATCGCAACTCGTTCTAATGATATGATTGATACAATATCATAGACATGTCGCAAGGGCCGCGCTAGATAGGTCAACAATCCGGACCTACCGAGGAGCAATTTGATGTCGTTTCCGCTGATGGTCATCGCCGCCGAGACTGAGCCGCGAACGAAGCCATCGAACTATCCTCCCCAGTTCGCCACGAGAATGACCGGCCGCATCAAGAGGCCGCTCGGCGAGCTGTTCGGATTGACCAATTTCGGGGTCAACCTGACCACGCTCGAGCCGGGCGCGGTGTCGGCGCTTCAGCATCGCCACACCCGCCAGGACGAATTCGTCTACGTCCTTGAAGGCGAAGCCGTTCTTGTTTGCGGAGACGAGATCGTCCCACTTAAGCCCGGCATGTGCGCGGGTTTCCCCGCCAATGGGAGATCGCATCACCTGGAAAACCGTTCCAACAAGCCATTTCTCTATCTCGAAATTGGCGACCGGACGGAAGGAGACGGAGTCAGCTATCCGGCAGACGATCTCGCGGCGGTTCGCGAGGGTGGCGCCTGGCGCTTCACGCATAAGGACGGCTCGCCGTACTGATCTTCCCTTTGCAAGGGTAGCCGAAGCATTACTTCCAGTGATACAATTATGACATTGTTCACTGGAGATCGCCGTGCCCGTCTCGAAGTCCATTCAGCTAACGCTTCCCGAAAGCAAGGACCCGTTGCATGAAAGGCTGGCGGATGCGGTCGAGCAGTTGATCGCCTCCGGCAAGTTCCGCCGCGGCGCCCGGCTGCCGACACATCGGCAGATTGCGACAAGCGCCAACGTCGCCATCGGCACTGTGACCAAGGCCATCGATCTGCTGGAACGACGCGGCGTCGTGCGCAGCGAGACGGGCCGCGGCACCTTCGTCAACCTACCCCCCGAAATCGACAACGCTCCCGTCGATCTCAATTTCAACGTTCCTCTCCCGGCTGTGAGCGAGGACGAGTTTCGGGCGGCGGCGACCGTCGCCTCGGCCAGGCTGGGAAGCGTTCCCAATGGTGGCTATCCTGAACCGGGTGGCGGGAGAGAGCAGCGGGCGGTCATTGCCGACTGGCTGACTGCGACACGGCTGAAGATCGACCCGGCTAACGTTGTGATCACCGTGGGCGGGCAGCACGCCATCCACCTTGCCTTCGCCGACCTTGTCGGCAGGACACAGATCATTGCCACCGAGGCCGCGACATTCTCCGGCGCGATTGCGGCCGCTGCCAATCTTGGCCTGACGTTGCAGGCTGTAGACCATGATGAGCAGGGTATGATCCCTTCGAGCCTCCAGAGCGTACTGCGCAAGACGGGATGCAAGGCGATCTACCTGACCCCTGTCTGTCAGAACCCTTTCGGATTCGAGATGGGGATGAAAAGGCGGCAGGAGATTGTTGAGGTCTGCCGCCGCGCCGATGCCTCTATCGTTGAAGACGACATCTACAGCATCTACGGCCAGGCAAGCATCAGGCCCTTCGTCGAGATCGCTCCGGAGCGGGTGTATTACATCAATGGCCTCTCTAAATCTCTCACGCCACTGGTGCGTGTTGGCACACTTATCCCGCCGAGGGCGCGCCGGGCGGCAGTGACCGCGTGCATTCGCGCCGAACTTTGGGGTACTTCGCCGTTCGACATCGAGGTCGCCCGCGCGCTCATGGAAGCCAAGGTCCATCTGAAAGCTAGGGACCTTCTTGTCGCCGAAGCAAAAGTCCGGGTCGAGTTGGCCGGCAGGACACTGAACCTGACCGACGTCCCAATGCCGCAGGGTGCACCACACATCTGGCTGCCTATGGCCGCCGGGCAGGCGGAGAAATTTGCCCGGCTCGCTCTCGAGAAGGGCGTTCGCGTGACCCCGCCCGACGCGACCGCCGTGGGTGGCGACAAGGCGGGTGGTGTACGGGTATGCTTGATGGCACCACCACAAAGAGCCAGCCTCGAGCGCGCGCTACACCTCCTTGCCGATTTGCGCAACGGATCGGCAACGCAAATCGTGTAGACAAGCTGTCGGATGACGGCACTTGCTAAGGCAAACTTGATCCGTCAGATCTCGCGATTTCTTCGGAAATCTCCTGCTGCAGCTTCGTTCCCTTGGCGAGACGGCGCCCTAACGCGACGATGAAGGACTCGTAGCGCTCTGCGGCCTTGGCACGAGCCGCATGAGCGGCCGGTTCCGGCAGGGCGGGTGTCGTCGCCAGCCAGAACCGAACGAAGATGGCCAGCGTCTCGACCGAAATCCCGACATCGCGCTCCAGACGGGTCATGCGACGATCGATTTGATCCAGCCGCTTTACGAAAGCGGCCTCGCGCCGTTCGGCATCGTCCGGCGAAAGAAAGGAGGCGATGGCCGCCTCCGCAATCATCGACTGTGACAGCTCACGACGCGCGGCATAATCCGCCAGCATCGCCATAACGTCCGGATCGAGATAGACAGAGATCTGTGTCTTTTTCCTGCGGCCGGGCATGAGTCAGAGCTCCATGCCGTCCTTGGGGTCGAGCGAAACCTGCCGCGCCACGCGTTGCATTGTGCGGTTCATACGGCTGTTGCGTGCGGCCTCTTCCTGATCATAGTCGCCAGGCTCAATCTCGAATTCGTTCTCGAGCGGCGCTTTCTTCTCGATGGGTTTCGCGCGGCTGAGTTCGGGTTGCCGCCGATGCTCGGATTCGGTGGTGTCCTCTTCCTCGGCGGCGTTTTCGAGGCTGCCGTCAATAAGCTCCGGCTTAGCCGGCAGCGGTAAAGCAGTCCATTCGTCGTCATCCTTGACCGCTATGGATGTGCTTGTGGCAGGGGGCGGCAGTATGCGTTCCTGAAACCGCTGGTCTTCGTAATAGCGAGCCTTCTGCCCCCGGATCGGCGATATCCCGGCCACCATCACGATTTCGTCCGCTGGCGGAAGTTGCATGACCTCGCCTGGCGTGAGTAGAGGTCGGGCGGTCTCGGAGCGCGATACCATCAGGTGGCCGAGCCAGGGCGAGAGCCTGTGACCCGCGTAGTTCTTCATCGCCCGCATCTCGGTCGCCGTGCCGAGCGCATCGGACACGCGTTTGGCGGTACGTTCGTCATTGGTCGCGAAACTCACCCGGACGTGGCAATTGTCGAGGATCGAGTTGTTCGGCCCATAGGCCTTCTCGATCTGATTCAGCGACTGAGCGATGAGGAAACTCTTGAGCCCGTAGCCCGCCATGAAGGCGAGGGCGCTCTCGAAGAAGTCGAGGCGACCGAGCGCGGGAAACTCGTCGAGCATCAGCAGCAATTTGTGCCGCGCAGTCTTCGCCTGCAGGTCTTCGGTCAGGCGCCGACCAATCTGATTGAGGATCAGGCGGATCAGCGGTTTGGTCCGATTGATGTCGGAGGGCGGCACGACCAGATAGAGCGTCGCCGGACGTTTGCCGCTCACCATGTCGGTGATGCGCCAGTCGCAGCGGCGCGTCATCTTGGCCACGATGGGATCGCGGTAGAGGCCGAGGAACGACATGGCGGTGGAGAGGACACCGGAGCGCTCGTTGTCCGACTTGTTGAGCAGCTCGCGCGCCGCGCTGGCGATGACGGGATGCGGACCGGCGTCGCCGAGGTGCGCCGTCTTCATCATGGCTGCAAGCGTGGATTCGATCGGGCGCTTCGGATCGGACAGGAACGCGGCGACGCCTGCGAGCGTCTTGTCCTTCTCGGCATAGAGGACATGGAGAATGGCGCCGACCAGCAGCGCGTGACTGGTCTTCTCCCAGTGATTGCGCTTCTCGAGTGAGCCCTCGGGGTCGACGAGGATGTCGGCGATGTTCTGGACGTCGCGCACCTCCCACTCGCCGCGTCGAACCTCGAGCAACGGATTGTAGGCCGACGAGTTCGGGTTGGTCGGATCGAACAGGAGCACCCGGCCGTACCGGGCGCGGAAGCCTGCCGTGAGTTGCCAGTTCTCCCCCTTGATGTCGTGGACGATGGCCGAACCCTGCCAAGTCAGAAGCGACGGGATGACCAGCCCGACGCCCTTGCCCGAGCGGGTCGGCGCAAAGCACAGAACGTGCTCGGGGCCATCGTGGCGAAGATAGTTATCCTTGAGTTTGCCGAGGACGACACCGTCGGGTCCAAGCAGGCCGGCGCCCCTGACCTCATCCTGTCTTGCCCAACGCGCCGACCCATAGGTGTCGACACTCTGCGCTTCGCGCGCTCGCCAGACGGACATGAGGATCGCCGCCGCGATTGCGATGAAGCCGCCGGACGCTGCGATGACGGCACCCTCAATGAAGATCAGCGGCGCATACGCGTCGTAGAAATACCACCACCAAAAGAAGGCAGGCGGATAGTAGATTGGCCAGCCCCAGATTTCGAACCAGGGCGCGCCGAGTTGCGACTGGAACCCGAGACGCCAAGCAGTCCATTCCGTCGCCGTCCAAGTGGTTGTAAGGACGATCGTCAAGACAATGAGTAGCTGACCCCAGAGAATTTTCGTACCAGACATAGCTGATGATCCGCACAAACATCAGTACGCTGGCGACTGGAAGTCGGCCGGACAAGACCGCTTGTTCACTAGTCGCAAGAACGGCGGCTAGCGGTTAAACAACGGCGTGATTTTGGCGGATTGGTTTGCCAGACTTGCGAAGCAAGGCCGGCCCTACTGGATTGCCAATTCAGCGCACAAGAACTCCGCCACCCCTTCATCTGTTCCGTCCGTGAAACAGGCGACTGTCATCGGGTCAACAAGATCGGGAAAATGATACACGGCATTCACGCTAAAAGGCCCGCCACCTGAGTGCCCGACAGCACGCCCGACACCCCTCATCGTACCGGACATCAGACCCAGGGCGTATCCGCATTCTGTCCATGGACGGCCGGGAATAGTGCTGCCAATCGACCTCTGGCTAAGCATTTCCGCCAGCGTTTCCGCTTTGAGTAGTTTGCCCGCGAAGAGGGCGTGCAGTAAGCGTGATGCATCTGTAGCCGACCCTACGAGACAGCCGTGGTAGACCCAACGAGGATCATAGCCTGCGGCAGCGTCCCAGTGCAGGGCCGCCGATTGCTCTAGATCTTTCCAAAATTTGACACTCTCCAAACCTAGAGGCTTGCAAATCATCTCATCGATGACAGTGCCAAGCGTCTTTGCCGTGACCTGCTCAATCAGGGTTCGCGCAAAGAGATAACCGATGTTGGAGTATGACCAGCTGTCACCGGGCGCGAACAGCATCCCTTGAGCCATTGTCGTATCTAGCAATTGCTCTTGTGACCAAGGTTCATCCCCTTGAGCGACAGCTGTGTGATATGCTTTGACGGATCCGTAGTCAGGAAGGCCGGAGGTATGCCCCAGAAGCTGGCGAAGCGTGAATGGATGGTCTTTGAGTCTCTCATCCAAATTCAGCGCCTGTGCTTCGACCAGCTTCAGGGCGCAGATCGCAATCGCGGTCTTTGAGAAGCTCCAGTATGGGAAACGCGCCCTTTCATGATCATTCCCACCTTCGCGACCAGATCTGGCAATCCAGCTTGCATGCACTTCCTGCTTGATCATTCGGGTAAGGTCATTGATCTAGAGGAGCGTGTCAATCTGGGCTCCAAGTTGGCATCACAAATCCGACATGCTGATGATCACCGCCCCAGCCCCCGCTTGCGCCCGAAGCTCCAGTCGACGCCACCGTCGCCGCGCGCGACGCCCGAGATGTGTTGGCCGAGATGCTTTTCCATCGAGGGCGCCCAGGGCACGAGCTGGAAACTGAGCCCGTCGTCAATCATCGCGAAGCGCCCAGAGGCGAGCGTCAGGCGCTGGCGATAGGCGCCGGCGACATGCTCGCCGCTGCCGGTGCGCTGGTAGGGCTGCCCGGTCTTCGCCGCCAGCTTTTCGCCGACTTCGTCCACCTCGCGCCGACGGAGCGTGTCGAGAAGATTGCGGCTGAAGACGATCCGGCGGCCCTGCCGCTCGGCAAAGCCTTCTTCGATCAGATGTTCGGCCCGCCTGTCGAGAGCGCCGCGTACTTCCGCGCCGAAGCCGCCTTCTGAGAGCGAAGCGGGCTGGCGCGCAATGTTCTGTCGGTCGAGCCAGGTCGCGCCGGACGCGGTTACCTGCCGTTCGATGTCGAGATCGGAGCGGACCGCGAGCGCGACGCGGCGTTGACCGCGGGAATCGTCATAGGCGCGCAACTCGACGATCGAGCCTGGCGCGCTGTCACCGGCGGCATTGAGATCGGCGAGCCTAATGTGATGGCCGCGTCCGTCGACTCCGTCGACCACGGCGTAGGCCGTACCCTTGAGCTCGTCGTCGAGCCCGCGCTCGACCAAGCGGCCGACGATCGGCGCGTTGAGGCTTTCGGCTGCCAGCACATAGTCCGCCGATCCGCGCTCGATGCCGCGCTCGGTCAGGGCACGGTGCATGCGCTTGATGATGTCACCACGCTCGCCGAGTTCGCGCATGGTCGCCTCGGCCTGTTCGCCGATCGTCCACTGGCCCGGGCCAACCTCTTCGGCGAGGCCAAGCATCTCCAGCTTGCGCAGACGCCCGACCTTCAGCGCATGGAACTCGTCCGGCCGCTCGCCAGGATGGGGTGCGAGGTCGATGACGCCGCCGCGCCGGCTGTCGCGGACAAGCTGACGGTCGAGTTGCGTCCAGCGCTCGGTCTCGATCTGGCTTTCGAGGGTCCGTCGGATATCGAGGTCCGTGCGCGGACCGAGCTCCTGCGTAATGAGATCGCGCGCCCGGTCGCGCATGCCTTCCTTGATGTAGTCGCGCGAGATGACGAGGTCCCCGCCGTCGTCGCGTACGCCGCGCACGATCAGATGGACATGCGGGTGCTCGGTGTTCCAGTGATCGACGGCCACCCAGTCGAGCTCGGTGCCGAGATCCTTCTCCATCTGCCCGACGAGATCGCTGGTGAAGGACCGGAGGTCCGACATCTCCAGCGCGTCATCGGGCGAAACGATGAATCGGAAATGATGCCGGTCGTCCTCGCAGCGCTCGGTGAAGGCCCGGCCATCCATTTCTTCCTCTCCCGGCCCGAACAGCCGCGCCTTCTCCCCGTCCCGGGTGACGCCGTCGCGGCGCAGATAGTCGAGATGGCTGCCCAGCGGCGCCATCCGGCCCGAATGGCGCACCACGCGCGCCTTGATGACAGCGCCGCGCGATCGCGCGGTGATGAGGCGATTGGCCTGGATGCTGGCGCGCTGGCCATTGCCGAAGCGCGAGCGGTTGCCGGAGTTGATGCGGCCGGAGCGTGACACGCCACCGCCCGCCTTCTTTGCGGCCGCCAGCGCCTGGGCGATGAAAGGACGCGCCGCCTGTGCGCGGGTCGAGCGGATGCTGCCAGGGCGGATGCGGAACTCGTGGTCATCGGCCATGACGCTGCTCCGCAATGTGCGGAAAATCCCGCAATTCCGGGGCTTTGAATGCTCGGCGCACATTGCGGCGAGGCTGGGCAATGTGCGGAACGCGCCAGAAAACCCAAACAAAACAACCGACCGACCGGCGTGCAGTGTGCGCCCTTTTATCCTGCCATCGGTCGGTTGTGGTTCCTGCGGCTTCCCTTCGCGCACTCCATGACACGCCAAAGCTCGAAATCATGCGATGAGAGCTGCAACGCGTCATCGCTAACCCCCCGTGTCATCCTGCGCAATGAAGATGGTCTTCGGGTGGGAATGATCGTCGATGTCCGATTGCGCCGGCATGGAAGCAGAGGTGCCGTCCGCATGCTTGTCCGTGGCGCGGTCCGCGACCGTCCGGCGGTCAACTGAGCGCGGGACGAACAGCGGCGCCTCGCGCCAGTCGGGTGGCGGTGATGGCACAGCCGGAGTGCCCAGCGATGGCGCCGTTGCGACCAGCGCCGGTGCAAGCAGATCGACATAGGCACGGGTTTCGGCGGGCAATGGACGACCCGACGCGAGGTGCTCGTCGTAGCGATCGGGACCGGCATTGTATGCTGCGAGCATCCCCGGGATGGTGCCGTAGCGGTCGTACATTTCGCGCAGATAGGCCGCGCCCGCCAGGATGTTGTCGCGCGGGTCGAAGGGATCGGAGCCGAGCCGATGTCGAACCCGCAGTTCATCCCAGGTCGCCGGCATGACCTGCATCAATCCCTGTGCTCCTGCGCTTGAGACCGCGCGTGTGTTGCCTGCGCTTTCGGCACGCAAGACGGCGACAATCCAGTGTTCGGGAATGCCGAACCGCTGCGCCGCCTCGGCAATATGCGCGGCAATGGGATCGCCGACTTCATGTCGCCCGGTTGGCGTTGGCTGCGCAGATGCTTGGCCGGCGTCGAGCGCGGCGAGAGACAGGCCGGAAAGGAGAAGGACGACGATGCGGCCGTAGGAGCCGCACCGCCGCAATGGTGCTGATGGACCGATGAGCGGCATCGATCAGTCCTGCTCGTCGCGCTTTTTCGGACGGGTCCAGTGCAGGCCCCAGTCGCGTCCATCCTCGTCCGACTGGAACAGCCGGGCGCGCACCGGAAACGCGAATGCCGGGTCATCGAGGACGACGGAAATGAAGGTGCCGGCGCGGTCGCCGGTATGTTTCCAGCCGGCGCCGACTTCGGGGCCGGTCTCGTCGCCGAGATGAACCCGGTAGGCCGGCGCGTTCTCGCTGTCGGCATTTTCGGCCGCGACGAAGGTGAGCGCGCAGTCGAAGGACAGCGAGCGCATGCGACCGCTATAGCCGTCTGGTGTGCGCGTGAATTGTCCGATCTGGGGCATGATGATCTCCTGTTTGGATGCGGTGAGATTGCTGGAAGGCGTGCGTCGTCACCGCGTCGGCGCGCCAGACGAAGCGGCCCTCGCCGTCTTTGTCGGTGTAGAGAGGGACGGCCCGGCCGATGACGGTCGTCGCCGGAAGCGGTCCGAAATACCGCCCGTCGAGGCTGTCGGGGACTTGCCAGTTCATGAGGAAGAGTTCGTCGTCCGCGACGGTGCGACAGCCGCTCCAGACCGGCAGCGGGCGGTGCATGCGATCGCGGTCGCGGGCCTCGCCCATCGCGATTCTGTCGACCGTGATGGTATGGCCGATCCGGCAAATGCGCTGTCCCGGCAGGCCGAGAACGCGCTTCAGGATCGGCACGTCGCGGCCGATATAACCGCGCTCGACCATGAAATCCTCGAGCGGCTCGGGCGGCATCACGGCGACAAGATCGGGGACGTCGAGATGCTCGGCGGGCTCGATGCGGTAGAGCCCGATCGGTGCGCTAGCCGACACGTTCCAGACGAGCTTCAGCGATGTCGGAACGATGGCGGCCGCAGCGACGCCCATGGCGGTGAAGTAGGTGAGCATGACGTAGCCGAAGCGGGTCATCGTTCGATCTCCCGCCGCTTGAGCCAGGCCTGATGGCGCTCCCGCTTGTAGGGACGCGGTCCCTGGCCGACGCTCATCCGGTGCGCCACATGGCGCCAGTGATCGGGGGCGGCGTCGCAGGGATCGACGTCCGCGGCTTCCACCGCGTCGATGTGCTGGAGCACCCTCTCGACCTTCGGCCAGCCTTCGATCTTGAGCAGGATTTCCCCGCCGGGTCGCACGAAGGGCAGCGTCTGATATGCGGCGCCGGGTTCGACGGCGCGCACGATGTCGATGCGGGAGATGACCGTGCCATAGTCATTGGCCGCCCAGCGCACGAAAGCGAATATGGCGCCGGGCCGGAAGAAGACGACGCGCCGTCGGCGGTCGATGATCCGCTCGCCGGCCTCGCGGCCGAAGCGGATCCAGTATTCGATCCTGCCCTCGATCCAGGTCAGTTCGACATGGGTGAGTGCATCGGAAGTGTGGGCGGACGGCATCGGGCCGGCGCCGACACCGGGGGCTGTGGCGCTGGTCATGATGAATCTCCTTCGTCGTTCGGGAATTCGCGGGCGAGCAGGTCGCGCAGCATGTCGGCGACGGTGACGCCGCGCTGGAAGGCGGCGATCTTGATGCGCCCGCGCAGCTCGGGCGTGATGTCGATGGTCAGGCGCGCGGTGAACCTTGACGGCATGCCTTCACGGGGAGCGGCACCGGCTGATCTGATCCACTGCTCGGGATCGCCCGGTCTCGCGGCGAATGCTCGGCGGTTTGGACGGTCGCTCATGGTGCGAGCTTTCCGATCTCGGCCGCCAGCGCCGCCACTTCCCGCGCGGCGATGCTGTCCGCGTCGCACTCGCAAACGAGGCGACCGGACTGGGCGGCCGAGGCGAAGATGACGCGCTGGCCGATCGTCGCGCGGAGCGCGGGCGGGTCCTGGTCGGCGAGCGCGTCGCCTGTCTCGCGCGCGATGATGGTTCGTGCCGGACAGCGGTTGAGGACGAAGCGCACGGCGAGCTGCGGACGGAATATCCGCGCCTCCTCGATCAGGCGCAGGATCTCAGCCGAGGCCCAGCCATCGAAGGGTGACGGCTGAACGGGAATGAGGATGACGTCGGCAGCGAGTAGCGCCGAGCGCATCAGCCCCGCGACGCGCGGCGGACCGTCTATGACGACATGATCGACAGTGTGGGCAAGTTGAGGCGCTTCGTGGTGGAGCGTATCCCGCGCCAGGCCAATGACGCCAAAGCGTCGGGGCAGACCCTCGTGGCTGCGTCTTTCCGACCAGTCGAGTACCGATCCCTGCGGGTCGGCATCGATCAGGGTGACGGTGCTTCCGCCTCGCGCCCATTCGCCGGCTAGGTGCAAGGCGAGCGTCGTCTTGCCGACACCGCCCTTCTGATTGAGGAACGCCGCAATCATGAAGCGTCTCCCGCACCAGTACGGGCCGGACCGCTCTTGGAGACAGCGTCGTCATCGCGTTCGGAGAACGCCGTCTGCCGCCTCCGCTCATCCTCTTTTCGGCCCGTCGGAGAGCGGTTTTCCCCAGAAGGCGCGCCCCTACAAAAGTTAGATTCTTTGTTAGACTCAAAGTTAAGGGGTCGATTTTCGCTTTCTGTAGAAGAGGTTAGATGCGGTTTGGGTTCCCGATAGCACGATGAGTCGGTTCCCGATGGCACGATAATCCGGGTTCCCGATAGCACGACGGCTTCCATAGCCTGTCCACAGGGCGCCGGCTCGAAGGCCAGCAGCGTGCGTCCGCCCGCCTCGATTTCGAGAAACAGCGTGTAGCCTGGCAGCGGCTGGCGCTGGATGATCGCGCGCAGTTCGAAGGCGAAACGCTTGAACGGCGAGAGGCTTCCGGATTTGATGTAGAGGTGCCGGAAGTCGAACCGCCAGCCGCGCTTCTGTCTGCCGCCATGCTTGCGCACGATCCGGTACAGCCAGCGCTCGATACCGCCCGTGAGGCCGAAATAGGCGCGGTCAATTGTGAGGACGAGCGCCTCGTCCAGCACCGCCTTGTAGAACCAATCGGGCACGATGAGCTCGATGCCGTCGGGATTGCCGAACGCATCGGCCCTCTCGGTCCATTCGTTGATCCAGGAGAAGCGATGCATGCGCCGACCGGTCGTGCGACTGCTCGGCGGACCTTCACTTCGCCCGCGTGGATTGGCAGGCGGCTGTCGTAAGGTGGTCGCGACTGTGGTCGATTGCAGCCGGTCGAGCGCGGCTCTCAGCCGCCGATAGTCGCGCGCACTGGTGCCGCGTCCGATGAAGGTCAGGATTTCATATGGGGTGGTGGCGATCAGGCGCGACGTGCGAAAGCCGTTGTCGCGCGCCTCGACGATCTGGCTGGCCGCCCAGATCAGGATGTCCGCATCCCAGATCGTGGCCATGCCATGCTCGGGCACGGCTTCCACGCGGATGGCGATCTCGCCGGTGCGGAAGTCGATCGGCTCGACGCGTTGCGATTTGGATAGAGAGAAAAACGGATAGGCCATGAGGTCCTGCGCATCGCGCGGCGCGAGATCGCTCGGCAGAGCGCGGAACAGCTCAAGCTGCTCCCGTTCCGATTTGCGGGGCCGCGGCGTCATGGGAGTAATCAGCGGCTCTCGGCAGACGACGGATCGTCATGACGTTTGGCCGGAAGGACCGAGCCGACGCCGGGGTCGGAGGTGGATTGCTTGACGCCACGTTCCGCCCAGGCCTGCAGGTCGTCGACGGAATAGACGACACGGCCACCGAGTTTGCGGTAGGCGGGACCGGTTCCGTAGGTGCGGTGCTTTTCGAGGGTGCGGGCGGAAAGGCTGAGGAACCGGGCCGCTTCGGGTGTTCTCAGATAGCGCGGCGGGATGCCGGCGGTGGCTGCGGTCATGATCGTGCCTCCATGATCCTTGCTGGCGCCGCCGGATATCGGCGGGGCGTGAGGGCCACGGTGGCGGAGAAGAATGGGCGCGGGGGAGTGCGAAGATTTGAAAGAAAATTCGCACCCTGATGGCCGCTAGTCTCAGTCGGGGCGATGCCCGAGAAGAAGCCTGCGATAACCGCCGGCCATGAGATCCAAGCCGGCAGCGACGCGGCGCATCACAGTGTCGCGAAGGGGGGCAGATTTCCAGGTTATGGCGTTGACTGGCGCGGCGCCAAAAACAGCCTCGGCGATTTCTTGATAAGTGGCTCCTGCCTGTCGACCGTCGATCGCGCGGAGGCTCTCGATAAGGCGCTGTCTGCGTTGATGCGTTATCCGCCTGTCCGGCGCCGCACGGTGGTGGAGGGCAGCATCGCGAAACCGGATTATTGTATCGGCACGATCCCGGATAAACTGGTCGATCAGCGTGATGGCCGCCACCGGACCGTTTGGCGGGCGGCTGTCAGGGCAGACCGCTACGAATTGTGCGGCGCCAATGGCGAAGTGGATATACAGACCCTCATCCGCCGCCCTGGTGTCGGCCGGAACGATGGTGACATTTACCGTGGGCATGGTGGGGGATGTCTGAGCGGTCAGAATAAGGACACCCGGATCGATGGCCGGGCTCCAGAAGATGTGTGCGGCGACGGCGGATACGTTTGGCGGTATCGGGAAAGCGCAACCCCCAGTGCGCCGTCAGCGCGGTTGCGGCATGTTCGTCGGCCGGATCGAACATGGCGACCTCCCGCTCGTATTCGGGATTGCGCCTCAAGAACTCCCAGGCGAGTTCTGAGGGGGTCAGATCGATCAGGTATTGGTAGTTTGTGGCGTCTCGCCAGTCTGTTTCCGCCACCATGCCGCATCCTCCTCCTCGACTCTGCGCGGTGGTACGCAGGTCATTGGAAGATCGCGGCAAACTTTAATTCTGCATAGGTCGGCAACCGGCATATGGCGATGCTTGTCATGCATCACCTCCGGTGCTCAGTGACAGGCGGAGCGAAGGAGGTCGCGGTAACCGTTCTCGGTCATCCAGCGGGCTCGGGCAAGATGCGTCTCGTGAACGTGCTGGGCGCGATCGGGTTGTTCGTCGGGATCGAGGCCGAAGATGACGCGGACTGCTTCGGCCCAATGGGCGGCGTCCGCCTCTGCGTCCAACAGGCGCAGATAGGTTGCGAAATGGGCGCGGTCGTAGTCGGTCAGGTGCGCACTGTCCGGGGGTTCGTCCAGAAAGTCAGCTTTGCCCATCTCCATTCCCTTGTCTCGGCGTGGTGCCGTGCAGTCTATGGTTAACGCAATCCGCCTGAATTGTTGAGCGGCATCCCAAGATGCGATGCTACTTCCTCGCCATCCGCGATGGAGGTCAAATTACATACTATAGTTGATAAACTTAAAGTATGTAAATCGCGATCTTCTGCGTATGGATATGCGCAAACTGGTCGGCCGGAACTTCGCCCGCCTGCGTCGGGAGAAGGGCCTGACCCAAGAGGAAGTCGAAGCGCGTTCCGGATTTAGCCAGCAATATCTCAGCAGTTTGGAGCGCGGCCGCAGAAATCCGACCGTCATCACGCTTTACGAGCTTTCCCAGGCTTTGGGCGTCAGTCATGTCGAACTCATTCAGCCGGATGATCAGGCGTAATCGGCCTTGATGGAAGGCAAGAAAGGTCCCGCCCGGCCCTGCCGGGCGAGACCCTGTCGGGCTTCACTCGCCGTTGCGACGGGTGGGGCGGGACCAGATGAGGCTGTAGCCGCCGTCCTCGTCGTCGAAGAGGTTGGCGTAGATGGGGCTGGTGAAGCTCGGATCGTCGAGCTTGAGGCTGAGATAGTCGCGGCCCTCGTTCGACTGCTTGGACCACGCCGCCCCGATTTCGGCGCGGCCGACCAGGACGCGGTGGCTGGGAGCGTTCTCGCTTGCCTGGTTGGTTTCGGGGACGATGCGGACGTTCTTGGCCTGCACGTTGAGGGTGACGATCTCGCCGGTGAATTCGTTGCCGGACTTCTTGAAGGTGCCGATGGTTGCCATGGTCGTTCTCCTTGATCACTGGTTTCGAGCCCGCACCATTGCGGCCTCGATGGGGATCGGAGGGGCCGGAGGCGATCGACAGCGCATCGCTTGCGACCGCAGCGTCAGCGGAGGATGGCGATCCGGCGGGTTTCTTGCCTCGCGAGGAATGGCGGCGCAGCCGACAGGGGAAGAAACTTGACGGGCGCCATTGAGCCATAGGCGATCGAGGCGCAGCCGGCCTTCGGCCAGATCAGCCCATTGAAGAGGCCGTTTGGAGCGGTCGGCTCACAGGGATCGTTCAAGGAGAGAATGGCAGCGCCGAACACCTTGGGTTAAGTCCGGTGACGGAACGGAAATCGTCTACTGCCACGCCGGCCAGTTCGCTTCGTATCCGGCGATACCACCGGACACGGGCCCCCAGCCATTCCCAGTGCTTCTCCGGCAGCGCTGGTCGGGACGGCTTGTGCCATTCCGCCTGCGGGCGCCAATTCTCGACCGAACCTCGTCGGTCCGGCACTCACCGCGTGTCCGCCTCGCTCAGCCTTCGATAGGGGTGCGGTGCAAGAGCTCAGTCTCCCGTTCCGACCCGCGACGGCGTTCAGACGCTGGCGGGGGTTTGCCCGGCAGGTGCGGGCGCGGTCATGGAGGTCACGCGCACGAACGCCGTGATGCCGACCGCCACGGCGCCGATCACGGAGAAGACGGTCTGCCAAGTTTCCGATGGCATGAGATGTTTGACCATGCCATGGGTTGCATGGAAGCCGGCGACCGCTGCCGGGGCAACGAAGGCGAGCGCGACGGCGAGTTTCACCCACATGGGTCGGGCGAACAGGATGAGGAGTTGCCCGATGCCGAACACAACGCCGGCACCGACAAGGCCGACAAGGACGCTGCCCGGCAGGCCTGCGCCGGACTGATAAGCCCACATTCCGGCCGCCACGCCGCCGAGCGCGGGCAAGGCATAGGTGGCAAGCGTAAACAGCAGCCAGCAAATGGCGGCGATCGCAGCGATAGACCCCAGAATTGCAATAATCATGGTGGCGTCTCCGTTAGATGCGGTTCGAACGGTCGCGCCTCCACCACCACCTCGGCGCTTTAGTTTGTATCATCGTTGCGGTTGAGGTGCGAGCCGGAAGATCAGTTTCGAGTGTAAAGAGGCCATTGTTCGTTTGGCGATTGCTCGACAAGTTATGCAGAGGCCTGCATTAAGAAAGTCAAACGGGGCAATATCCGTGAATCTTCCTTTGGTAGACACATTCACGCCAGCCTATGAGGCGTGGGAAACGCGACCTGCCACGGTGGATGAAATGATTGCCAATGGGCATCCGGGAGACATCAAGGTGGGTCTGTTAGCGAGAATCGCTGATGCACACGCCGCTGCAGACTACATGGCTGGAGTCGCTGTCGATAACGGTTTGAGCAACCACATCCGGAGCGTTCTGAGCGAGAGTTCTGCATACAAAGCATGGCAGAGCGCGATGCCTTCGAAAACGCCAACGGAGATTTCACGCTACCAGAAGGACTATCAGAAATGCGATCTTTCGGCGGCTTCTGAGGAAATTGACAAATACGGCTGTCCGCTGAACGCTGGACAATGCCTATTCCATGGCGGCCTGTGGCTTGGCGGCAATAGCTTGATTACTTCCCGTCCGCTCTCCACGTCTCTGTGCCCTCAGGTGGCTTTGAGGAATGCTGAGTTTAGGGCGAAGGCCTATGACGCTGGCCGACTCGACCTGTTTGTATTGCGCGTAATTAATCCGACGACCAAAGCCTTCGTGTTCAAGCGGAAAGGGACAAAACTAGGCCATGAAAGTGAAGTCCTTCTAGCGTCAGGCGCATGTCTGACATTAAAATCGGAGTCTCTCATTCGGTCGGATTATCGGTCTGGAAAATACAATCATCCTGACAAAGAGATTCCGATTTATGTATTGGATGTCGATGTTTCTTAAGCGCCTGAAAGGCACCGAGTTAAGACAATAGGAGCTCTGTCCGCAAAGCCTTGTTTGTGAGGTTCATGCGAACCGCCACACCGGGATGCCGAGCTTCTTGGCCTTATCGACGAGGTTCTCCTGAATGCCGGTGCCGGCGAAGACCATGACCCCGATCGGAAGGACATCGAGCATCTGGTCGTTTCGCTTGAAGGGCGCGGCACGGCCGTGCTTCGTCCAGTCCGGTGCGAAGCCGATCTGGGTGACGTTGCGGTGATCGGCCCAGCGGGCTGCGATCTTCTCGGCGCCTTTCGGTGATTTGCCGTGCATTAGCACCATATCCGGGTGCTTGGCGTGAACCTGGTCGAGCTTGTCCCAGATCAGCTTGTGATCGTTGAAGTCGCCGCCGCCGGAGACGGCGACCTTCGGACCGGCCGGCAATAGCACTTCGCGATTGGCGCGTTTGCGCTCGGCGATGAAGTCCCGGCTGTCGATCATCGCCGATGTCAGGGCGCGATGATTCACCTGCGAGCCGGTGCGCGGGGACCAGGGTGAACCGGTGGTGCGCAGATAATGCTCGGCGGCGCTGTCGCGGAAGACTTCCAGGCTGTCGCGGCGTTCGATGAGACCTTGTCCGGTCTCGATGAGCCGTTCGAGCTCGACGGCCTTGATTTCGGAACCGTCCTGTTCACGCTGCCCTTGCTTCTGCGCCTGTTCGTTGTCGTCGAGCTTGCGTTCGAGCCGGTCAGCGGCGCGATGGAACATGTTCACCGTCGACCAGAGGAGATCGTCGAGTTCGCCATCGAGGGCGGTATCCGCCATGGTGGCGATCAGGGCGTCGAAGATGTCGGAGACTGCGCCTGCGATGACGTTGTCCTCCGGGACGAGGCGTGGATCCGGGCCATGCCCGTCGTGGCGGTAGCCATGGAGTTCGAGTTCGTTCAGCGCGTGCTCGGTCGGCGAGGATTCGTGATGGGGCTCGAAGGTGTCGTCGTCGAGTGTCATCGGGTGGCTCCCTTTGTCGGCTGGCCGCGCCCGCCGCGGCCTTTATGGCGCCGAAAGACGGCGGGCGGACCGGGCCTGCATCCTGGAGCGTCAGCGCAAGGACCGAAGCGTCAGCGGAGGATGGCGGAGGCCGGCGATTTTGTTTCGCGATGGAAAGGCCCGAAGGGCCGAGGGAAAATCGTTGGCCGCAGCCATTGCCGGACCGGGCCGCCTGCTGTCCGGTCGCCCACTGAAGAAGGCCGGGGCGCGGCCCTCTCCGACGTTCACTGGGAGCCGTTGAGGAAGACCGCGACGTCACCGCCATAGCCCACACCGCTGCCCCGTTCAGACGGACAGAACGGACTCCATGAACCTGGCGACATCCTGCGGGGCGAGCTGGACCCGGATCGAAGCCCGGAAGGCGTCGAGACCACGCAGGCACAGATCCTCGTTGAGATCGCCCAGCATCGGCGAGAGTGGCAGCGCCTCTATTCCAAGCGCATCGGCCCGTTCGACGAGCATGTCTCTTGCGCCGTCGCCCGCCGGGTCGTCATCGCGGACGATATAGAGCCGGCGCAGCGTGTCGGGGAACAGGATGGCGGCAAGATGAGCTGCGGAGAGCGCAGCCGCCATCGGCATTTCGGGCAAGACGCATCGCAGCGACAGCATGGTTTCGATGCCTTCGCCGGCCGCCATGACCTCACCGGCTACGCCAAAGCGCACCGCATGGCCGAGCAGTTCGCCCATTGCCCGTCGCGGTGTCTCGATCGGGGCCTTGCCGAGCGCCGCTTCGCTGAACCCGTCGGGATCGAGCCAAGTTCTGTGCGCGCCGGTTTGGCGATCGTCGAGATCGGTAACCGACGCGATCAGCGCGGGCCAGGTCTCGGTCGGGCTATGCTCGTCAGGCCGGTGGTAGCAGCGCGGATGAAACCGCAGCGATCCGGTTCCGTGCAAAGCCGTAATGCCGCGCATACGGAAATACGATTCCGCGAGCGTGCCTGCAATCGGCTGCGCCATCGCGAACAGGCGTTTGGCCGCCAGTGGCGAACCCGTTGGTGCGGGCGATGTGCGTCCAGGCGATGATGGGGGTTCCGGTTCGGGATGCGGCAGACTGAGAAACCGCCGCGCCTCGTCGACCACGTCCCTGAATTCCGTCAAACCGCAGCTTTCCCGGATCACATCAAGCAGGTCGCCATGCTCGCCCGTCGCCGCATCGGTCCATTTGCCCGCCGCTCCCTTGCCGCGCCCTGGTCCCTTAAGGCGCACGAACATCGATCGGCCCGGCGCGTCGCGCACATCGCCCACCATCCAGTACCGGCCTTCGCGCCGTCCGGCAGACAAGTATTCGCGGCACACCGCCTCGGCCAGCCGGGCGAGACGCTGCGCCAGTTCGGATGCGTTCTCCGGCATCGTATCCTCCGAAACGAAAAAGGAGCCGCCATCGCTGGCGGCTCCTGACAGTGCAGTTGGCCCCTTGGTTATTCGGCCGCGGTCGCGAGGGGTTCGAGCGCGACCGAGTCATCCTCGGCCATGTCCTCGTCTTCGGACATGGCCGTTTCGCCGCCGTCGGCCGCCAATTCTTCGACCGTCGTTGCGGCGCCCGCTTCGGCAGGTCCGGTGGCGTCGGTTTCCACGGCCTCCGGTGCATCGCGGCCCGGCGTGCGCAGCGGCTCCGGGAGCCACCCGGTTTCGGCCAGCAGCGCCTCGGCCTGTTCCGCCATCTCGGCCTTCTTCAAGTGCTCGATCCGGTCGGCGTCGCGCTGGCCTTTGGTCTCAGCGACGGCCTGGAGAATGCGGGCCTTGGTGACGCGGCCGAGGAACGCGTCGATCGTCGGCCGCCACCCCGCCGCAGCCATGTCGAGCTCGACAGCTTGCGCCAGCCGGTCTGCGTGGGCGAGCGCGCGCGGCCGCCGGTTCCAGGCCTCGTGCACGGCGTTGACCGACAGGCTGACGACATGGGCGAAAAGCATCGCCTGGCTGTCGCCGTCCCACTCTTCGAGCGCGTCCCAGAGGTCGGCGGACTCCTTCGGCAGCGCCTTCGCCCAGGTCTCGTGCCGGACGCGGATCGCCTCGGCCGAGGCGCTGTCGTTCAGCGCCGGCGCCTGGGTACCGAAGCCGACGCTCTTCAGGTCCAGCTCCAGGCAACTGTCCGAGCCGTAGTGATAGAAGACCTTGAGCGTCAGGGCGTGCAGGGCCGCGTGGAAGGCGACCTGCGGCTGCTCGCCGAGTGCGTGCCGCAGACCGAGCGTGCGATGAGCGGTCAGCTCCGTCATCAGCCGATCGGAGATTGGCGACAACCCCTCGTCCTCAGGCTCCGGCGCGGAGGTATCGGCTTCGGCCTCAGGATCCTCCTCGCCGTCATTGCCGGATTCGGCCCCAGAGCCTTGGCCGCGATCGTCCTCCTCGGAATCCGTCTCGACCGGCCGTTCATCTTCCGGGCGGACATAGCCTCGTTCGACGCGCAGCCGACCATCGGGCGCGATGCTGACGAACGCGCCGGCCTGGCCGGTCTCGTCGGGATCGAACGACAGTGGTCGCTTCGCGAAGGCCTCGAGCGCCGTCTCCAGCTCGCCGAGCCGTTCATCGACATCGGCCGGCAGCTCGTCGGCGTCTTCGTTCTCGGCGACCAGCCGATCGTATTCGGCCTGCAGGGCGACGCGCGTGGATTGCTCCTCGGCCGTGAGCGGCACGGGCTCGCCGCCTAGTTGACGAAGGCCGAAAGTATGACCGTAAGCGAAGTCCGGTGCGACCTCGATCCACTTCCAGCCTTCCGCGGCGATGGCCTCGGATTCCGCCTTCAGCTTGGCCGCGACCATCTCGTCGACCAGCGCCACGTCCTGAAGCCATCCGCCGTCGTCGGTCTGGAACAGGTCGCGAAGCATCGTGCCGCCAGCCTCGATGTAGGCGCCGACGCCGATGAACTCGGCGCGCTTGTCGAACGCTCGCACTGCGCCCTCGGTCAGCATGCGACGGATGACGTAGGGCTGCTTGTCGTAAGACGCCTTCAGCCGCTCGAACACCTGTTCCTGGCGCTCGTGATCGCCCGAGACGGTGAAGGCCATGAGCTGGTCGAGCGTCATGCCGTCCTCGGCGTAGATGTTGAGCAGCGCCGGTGACACCGAGGCGAGCTTCAGCCGCTGCTTGACCACGTTGACCGAGACGAAGAAGGCGGCGGCGATCTCCTCCTCGGACTGGCCCTTCTCGCGAAGCGCGAGGAAGGCGCGGAACTGGTCGAGCGGATGCAGTGGCGCGCGTTGGACATTCTCCGCCAGCGAGTCCTCTTCGGCGATGCCGCCCTCCCGGATCACGCAGGGTACCGGCGCCGTCTTGGCGAGACGCTTCTGCTTCACCAAGAGTTCGAGGGCGCGATAGCGGCGGCCGCCGGCGGGGATCTCGAACATGCCGGTCTCGGCGCCGGTTTCGTCGACAACGGCCCGCACGCTCAGCCCTTGCAGCAGCCCGCGCCGGGCGATGTCCGCCGCCAGTTCCTCGATCGAGACGCCGGCCTTGACGCGCCGGACGTTCGACTGGCTGAGCACAAGCTTGTTGAAGGGGATGTCGCGCGAGGACGATAGGGCGATCTTCTTCACAGCAGTAGCCATGGGGATTTACTCCGCGACGGGCGCCGAGAGCCTCTCTCTCAGCCCTAAACCCGTCACGAAGCGAAGCGCCGCCCTCTTACTCTGAGGACGGCGCCGCCTGCCGGCGATCCGGAGACGCGCAGAGCCGGAGACGCGGACACGCGCATCTGCGGCTTTGCGGATTTCAGGAAGGAAGGGATTCACCCCCCATCACGAGGAGGCTGCGCCGCGCGATGGAGGATGCGTTCGGCCGCGCGGATGCTCCCGGCCTCGCGGGCGGCTTCCGCCCAGACCGAGATCGGGAAATCGCCGGCGAAGAGGATGTCGCGCTCGATCCCCATGCCGAACGGCAAGCGGATCGAGGTCAGTTCCTCGAGCGAGAAATTGCCCAATTCGGGATAGCCGATATCGGCAAGGCCGAAGAGTGTATCGCCGTCCGCGTCGAGCTCGGTCGCGAGCCAGACGCCTTCGCCCAGTGGGTTGAAGAACTTGATCACCGGCACGTGATCTACATCGCGCTGCCGACCATTGGCGAGCAGGAGATCGCGCTGGTCGTCGGTCAGGAGGATCATGCCACCCTCCTGTCGAGAGAGAGTTCCTCCTCATCGCGCCGCCGCTGCTCGTCTTCAGGCAGGAACGCCAGAAGCCAGCCGGCAGCCTTGCTCGCCTGGCTGGCGGCGCGGACGATGGCGCGATTGTCCTCGCGCAGCACCTCCAGCCAGGATCCGATGTAATCGGCATGCCGGACCGTCGGCTCGATGCCGAGCGACGCGCAGCAGAAGGCGGCGTTGATCTCGGCGATCAGTTCCTCGAAGGCATATTTCTTCGATCCGAAGGAGCCGGAGAGGTCGCGGTTGAGCCGGTGGGGTGCACCGCTGGCGTGACCGAGTTCGTGCAGCGCCGTGCGATGCCAGTTGATCGGCTCGAAATAGGCCTGCGGCGGCGGCACCTGCACATAGTCGTGCGCCGGGACATAGAAAGCCCGGTTGCTGCCGATCCGGAAATCGATCCCTGTCGCCGCGATCAGCGCCTCGACGCGGGGTTCAATCAAGCCCGTCGGTGCCGGCGGCGCTGCGGTTGCTACGTCTTCCGGCAGGTTCTCACACTGGTCGGTATTGAAGACGGTGAAGCGCTTCAGGAACGGGATTGCCTTGGCGTCCTCGCCGGTCTCGCGCGCACGGCGCTTTTCCTCCTCCGGCACGAAGCGGTCGGCATAGACCACGGTGGTGCCGCGTTCGCCCTTCATGACATTGCCGCCCAGCGACAGCGCCTGGCGGAAGGTGAGCCAGCTCTGGCCGGAAAAGCCACGTTCGATTACCGCGCCCCACAGGAGAAGCACGTTGATTCCGGAATAGGTTCGGCCGGTCGAGGCGTTCTTCGGCAGGCCGAGCGACGCCTTCGCCGCCGCCGTGCCCCATGGCTGGACCCAGGGCACCCGGCCGACCTCCAGCTCGGTGATGATCTTGTCGGTGATCTCGGAATAGAGATTGGCCCGGTCGTGTCTGACGCCGGACCTGCGGTTCATTCTGGACATCGCGGTTCTCCGCGACGGGCGCCATGGGCCTCTCCCTCGGCTTTCAACCCGTCACGGCAAACCGGTCCGCACTCTCACTCTCGGGGCGTTGCGGGGTGTCCCCGCAGAAGGGGTCGGCCGAGACTACAGGCTCGGCCGCAGGGGAAGGCCTTCCCATCCCGGGCTTTCCACGTCGCGGTTCATACGCTTGCAATCAGCGGCGCGGTGGCTTCCAATCAGCCGGTTCAACAACCTCGTTGGTCTTTTCCTTTACTGCTCCATGTGATACAAAACCTCGCACTATGGATGTTGAGGTGCGAGAGTATGTATCTATGCCTCAGGCCCGATCCCAGCGCGAGATAGCCCGCGATCTCCTCGCGGCGCGTGGGATTCTGCGCCTTGCGGAACTCAGGGATGCCGGCGTCACCGCCGCAACCGTCAGCCGCATGGAGAAGGATGGCGAGGTCATCCGCCTGGCGCGCGGGCTCTATCAGCTTACCGACGCAGAGCTCGACGCAAACCACAGCCTTGCCGAGGCGGCCAAGCGTTTCCCCAAGGGTGTGATCTGCCTCGTCTCGGCGCTCGCCTTTCATGGCCTCACGGATCAGCTTCCCAAGAAGGTGTGGATGGCGATCGGTCGGAACGACTGGACCCCAAAGCCGAGCGACATGCCGATCCGTGTGCTGCGTTTCTCGGACGATCTGCTTGCCGAAAGCGTCGAAACCCATGTGATCGAAGGCGTATCGGTAAAGGTGTTCGGCGTGGCAAAGACCGTCGCGGACTGCTTCCGCCATCGTGGCAAGATCGGTCTCCCCGTCGCGCTCGAAGGCCTGCAGGAGGCTCTGCGCCAACGCAAAGCCACGCCGGCAGAGATCGCCAGGGCGGCGGATACAGGCGGGGTCGGCACGGTGATCCGCCCCTATCTGGAGGCGCTCACCGCCAATGGCTAAGGAGATCAGGAATATTGGCGCCTCGGTGCGCGCCCGGCTCCTCAACCTCTCCAAGGCGAAGGGACAGAGCTTCGATCTGGTGCTCACCCGCTTCGCGCTGGAGCGCCTCCTGTTCCGGCTCAGCCAGTCACCCCATGCCGACCGCTTCGTGCTGAAAGGGGCCATGCTGATGATGAGCTGGTTCGACGATCCGCACCGCGGGACGCGCGATCTCGATCTGCTGGGTTTCGGTGACCCGAACGAAGCCGTGATGCTGGCGACATTCGGGGACATTCTCGCTCAGGACGCCGAAGATGGCGTCGTGTTCGATCCGGACACGCTACGTGTCGACCGCATTCGCGAGGAACTCGACTATGGCGGTCTCCGGCTGCGTGCGATCGCTTCGGTCGGCGGCGCCCGGATCAATCTGACAATCGACATCGGCTTTGGCGATGCGCTGGAGCCTGGAGCGGAAGTCGTCGACTATCCGGTCATGCTCGATCTCCCCGCGCCGAGGCTGCGCGCCTATGCGCGGGAGACAGTCATCGCCGAGAAGTTCCAGGCCATGGTGGCCCTAGGCCGGACCAACAGCCGGATGAAGGACTTCTACGACATCTGGATTCTCAGCCGGTCGTTCAGCTTCGATGATGACAGACTCGCAAAGGCGATCGCCGCGACCTTCGCGCGGAGGAAAACCGCAATACCGACCGAGCCGCCTGATGCGCTCACGCAGGCATTCGCGGCGGATGAACAGAAACAGAGGCAGTGGCGGGCCTTCATCGAAGACGTTGCAGTCGATCCAGGATCTCTCGGGGAAGTGACCGCAGAACTTGCTTCGTTCTTGATGGCCCAGTCTATACGCGCCAGCAGGTTGACAGCTCCGAGAGAAGGATGAGTTTCAAGTGAAAGTGCAGAAAAAGACAAATTCGCTTTCCGGGATCTGCTTAGAGGCGCGATTAGGCAGATGAGTGCACCCAAATGGCGCTGGTAACCATGTCGGCGCGTCAAAAGGGGGGAAGATGGCACGAGCGTTGACGAATACCGAACCGGACGGCTCGTTGTATATGCGTCCGGTCGCAGTCGAGGTTCAGATTGATGAGACCCTCCGGCTCACGCGATTCCAACTGCAATCCCGGCTCTTGATCACCGATCCCAAGGCCTCTGGCTATCTGCGAAATGAATCGCTGGTCCATCTTGTTCGCGAGGGGCGACGGTCTGGTGATCAACAGCTGATGAACGCCGTGCTGCCAGTTTTGCTCGGGCGATGCGAAGCGAATCTTCTGGCTAAGGTCGCGGACGGGGCGCTGCCAGATGCCGACAGCATTCGCCAGCGGATTCTTGAGGACTTTACGGACCTGTTCGTCGTCGACGGAAGCGGTGAATTTCCAGACGAACTCGATTTTTACGAGTGCCGCTTCAACTTGGCGTTCAGGGCGTTGCGCATTGATGGCGTTCGACGCGAAATGCGTCGCCGCAATCGCACGATAAAGACGGTCGAGCTGCCGGCGTCGGATGTGTCAAACGAGCCGGACGCCTACGAGGATGCGTTCGCCCGGGTGTCAGAGAACTTCAGGGTGTTTCCGACCCAGGAGTGGGATGTGTTCCGGGAGCCCTTCGTAAAGGCGATCGAAGCGTTGCCGGACGATGAGCGTGAAGCCGTCATCCTCGTCCATGTCCTCGGATACAAGGAAGAGTCCGAAAATCCAGACGAGGAAACGGCTGCGACGCGGTGCAAATGCACGGGACGGACGATCCGCAATCGCCTCTCGCGGGCGGCGGCGAAACTATCCCGTTTTAAGGAGGACCTATGAGCCAGACCCTTGACGCGACCCCGCACGCATTGCGGGAAGCCTACTATGTTCTGTCCACCGCGCAGGAAGTGCCGGACGCGAAGCTTCTGGATAATATTGTTCGGCGTTGTCCTCAGTTTGGGCAAGAATTGACGGATTTCGCGATTGCGATCGCGGTTGACGCATTGCGTGGCGATCGTGTCGTTGAGGCAGCCGAGGCGGCTATCGACCCGACCGCGATCAGCCCGGCTGTCAGTCGCGCGATGAGCCACTTCCAGAACCGGCTGCATGCCCACACAACGCGTGCGCCCGAAGTGAAGAGTGCCCGTCAATTTGCAGAAGCAGCCAACCCCTTCGCGGGTTTGTCACGAAGCGAATACCGTGCCTTCGCCGCGCGCTTGAATGCGAATGCGGTTTTTGTTGGCAAGCTGCGAGACCGACAAATTGATCCTTTGACCATGACGCCGGGCTTTCGGGCTCACGTAGCAAAGGAACTAACGGCACCGCTCGATGTCGTGGTAGCCCATTTTTCCGCGCGACAGGCAGCGCCGACAGGACAGTTTTTCAAGGCGGAAGGCAAACCCACGGCCGGTGCACAGCAAAGCTTCGAGGAGGCGGTGAGAAACTCGGGACTGAGTGAAGCCCAACAGACGTTTTTGTTGGAGCTTTGATCTCGTGGACCCCTTCGAACCAATCCGCTCCAAGGCCTCGGCACTCCATGAGCAATTGCTTTCGGAGGGACAAAACCCGTTCGACCTACTTGCATTTGTTCAGGCGGCCGTGGCGCGTCGCGATCTTGAACTGGTGTGGCTGCCCAAAGGCGATCCGGCACTGAAAGGCGCGCGAGCGCTATATGACGATCAGGGCGGAACGATCTGTTGCGAGGAGGATGGTGACCCGGTCACTCGGGCACTTCTCGTCGCACACGAGCTCGGGCATTCTGAACTGCATGCGGGTTCCGCGACATGCAGCATAACTGATATTGATCCGTCGCGCAGCATGGAAGCAGCGCCGGTGGGGCTCCAGCGTGTCGAGGATTATGGGGCTCGCGAGCGTCGCGAGCTCCAAGCCAATGTGTATGCTCGCGAGCTTGTGCTGCCGCGTGCTTTTGCCCGCGCGCTTCACATCGAACAAGATCTGGCGGCCGCAGCAATCTGTGAGCGGACAAATCTTCCCGTGGCATTGGTCCGGCAGCAGCTGTTCGACGCATTGCTGCTGCCTCCGTTGGTGATTGAAACGGAATCGGCGCCCGCACCGGCGGTCGCACGCAAGCCAGATCCCTTCCAGGATCGAGCTGCAGCGCACCGCGGCAAGCCCTTTCAACTTCAAGCCGGGCCGGGGACTGGCAAGACACGGACGTTGGTGAAGCGTGTGCATTCGCTATTGGCGGAGGGCATCGATCCAGCGGCGATTCTCATCCTAACATTTTCCAATCGTGCAGCCGGAGAATTGTCGGAACGATTGACTGCGGCGGCGCCCGAAGCGGCTCCGAAGCTTTGGATCGGAACCTTTCACGCGTTCGGCCTCGATCTTGTGAGGCGCTATCACGACAGGTTCCAACTGACGCCGAATCCGTCGCTATTTGACCGTAGCGATGCGATCGAAGTGCTCGAGGACATTTTGCCAACGCTGCCACTGGTTCACTATCGGAACCTCTGGGATCCGGCGATGGTGCTTCGCGACATTGTTGGGGCGATCTCGCGCGCCAAGGATGAAATGGTCGGGCCTGAACGATACCGCGATCTCGCGAACACGATGCGGACGGAAGCGGACGCTCTTGATGACGATGCGCGGATCGCGGCTGCCAAATGCCTCGAGATCGCGGATATCTACGATCTCTATGAAGCGGCGTTGCGTAGACATGGCGGCGTCGATTTCGGCGACCTCATCATGCGCCCGACCCGTCTTCTGGAAGACGATGAGGCGGCGCGTGTCAGTGTGCAACTCCGGCATCGGCATGTGCTTGTCGATGAATATCAGGACGTGAATCGGGCAAGCGCTCGTCTGCTCAAGATGGTGGCAGGCGGAGGGGAACGGCTCTGGGTCGTTGGCGACGCGCGACAATCGATCTATCGCTTCCGTGGCGCTTCTTCCGAAAACATGATCCGCTTCACCTCCGACTACGAAGAGGCCGTGATCGATCAGCTCGGTGTCAACTATCGTTCGACCGGGCAGATAGTGGATAGCTTCGTTGCGGTTGCGCCGCATATGGGCGCTTCCGAAGGCATGCTGAAGCTGGAGCTGGAGGCAGACCGTGGAAAAGGCCCAGATGATCCAGAGATTCGGAGCTTTGAGACACTGGAATACGAAGCCGAGGGCGTCGCGGCGAGCATTCGCGAGCTTGAGACGGCCGGAGTTCAGCTCCGGGACCAGGCGGTTCTGTGCCGGACAAATGGTCGGCTGAACGAAATTGCGTCGGCACTTGAGGCGCGCGGTATTCCAGTATTGCACCTTGGCAGCCTGTTTGAACGCGAGGAGGTTCGCGACTTGCTGGCGCTACTGAGCCTCGCCGTTGATCCTTTCGGTGACGCCTTGGTGCGCGTCGGTGCGATGCCGAGATACGGTCTCTCTCTGCAGGATGTGCATTGCGTGAGCCGATATCTGCGATCGCTTGGAAAGCCAGCTCTAACGGGTCTCGGGGTTGCTGCGACAGCGCCTGGCTTGTCTGCTTCGGGATGCGAAGGGATTGAACGCCTCTCGTCGGACCTTAAGGGTATTAGCGCCAGCGCTAGCGCCTGGGAGTTTCTCGCCGTTTTTCTTCTCGATCGTACGGATCTGGCCAAACAGTTGGGTAATGCAGCCTCAGTCACGGAGCGCATGCGCGCTGTGGCGGTCTGGCAGTTCCTCAACTTTGTGCGAGAACAAAGTCCGGTGGGGCGGGGGAACCCTATCCAGCGCACGCTTGATCGGGTACGTCAGCTGGTCTTGCTCGCGGAAGAACGCGATTTGCGCCAAGTTCCGGCCTCAGCGCTGCATCTAGACGCGGTTCGACTAATGACGGTGCATGGCAGCAAGGGCCTTGAATTTGAAGCTGTGCATGTGCCGGGCTTGACGGTTGCGAGTTTCCCGAGTTCCAACCGCGGCCAGCGCTGTCCGCCACCCAAAGGGATGATCGAGGGGATTGGTGACATTTCGCCGGCGGACGAAGCAAAGCGTTCCCATAGTGACGAAGAGGAGTGTCTGTTCTTCGTCGCTCTCTCGCGTGCCCGGACCTATCTTCGTCTTTATCACGCGCGAAAACAACGAAACGGAAACGGGCGCTCTCCGTCGCCGTATCTCAAGTGGCTCCCTGCCAGAAAGGTTAGAGAGATTCCGGACCCGCCCAGGCTGGCGCTCCCTCCCGGTGTGCCAGAGCCGCAACCGATCACGATCAGCTGGCCATCGGATTGGGTGATGACGGACAGCCGTCTGGGCTCGTATGAGAAGTGCCCGCGCCGTTTCTTCTATACGCATGTTCTGGGCTTGGGCGGTGCTCGAAAGCCGACCGCCTTTTCGCGCACACACGACTGCCTTTACGAATTGTTGCGCTGGCTCGCGGATGCCCGCCGCAGCGGAGATCCCAAGCTGCACGAAGCGGAAGCGGCGTTCGATGAAATTTGGAAGGTACGCGGACCTGCGGATCATGCATTCGCTGCTGATTATCGCAAACTAGCTTCTCGCTTGATCGCGGCGCTGCTCAATGCGGGGGCCGGACACCGCTTCCGTAAGGCGGAGCCTCTCGCCATCGACTTTCCTAACGGGCGGGTGCTTGTGGAGCCAAATGAATTGGCTGAAATGGCCGACGGAACCGTCGTCATCCGGCGGGTCCGTACGGGATATAAGCGAAGCGACGAGTATGACCGTCTGGAATACACACTATACGAACTTGCGGCCCGCAGCGAGTTCGGCGCCGCCGCGATCGTGCAGGCGCTTCATTTGACCGATGAGACCCATGAGCCTGTGGTGATCAGCCCGACCAAGCTCGGGAACCGTCACAAAAAGAGTGACACCATGTTGGGCGGAATCGCTTCCGGCGAGTTCCCGCCGGAGGTGGACGCGGTGACCTGCCCTCGGTGCCCCCACTTCTTTATTTGTCCGTCTGCGCCGACCGGCGCACTTCAGCTCCACTGAGTTTTGGCGGCCGGCCTTTCCGGGTTGCTGCTCCGCTGGCGATCAAGCCAGTAAGGGACGAAGCCGGGCAATCCCGCCGCGCACTTCGATCCCGCGGAGTGCAAATCCATGAAGTCCATCGATCTCTTCTATCAGGGCGAAGGCGTCGGCGAGGTCGAGCATCTCGAGCTCGAGCCCGAGGCGACCTTCGCTGTCCTGAAGGCCCGTCTCGTTGAAAAACACCAGATTCCCGTGGATGCGCTGCTATTCATCGAGGATGAGGACGAACCGCTTGACGCAGGCGTCCTTCTGAAGGACCGCGCCACCACCAAAGGGCTGAAGGTCCATATCCACCGCTGCCGCCACGTCGAGGTGATGGTGACGTTCAACGGCGAGACGGTCAAGCGCCGCTTTCCCCCGAGCGCCACCGTAGCGCGGGTTAAGCGCTGGTCCGCCGAGAAGAAGTTCGGCATGTCCGACGAGGAGGCCGGCGAGCACGTACTGCAGATCGCGGGCACGCATGACCGGCCGGCGCCGGGGACGCATGTCGGTGCGCTGACCGACGGCAAGGTTTGCGGCGTCGCTTTCGATCTCGTGCCCGACGAGCGGATCAACGGTGCCTCCGGGGATGACGCGTGACCGGCCCGGACCAGCGCGCCTTCGAGGCGGACGTGGCGAAGGCCGCGTTCCGCCTCGGGCAGTCGGAAGGCCGCTGGAAGCTGATCAGTCTGGATTGGCCCTTCGCGTTCTTTGGCATCCTCGCCAAGGACGGCCGGGAATACGTGTTTCGCCTGAACTGTGCCGGCTACCCGCAGGCGGCGCCGACCGGCGGTCCCTGGGATGTGAAAACGGGCAAGGTCCTCGCGTTTGACCTTTGGCCGCGCGGTCAAGGCGGACGCGTGTCCGCGGTTTTCCGTACTGATTGGAAGAGCGGCACCGCCCTTTACCTGCCCTGCGACCGGGAGAGCCTCGTCGGGCACGACAACTGGCGTCGCGAGATGCCGTCGAAGATCTGGCGCCCCGCCGAGGGGATCGTTCAATACTTGGAGCTTGTCCATGAACTTCTTCAGTCCCGTGACTATGCGCCGCCTCTTCGCTCCGCGGCATGAGCTGTCCTGTTCGTGGTTTGTGTGGCGCCGTTTGAAGGCGAAGCTGCGCGAACGCGGTCGCAGTTGCAGCCGCGAGAGTGGGGCATTCCTCCTTGGAAACCGCGAAGGTGGAAGGGCGAGGATCGTCGACTTCGTGCTCTATGACGATCTCGATCCGCACGCGCTCGATAGCGGCATCGTCCGGTTCGACGGCCGCTATTTCAGCGACCTCTGGGCGATTTGCCGGAAACGAGGCCTGATCGTCGTGGCCGATGTTCATGTGCATCCGGGCGGGTCAGGCCAGAGCGGTTCAGACCGCGATCATCCCATGATCGCGCGTGCGGGGCATATTGCC
>Ga0164242_10000284_pt1 | contig 62890 bp, 46 predicted proteins | sample OricomgcompostMG_FD_108783 | JGI IMG/M metagenome (GOLD analysis project Ga0164242, IMG submission 108783) | Miracle-Growth compost microbial communities from Emeryville, California, USA - Original compost - Miracle growth compost (MG) ...
ACACTGCCGATGTTCCATGCGAACGGCTGGGGTATGCCGTTCGCGGTGACCGGCATGGGCGGTCGGCACATTGTGTTGCGCAAGGTCGACGGCGCGGAGATCCTGCGTCGTGTGCGGGACCAGGGAGTGACGCTGATGTGTGCCGCACCCGCCGTTGTTGCCGCGGCGTTGGAGGCCGCCCGTGACTGGGACGGTCCGGTCCCCGGCCGGGACCGCACCCGGATCGTCGTCGCCGGTGCTCCGCCGCCCACGCGCACCATCGAACGCGTCCGTGAGGAGCTCGGCTGGGAGTTCATCCAGATCTACGGGCTGACCGAGACCGCACCGGTGCTCACGATGAGCCGGATGCGGTCGGAGTGGGAGGCGCTGTCGTCCACCGAGCAGGCGCGCAAACTCGGGCGTGCCGGGTATCCGGCCGTCGGGGTGCGGCTCGCCATCGACGACACCGGTGAGGTGCTCGCGCAGAGCAACCACAACCTGGAGGCGTACTGGGACAACCCCGAGGCGACGTCGGTGGCGTTGGCAGGCAACTGGTTCCACACCGGTGACGGTGGACATCTGGAGGACGGCGCACTGGTCATCGCCGACCGCAAGAAGGACGTGATCATCTCCGGAGGGGAGAACGTCTCGTCCATCGAGGTGGAGGATGTACTGATGTCCCATCCGGCGGTGCGGGAGGTGGCCGTGATCGGCATACCGGACGAGAAGTGGGGTGAGCTGGTGACCGCGCTGGTGGTGGCCGAGTCGGAGGTGAGCGAGGATGAGCTGATCGCGCACGCCCGCCAGTCGCTGGCAGGCTACAAGGTGCCGAAGAAGGTCGAGTTCCGTGACGAGCTGGCCCGGACCGCAACCGGGAAACTGCAGAAGTTCAAGCTGCGCCAACCGTATTGGGCCGGTTCCGAGAAGCAGGTCAACTGAGTGCGGGATCTCACCGGGATCGGGCGCGCGGTCCAGGGCACGATCTACCGGGCCGGGGCCTATGGGCGCCGGCCCAAGGTCCCGGTCGAGCCCTCGGAGTTGTATGACGCCGCGCGGCGCAGGATGGGCCGCGATGCGTGGGCCTATGTCGGGGGCAGTGCGGGACAGCACCGCACCGATGCTGCGAATCAGGCTGCGTTCCAACGATTTCCGATTCTCCCGCGCATGTTGCGGGACGTGGCGGAGCGTTCGCTCGGCGTGAGCCTCTTCGGGCACGATCTGCCGGCGCCGGTGCTCTTCGCGCCGATCGGGGTGCTGGAGATGGCGCACCCGGATGCAGAGCTCGCGGTGGCTCGGGCGGCACGCGCACTCGGGCTGCCGATGGTGCTCTCGACCCAGGGCTCGGTGCCGATGGAGGATGCCGCGCGCGAGCTCGGCGTCAATCCGATGTGGTACCAGCTGTATTGGAGCAACAACGACGACCTCGCCCGGTCGCTGGTGCAGCGCGCGGAGAAGGCGGGTGCGCAGGCGATCGTCGTCACGCTGGACACCCACCTGCTCGGCTGGCGGACCAAGGACCTGGACCGCGGTTACCTTCCGTTTGCTCGCGGGCAGGGTCTCGCGCAGTACTTGTCGGACCCGGTCTTCCAACAGTTGGTACGTGACCGCGTCGCGCACGCGGGCGGCGTGGGCGAGGCGGTGGCCGAGCCGTATCGAGACCCCGTCATGCCACACCAGCGCCCCACTCCTGCTGCCATCCGGACGCTCATCTCGATCACCCGCCACCATCCCGGGCGGTTCCGCGACAACCTCCGGTCACCGCTGCCGCGGGCCGCGGTCGAGACCTTCCTGGATGTGTTCCCCTGCCCGGGCCTCACCTGGGATCAGCTGGCGAAGCTGCGCGACTGGACACAACTGCCACTGGTGCTCAAGGGGATTCAGGATATCGACGACGCGCGCGCGGCGCTCGACCGCGGGGTGGACGGCATCATCGTGTCCAACCACGGGGGCCGCCAGGTCGACGGCGCGATCGCATCGCTGGATGCGCTCGCGGAGATCGCACCCGCGGTGGCCGGCAGGATGCCCGTGCTCTTCGACAGCGGCATCCGCAGTGGCTCCGACATCTTCAAGACGCTCGCTCTCGGTGCTTCTGCCGTCCTCGTCGGCCGGCCGTGGCTCTACGGGCTCGCGCTCGACGGTGCCGCGGGTGCGCAGGCGGTCATGGAGCGGCTGCTCGCCGAACTCGACCTGACCATGGGCCTTTCCGGCGTGGCATCGGTCGCCGGGATCACCCGGGACTGCCTTGCCCACTGAGGCGAGCCCCCGAGGACGCCCCTCACCCACGGAGCCCCCACACCCCCTCCGCCGAGAGGACACCAAACGCACCCAGAGGACACGCAATCCGGTCTCTCCGGAGCGAATTATGTTGTCCTCTCGAGAGGTTTTGTGTCCTCTCGGTGGGTGGTGGGGTCGGTCGCCTCCGGCGCGTGAGCTCATTGCTGGAGCCAGAGGGAACAGGCTCCGACCCGCAATTGTTCAAATTTGTATGAAGGCTTTTGGTTTCCTCAGCTTCGGCCACTACGGCCGCGTTCCCGGCTCGCAGACCCAGGATGCGGGCAAAGCCCTGAAACAGTCCGCGGAGATCGGTGTCGGCGCCGACGAGATCGGTGTCAACGGCGCCTATTTCCGGGTCCATCACTTCGAGCGGCAGCTGTCCTCCCCGGTCCCGTTGCTGTCGACGATCGCCGCCCGCACCAGGCACATCGAGGTCGGCACCGGCGTCATCGACATGCGTTATGAGAACCCGCTGCAGCTCGCCGAGGAGCTCGGCGCACTCGACCTGCTCAGCGACCAGCGGCTCGCGATCGGCATCTCCCGCGGTTCACCCGAGACGGCGATGCGCGGTTACGAAGCGTTCGGCTACACCGGCGCGCAGGACCCGCGCGGCGCGGACATCGCCCGCGACAAGTTCGCGACCTTCCTGGCGGCGATCGACGGCGCAGGCATGGTCGACGCGGACCCGCAGCGCACCATGCCCGGCACCCGGCTGCGCATCGAGCCACGCTCCGCGGGGTTGCGCGATCGCATCTGGTGGGGCTCCGGCACCCGCGAAACCGCAGAGTGGGTGGGCAAACTCGGCCTCAACCTGATGTCGTCGACGCTGCTCACCGAGGCGAACGGCGCGTCGTTCGCCGACCTGCAACGGGAGCAGATCGACCGGTTCCGGGCCGCGTATGTCGCAGCCGGTCACACCGGCCGGCCCCGCGTCTCGGTGTCGCGCAGCATCTTCCCGATCGTGGACGAGCGCGACGCGGCATACTTCGGCGGCGCCCGCGACAGCGACCAGGTCGGCATCATCGACGGCTACCGGTCGACGTTCGGCAAGACGTATGCCGACACGCCCGACAAGCTCATCGAGCAGCTGCGGGGTGATGCCGCGGTGATGGCCGCGGACACCGTCATGCTGACCATCCCGAACCAGCTCGGCGTCGACTACAACCTGCACGTGCTGCAGGCCTTCGCCGAGCACGTGGCGCCGGCGCTCGGCTGGCAGCCCAACACCGAGGGCCCGGTCGAGGGCGACGACCCCGCAACGGACCTGGTACCGGCTGCCGAGCAGTGAGGGCGTCGACGGGCCGCGTCAGATCTTGACGACCCGGATGGTGACGGTGTGGACGGTGGGGTCGCCATTCGCGGTGTAGGTGAGCGTGTGGCTGCCCGGGGTGAGCCCTGGAAATTGGGCCTGCAACCGCGTGTAGGCATGCAGCAGCGGGTTGTAGGGGAAGTTGCTCGTCCTCGTGCCGACGGTGCCGTGGATGGGTGCCCCATCCAGGTCGACGGCGTGTAGCACGGTGCCCGCACGGGACAGGTTCGTCCCGGAGGCGTCGGTCAGGCGCAGGGTCACGGTGATGGCGCTGCCGAGCGGGGTCGTGTCACCGCCGGCCGCCAGGACGTCCTGCCCGTAACCGACGTGCTCGGTGACCGGGTTGGACGTGGAGGCCGTGTAGCCCGCGTCGCCGTTGTAGGTGGCGGTCACACCGTGGGAGCCGACGGTCTTGTATGTCGTGGCGCAGACCGCCGTCCCGGCACCGGTGACGGGTACGGCGCCGCAGCCGGGGATGGTGGTGGTGCCGTCCGTGAAGGTGACGGTTCCGCTGTCCGGGGCGGGTGACACAGTCGCGGTGTAGGTGACCGTGCCGCCCAGAGTTACCGGCTCAGGGGTGCCGGTGAGGCTGGTTGTGGTGCTGATGATCAGCGGGGCGTACTGGGCATGAAGGGTCGCGGTGACAGGTCCGGGCTGCAGAGCCGTGGACAGATCGGTGCTGTTGGTGACCTGGGTGCCGCCGGACGCCGCGGTCCACCAACCGGTGAAGGTATCTCCGGTCGGTGGGGTGGGTGCCGACGGCAGGGACAGGCCGGCGTCCTGGACGGTGGGACCATAGACCTGGATCGCGCTGGGGGTGGTGCTGGTGCTGCCTGCGGTGTCGAAGGTCAGGGCGAAGTTGTTGTCGGTGACCAGGAGGCTGGTGCCGGCGGGTCCTTGTCCGTTCCCTTCGACGTCACCGCCGGCCTCCACCGCAATGGTGCCGGTGTTGGTGAGCGTGCCCGCTCCGTTCAGGGCGCCGGACAGATCGATGGCGCCCGAGTTGCCCACGGTCACACCGGTCGGGACGGTGATCGCGTTTCCTGCGGGGATTGTCAGTGTGCCCGCGTTGTCCAGCGACCCGAACCCGCTGCCGTCCGTACCCGCTCCGAAAGCGGCACCGGACGCCGACGACGACGTCACCACCGCACCCGCAGCCACGCTCACGAGTGCGCCGCTACTGCCGACACCACCACCGATCCCCGCCGCGTAACTGCCGCCGGTGGCGGTCAGCGTGCCCCCGACGGCATCGACGCTCCCACCCGAGGTGCCGTAGTCGCCGCTGCCGATCCCCGCAGCGTAACCGCCGCCGGTGGCGGTCACCGTGCCTGCTGTCACTGTGGTGAACGCGCCGGAACCGTCGAATCCGCCGCCGATCCCCGCCCCGTAACCGCCGCCGGTGGCAGTGACCGCGCCCCCACCCACGGTGACGGTCCCACCCGAACTCTCGTTTCCGCCGCCGATCCCCGCCGCGGAGTAGCCGCCGTTCGCCGTCACGCTGCCTCCGCTGACATCGACCGTGCCGCCCGGCGCGCTGCTGCCGCCGCCGATTCCCGCGGCATAGGCGCCGCCGTTCGCGGTGACAGTTCCACCGGTCACATCGACGGAGCCATTCGACGCCGCGTAGTTGCCGCCGATCCCGGCGCCGAACGCACCACCGGTCGCGGCGAGGGTGCCGGTGGAGCCGCTCGTGTCCTCAATGGTCAAGGAGGCGCCGGCGGGAACGCTGACGGCCGCGTTGTTGTCGCCGGGTTGGGTGATGGACAGGTTGTACCCGGCCAGGTCCAGGCTCATCGAGACGCCCGCCGGAATGGTCAGCTGCTCGGCGGCGGGTGCGGTCACGTTCGCGCCGAGGGTGACGGTGTCCCCGGTCGCAGCGCTGGAGGCCGCGGTGGTCAGACCGGTCCAGGTGGTCACTGTGGTCGTGGTGGCGTGCGCTACGCCGGCCGGAAGGATCAGCAGTCCGGCGCTCAGGGTTGTGCCGGCTGCCAGCGCCCAGACCAGATTTCGCCGGCGCGCACCCGACGTCGGCCGGCGGGTCGGTGGGTGGTGCGGCGTGCGTGCAGCGGAGGCGGGTGTCACAGCGGGCATGTCAGTTCCTTTCGGACAACAGGACGGCAAGAGATCCCTGTCGTCCGCGTCATGGTGGGCCCGCCATACGGGGCACGGACACCCGATTGCACGAATCGACGAGTTTCCGGCCCGCCGGACCGTTGCCGTTGCCGCACGCCCGGCGGGATACTGGCGCCTGGAGGTAGGGCCCGATCGCGAACGAACGAGTCGACATGGCAGATCAGCCCCAGTACCGACGTATCGACACTGCCGGCGTCCCGCTCCGGGACCAGTTCGAGGCGTGGCAGGTCTGGCACAACGACGTGGTCGGGGCCCGGATGCGACTGCGTGCTCCCGCTACGGAGAGCGGTTTCGCGGCACGCGCAGAAGCATTGCGGGCGGCCGAGATTCGGCTCGTGGAGGTGGCCAGCGCACCCGCCATGGGGGTCTGGGACAGGCCACCCACACCGGACACCGACCGGTTCCGGGTCACGTTGATCGGGCCGACCCAGCACGGACTGGCCCGCTTCGGACCGCGGCTGCTCCCGCTGGCCGCCGGGATGGTCACCGTGTCCGGACACGATCCCGGAGCGTGGCAGGCGCCGGCCGGGGTCCACGGCATCCAGGTCAGCGCTCCACGCGCCGTCGCCGGGTTGACAGACGTCGAGCTGGACCGGCTGATCGTCGGTACTCCGGCCGCGCCCGGGCTGGTGATGGACACGTTGATCCGGCCCGGTCTGTCCGGGCTGTTCGGACACCTGGGTGCGCTTCAGGGCGCCGACCCGTCGCGGTTGTCCGATCACTGGATCGCCATGCTCCGTCTGCTGATCCATTCCCTGGCCGGGCGCGACCTGAACGCCGGGGAACATGCTGCCGCCCGCCGGCACCTGCTCGAGCAGTACATCCAGGCGCACCTGGCCGAGCCCGACCTGAGTCCCGCACGGATCACCGGCGCGCTGGGCATCGGCCGCCGGACGCTCTACGCAACCCTGGCGACGGCGGGTGAGCCCGGGGTCGCGGCGTTCATCCGGGCGCGGCGACTGCGGGCCGCCTTCGCGATGCTCGCCAGCCGTGACCGTCCACGCATGCCCGTCCATGCCGTCGCGGCCGCGGTCGGCATACCCGACCCGACCAGGTTCGGCAAGCTGTTCCGTGCCGCATACGGGTGCACCCCACGCGACCTGCGCACTTCCGTCGTGGCTCAGCCTGGTCGCGGCCCGGGGTAGCGCAACTCAGCGCATCTCCGGGGATCAGCGCGCTAGGGTTGGGGCGTGGGCAGGTTCAGCATGCTGGAGTGGCCGGTCGTCCGGCAGTTCCGGTCCGGGGACTACCTCGGGCGCGGTCCGGCTGCCACCTCGGCGAAGACCCGTGAGGTCCAGCCGCGCACCGCGACCGCCGACCGTGTGGTGCGCAGCGTCTGCCCCTACTGCGCCGTCGGTTGTGGCCAGCGCGTCTACGTCAAGGACGAGAAGGTCGTCCAGATCGAGGGCGACCCCGACTCACCCATCTCCCGTGGCCGGCTGTGCCCGAAGGGTGCGGCAAGTGAGCAACTGGTCAACTCACCGGGCCGCCGGACCGAGGTCCTCTACCGCCCGCCGCGTGCGACGCAGTGGCAGCGCCTGGACCGCGACACCGCGATCGACATGATCGCCGACCGCTTCCTGCGCACCCGCCGGGACACCTGGCAGGAGTTGGACGACCAGGGCCGCAAACTCCGGCGCACGATGGGTATCGCCTCGCTCGGCGGTGCGACGCTCGACAACGAAGAGAACTACCTGATCAAGAAGCTCTTCACCGCCGCGGGCGCCATACAGATCGAGAACCAGGCCCGTATTTGACACTCCTCCACGGTTCCCAGTCTGGGGACCTCGTTCGGACGCGGCGGCGCGACGCAATATCTGCAGGACATGGCCAATGCCGACTGCATCGTGATCGAAGGCTCGAACATGGCCGAGTGCCATCCGGTCGGGTTCCAGTGGGTCTCCGAGGCAAAAGCGCGTGGTGCCACAGTGATTCACATCGATCCACGCTTCACCCGCACGTCCGCGATCGCCGACAAGCACGTCCCGATCCGGGCCGGGTCCGACGTGGTGCTGCTCGGTGCCCTGATCAACCACATCCTCAGCAATGACCTGTGGTTCAAGGACTACGTCGTCGCATACACCAACGCGGCGATGCTGATCAGCGCCGACTATCAGGACGCCGAGGACGCGGGCGGGCTGTTCTCCGGCTACGACCCGAGCACCGGCAAGTACGACAACACGACCTGGGCGTATGACGCCGACGGTGCTCGCGACGAGACGCTGCAGCATCCGCGCACCGTCTTCCAGATCCTGAAGCGGCACTACGCGCGCTACACGCCCGAGATGGTGGCGCAGGCGTGCGGCATCGGTGTGGACGACTTCGCGTATGTCGCGCGGGCGATCACCGAGAACTCCGGCCGCGAGCGCACCACCTGCTTCGCGTATGCCGTGGGCTGGACCCAGCACACGCTGGGCGCGCAGTTCATCCGCACCGCGGCGATCCTGCAACTGCTGTTGGGCAACATGGGGCGCCCGGGCGGTGGCATCATGGCGCTGCGGGGTCACGCCAGCATCCAGGGATCCACCGACATACCAACGCTTTTCGACCTGTTGCCGGGTTACCTGCCGATGCCCAGTGTCGGTCAACACGACACGCTCGGTGATTATCTGACGCGGGTGCATTCCAAGTCGGAGAAGGGGTTCTGGGCCAACACCGACGCCTACTTCATCAGCCTGTTGAAGTCGTGGTGGGGCGACGCCGCCACGGCCGACAACGATTACGCGTTCGACTACCTGCCGCGGCTGTCCGGCCCGCACGGCACTTACGAGACGACCATGGCGATGAAGGACGGTCAGGTCGAGGGCTACTTCCTGCTCGGCCAGAACCCCGCCGTCGGGTCCGCGCACGGGCGACTGCAACGCGAGGCGATGGCGCAGCTGAAGTGGCTGGTCGTGCGTGACCTCAACATGATCGAGTCGGCCACCTTCTGGCAGGACGGCCCCGAGATCGCTTCCGGCGAGCTGAAGCCGGAGGACATCGAGACCGAGGTCTTTTTCCTGCCGGCGGCCAGCCACGTGGAGAAGGCCGGGTCGTTCACCCAGACCCAGCGGCTGCTGCAGTGGCGGCACCAGGCGGTGCAACCGCCGGGCGACTGTCAGAGCGAGCTGACGTTCTTCTACGAGCTGGGCCGCCGGATCCGCGCCAAGCTGGCCGACTCCACCGACGAGCGGGACCGACCGCTGCTCGACCTGACCTGGGACTACCCGGTCGACGAGCACGGCGAACCGGACGGTGAGGCAGTGCTTCTGGAGATCAACGGCCGGTTCCGCACCGGGGAGAAGGCCGGGCAACCGCTCTCGACCTTCAACGAGATGCGCGCCGACGGGTCGACCGACGGCGGCTGCTGGATCTACACCGGCGTCTACGCCGACGGCGTCAACCAGGCGGCCCGGCGCAAGCCCGGCCAGTCGCAGTCGCCCGTTGCGCCGGAATGGGGTTGGGCCTGGCCGGCCAACCGCCGGATCCTTTACAACCGTGCCTCCGCCGATCCGCAGGGCAGGCCGTGGAGCGAGCGCAAGAAGTACGTCTGGTGGGACGAGGATCTCGGCAGGTGGACCGGCGACGACGTGCCGGACTTCCCGGTCGACCGCGCGCCGGGCAGCCACCCCGATCCCGCGGTCGGCGGGCCCGCAGCGCTCGCGGGTGACGACGCGTTCGTGATGCGGCCGGACGGCAAGGCGTGGCTCTTCGCACCGAGCGGCCTGGTGGACGGACCGCTGCCGACCCACTACGAGCCGCAGGAGTCACCGGTCGCCAACCCGCTCTACCAGCAGCAGCAGAACCCCGCCCGGCTGACCTTCCCGCGTAAGGACAACCTGTCCGCCCCGAGTGCGGGTACACCCGGATCCGGTGTCTACCCATACGTTTTCACCACCTACCGACTCACCGAGCACCACACCGCGGGCGGCATGAGCCGGTGGCTGCCCTACCTGTCGGAGCTGCAACCGGAGATGTTCTGTGAGGTGTCGCCGCAACTGGCGGCCGAGCGCGGGCTGGAGCACGGTGGCTGGGCGACGATCGTGTCGCCACGCGCCGCGATCGAGGCGCGCGTGCTGGTCACCGAGCGTATGACGCCACTGGTGATCTCCGGGCACACGGTGCACCAGATCGGCCTGCCCTACCACTGGGGTGTCGGCAGCGACGCCGTCGTCAGCGGTGACTCCGCGAACGACCTGCTCGGGCTGACGCTCGACCCGAACGTGCTGATCCAGGAGTCGAAGGCGGGCTCGTGCGACATACTTCCCGGACGGCGGCCGCAGGGCGACGCGCTGCTTCGCCTGATCGCGGAGTTCCAGTCGCGCGCCGGGGCGACCACCGAGACGGGCAACGAACGCGTGACACCACCGGAGGAGGACTGATGGGGCAGCTCTTCGGCCCGACCGATCCCGCGGTCGACGCGCACTGGACGACCCATGAGCACCGCAAGGGCTTCTTCACCGACACGTCGATCTGTATCGGCTGCAAGGCCTGTGAGGTGGCGTGCAAGGAGTGGAACCACATCCCGCGCGACGGGGACCTCGAGATCACCGGCATGTCGTACGACAACACCGAGCAGCTGGGTGCCAGTACCTGGCGGCACGTGGCGTTCATCGAGCAGGACCACGAACACATCGAGAAGGCACGCGAATCCGGCCGCAAACTGGTCGATCTCGGTATGCCGACCGTGCGGTCGAGTAGCGACGAAGGAGCGTCTCGAGACCCGGGACCGCCTGACGTGACCCCTCCCGATACTCCCGAGTTCCGCTGGCTGATGGCGTCGGACGTGTGCAAGCACTGCACGCACGCCGGCTGCCTCGACGTCTGCCCGACCGGTGCCCTCTTCCGCACCGAATTCGGTTCTGTCGTGGTGCAGTCCGACGTCTGCAACGGATGCGGCACCTGCGTCGCAGGCTGCCCGTTCGGGGTGATCGAGCGGCGCACCGACGGGACGGCGGCACCGAAAACGAAACGTGGCGAGCGCAAGGGTGAGCAGCCCGACGTGCCCAACGTCGGCATCGCGCAGAAGTGCACGCTCTGTTACGACCGGCTGGTCGACGGCGAGCAGCCGGCGTGCGCCAAGACCTGTCCGACCACCTCCATCAAGTTCGGTGATCACGCGGATCTGGTTGACAATGCTCGCGATCGGGTCAAGCAGCTGCACGATCAGGGCCTCACCGAGGCACGGCTGTACGGCGCCAACGAGCTCGATGGTGTTGGTGGCACCGGCTCGGTCTTCCTGCTGCTGGACGAGCCCGAGGTCTACGGCCTGCCGCCGGACCCACGAGTGCCGACCGCGGACCTGCCGGTGATGTTCCATCGGGCCAGCGCCGCCGCAGCGGGGATGCTGGTGGCAGCTGCCGTCGCATTCCTCGGGGGTCGACGATGACGACGTCGCCGTATGACGCCTATCGGCCACCCGAGCAGGGTGGCCGGCGCAAGCGTCGGTTGCCCCGACCCGGCGGGCGTCGTCGCCGTGGCGGTGGCGACGGTGCGCGCGAGATGCCAATGGTGCCGGAGGCGGAATTCATCTCGTACTACGGCAAGCCGGTGGTCAAGGCGCCGCCGTGGGGGCCGGAGATCGCGGCATACCTCTTTCTCGGCGGTGTTGCCGGAGGGTCGGGGCTGCTGGCCTATGGTGCGCAACTGACCGGCCGGCGACTGTTGTGCCGCAACGCTCGTTTGGGCGCACTGGTGGCAGTGAGCATCGGTGCGGCGGCGCTGGTCAAGGACCTCGGGCGACCGGATCGCTTCTACAACATGCTGCGCACGATCAAGCTGACCTCGCCGATGAGCGTCGGCTCGTGGATTCTCACCGCATACAGCGGTGGCGTAGGGGTGGCCGCGGCCGTCGAGGTCGACCGGTTGACGGGTGGTCGGCTGCCGATCGGGCCGCTGCACAAGGCGCTGACCACGCTCGAGCCGGTAGCGGGTGTCGCGGCCGCGGCCTTCGGTGCGCCGCTGGCGGCATACACCGCAGTGCTGCTGTCGGACACCGCGAACCCGACGTGGAACGCTGCGCATCGCGACCTTCCCTTCGTCTTCGTGAGCTCGGCGACACTGGCTGCCGGCGGGCTGGCCATGGTCACCACGCCGGTCCGGGAGACCGGGCCTGCCCGCGCTTTTGCCGTCATGGGTGTCGCCGGTGACCTGATCGCCACCCGCTACATGGAGAGCAGGATGGATCCGGTGGCCGCCGAACCGCTGCACCAGGGCCGCCCGGGCAGCTTGCTGCGGTGGAGCGAGCGGCTGGCGATCGCCGGCGGGGTGGGCGCGTTGCTGCTGGGGCGCAACCGGGTCGCCGCAGCGGTCTCGGGTGCGGCGCTGCTCGGCGCTTCGGCGTGCACGCGGTTCGGGGTGCTGGAGGCCGGCATCAACTCGGCGAAGGACCCGCGCTACACGATCGAGCCGCAGCGCCGCCGCCTCGCCGCGCGCCGGGCGGCCGGCATCACCGACGACTCCATCACCACCGCCGGCTGACCGACCGACCGACCGACCGACACACCCTCCCCCTGCCGAGAGGACACCATCTGCCTCGAGAGGACACACAAAACTGCCGGAATGGGGCCGTTTATCGTGTCCTGTCGGTGCTCTTGCTGTCCTCTCGGCGAAGGGGGGAGTGGGTGGTATGCCGGGGCAGGCCCGGCGCCGGCTCAGCGGACCTGGAGGCCGGCGCCGGCGACGGTGTGGCCGATGACCGGGTAGCCGGGAACCTCGCCGACGATGAGCAGCCCACCGGAGGTCTGCGCGTCCGCGAGGAAGAGCAGGTCCTCCTCGGTGATGCCCGGGCCGGTTTGCAGGTGCGGGCGCACCCAGTCCAGGTTGCGGCGGGTGCCGCCCGAGATGTACCCGCCGGCGAGCGCCTCCAGCGCGCCGTCGAGTGCGGGCACCGCGGACCGCTCGAGCACCGCACCGATGCCGGACGCGCGGCACAGTTTGTGCAGGTGCCCGAGCAGCCCAAAACCTGTCACATCGGTCGCGGTCGTCGCCCCGGCCGCGAGCGCGTCACTCGCGGCGACGTCGTTGAGCGCAGTCATCGACGCGATTGCCGCGTCGAAGGTCTCGCCGGTCTGCTTGTGCCGGTTGTTCAGCAGCCCGACCCCGATAGGCTTGGTGAGTGTCAGCGGCATACCGGAGATGCCGGAATCGTTGCGCAGCAGTCGATTCGGGTCCGCGATGCCGGTGACCGCCATCCCGTACTTGGGTTCCGGGTCGTCGATGGTGTGCCCGCCGATGACCGGGCAACCGGCCTGCTGCCCGACGTCGAGCCCGCCGCGCAACACCTCGGTCATCACCTCCATCGGCAACACCCCGCGCGGCCAGCCGACCAGGTTGATCGCGACCACGGGCCGCCCGCCCATCGCGTAGATGTCCGACAGCGCGTTGGCCGCGGCGATCCGTCCCCAGTCGTAGGGGTCGTTGACCACGGGGGTGAAGAAGTCCGCGGTCGACAGCACTGCCAGGTCGTCGCGCACCCGGACCGCGGCCGCGTCGTCACCGGCGTCGAGACCGACCAGCACGTCCGGCCCCGCCTGCCCGACGAGGCCGCGGACCGCGTCCTCCAACTCGCCTGCCGGGATCTTGCACGCGCACCCGCCACCGTGCGCGAAATCGGTCAGTCGCAAGGGTGCCTCGGTGCCCGTCATACCTCCGAGGGTATGACGCCATCGGTCCGTCCGTACTACGGATGACTCACGGCACCCGAGCGAGCGTCGGCGGCGTCGATCACCCAGGCACCGGCACACGTACCCGAATTCGTGTGCCGACAGGCGAATTCGGCTCGACCTGCAATTCGCCGCCGGCTGCCGCCACCCGGGTGCGGTGGCTGGCGAGCCCGATGTGGCCGTCGGCCAACCGCTGGGCGAGGACGTCGCCGGCGATGCCCCGGCCGTCGTCGCTGACGGTGAGCACGGCGTCGGGCCCGTCCCGGCGCAGCGAGACCATGACGGTGCGCGCATGCGCGTGTTTGGCCACGTTGGTCAGCGCCTCCCGGGCGGCGGCGAACAGCACCCGGTCCACTGCGGTGGGCTCGGACCAGTCGGTCAGATCGACCTCTGCAGTCAGTCGTGCCCGGGCGGCGACGCCGGCGGCGAGATCCGCGAGCGCCCGAGCGAGCCCCGCCTGCTCCAGCACCGCGGGATGCAACTCGGACACCGTGGACCGCAACAGCGTCGAGGACTCCCGCAGCGCATGGGAGATGCGGTCGAAGGAATCGGGGTCGCCGGAGTCGCGCGCGTCCTCCAGGTCCTGCCGGGCCGCGAGGAGGTACTGCAGTGCGCCGTCGTGCAGGTTCTCGGCCAGCAACGCCTGCTCGTGCGCCTCGACGGAGACGATGTCGTCGAGCAGACCGGTCCGTTCCCGCAGCAGGCTGCCGATCGTGAGCACGCGGGACAGTTGCACGGCGGACAGGGCGACCGATCCGGCACCGAGGCCGGCAAGCACGAGCGACCGCAGCAGGATCGACGACCAGGGTTCGGCATTCGCCTGCTGCGTCAGGACGCTCACCACCACGCTGGCCGCCAGGGTCGGCAGAGCGATCGCCGCGCACACCATCGGCCGCAACGACGTCGCGGCGAGCATGGGTATGACGTAGAACCCGTTGACGAGTACGTCGGCGGTCCACGACTGCTCCGCGGCGATCCCGGACACGAGCGTCAGCGCGGACAATGCACAGGTGTCGACGAGGAGGGCGAGCCACACCCAGCGCAAGGGGGCGAGACCTCGATCGCGGGTCAGCGCGGCGAGCGCGGCGGCCCACACGACATACCCCGTGACAATCGACCAGCAGGCGGCCAGATCGTGCTCGGGCGGAACGAAACCGATGGTCAGAGCGACGAAAACGACGAGCAGCACGCGCAATCCGAGCTGCACCCAGACGCTGCGATAGGCGTGGCGCAGCAGGACATCCCGCAGCTCGGGGGTCCGGGCCAGTTCGTCGAGCCGAACGTCGCCAAGCACCGCGGCCATGTCACCAGCTCTTCTACTCGAGCAGGCCTCGGCGCATCGCCTCGGCGACCGCGGCAGCGCGATCGGAGACACCGAGCTTCTCGTAGAGCCGCTGCGTGTAGGTCTTGATGGTGCTCACACCGAGGAACAACTCGGCGGACGCCTGCGGGATGGACAGGCCACGCGAGAACGCCTCCAGCACTTGTCGTTCGCGCTCCGAGAGCACCGGCGTCTCCGATGAGGAGCGCGATCGGATCTGGTCGGCGAGTCCGCCGGCCAGTTCAGGCGGTATGACGGTGTGGCCCGCCGCAACGCGCGCCACAGCTTCGACGAGCTCGCCGCGGGAGGCGTCCTTGGTCAGGTAGCCGGCCGCACCCTCCTGCAGGGCTTGGAACACGACGGCGCCGTCGGCGAATGCGGACAGCAGGAGCACCCGGGTCGGCAGCTGGTCGCGCACCACGGCACGGACGACCTCGAGGCCGCTCAGGTGCGGCATCTGGTGGTCGACCACCGCGACCTGCGGTTGTTCGCCCCGGATCAGGTCCAGCGCCTCCCGCCCGTCGCCCGCCTCACCGACGACCCGGATCCGTCCGCTGTTGTTCAGCCCCCGGGCCACCCCGTCGCGGAAGAAGGGGTGGTCGTCGGCGACGACCACGGTGACCAACTCGTCCGACATCGCCATCGCGGCGACCTATGCCTCTCCGTCCAGTAGGAACTCGACCACCCGGCGTTGGGCCTGCGCTGCGTCGGGATGGGTGTAGAGCGCGAGATGGCTGCCCTGGTCGAGGTCGAGCCGTCGCGCGCCCGGGATCGTTGCGGCGGCATGATCGCTGTGTTCGGGCGAAACGTCGGTGTCGGCGGTGCCGTGCACCACCAGAGTGGGGGCGCCGATGCGCTCCAGTTCGAGGGAGCCGATCCGGGCGAACTGCGCAAGGTCGTTGCGGTAGCCGACTCGCCGGTCCGGCCCGAGACCGGCGGTGCCCGCAAGCCCCAGCACGAAGTCGCGCTTGACCGGGTCGGCGACGATGGCGGCGACCCGGTCCCGCAGCTGCGCACCGGTCAGCGAGCTCTCGCTGCGCAGCGTGCCGGCGACCACGTCCGCGGGGCGGTGCCGGGCGAGCATCCGCAGCAGCCGGCGCCCCGGCGCGGTGGCCAGCAGCAGCCGGTCGCTCAGGCCCACGGGTGGGGGCTGGTATGCCGTGCTCACAGCAGCGAACGCGACCAGAGCCGTCACCCGGTCGGGGTGGCGGACAGCCAGCCGGAATCCGCACGGGCCGCCCCCGGACCAGGACAGCACGCCGGCGGAGCGGATCCCCACGACGTCCAGCAGCGCGGCGACGAGGTCCGCCTGCTGGTCGGGAGTCTGCCGGTCGCCGAGTTCCGTGCCGAGGTAGCCCGGTCGCGACAGCAGGATCGCGCGGATGCCGTCCCGGGGCAGGAAGCCGGCCATCAGCGCGGCCGCGTCGATCCCGCCGGGGCTCCCGTGGAGCACGACGACGGGAGCGCCGCCGCCGAGGCACGCGTACTGCACCGGTCCCAGCCGGGTGTCGACGGTCTGCGGCGAGACTCCGTCCGGCCAACTGTGCTGCACGAATCCACGCTACGCGCGAGGGCGGCTGGCCAGGACCCGTTTCGCCGGATCACCGGTTCGACGACGGCGCGTGTCGGCCGATCGGCCGACGCCGTTTCCACCGGGCGGTCATCTCGTCGGCCGACTGTGGCGATCGCCGTTCGGCCGGACAGTTGAGGCATCAACCACGAACCGCCCGAACGAGGGCGAATCAGACTGTAGGAGACGTACCGTGCGTATCAACACCGTGACCAGGAAGCTCGCCGCGGCGGTGGCCGGCAGTGTCGTGCTCGTCGGCCTGGCGGCCGGGCCCGCACTCGCCGCGACCGGGGGCCAGGACGATTCCGGCGTGCAGCCGGTCGGCCCGCCGGCGCCGAACAACCTCTCCTTCGACTACCGGCTCTACAACGACACCCCCTACACGTGGACCATTCAGCCGTCCGGCACGCAGTCGCAGCACTGGTACAGCAATTCCGGATGGACGAAGGTCGACTGGCGTGGGACAGGGCCGGCCGAGACGATGAAGCCGGGCGACGTCATGCATCTGCGCAAGGAGTCGAAAACGACCTACGCCGACGACGGCGACGACGACTGGGTCAGCTACACGTTCACCGATGCCGACGGCGCCCAGCACCTGGTGCGGATCCACGCCGACGTCAGCGACCACGTGACCAGCTTCAGCATGGACAAGGCCGACACCGACACCGGCTGGGCGGACTCCACGGCGGTGTTCCACATGGCCGTGCAGCCCGGCGCGGAGGCGAACTCGGTGGGCGCATTCCTCAACAAACCCGCCGAGATCACCGTCGACGCGAGCACCAGCCCCGACGCGGCCGCGGACGCGATGACCCACTTCACCGACGCCGACGCGACCCACAAGGCGTTCACCCCGACCGCGGACCCGACGTGGACCGAGGCGAACCCGGCCCCGGGGTCGGCGACGCTCATCAACACCACGTCGAGCCCCGCCGAGCTGACCGCCATGACCGGCAGCACCAACACCGAGAGCACCTCCCTGTCCGAGAGCCTCGAGTGGGACACCGAACTCGGCGTCCTGGGGCTGGCCAACGCCGGCATCAGCGCGTCGGTCGAGAGCGGCCAGGAATGGAGTGTGTCGAACAGCGTCGACAACGGCGACACGATGACCGTCCCCAAGTGTCAGCAGGGTCACTTCGTCAAGACCACCGAGGTGGAGAACGTCACGGGAGACTTCGACTTCACCGTCTACAACGGCGAGCTCACCTACCACGTCAAGAACGTCACGGTCTCGATGCCGGGGATCAGCAAGCCGGGCCAGTCCATACCGGTGCCGGGCACCGCGTTCCGTCCGGTCCTCAGCGCGGTCGGCACGGGGCAGGCGCCGGCCGATCCGACCACGTGCGAGTAGGTCTGTCCGTCGATCGGCCGACAGACACGTCATACGCCCCACCGGCCGTCCGGCCGACGGCCGAGCGGGCCGTGCCCGGACACACTCGTAACACCTCGACAACAACCCATCCCCGTGTCCACCCGGACACCACACCTCGAAGGAAACACCATGAGAATCACCAAGACCCGAGTCGTCACCGGAACCCTGCTCGCCACCGTGCTTGTCGGGTCGACCGCCATCGGCACGGCGGCCTACGCAGCAGACGGGAACTCCGTCACCATCGACGCGGCCGCCCAACCCACGGCCGCCGGCACGGCGATGGCGCTCTTCCCGAACGCCACGGACAAGGCGTTCACACCGACCAGCAATCCCGCCTACTCCGAGACCGGCTGGGAGGATGCCAGCTCGACCATCCTGGAGAACCCTCCGGACAGCACGGAACCGGTCACCCAGGACATCAAGGTGACCCACCAGGCGGGCGCGAGCTTCTCGATCGGTGGATCGGTCGGAGCCGAGACGACCTTGAGCGCCCTCGGTTTTGCCAATGCCAAGGTCAGCATCAAGTTCAGCGCCGAACACCGGTGGGCCACCGAAACCTCCGACTCGGAGCGGATCACGGTGACGGCCCAGCCCGGCACCGCCGTCTGGGTCGCCGCGGCACACCGGCAGGCGACGTTCACCGGCGACTACACGTTCACCGCGAACGGCACGACCTACCACGTCAACAACGTCACCATCACCGAGCCCGCTCCGGCCCCGGGCGGTGACTCCACGACCGGCGTCACCTATCTGGCCGTGCAGCGGAAGTACGGGGCGGTCAACGCAGGCACCAACACGACCATGCCCAAGGGTCAGGTGCCGATCGCCGCGAACCCGCGCGTCAAGATGCTGACGGCTCAGCTCCCGCCGCTCAAGGTCACCCACTGAGCCGAGCTCCACCACTTGCCCGACCACCCACGGCCGTCACGGACCGAAACGGGGGAGCGGGTAAGTTGGCGCGTGGAGGCGTCAGGGTTCCTGGTGGGCCCCCCGGTCTTCAAAACCGGTGAGGCCGAGCATCTCGGTCTGGCGGGTTCGATTCCCGTCCGTCTCCGCCAGAACGTATGCCGTGCCGCCCGGAGGTGCCGATGTCGTCGCAGGACCCGCGCAGCCGCATCCCGCGCACGGACACCCTGCTGGCGTCGCCGGGGGTCGTGGAGGCGACACAGCGGTTGGGTGCCGACACCGTCCGTGGCCTGGTGGCCGTCGCGCAGGAGCGGGCGCGCCGGGGCGAGATCGAGCCGGAACAGGTGACCGACGAGCTTGCCGGCATGTTGCAACGCAGGCCGACCCAGCTGCATCCGGTGCTCAACGCGACCGGTGTCGTCATACACACCAACCTGGGGCGGGCACCGTTGTCGCCGGCCGCGATCGAGGCGCTCGCAACGGCCGCGGAGTATGTCGACGTCGAGCTCGACCTGGCCACCGGCACCCGGTCCAAACGCGGGGTCGCGGCACGCGAAGCGTTGCTCGCCCGCTGCCCCGCCGCCGACGAGGCACTGGTCGTCAACAACGGCGCAGCTGCGCTCGTGCTCGCCACCACGACCCTCGCGCAAGGCCGCGAAGTCGTCGTCAGCAGAGGCGAACTCATCGAGATCGGCGCCGGGTTCCGCCTGCCCGACCTGATCGCGTCGACCGGAGCGCGGCTGCGTGAGGTCGGCACCACCAACCGGACCCACCTGCGTGACTACGCCGACGCGATCGGCCCGGACACCGGCTGCATCCTCAAGGTGCACCCGAGCAACTTCCGGGTGGACGGTTTCACCGCAACGGTGTCGATCGGCGAATTGCACACGCTCGCAACCGAACACAGCGTCCCGCTCGTCGTCGACCTCGGCAGCGGCCTGCTCGCACCGGACCCGGTGATCCCCGAGGAACCGGATGCAGCCACCACACTCGAGGCCGGTGCTGACATCATCACCGCCAGCGGTGACAAGCTGCTGGGCGGGCCACAGGCCGGGATCGTGTTGGGCCGCAAGGCAATCGTGGATCGTATGGCGAAGCATCCGCTCGCCCGCGCGGTCCGCGCAGACAAACTGGCGCTCGCCGCACTCGAGGCGACGCTGACCGGCCCCGACACTCCGACGAGCGTTGCGCTGCACGCCGACCCGGTCCACTTGAAAGAGCGTGCCCAGAGGCTCGCGGCCGCGGTCGGGGGAGATGTCGTGCCGCACGACGGGCGGGTCGGAGGTGGCGGCGCACCGGGTGTTCCGTTGCCGGGCTGGGCCGTCGCGCTGCCCGAAAGCGCAGCAGCAGCACTGCGGCTCGGCGACCCGGCGGTCCTCCCGCGCGTGCACGGGGGCCGCTGCCTGGTGGACCCTCGCTGTGTTCCCGAGGCGGACGACGAGCGGCTGGCCGCCGTGGTGCGAGCCGCGCTCGGTGCCTGAGATGTATGTCGTCGCGACCGCCGGGCACGTCGATCACGGCAAGAGCACCCTGGTGCGCGCGCTCACCGGGATCGAACCCGACCGGTGGGACGAGGAGAGACGCCGCGGGCTGACCATCGACCTCGGATTCGCCTGGACCACAACGCCGTCCGGCAATCCGGTCTCCTTCGTCGACGTGCCCGGGCATGAACGTTTCCTCGGCAACATGCTCGCCGGCATCGGCCCTGCACCTGTCGTCTGCTTCGTCGTCGCGGCGGACGAGGGCTGGCGGCAGCAGTCCGACGACCACCGGGACGCCATCGAGGCCCTGGGGATCGAGCACGGCGTCATCGTGATCACCCGGGTCGACCTCGCACCGGATCGTGTCCCGGAGGTCACTGCGCAGATCCGCCACGAGTTGGCAGGCACGGGGTTGCGTGAGGCGCCGATCGTGCCGGTGTCCGCCGCCACCGGCGACGGGCTCCGGGAACTGCTCGTGGAGCTGGACCGGACCCTCGCCGCTGTGCCGAAACCGGCTGTCAACAGCAGGATCCGCTTCTGGATCGATCGCGCGTTCACGATCAAGGGTGCCGGCACCGTCGTGACCGGCACGCTGTCCGCCGGGACGGTCCGGTCGGGGGAGGGCCTGATGCTGCACGGTGCCGAGGTTGCGCAGGATGTGACGATCCGGGGCGTCCAGGAGCACGGGTCCGCTGTCCCGGGCGCGGGGCCGGTCAGCCGGGTCGCGCTCAACCTGAGGTCACCTGGTGCCGACCGGATCCATCGTGGTGACGTGCTGCTCACCCCGGATGCATGGCAGCTGACCGACGTCGTGGACGTGCGACGCACCAGTGGGCTGCTGTTCGACGAAGCAGCGCCCGGAGTGGTCGTGCACATCGGGACCGCTGCACTGCCGGGTCGCGTGCGCCCGTTCGACGACTCCACGGCCCGTCTCACGCTGTCACGCCCGCTACCCCTCACCATCGGTGACCGGATGATTCTGCGGAACAACGGGTCCCAGCGCATCGCCGGAGGCGTGCAGGTGCTCGACGTCGACCCGCCGGCGCTGCGTCGACGTGGTGACGGTCGCCGCCGAGGGGCGGCGCTGCGAGCGGCCCGCCCCACCGGTGACGCACGCGCCGAGGTCGCACGTCGCGGTGCCGTGCGCAGTGCCGACCTGCGGAGGCTGGGGGTCGACGTGCCGGTCGAACCGGTCGACGGGCTGCGCTCCGTGGCGGACTGGTGGATCGACGAGGGTGCACTGCAGGACTGGTCGCGCCGGCTGCGGGCGGCGGTCGAAGCAGATCGCACCCGTAACCCGTTGTCATCTGGGCTTTCTCACAAAGCGGCTGGGGACGCCGTCGCCCTCCCGGACCTCTCACTGCTGAGCGCGGTCGTTCGGGAGGCAGGTCTGGTGCTTCGTGGCGCGTCGGTGACGACGGCGGATGGTGCGGATGACCTCGGGGCCGCTGAGGAGGCGGTGGCAGAGGTCGAAAGACGGTTGCGGGCCGATCCGTTCGCCGCGCCCGAGGCCGACGAACTCGCCGAGCTCGGTCTCGGCCGCCGGGAACTCGCTGCCGCCGAGCGCACCGGCCGGCTGCTCCGGCTGGGCGACGGCGTCGTGCTGCTGCCGACCGCTCCGGCGCGGGCCATGCGCGAACTGGCCAGACTGCCGGGGGCCTTCACCACGAGTGAGGCGCGGCGTGCGTTGCGCACCACACGCCGAGTCGCCATACCCCTCCTGGAGCATCTGGACGGGCGGGGCTGGACCCGGCGCATCGACGCCGGCCACCGCACCGTGGTGCGGGCCGGCGGCGAAGGGTGAACTCAGCCCTCGGTGAGTGCGAGGTCCTCCACGACCGTGGCCGGCTGCTCGCGACGGCGTCCGGAGATCGTCAGGGCGATCGCACCGCCGGCGAAGGCGGCCACGGCACCGACCAGGAAGCACAGTTGGAAGGCGTCCTGGGACGGGATCGCCGCTGTGCCCGGAGCCAGCGTGATGGTCCGGCTGGTCAGCAGGCTGGCCATGACGGCTCCGGCAACGGTCGTGCCGACCGAGCGCATCACGGTGTTGATGCCGACACCGGAGCCGGACTCGGCCGGGGGAACGTTCTCCAGGATGAGCGTCGGCATGGCGGCATACCCGATGCCGACACCGGCGCAGCTGACGCAGCTGGCAACCAGGAGCTGCCAGGGAGCGTTCATCAGGAACAGCGCGATCAGATAGCCCACACCGATGACCGCGGCGCCGGTGGCAAGCGTGGACTTCGCACCGATCGTCGTCATCAGCCGGCTGGAGACGGGTGCGAGGAGCATCATCATCAGGCCGCCGGGAGCCATCCACAGTCCCGCCTCGAGGATCGACTGGCCGAGGCCGTAACCCGTCGCGGACGGCATCTCCAGCAGTTGCGGCACCACGATCGACTGCGCCATCATCCCGAAGCCGATCAGCACGGCCGCGAGGTTGGTGAGGAGAACCGGGCGACGTGCGGTCGTGCGAAGGTCGACCAGCGGGTCCTTCTGGCGCAGTTCGTAGACGCCCCAGAGCAGGAGGACCACGAGGCCGCCGACGATGCACAGCAGGGTGTTCGTGGAGGCCCAGCCCCAGTCGTTGCCCTTCGACACACCGACGAGCACCGCGACCAGACCGATCGCCAGGCCGATCGCGCCCACCGTGTCGATCGACGCCGGGTGATTGTCTGCGACGTGCGGGACGAAGACGGCGGTCAGCACGACCATGAGTGCCGCGAGCACGGCGGAGGCCCAGAAGAGCGTGTGCCAGTTGTAGTCCTGGGCGATCCAGGCCGACAGTGGCATACCGATCGCGCCACCGACACCCATGGTGGCGCTGAGGGTGGCGATCGCGGTGGAAGCCATGTGTGGGGGCACCACTTCGCGGACCATGCTGATTGCCACCGGGATGAAGCCCATGGCGACACCTTGCAGGAAGCGCCCGCCGATCATCGGCCAGACGCTGCTGGAAAGGGCGCAGACGACCGAGCCGACCACCAGGATCACCGACGAGCCGAGCAGCACGCGCTGCTTGCCGATGATGTCGCCGAGGCGGCCGGACACGGGCATGGCGACCGCGCCGCCGAGCAGGGTGGCGGTCACCACCCAGGAGGTGTTGCTGGCGTCGGAGTGCAGCAGTTGCGGCAGCTTGATCTGGATCGGTAGGACGAGCGTCTGCATGAGGGCTGCAGCGAGCGCGCCGAAGCAGAGCACGGCGACGATCAGTTGCGGCTTGGTCTTTGTCTGCGGTGTTTCAGAAGTCGTGGTTGTCATATGTTCCTCTTCGTCATTATATGTATGGTGCATGCATATAACATGGTCTGTCAAAATGACCCCATGACTGCCGACGACTCCGCCCGGTCGGCCAGTGGGTGGCCGACCGACCTGGTTGCGATGGCCGGGCGGCACGATCTGACACCGGTGCAACGGGTGGCGGCGATCCTGCACTCGTTCGACGTGGATCGCCGGGTCGTGGAGAGTGCGACCAGCCTGAGCGCGGCCGAGCTACGACTGCTTTGGCTGCTGTCCGACGGGCGCGCCCGCACGCAGCGCGAGATCTCGACCGAGCTGAACCTCGAGCAGTCGACGGTCAACCGACAGGTCAATGCGGCGCTGCGGGCCGGGCACATCGAGCGGCTGGGCACCGGCTCCGGCCCTGCCCAACTCTCCGCCACCGAGGGTGGCCTGCGCCGCTACGAGGAGGACGTCGAGGCGGTCATGGGCATCATGGGCACGGCGCTGTCGGCCCTCGGCGACGAGCAGGAGCACTTCCTGGCCTCCCTGGCGATTTTCGTCGAGGCCTACCGCGAAGCGGTGGCAGACACCAGGCGCTGAGCCGGGAGCCGTGTGGCGTCATACCTCATCGATTGGACCGAAATACTTGGACGTCCTAGTATTGTCTGGACCCGAGCCCTAGGTAGTGGAGATCGCATGTCCGAGGCACCCGCGCTGCACGTCCCCCAGAACCCCGTGCGCATCGTCAGCGCTTCCAGTCTGTTCGACGGGCACGACGCGTCGATCAACATCATGCGGCGGATCATGCAGAGCCAGGGTGCCGAGGTGATCCACCTCGGACACAACCGCAGCGTCCAGGAGGTGGTCGACGCGGCGATCGAGGAGGACGCGCAGGGCATCGCGGTCAGCTCCTACCAGGGCGGGCACGTCGAATACTTCGAATACCTCGTGCAGTTGCTGCGCGACGCCGGCGCGGACCACATCAGGGTCGTCGGCGGTGGCGGCGGTGTGATCGTGCCGGAGGAGATCGCGCGGCTGCGCAAGTCCGGGGTGACGATCTTCAGCCCCGAGGACGGCCAGCGGCTCGGGCTGGTCGGGATGATCAACCAGGTCATCAAGGACTGCGACTTCAATGTGTATGACGTCTCACGGCCCGACGCACACGCCGTGATCTCGGGGGACCGCGCGGCCGTGGCGCGCACCATCAGCGGCGCCGAGCAGGCCGCCCTGGCGCCGGACCTGCTGGAGCACCTGCGCACCGCGGCCGATGAGCGGCACACCCCCGTGCTGGGCATCACCGGCACCGGTGGCTCCGGCAAGTCGAGCCTGACCGACGAGCTGGTGCGGCGCTTCCGGATGGACCAGCAGGACAAGCTGCGCATCGCCTGCGTCGCGATCGACCCGACCCGTCGCCGTGGCGGCGGTGCGCTGCTGGGCGACCGCATCCGGATGAATTCCCTTGACGGCGAACGCATTTTCTTCCGGTCGCTCGCCACGCGTGGTGGCCGCGAGGTGCCCGAGGAGCTGTCGGAGATCCTGACGGTCCTGCGCGCCGCGGCCTACGACCTGATCATCGTGGAGACACCCGGCATCGGGCAGGGCGACGCGGCGATCATCGACTTCGCGGACGTCAACCTCTACGTGATGACACCCGAGTTCGGTGCGCAGAGTCAGCTGGAGAAGATCGACATGCTCGACTTCGCCGATGTGGTAGCGATCAACAAGTTCGAGCGGCGCGGCGCGATGGACGCGCTGCGTGACGTGGGCCGTCAGATGGTCCGCAACCGTGAGGCGTTCGGCAAGAAGCCCGATGACATGCCGGTGTTCGGCACGTCTGCGGCGACCTTCAACGACGACGGAGTCACCGCGCTCTACCAGGAGCTGCGCTCCGAGCTCGGCGGCAAGGGACTGGAGCTGGCCGAGGGCACGTTGGAGCCGGTGGCCGTGCGGCACTCGTCGGTGCTGCGGCAGGTGGTGCCGCCGCAGCGGGTGCGCTACCTCTCCGAGATCGCCGAGACGGTGCGCGGCTACCACGCCGACACCGTGTCGTACGTCGACGCTGTGCGCCGTGTCCAGCACCTCACGACGGCGCGGGATGCCTTGGGGGACAAGGCACCTGCCGAGTTGTCCGATCTCATCGAGGACGCGGGGCAGCACCTGCCCGCTTCGATCGGCCGCGTCCTGGCGGAGTGGCCGAAGGTCGTGGCGTCATACAGCGGCGACGAGCAGGTGGTGAAGATCAGGGACAAGGAGATCCACACCGCGCTGACCAAGGAGTCGTTGTCCGGCAACAAGATTCGCCGGGTGGCGCTGCCGCGCTACCAGGACCACGGGGAGCTGCTGTCCTTCCTGCGCCGGGAGAACCTGCCGGGCTACTTCCCGTTCACCGCAGGGGTGTTCCCGTTCAAGCGCGACAACGAGGACCCGGCGCGCATGTTCGCGGGCGAGGGCGACCCGTTCCGCACCAACCGTCGTTTCAAGCTGCTGTCCGAGGGGCAGCCGGCGACCCGGTTGTCCACCGCGTTCGACTCCGTGACGCTCTACGGCCGTGACCCCGACCTGCGTCCGGACATCTACGGAAAGGTCGGCACCTCAGGAGTTTCCGTCGCCACCTTGGACGACATGAAGGCCCTCTACGACGGCTTCGACCTCACCTCACCGTCGACCAGTGTGTCGATGACGATCAACGGGCCGGCACCGACGATCCTGGCGTTCTTCCTCAACACGGTCATCGACCAGGAGCTGGCGAAGTTCGCCGAGGAGCAGGGCCGGGAGCCGAATGCCGACGAGGTCGCCGAGGTGCGGGCCCGCGCGCTGGCCACCGTCCGTGGCACAGTGCAGGCCGACATCCTCAAGGAGGACCAGGGGCAAAACACCTGCCTGTTCTCCACCGAGTTCTCCTTGCGGATGATGGCGGACATCCAGGAATGGTTCATCGCCACCGCCGTTCGCAACTTCTACTCCGTGTCGATCAGCGGCTATCACATCGCCGAGGCCGGTGCGAACCCGATCAGCCAGCTGGCCTTCACCCTCGCCAACGGCTTCACCTACGTCGAGGCCTACCTCGCGCGTGGAATGAGCATCGACGACTTCGCGCCCAACCTGTCGTTCTTCTTCTCCAACGGGATGGACCCGGAGTACTCCGTCATCGGCCGGGTCGCACGCCGCATCTGGGCGGTCGCGATGCGGGACAAGTACGGCGCGAACGAGCGCAGCCAGAAGCTGAAGTACCACGTGCAGACCTCCGGCCGCTCGTTGCACGCGCAGGAGATGCGGTTCAACGACATCCGCACCACGCTGCAGGCGCTCATCGCGATCTACGACAACGCAAACTCGTTGCACACCAACGCTTTCGACGAGGCGGTGACGACACCGTCGGCCGACTCGGTGCGTCGTGCGCTCGCCATACAGCTGATCATCAACCGCGAGTGGGGACTGGCGATGAACGAGAACCCGTTGCAGGGTTCGTTCATCATCGACGAGCTGACCGACCTCGTCGAGGAGGCCGTGTTGACCGAGTTCGACCGGATCTCCGAGCGTGGCGGTGTGCTCGGCGCCATGGAGACCGGCTACCAGCGCGGCCGGATCCAGGACGAGTCGATGCTCTACGAACACCGCAAGCACGACGGCTCACTGCCGATCGTCGGGGTCAACACCTTCCGCAACCCGCACGAGGGTGAGGAAGGGAAGAAGGTTGAGCTGGCGCGTGCTTCGGAGACGGAGAAGGAGTCGCAACTGTCCCGGGTGCAGGCGTTCCAGCAGGAGCACCGCGACGAGGCGCAGGAGGCACTGGCTCGGTTGCGAGACGCGGCGACCAAGGGTGAGAACGTCTTCGCCGTGCTGATGGATGCCGCGCGCGTGTGCTCGCTCGGTCAGATCACGGACGCGTTCTTCGAGGTGGGTGGGCAGTACCGCCGCAACGTCTGACGCTCCACTCGCCGACAGGACACAAACAGCACCGAGGGGACACGAAAACCGGGCCGAATCGGCCCGGTTTTCGTGTCCCCTCGAGTGCGTTTGTGTCCTCTCGGGGTGGGGGTGGCGTGCAGCCCGGCGTGCAGCACACCGAGACGCAACTGGTCTTCAACGTGACGCCGGGTGCCGGAATTCTCCGGCGGCCTTGAGCCAACTCGCTTCCGCAACTTGCAGTGGCGAGCTAACGTGTTAAGAACTACTTCATCCACATGACGAGATCACGCATGCGATCCCGCCTGCAATAGTCATGAAAGGGATGACCGTCCATGGATGTGACCATGGCTGCCTCTGCATTTCCTCCCCTCGCCCTCGGGTTCTTCGGACTGGGCACCGGATACATGATCTACGGACCGCAGGAGCTTTTCGGCTGGCCGGCCAAGAGCGAGAAGGTCGACATGGGGACGGGGGTCTGGGGCATCTGGCTGCCGGGCTTCTGCCAGTTCGTCGCGGGCACCATCCTGTTTCTGGGGCTCGGACTCCTGCCGGGAACGTTCGCCGATCACACGTCGAACGGGCTCGGCGCTTCGTCACCGCTCTACATGGCGGCATTCGCGTTCTCGGCATACGGCATTCACTGGTTCGGCATCGGCTGGAACAGATACCGAGGGACTGACGCACGTGCCAACACCGGGATGACGATCGGCTACACGGTCATCTCGGTGATGGGTGTGGTGGTCTTCTTCGATGCGGGGGACGTTCCGGTCGCGCTGGTGTTCGTCGGGTTGGTCGCCATCTACGTCTGTGACTTCTTCGCATCCGCGCTGACCCCGGGCAAGACACTGCACACCCTGGGGCTACGCGGGTTGGGTCTGTTCCACCTGATCACGGGCGTCTGGCTGCTGTATTGCGCATTCGCCACTGCGGTCAACTTCTCCGTCGGCTTCGATTGGTGGCTCTGATCACCCCGGGACCCACTGCTGGTACAAAACAAGAAAACAGGTTGAAAAGTCATGGCTGACAGCCCAATTGAGCACGGGCACCGCAGCGAGGACATCCGGACGGAGCCGCCGAAGAAGTCTTCCGTGGGACTCCCGGGCATCGTGGAGACCGTCCGGTATGCCGAGAAGCAGATGGGGGTGAAGCGAAGCCTGCAGACCCTGCTGACAATGAATCAGGTCAATGGCTTCGACTGCCCGTCGTGTGCCTGGCCGGACCCCGCCCACCGCAAGACCGCGGAGTTCTGCGAGAACGGTGCGAAGGCGGTTGCGTGGGAGGCCACTCGCAAACGCGTGACGCCGCAGTTCTTCGCCGAACACTCGGTGTCGGACCTGCGGGACCGTGACCATCACTGGCTGGAGGCGAATGGCCGGCTCACCACTCCGATGTACCTGGCCGCGGGAGCCACGCACTACACGCCGATCGCGTGGGATGACGCACTCGGGCTACTGGCCGACCGCTTGAAGGCGATGCCCAGCCCGGACCGGGCGGTCTTCTACACCAGCGGGAGGGCGAGCAACGAGGCCGCGTTCAGCTACCAGTTGCTGGCCCGGCGGTTGGGCACCAACAACCTGCCCGACTGCTCCAACATGTGCCATGAGTCCAGCGGGGCCGCGCTCTCGGCGACCATCGGCGTCGGCAAAGGGTGCGTCACCATCGAGGACCTGTCCGATCACGCAGACCTGATCGTGATCGCCGGGCAGAACCCCGGGACCTGCCACCCGCGGATGCTGACGACCTTGGAGACGGCGAAACAGCGGGGAGCCACGATCGTCGGCATCAACCCGCTGCCCGAGGCGTTCCTGGGCAAGTTCCGCAACCCCCAAACCGTGCGCGGGCTGGCAGGGCCAGGCACCGAGCTCAGCGATATGTACCTTCCGGTGCGTGTCAACGGCGACATGGCACTCTTCGCGGGCTTCAACAAGGCCCTCACCGAGCGCGAGGACGCTTCTCCTGGCACGATTTTCGACCACGACTTCATCGGCCGCTACTGCGACGGCTTCGACGACGCAGTTGCTGGCTGGCGCCGCCTCGACTGGGACGACATCACCCGCATGTCCGGCATCGGCCGAGCAGACATCGAGCGTTTCGTGGACCTGGTCGTCGCCGCGGACTCGGTCACGGTCTGCTGGGCGATGGGATTGACCCAGCATCGCAACTCGGTCGCGACGATCAAGGAGATCGTCAACTTCCTGTTGCTGCGCGGCAACATCGGCAAACCCGGTGCGGGACCGTCACCGATCCGCGGTCACTCCAACGTCCAGGGTGATCGCACGATGGGCATCTGGGAGAAGATGCCGGCCTGGTTCCTCGACGCCGTCCAGGCCGAGTTCGGCTTCGACCCGCCGCGCGTCGAGGGGTACGACACGGTGAAGACCATCGCAGCCCTGCGTGACGGCAACGTCGACGTCTTCGTCTCGCTGGGCGGCAACTTCGTGGCGGCCACCTCGGACACAGCGGTCTGCGAAGCGGGTATGGCGAAGTGCAAGCTCGTCGTCAACATCGCCACCAAGCTGAACCGGTCGCACCTGTGCGCCGGGCCCGACAGCGAGTCGTTGATCCTGCCCTGCCTCGGGCGGACCGAACGCGACGTCCAGGCCGGCGGCGAGCAGTTCGTGACCGTCGAGGACTCCATGTCCATGGTGCACGGCTCGTGGGGGCGGCTCCTTCCGGCATCACCACAGTTGCGCAGTGAGATCGCCATCATCACCGGCCTCGGTGAGAAGCTCTTCGGTGCGCAGGACGGCGCCGTCGACTGGCGGGCGATGCACGACGACTACGGCGTGATCCGCAAGCACATCGAGCACGTGGTGCCCGGGTTCCACGCCTACAACGAGCGGGCACACCCCACCCGGCGGCGGGGCTTCATGCTGCCGCGCGGGCCGCACGACTCGCGGACGTTCAGCACCGCGACCGGCAAGGCGCGCTTCACCGCCAACACGCTCTCGTGTGCAGAGACCCCCGACGGCTACCTGCTGCTGAACACCGTTCGCGCACAAGGGCAGTTCAACACCACCGTCTACGACTACGACGATCGCTATCGAGGTGTCACCGGCGGGCGCGACGTGGTGCTGGTCAACGAGGCCGACCTCGCGGCCAACGGATTGCACGACGGCGACGTCGTGGACGTCATCAGCAGCTCCGGGTCCGGTGAGCGACGTGCCCGGAACTTCCGTGCCGTCGCCTACCCGACCCCGGCCGGTTGCTGTGCCGCCTACTTCCCGGAGGCCAACGTCCTGATCCCGCTGGAGGCGACCGTCGATGTCAGTAACACGCCGATGTCGAAGTCGGTGCCGGTGCGGCTCGAACGGGTCGGGTAGGGATCAGGACTCGCGCGTCAACTCCCGGTGCGCCTCGATCATCGACGGGCCGTACCACGTGATCAGCCGGCCACTGACCAGTCGTGTCGGCGTCGTGAAAGCCTCCGGCCCGTCGTCGGCGGTGAACTCGTACGGTTCGTCGGGCAGGAGTATGACGTCCGCGCGGCTGCGGTCGATCTCCTGCACGTCGACCCTCGGGTAGCGGCCGTCCGCGGCGGCGTACACATTGTCAAAACCCGCGTGCCGCAACAGATCCCCGGTGAACGTGCGCGAACCGACCACCATCCACGGGTCGCGCCAGATCGGCACGGCAACGCGGGCACGCACCGGCGGCACAGCGCCCGACCACAGCGACCGCGCCTCCTCCAGCCAGGTGGGTCGCGGCCACTGCAGGACCCGGTCGAACAGTTCGTCATACGCGGCGAAAGCCGCTGGCACCGTTTCGATCTCGCTCACCCATACGGTCACACCGGAGTCGCGCAGGCGACGGACATCGAGCTCGCGGTTCTCCTCCTTGTTGGTGACGACCACGTCCGGCTCGAGCGACCGGATCACGTCGAGATTCGGGTTCTTGGTCCCACGGACGCGCGTGACGGACAGGTCCTCCGGATGGGTGCACCAGTCGGTCGCGCCGACCAGCGCCTCGGGACGGGTGGCGGCCAGGGCCTCGGTGATCGAGGGCACCAACGAGACCACGCGTCGAGCAGACATCGAGACGATGATTCCACGACGCTCCGCACGGACGCGGTCCCGGTGCCATGATGACGACCATGGACTCGACGGCAACCACGGCATACCGGGCGGCACGGGACTTCCTGCTGCAGCACCACGACGACTACGACGCGGCGGTCGAAGGCTTCCGATGGCCGGATCTGGGTGACCGCTTCTGCTGGGCGGTCGACTGGTTCGACGCCGTCTCGACCGGCAACGACCGCGAGGCCCTGGTCATCGTGGAGCAGGACGGCACGCGGACCAGCCGCACCTTCCAGGAGATGTCCCGTCGCTCCGACCAGGTGGCGACCTGGCTCGCCGGGCTCGGGGTCGGCAAGGGCGACGCGCTGATCATCATGCTGGGCAACCAGGTCGAGTTGTGGGAAGTCATGCTCGGCGTGATGAAACTCGGTGCGGTGGTGGTGCCGACGACCACGGCCGCCGGTCCCCAGGAGCTGACCGACCGCATCGGTCGCACGTCCGCCAAGGCGGTCGTCTGCAACGCCGGTGACGTCGACAAGCTCGACGGTGTCCCGGGCGACTACCTGCGCCTCAGCGTCGGCGCCGCCGACGGCTGGCAGGACGTCGCCGATGCCTTCGACACCGCGTGGCAGGCGATTGAGCACCCGGGCACCACCCCGCAGGACCGGCTGTTGCTCTACTTCACCTCGGGCACCACCTCGAAGCCGAAGCTGGTGGAGCACACGCAGGTCTCCTACCCGGTCGGCCACCTGTCGACGATGTACTGGATCGGCATCAAGCCCGGCGACGTCCACCTCAACGTGTCGTCACCGGGGTGGGCGAAGCACGCCTGGTCCAACTTCTTCGCGCCGTGGATCGGTGAGGCGACGATCTTCCTCTACAACTACACGCGATTCGATGCGGCGGCGATGCTGGAGCAGCTGCGTACCGAACGTGTCACCAGCTTCTGCGCTCCGCCGACCGTATGGCGCATGCTGATCAACGCCGACCTCGGCGCGAAACCGGACGCCCTGCGCGAGGTCGTCGGCGCCGGGGAGCCGTTGAACCCCGAGGTGATCCGTCAGGTCGAGAAGTCCTGGGGGCTGACCATCCGGGACGGCTACGGACAGACCGAGACCAGCGTGCAGATCGCGAACACCCCTGGTGCCGCGGTGAAGCCGGGCTCCATGGGGCGCCCGCTGCCCGGGGTGCCGTCCGGGCTCGCCGATCCGGTGACCGGCGAGCTGCTGCCGCCGGACGCCGACGAGGGGGAGATCTGCCTCGACCTGAGCCAGCACCCGGTCGGCCTGATGACCGGCTACCAGGCCGACCCGGAACGCAACGCGGCCGTGCTGGCGCACGGCGTCTACCACACCGGGGACGTTGCCTCACGGGACAGCGACGGCTACTACACGTACATCGGCCGCACCGACGACGTCTTCAAGGCGTCCGACTACAAGATCAGCCCGTTCGAGCTGGAGTCGGTGCTGATCGAACACCCAGCGGTCGCCGAGGCGGCGGTCGTGCCGGCGCCCGACCCGGTGCGTCTGGCCGTGCCCAAGGCATACATAGCGCTCGCTCCCGGTCACGAACCCACGAAGCAGACCGCGTTCGAGATCCTGAAGTACGCGCGCGAGCACCTCGCGCCATACCAACGGGTCCGACGGGTGGAGTTCTACGAGCTGCCCAAGACGATCTCCGGCAAGATCCGCCGGGTCGAGTTGCGCGGCCGCGAGGAGGACGTCGCCGGCGACGCGCGCACCGTGCCGGAGTGGCGCGACGACGACTTCCCGGAGCTGAAGGGCTGACCCTCAGCGCAGCACGATCGTCCGGCGCCCCTGGACGAACACCCGTCCCTCACAGTGCCATCGGACGGCGTTGGACAGTGCCTTGCACTCGGTGTCGCGCCCGGCGGCGACCAGGTCGACCGGTGTGTGGGAGTGATCGACCTCCTGCACCTGCTGGGAGATGATCGGACCCTCGTCGAGGTCGCCGGTGACGTAATGCGCCGTGGCACCAACGGTTTTCACGCCGCGCTCGTAGGCCTGGTGGTAGGGCTTGGCGCCCTTGAAGCTGGGCAGGAAGGAGTGGTGGATGTTGATCGCGCGGCCGCTGAGTGTCCTGGCCAGGTCGTCGGACAGGATCTGCATGTAGCGGTCCAGCACGACCAGGTCGACATCGAGCTCGTCCACCAGCTCCAGCAGCCGAGCCTCGGCCTCCGGCTTGGTGTCGCGCGTCACCGGGACGTGGTGGAAGGGCACCTTGTGCCAGCGCGCGAGGTCCTCGTGGTCCGGGTGGTTGGAGACCACGGCGACGACGTCGATCGGCAGGTCGTCCACGTGCGCCCGGAACAGCAGGTCGTTCAGGCAGTGCGCGAACTTGGAGACCATGATCAGGACGCGCTGTTTGTCGCCTGCCGGACGCAGCCGCGCGGTGAGCTGCCACTCCTCCCGCAGTGCGTTCAGCGACGCGTCCAGCGCGTCGAGGCCGGGATCGCCGTCGTCCGGCACGACGAAGTCCACCCGGCACACGTAGCGGCCGGCCAGCTCGTCGTCGAACTGCTTGATCTCGCGGATGTCCGCCCGGTTGTCGACCAGGAAGCCGGTCAGCGCGTGCAGCAGTCCCGGACGCTCCGCACCATCGACGGTCATCACGTAGCGGTGTTCACCGTTGTGTTCGCTCACGGCGAATCTCCTTGTCCAATCGGCACATCGAGCGCACTCAGCACTCGACCACGTTCACCGCGAGCCCGCCGCGGCTGGTCTCCTTGTACTTGCTCTTCATGTCCCGGCCGGTCTGCCGCATGGTCCGTATGGCGGCATCCAGTCCGACCCGGTGATCGCCGTCGCCCTGCATCGCCAACCGGGCGGCGTTGATCGCCTTGACCGACGCGATCGCGTTGCGCTCGATGCACGGCACCTGCACCAGGCCGCCGACCGGGTCACAGGTGAGGCCGAGGTTGTGCTCGATGCCGATCTCGGCGGCGTTCTCCACCTGGACCGGTGAGCCGCCGAGCACCGCGCACAGGCCGCCCGCCGCCATCGAGCACGCGGAGCCCACCTCGCCCTGGCAGCCGACCTCGGCGCCGGAGATGGAGGCACCTTCCTTGAAGAGGATGCCGATCGCGGCCGCGGTCAGCAGGTACGTCACCACGGCGTCGTCGTCCGCACCGTCGACGAACCGCGTGAAATAGTGCAGCACAGCGGGCACGATGCCGGCCGCGCCGTTCGTCGGTGCGGTCACCACCCGTCCGCCGGACGCGTTCTCCTCGTTGACGGCGAGTGCATAGAGGTTCACCCACTCCATCGCCCAGAGCGGGTCGCGCATCGTCCCGGTGCGCGCCCGCTCGGCAGCCTCGTGCTCCCGCAGCTTGCGCCGCAGCTCCGGGGCGCGCCGTCTCACCTGCAGTCGCCCCGGAAGGAACGTCTCCTCACGGGTGCAACCGTTCTCGACGCACTCCTGCATGACACCCCAGATCCGCAGCAGGGCCGCCCGTGTCTCCGGCTCGGGCCGGAACGATGCCTCGTTGGCGAGCATCACCTGGGCGATGGAGCCGCCGGTGCGTGAGCACCGGGCGAGCAGTTCCTCGGCCGTCGTGAACGGGTACGGCACTGCCACCTCGTCCGCGCCCAGCCGGTCGTTGTCGCCCTTGTCGACGACGAAACCGCCTCCCACCGAATACGATTCCCCGTCAGCAAGTATGGCGCCCGCGGCGTCATACGCAGCGAAGCGCATGCCGTTGGGGTGCCGGGGGAGCGGCTTGCGGTGGAACTCGACATCGACTCCCGGGTCGAACCCGATGACGTGCTCACCGCCCAGCCGCAGCATCCGGGTGTCGCAGATGGCGTCATACTGCGCGAAGGCCGCCGCCACGTCGATCGTCTCGGGGTCGGCGCCGGTCAACCCGAGCACCACCGCACGATCGGTGCCGTGTCCGACACCGGTCGCGGCGAGCGAGCCGAACAGCTGGACCGTCACGCGCTGCACCCGGCCCAGCGCCGGCTGCTTACGCAGCCGGCGGGCGAACCGGGCGGCAGCGCGCATCGGCCCCACGGTGTGGGAGGACGACGGCCCGATGCCGATCGAGAAGAGATCGAGAACGGACAGTGCCATCAGACGAACTCGCGCATGCCGTCCAGCAGCCATCGTGCGGTGTGCACCGCGAAGGACGCCCGCGGCAGGATGCGCCAGGTGTCCGGCTCGACACGCCACAGGATGACGTTCACCGTTCCGAGCACCGTCACCAGCGCCGATCCCGCGGGGAAGGACACCAGGTCCAGGTCCAGTCGGCACGACTTGTCCAGCACCTGCTGGGCGCGAGGGCCGCGCAATTCCAGGGTGGTCCGGTTGGCCGACAGGTCGACGACCTGCCCCGGCAGGCCGCCCAGTGCCGTGCTCAACTCCGCTGTGAGCTGTGCCGGGTCCGGCCCACCCGTGGCCTCATCGGGGGCGACGAGCAGGAACTCATCCGGCCCGAGCCACAGGACGTGCCGGTCGTCGGACAGCTGCGTGACGTCACCGACACCGCCGGGAAGCGCTCCCGTCAGCGCCCATTCGAGAGCAACCGCCGACGGGCTGGCAGGTTCGGCACGCAGCCCGATCTGGGCGAGGAACGGGATCTCCCGCAGGGTGACGGGCGCGCCACTCCCGGACTCCAACTCCGCGGCGATCCGCTGCAGTGGACTGCGTCGGCGCTCCAGCACCGCATTGCGCTCAACCATCGCGACGTGCTCCTTCCTTGTCGTAGACGACTGCCTCGGCGATCTGCACCGGGAAGAACCTGCCCCCGAACGAGGCCATCACCTGCTCGCCGATCCGGGAGCGGCCGTCGCGGACGAGCGCCAGCGCGAACGTCCGGTCGAGCGCCGCACTGCGGTAGCTCGAGGTGACATGACCCAGCATCGGAATCGGTTCTGCCGCAAAGCCGTCGATCGGTTCCGCGGGGGCATCGGCGGTCGCGACGATCTGGCTACCCTCCGGCAGACGCAGCTCCTTGTCGGCCGGGAAGAGGCTGACCAACTGTTTGCGGCCCTCCTCCACGTGACCGGCGCGAGCGTAGGACCGCATCCCGATGAAGTCCTTCTTCTTCTTGGCGACCACCCAGTCCATGCCGAGGTCGTGCGGGGTGACCGTGCCGTCGGTGTCCTGCCCGACGATCGGGAACGCCTTCTCGGCGCGCAGCACGTGCATCGTCTCGGTGCCGTACGGCGTGATGCCGAACTCGGCGCCGGCCTCGGTGATGTCGTCCCAGACGGCTTCGCCATACCAGCCGCTGACGTTGACCTCGAAGGCCAACTCACCGGAGAAGGTGACGCGGGCGATGCGGGCAGGTATGCCGCTCGCGAGGACCGTGTCGTGGAAAGTCATGAACTCGAAGCCTTCCTTCGACACGTCGAGGTCCGGCGCGATCTTGTGAACCACGTCCCGCGACCGCGGCCCGGCGACGACGGTCGTGGACCACTGTTCGGTGACGGAGGTGAAGAACACGTCCAGCTCCGGCCACTCGGTCTGGTGCCACTCCTCGAGCCACTCGAGGACGCCCGCTGCGCCACCGGTGGTGGTCGTCATCAGGTAGCGGTCGTCCGCGAGCCGGAAGGAGACACCGTCGTCGAAGACCATGCCGTCGGGTCGGCACATCACGCCGTAGCGTTGTTTGCCGACCGGCAGCTTGGCGAACGCGTTGGTGTAGATCCGGTTGAGGAACGCCGGCGCGTCCTTGCCGCGGACCTCGATCTTGCCCAGCGTCGAGCCGTCCATGTAGGCGACATTGGTTCGTGCGGCGCGGCACTCACGGTCGACGGCGGCGTCCAGGTCCTCCCCGTCCTGTGGGTAGAACCAGGGCCGCTTCCACTGGCCGACGTCCTCGAATTCCGCTCCACGCTCGACGTGCCGGGCCTGCGCGGGCGTGAGCCGCGCCGGGTCGTAGAGCTCACCGCGGTGCCGGCCGGCGAGCGCCGCGAACGCAACCGGTGTGAACGGTGCACGGAAGGTGGTGGTGCCGATGGTTCCGGGCGACGGTTTCGGGGGTGCCGGTGTGTCTTCCTCCTGGCCCGGTTGTCCGACAGGCACGGCGGCCATGTCGTGCTCGCCGAGCAGCTGGCTGAGCACGCCGATCGTCAGGACGCCACCGATCTTGCCCTGGTCCAGACCGGTGCTGATCGAGGTGTAGCGCTTGACATGCTCGACCGAGCGCATTCCGGCGCGCACCGCCCGCACGACACCCGCCGCCGTCTCGTCACGCTGCAGGTCGACGAAATGGGTGTCGAATTCCCCGTCGGGAGAAGGAATCAGCCACAGCGCATCGGTGTGGCCAGACCCTGCGGCACGCTCGGCGTCGCTGAGCGGCGCCGGTTCTCCGGCACCCGCTGCGACGCCTTCGGCAACAACGCCGTCGGTCCAGTACGTGCCGGTCACGGAGCCGGCGAGCGCCTGGTCGCGGACACTGCCCGACGGCACGAAACCGACCAGTGCGTCGTCCCAGTGCAGCGCGCCCTGGCGCTGTGAATGCAGGTTGACATTGGCCGACCAGCCGCCGGAGACGGCCAGCAGATCGCACGAGATCTCTTGTGCCTCAGTCGGATCGCCGCCAGCAGCCGCGACCCGCACGCTCTCGAGCTGGTCGGTCCCGACCGCTTCGACGACCACGCTGCCGTGGCGCACCTCGACCGACGCGGGGTCGTCGACGCCGGCCTCGGCGCGGCTGTCGACCAGCGTCACCCGGGCGCCGGCGGCTGCGAGATCGGCCGCGACGGGATATGCCGAGTCGTTCGTCGTGAAGACCACGATCCGGTCGCCGGCGAGGACGCCGTACCGGCCGAGGTAGTGCTGCGCGGCCGAGGCCAGCATCACGCCGGGCAGGTCGTTGTTCGCGAAGACCAGGGTGCGCTCGAACGCGCCGGTGGCCAGCACGACGCGGCCCGCGTTGACGTGCCAGACACGCTGCCTCGAGACACCGTCCTTGACCGGAGCGTCGACACGCTTCTCCAGAGCAGTCAGGTAGTTGCTGTCGTAGCTGCCGAACACGCTGGTGCGTGTGAGGATCCGGCAGTTCGGTGCGTCCTCGAGCTGCTCGCGGACATCATCGATCCAGGCCGCTGCCGGGACGCCTTCGACCACCTCGTTCGGTCGACCGAGCAGGCTGCCGCCGAGCGCGAAGTCGCTCTCGAAGAGCGTGACCCGTACCCCCGTCGCGGCAGCAGCGCGAGCTGCCGCGAGACCGGCCGGCCCGGCACCGATGACCGCGATGTCGGTGTGGATGTGCATGTGGTCGTACTCGGCCGGGTCGACGGACTGGTCGAGCGTGCCGATGCCGTCCTCCCAGGTCAGCCGCAGCTCGTCGAGCAGCTCCGCGGTGGTGGCGGGGAGCATCGACTCGCCGTACCCACCCTCGCTGCGGACGAATGCGTTCGGCTCCTCGACACCACTGGTCAGCACGCCGCGCGGCCGTCCCCGGTATATCGAGTTGCCCACCCGGACAACGCCGTTCGCCAGCGCGGCGGACGCAACGGTGTCACCGGCGAACCCCTCGAGTTGTTGGCCGTCGAGCGTGAAGCGGCGGGTGGCAGTGCGGTCGACGACGCCGCCGGAGTCGAGACGGTGCCCGCTCATGACTGCGCTCCTTGGGTGGTGTTGGTGTCGGACGGCGCGGCGCCGACGTAGGTGGAGGTGATGTCGTAGGTGCGGGTGTCGCGCACCGCGTTGAACCACTTGCGGCAACCGGCGCTGTGCACCCAGCGCTCACGGAAAGCACCCTTCGGGTTGTCGCGGTAGAAGAGGTACTGCGCCCACTCCTCGTCGGTGAGGGTGTGCGGGTCCTCGGGGTAGGGGACGTGGGCCTGGCCGCCGTAGGTGAATTCGCCCTCGGGGCGCACGCCGCAGTGCGGGCAGTCGATCATCAACATGTCTGGACTCCTCTCAGTGGGCCACTGCTGCGGCGCCGTGTTCGTCGATGAGCTCTCCGGTGACGAACCGCTCGAGTGAGTACGGTCGGTTGAGCTCGTGCGGCTCGTTGTGGGCGATGGTGTGCGCGAACGCGTAACCGGCACCCGGCACGGCCTTGAATCCGCCTGTGCCCCAACCGCAGTCGACATACATGCCATCGACCGGGGTGAGCCCCATGATCGGTGACGCGTCGAGCGTGACGTCGACGATGCCGCCCCAGGTGCGCAGCAGATGCGCTCGCGCGAAGGCGGGGAAGAGCTCCACGGCCGCCGACATCTGGTGCTCGATGACGTGGAACGAGCCGCGTTGCCCGTAGCCGTTGTAGGAGTCGACGCCGGCACCCATGACCAGCTCGCCCTTGTGCGCCTGCGAGACGTAGACGTGCACGTGGTTGGACATGACGACGGTCGGGTGGATGATCTCGTGCAGCTCGGAGACGAGCGCCTGCAACGGGTGCGACTGGATCGGCACCCGGAAGCCGGCCAGTTCGGTGAGGGTCGACGTGTGACCGGCGGCCGCGAGGGCGACCCGGCCGGCCTTGATGTCGCCGCGGGTGGTGCGCACGCCGACGACGCGGTCACCGTCCATGTCGAATCCGGTGACCTCGCAGTTCTGGATCAGGTCGACACCGAGTTCGCTGGCGCGGCGGGCATAACCCCAGGCGACCCAGTCGTGCTTGGCGATGCCCGCGCGCGGCTGGTAGGTGGCGCCCATGACCGGGTAGCGGATGTCCTGTCCGATGTTGATGATCGGGCAGATCTCCTTGACCTGTTCGGGCGTCACGAACTCCGCGTCCACGCCGTTGAGCCGGTTCGCCTCGACCCGGCGCACCGAGTCACGCATGTCCTGGAGCGTGTGCGCGAGGTTGAGCACGCCGCGCTGGGAGAAGAAGATGTCGTAGCCGAGCTCCTCCTCCAGGCCCTCCCAGAGCTTGAGCGACTGCTCGTAGATCGCCGCCGACTCGTCCCACAGATAGTTGCTGCGGATGATCGTGGTGTTGCGCGCCATGTTGCCGCCCGCCAGCCAACCGCGTTCCAGGACGGCGACATTGGTGATGCCGTGTACCTTCGCGAGGTAGTAGGCGGTCGCCAGGCCGTGGCCGCCGCCACCGACGATGACGACGTCGTAGGAGTCCCGCGGGTCCGGGTTGCGCCACAGGAACGACGGGTGTGGTGGCAGTGCTCGCTGGTCGCTCATCATGCCTCCTGGTGGGCGAGGTGGGGGTAGAGCGGGAAACGTGTGGTCAGCGCGGCGACGCGGGAACGCAATTCGTCCGCCACCGCGTCGATGTCGTCGGCGGTGAGGGTCGCCGCGATGATGTCGGCGACCTCGGTGAACTCCGCGTCGCCGAAGCCACGGGTCGCCAGCGCGGGAGTGCCGATCCGCAGGCCCGAGGTGACCATCGGCGGCCGGGGATCGTTGGGAACGGCGTTGCGGTTCACGGTGATCCCGATGCTGTGCAGCCGGTCCTCGGCCTGTTTGCCGTCCAACTCCGCATCACGCAGGTCGACGAGGATCAGGTGCACGTCCGTGCCGCCGGACAGGACCCGGACGCCGTGCTGTGCGGCGTCGTCGCGCAGCAGGCGCTCGGCCAGGATGCGCGCGCCGGACAGGGTGCGACGCTGTCGGTCGGCGAAGTCGTCCGAGGCGGCGGCACGGAACGCGACGGCCTTGGCGGCGATCACGTGCTCCAGCGGACCGCCCTGCATACCGGGGAACACCGCGGAGTTGACCTTCTTGGCGATCGCGGCGTCATTGGTCAGGATGATGCCGCCACGCGGGCCGCCCAGCGTCTTGTGCGTGGTGCTGGTGGTGACGTCGGCATACGGGACGGGGTTGGGGTGGAGGCCGGCCGCGACCAGCCCGGCGAAGTGGGCCATGTCGACCATCAGCAGTGCGCCGACCTCGTCGGCGATCGCCCGGAAGGCCGCGAAGTCGAGGGTGCGTGGGTATGCCGACCAGCCCGCCACGATCAGCTTCGGCCGGCGCTCGCGGGCGAGGCGGGCGACCTCGTCCATGTCGACCAGGCCGTTGTCGTCGACGTGGTACGCCGAGACGTCGAACATCTTGCCGCTGTAGTTGATCCGCATCCCGTGGGTGAGGTGGCCGCCGTGTGCCAGGTCGAGCCCGAGGATGGTGTCGCCCGGCTGGAGCAGGGCGAAGTAGACGGCGGTGTTCGCCTGGGCGCCGGAGTGCGGTTGGACGTTGGCGTATGCCGCCCCGAAGAGTCCCTTCACGCGCTCGATCGCCAGGCTCTCGATGACGTCCACGTGCTCGCAGCCGCCGTAGTAGCGCCGACCCGGGTAACCCTCGGCGTACTTGTTGGTCAGCACGCTGCCCTGCGCCTGCAGGGCGGCGACCGGCGCGAAATTCTCCGAGGCGATCATCTCCAGTGTGTTCTGCTGACGCAGCAGTTCCTGATCGATAGCCGCGGCAACTTCCGGATCCGCTTGCGCCAGAGTGGAATTGAAGGTGTTCGGCGCAATGTCGGCGACGGGGGTGTCCTGCACGGACGAGGTTGTTGGGGTCACGACGATTCCTTCTGCACGATGAGGTCGACAACTGATATATCAGTTGTCGGGTAAGCTTGGCCTCCATGTCGTCCCCTGTCAACCCCCGAGGTGCTGCCATGATTCGGACCGTGACCAACGGATCGCTGACCGAGGCTGCCTACGAAGCCCTCAAGGAGCGGCTGGTCCTGCTGGACATCGCGCCCGGCGACCCGCTGAGCGAGCAGGCGTTGTCCGCCGAGCTCGCAGTGGGTCGTACGCCGTTGCGTGAGGCGCTGAAGCGGTTGGAGGCCGACCACCTCGTGGTCACCTATCCCCGGAGGGGCACCTTCGCGACTGCAGTGGACATCACGGCACTGTCGGAGATCTCCGAGATCCGCCGAGCGCTCGAGCCGCTCGCGGCCGGCCTCGGGGCCACCCGGGCGGATGCGGAGGATCGGCGGAACCTGCAGAAGTTGCGGGACGGACTCTCCGGGCTGCCGGCCGACACGTCGGCGCGCGACCACATGCAGTGGGACCTGCAGGTGCACCGGGCGATCTACCGGGCGACGCACAATGCCCACCTGGAGACGGCGCTGATCCGGTACGGCAATCTCGCCACCCGGATCTGGTCGGTCGCCGCGCCCCGGCTTCCCGATGTCGGCTCGCACATCGTCGAACACATCGAGCTGCTGGATGCGGTCGCTGATGGTGGCCGCGAGCGCGCCGAGCAACTCATGCGCGACCACATGGATGCCTTCGAGGCGCGCATCCGCACCGTTCTGTAGCCGCACTTCCCGGTCGCCGCCCCTCGCGGCGGTGCGGCCATCCGCGGTCGTTTCCCACATTTCGCGTCACTACTCCCTGGTAGGGGTTGACGGTGTGACCCGGCGCACCTACGTTCAGTGCAACCACGTTGCATAGAACGCAACCCCGCGAGGAGAGGTGCACATGCCCACACCGCCGCAACGCCCCATCCCCGAGCCCCCTGACGAGCGCTACTCACTCAGTGGCAAGCTGCGCGCACATGACGGCCAGGGTGTCAGTAAGGAAACTCGCCGCAAGGTGATCATCGCCAGCTTCATCGGCAACTTCGTCGAATGGTTCGACTACGCCGTCTACGGCTACCTCGCCACCACCATCGCCACCGTGTTCTTCCCCGACGGCAATCACACCGCCGCGCTGCTGTCCACCTACGCGCTGTTCGCGATCTCGTTCGTCGTCCGTCCGATCGGCGGCTTCTTCTGGGGCGGACTCGGCGATCGGGTCGGACGCAAGAACGCACTCGCCTTCTCGATCGTCATCATGTCGGGCGCGACGTTCTGCATCGGGCTGCTGCCGTCATACCACGCGGTCGGCCTGCTCTCGCCGGCGTTGTTGCTCCTGGTGCGCATCGTGCAGGGCTTCTCCGCGGCCGGTGAGTATGCCGGTTCCTCGGCGTTCCTGGTCGAGTACGCCCCGCCGAGCAAACGCGGCCGGTATGCCGCGGTGGTGCCGGCATCCACCGCATCCGGACTGCTCTTCGGCTCGCTGCTGGCCGCGGTCATGAGCGCGACCCTGTCCACCGATCAGATCCACTCGTGGGGTTGGCGGGTGCCGTTCCTGCTCGCCGCGCCCATGGGCCTGATCGGTCGTTACATCCGCAACAAGCTCGAGGACACCCCTGAATTCCGGGAGCTGACGGTCAACGACGACGCGGTCAAGGCGCCGACACGTGAGCTGCTCACCAGTTACTGGAAGATCGGCCTGCTCGCCTCCGGTGCGGTCCTGCTGAACGCGGTCGGGTTCTACGTGATCCTCAGCTACATGCCGACCTACCTGTCGGAGGAGATGGGGCTGAGCGACACCAAGTCGTTCGTCGCAACCACGATCGCGCTGATCACCTACGTGGGCTTCATCATCATGACGGGCACGTTGTCCGACCGGTTCGGGCGTCGACGGGTGCTGCTGAGCGCTTCGGTGTTGTTCGTCCTGTTCACGGTGCCCGCCTTCGCGCTGCTCGACACCGACTCGTTCGCGGTGATCGTGATCGTCGAAGTCCTGCTCGGCGGCATGCTCACGCTCAACGACGGAACCCTGCCCAGCTTCTTGTCCGAACTCTTCCCGACGCAGGTGCGCTACAGCGGCTTCGCGGTCAGCTTCAACCTGTCCAACGCGCTCTTCGGCGGGACGGCACCGTTCATGGCAACGCTGCTGATCAGCATCACGCACAGCAAACTCGCGCCCGCCTGGTACCTCGTCGGCGCGGCCCTCGTGTCCATGGTGGCGGTCCTGCTGGCCAAGGAGACCGCCAACCGCAGCCTTGCGACCGGGTCGGCCGACGACGAACCCCTCCCAGCCCGGCGGGCCACCGTCGAGGGCGCACTCTGACCGATCACCTTTCCTGCCAAACACTCATCGAACTGACGAAGGAGAAATCTGACATGACCACCACCGCTTCCCCCGCCACCAGCGTCGCCGACCTGGAGCGCCTGAAGGTGCTGCACAACGGCTCGAAGGTGCCGCTGACCTTCAGCGACGCCGAGCTGGAGCGCCGCCTCGCCGGACTGCGCTCGATCATGGCGGACCTGCGGCTCGACGCCGTCGTGCTGACGTCATACCACTCGATCAAGTACTACAGCGACTTCCTGTTCACCTACTTCGGCCGTTCCTACGCGATGGTCGTCACGGCCGACGACACGGCAACCATCACCGCGAACATCGACGCCGGCATGCCGTGGCGCCGGTCGTACGGCGAGAACATCGTCTACACCGACTGGAACCGCGACAACTACTACTACGCGATCCAGCAGGCCCTCAAGCAGCGCGGCGTCACCGCCACGCGGGTCGGTGTCGAGGACGACCAGCTGCCGCTGATGCTGCGGCAGCGACTGGCGGCCGCGCTCGACGGAGCCGAGCTGGTCGACGTGTCGCAGGCCGCGATGCGCCAGCGGATGATCAAGTCCGCCGAGGAGATCGAGGTCATCAAGCACGGCGCCCGGATCGGCGACCTGGGCGGTGAGGCGATCCGCCGGGCCATCAAGGTCGGTGTCAGCGAGTACGAGGTGGCGCTCGCGGGCACCGAGGCGATGACCCACGAGATCGCCCGGACCTTCCCCAACAGTGAGATCCGCGACACCTGGGTGTGGTTCCAGTCCGGCATCAACACCGACGGCGCGCACAATTGGTCGACCACCCGGAAGCTGGAAGAAGGCGACATCCTGTCGCTCAACTGTTTCCCGATGACGTCCGGCTACTACACCGCCCTGGAGCGCACGCTGTTCCTCGGGGAGCCGGACGCGCGTTCGCTGGAGCTGTGGAACATCAACGTCGAGGTGCACCGGGCCGGCCTGGAGCTGATCAAGCCGGGCGCGGTCTGCAAGGACATCGCCGCGCAGCTCAACGAGATCTACGTCGGTTACGGGTTGCTGCCCAACCGCACCTTCGGCTACGGCCACTCCTTCGGTGTGCTGTCGCACTACTACGGCCGCGAGGCGGGCCTGGAGTTGCGTGAGGACGTCGACACCGTGCTCGAGCCCGGCATGGTCGTCTCGATGGAGCCGATGATCACCGTGCCGGAGGGCGAGCCGGGCGCGGGTGGCTACCGGGAGCACGACATCCTGGTCGTCGGCGACGAGGGCGCGGAGAACATCACCAAGTTCCCGTTCGGCCCGGAGCAGAACATCATCGGCGCCTGAGCCCGCTCGATCACGCAAGGACGCCCGGTCACCGGCCGGGCGTCCTTGTACGATCCGGTGAAGAAGCGCACAGGAGCATGGATCGGAGCGACGACTCAATGCCGAACCCGCCGCGGGGAAGTTCCCCGGTCGCCACCGCCATGGCCGTGCTGCGCTGTTTCAGCCCGGAGCGCCCGGTGCTCGGCGTCGTCGAGATCGCCGAGGAGATCGGCCTGCACAAGTCGTCGGTGTCGCGGATGATGACCACTCTGGAGGCCGAGGACCTCGTCGAGCAGGACCCGCTGTCGAAGAAGTACCGCCTCGGTCTCGGTCTGCTCAGTGTGGCCGGATCGCTGCTGGCCAACCTGGACGTACGCCGCGCCGCGCTACCCGTGCTCACCGAGCTGACCGGACGCACAGGGGAGACGAGTTCCCTGGTGTTGTGGGACGGCTGCGACGCGATCATCGTCGAGCAGGTGCCCTCCGCGAACCCGATCAAACACGTCACCGAGCTGGGTACTCGCTACAGCCGGGTGGAGAACGCATCCGTGCGCGTCCACCTGACGGGGTTGCCGGAACGAGAGCGACAGGACTTCCTGGCGTCGGTCCCGCGGGGCGCCGCGACGTACCGCCGATTGGCAGCCGCCGACCCGGAAGGCATCTCGGTCAATGACGGTGAGACAACCCCCGATGAGGTCGGTATCGCCGCCGCTGTGCGGGACCACCGCGGTGAGGTGACGGCTGCAATTCTGCTCGCGGCACCGCGCTACCGCGTTGATGCCGAACGCCTGTCGACGCTGTGTGCCGACTGCCGTGGCGCCGCCGACGACCTCACCCGCGCGCTCGGTGGCACGCCCGAGCAACGCACGGCGTAACCGGCGTCCCGGGTCCGGGAGCAGCCCGCGGACCAGCCGGTGAGATCGGTCATCTCCTGGACACCTTCCGTCCACGCTTGCCGTGCTACCGTCAAGCCTCGACTGTTGTTGCAGTTCCTCGTGGTGCGGCGCCCGACCCCAACGTTGGGCGCCGAGTTTGTGAGCGGACGGTTCACCCATTGGGGGATGCCTCGGCGGTCGTCGTGGCCACGTAAGGTGCGCGGTCACACGCAATGAAGAACAATAGATTGAGAGTTACCCCCAATGGCACAGGGAACCGTCAAGTGGTTCAACGCTGAAAAGGGCTTTGGTTTCATCGCTCAGGATGGCGGCGGTCCGGACGTTTTCGTTCACTTCACCGCGATCCAGTCTCAGGGTTACCGCAGCCTCGACGAGGCACAGCGCGTCGAGTTCGAGATCACCCAGGGTGACAAGGGCCCCCAGGCGGCCAACGTCGTTCCGGTCTGATCGACCCCTTGATTTAGCACCACCCATGGTCGGGCTCAGCCCGGTCAGCGAAACGCCCCGGCAGCGCATTCCGCGCAGCCGGGGCGTTTTGTGTCACCCGGGGCGACACGGGGGTGGGCGGGTGCGCGCCCGGGAACCTGCCCGCGGGAATCCGGCTCAGCTGTTCGCGAGGGTCGTGAGGAACTTCGCGGCCAGCGGGGCCGCGGTGTCGCCACCGCTCTTGCCCGACGGCACGTTCTCGACGAGAACGCAGAACGCAGTGTTGCCCTGCCAACCGGTCAGCCAACCGTTGACACCTGTCGTGCCGTTCTCGGCGAACTCCGACGTGCCGGTCTTGGCGTAGACCGGGCCGCCGGGCACCTTCTTCACCGCGGTGGCGGTGCCGGTCGTGACGGTCAGGCGCATCAGCTTCTTGATCTCGTGCACCGCGCCGGCATTCAGGGATGTGGCCGTCCGGGACCCCTTCGGCGCCGGGCTGGTGACCAGGGCCGGCGGGAGGTAGGACCCGCGCGCCACGGACCCGGCCATCACCGCGATCGACAACGGCGAGGCCTGCACCCGACCCTGCCCGAACACCGACACCGCCTTGTCGGTCGCGCCGTTCGCGGTGGGCACGTTCCCGGCGAATGTCCCGGCCACGCCGAGCTGATCCGCCCAGTCAGCGCCCAGGCCGAGCGAATTCGCCGCCTGCTGCAACTCGGTGTCGGTGAAATCGGAGCTGGCCTTCACGAACGCGGTGTTGCACGACATGGCGAAGTCCTTGCTGAACGTCGGGTTGCCGCCCGTCTCGCCCTCGAAGTTGCCGATCTTGTAACCGTCGACGAAGACATTCTTCGGACAGGACACCCTGGAATCGGGGTTGAAGCCGTGCGTCAGCAGCGCGTATGTCGTGGCGATCTTCATCTGCGAGCCCGGTGCGTAGCGCCCGACGAGCGCGCGGTCGATGCCGTATGTCGGTGAGTTCGCCACCGCAGACACGCCGCCGGTCTTGACATTGATCGCCACGATCGCGGCGGGCTTGTCCTTCATGGACTGCAGCGCCTTCTCCGCGGCGTTCTGCACCGTGGGGTCGAGGGTGGTCTTGAGGTTGGTGCCGTTCTTGGCCTTGCTGCCGAAGAGTATGTCGGACGTGTCGGAGCGCGGCGTGATGGTGAAACCGGACGTCGGACGCAGCGTCGCGTCATACTGCGCCTGCAGCCCGGACAACCCGGCGTACTCGCCGACCCGGTAGGTGTTCGGGTGCTTCTTGATCATCTCGGCGGTGACCTGCCCGACGCTGCCCAGCAGCGGCTGCCCGAAGGTGCGGGTGGCCGCCAGCGGCTGCCGCCGGGTCTGCACCACGACGCCCTGCAGGTCGGTGATGCCGTTCTGGTAGATGAGGTAGTCGCTCTGCCGGTAGGTGATCACCGGGATGAGCGCCTGCGACCCCGACTTCTTGGCCTTGTCGAGTTGAGTGACCAGACCGGGGATGTTCAGGACGTTCTGCAGCTGCCCGATCGATGCGTCGGTCGCCTTGGTCGGGTCGATCGAGATGTCGTAGACCTTCTGGTTGGTCATGATGCCGGTGTCGTTCGCGCCGCGGATCTCGCCGCGCAGCCCCAGCGTCTGGTTCACCACGAACGCGTCGGACGCCTGCAGCTTCGGGTGCCAGAGCGACGTGGTCGCGTCGACCCGGACGCCCCAGGTGCCGTCGGCCGCCTTGGCCAGCGCGATCGGGTCGTCCCAGGCGAAGACCCGCTTGCCGGAGAGCGTCCACGCCACGTGCAGCGTTGCCGTCCCGGTGTTGCCGTCCCGGTTGAAGTCCTTCACCTGCACCGAGATCGGTCCCTTGCCCAACGCCGCAGTCGCCGTGGCGAAGTTCGCCGCGGCCGCCTTGGGGGTCGTGCCGACATACACGGCCTTGTCGAGCGTGCGGGCCGACCAGTCGTGTGCGAACGCCGTTGCGGCCGCCTTCGCGGCGGAGTCCTGCTTGCCGACTTCGGACGCCTGCTGCAGATACATGTAGCCGCCGACCCCACCGGCGATGACCAGGGCTCCCGCGGTGACTCCCAGCACTGTGCGTGAACTCATGACAGCATCCAACCCCATCGGGTGGGCGAGCCGGTATGACGGGAGCCCGTCCCGGGTGTCAGCAAGAGTCCGCGGTGTCGCTGATCGCGCTGGTGGTCGTGCTCGACGACGAGGACGACGAGGACGACGACGGCGTCGACTTCTTGGTCCGCTTCTTCCCCTTGTCCGGGGTCGGCGCCTTCTTGTTGTGCTTCTCCGCGATCGCCTTCTTGATCAATGCGTGGATCCGCTTGAAGTTGGGGTTGCTGTTGCTGACCGGGTCGGAGATGTCGACCGTGCGCATGTTGCCGTTCTTCATCCTGTTGGCCAGGGTCGCGAACGCGGGCAGCTTGTCCTGGTCGATGTCGATCCGGATGTTCTTGGCGGCGACCTGCATGATCGACGGGAACTTCTGGACCATCTGGAACGGGTTCACCTGCGAGATGAGGTCGTTGATCATGCATCGCTGGCGGCGCATCCGCTGGTCGTCGCTGCTGGCGACGCGGCTGCGGGCGTACCACAGTGCCTCACGGCCGTTGAGCTTCTGGTACCCGGGCTTGATGTAGCCGGTGATGGACCCCGGCTGGATCTGACCGTTGATGATCCGGCCGCCGATCGGGATGCCCAACTTGGGATCGGTGAGGGAGTTCGGGTCCGGCTTGACGTTGACCCAGACCCCGCCCATCGCGTTCACCAGTTGCTGGAAACCGGACAGGTCGACCGTCGCGGTGTAGTCGATCTTCAGACCGGTGATGCCGCTGACGGCGTCCTTGGTGGCGGTCATCCCGGGGCTGGGGTCGTCCTTGGGGAACAGGTTCTTGTGTTCGTTGCCCGCCTGCCAGACCGCCTCCATCAGGCCTGCGGCGTTGTCGGTCTGCCCGGGAAGTTTGACGAAGCCGTGAGGGTAGATCTTGTGCAGCGGGTCGCTCTTGGGGAACGGCGCGTGGCCCATGTTGCGGGGCACGCTGACCAGCACCGTGTCACCGGTCTTGGTGTTGACGCTCGCGACGATGAGTGAGTCGGGGCGTTGCAGGATGCGGTCGGCGCCGGCGTCGGAGCCGAACAACAGGATGTTGACCCGGGGGATGTCCTTCCACGGGTTGTTGCCGTCGGCGGGGGTCACCGCGTCGGTGTTGGTCGTGTAACGCTTGGTGAAGATCTGATTGAACGCATTGCGGGTGATGACTACGTCGCGGGCGGCATATGCTGCCGGCGCGGCGATCACCAAACACATCAGGGTCGCGAAGATGCGGTGCATCCATCGCGTCTGCTCCGGCCAGCGCCGGTTGGTCGTCGTCAGCATCGTCAGCACGATGCCCGCGATCCACAGCAGCCCGCCGGTGATCGTGAAGACGAGCAACAGGATCAGGCCCTTGCGCGTCAGCAGCTGCGCCGCGCCATGGATCAGACCCCCGCTGGAGACGATGATGCCGAAGCTGATGGCGCCGATGAGGGCCACCCCGATCATCGCCAGACCGATCATCCGCCGTTTGGTCCACAGCAGCCCGAGACCGGGCAGCAGCAGGGACAGTGCGGTGAGGCCGAGGGCACGCCGAACGTCCCGCGCGCGGGCCATGCGCCGCTCGTGGCGGGATCGCGCCGTGGTTCTGGGCGCCTGCCGCCGGACCAGCTCACGCCGTGAGGCGATGATGGTCTCGTCGGGGTCACGCTCGGGCACTCGGCGTTCACCGCCGACACCTCGGACGTTTCCCGTCATACGCCCACCTTTACTCGAGTCCGTTACCGTGCTGTGACCTTCTGGGTCTGCCAATCGTGAACGACTGGCGGTCGGATCACAAATCGGCTTCGTCACCGTAGACGCCGAACCTAGGTCTTCGGTTGTTGGGCCGGGTGGACCCGCTTTGAACTTCGACCCATCTCTTGGGTAGCCTTGCCACGCTTCACCGCGAGGTGCAGCACTGGAGGCGTCGCCTAGTCTGGTCTATGGCGCCCGCCTGCTAAGCGGGTTTGGGGATAAAACCCCATCGAGGGTTCAAATCCCTCCGCCTCCGCACACGAAGATGGACCCCGACACGCTTTCGTCGGGGTCCATCTTCGTTCATTTGGATACGTGGGGAATTGGAGGAGGGGCTCGTCAGGCACGAGCGAGCCGACGGCTCCCTCCGCCCCTCCCTACAGTGAGTCCATGACACGCCGCCACGCCCTCGCACACCTCGGGCGTGTCGCGGTCGTGGGATCGGGGCCCAACGGCCTGGCCGCAGCGGTGACGCTCGCGCGCGCCGGCCTGGAGGTCGAGGTCTTCGAGCGCAACCGCTGGGTCGGTGGCGGCGCCTCGACGCGTGAGATCACACTGCCCGGTTTCCGGCACGACCTGGCCAGCGCGGTACACCCGATGGCGCTCGCCAGCCCCTTCTTCCGGGCGTTCCAGTTGTCCCGCCGGATCGAACTGGTGGTGCCGGACGTGTCGTTCGCGCATCCGCTGCCGGGCCGCAGCGGGCACGGCTACCGCGACCTGGACCGCGCAGCCGCGGACATCGGCCGGGACGGCCCTGCCTACCGACGCCTGCTGCGTCCGCTGGTCGAGCACCTCGACGGCGTCGTCGACCTGACGATGAACCCGTTGCTGCGACTGCCCCGTCACCCACTCGCCGCCGGTTGGTATGGCGCCAGGGTCGCCGAGGCGGGCTCGCCCGCATGGGCCGTGCGCTTCGACGAGGACATCGCACCCGCAATGCTCACCGGTTGTGCGGCGCACGCGATCGGGCGCCAGCCGAGTCCGGCCGCCGCCGGTGGCGGCCTCCTGCTGGCCGCGACGGCACACCACGCCGGCTGGCCGATCCCGGTCGGGGGTTCCCAGTCGATCACCGACGCGCTGGTGGACGACCTCCGGGTCCACGGCGGCCGCCTGCGCACCGGCACCGAGGTGACCGATCTGCGGCAACTGGACGGCTTCGACGCCTGCGTCCTGGATGTCTGTGCCGACACGCTCGCGAGGCTGGGCGGCGACCGGTGGCCGGAGCGTTACCGCCGGGCGCTGCGGCGTTTCCGGCCGGGCGACGGTGTTTCGAAGGTGGACTTCGCCCTCGACGGCCCGGTGCCGTGGCGGGACCCGGTGACCGCGCAGGCGCCGACGGTGCACCTGGGCGGCACCCGCGCACAGATCGCGGCCGCCGAGCGGGTGGTCCTGCGGGGCGGCATACCCGAGCGACCGTATGTGCTGGTCGCCCAGCCGGGCGTCGTCGACGCGACCCGTGCACCCGACGGGAAATCGGTGCTGTGGGCCTACCTGCACGTGCCGTTCGGCAGTGACTTCGACGCGACGGAGGCCGTCACGGCCGCCGTCGAACAACACGCGCCAGGCTTCCGTGACCTGGTCCTGGCCAGCACTGCCACCACGGCCGCGCAACTCGGTGCGGCGGTCAGCGCGAACTTCGCCGGAGGTGACTTCGCCAGTGGCGCCATCACGTTGCGGCAGATCGTCAAGCGCCCCGTGGTGTCACCGACGCCCTGGCGGACGCCGTTGCCGGGCATCTACCTGGCCTCCGGTGCCGCGTCGCCCGGGCCGAGTGTGCACGGCATGGCGGGCTGGCACGCCGCGCGAACACTCCTGTCGGACAACGAGATCGACGTGCCGTCACTCGCGCCCGACATCACTCCGCGGTGACCGGTTGCGGCTCCGGGCGCTGCGCGAACCACTTGCGCAGCATCACGAAGCGGATGATCGTCGCGACGACGTTGCCGGCGAACTGCACGACCGACTGCAGCTCGTGCGAGGCGTGCGGGTCGGCCCGGGCGAGCAGCCACAGCGCGAGCGCGGTCATCGCCCACATGATCAGCCACAGCACCAGGCCCTGCAGTTGTGCGACACCCGCACCTTCGCGGGTGCGCACCCCGAAGGTGTAACGCCGGTTGGCAGCGGTGTTGACGACCGTGGTGATGATCAGCGCCAGGGCGTTGGCGACCTGCGTGTTGATCGTCAGGTTGAGCAGGTAGAAGAGCACGACGTTGGCGAGCGTGCTGGCCACGCCGATCACCGCGAAACTGCTCAGCTGGTGGCGCAGGCGCGTATGGCGCGAGCCCGTCATACCGACACCCGCGGATCGCTCGGCTGCGCCGCGGCGGCGGGGTCAGGGGCACTCTGCCGGTGGGGCAGCCGGATCGAGAAGACCGTCTCGCCTGGCCGCGACGTGACCTCGACGGTGCCGTGGTGCGCGGCGACGACCGCCGAGACGATCGACAGCCCCAGCCCGGTCGACCCCTCGGTGCGGGTGCGCGCCAGGTCGCCACGGGTGAAGCGTTCGAAGATGTGCGGCACCAGGTCGGGTGGTATGCCGGGTCCGTCGTCCCGCACCTGCAGCGACACGTGGTCGCCCCGTGACTGCACCGCGACCACCACGTGTGTGCCGGCGGGCGTGTGCTTGCGGGCGTTGCCGAGCAGGTTGATCAGGATCTGCCGGATCCGGGCCTCGTCCGCCTCGATCTCGACACCCTCCTCGGGCAGATCCAGTGCCCACTGGTGGTCCGGCCCGGCGGCCCGGGCGTCGCTGACGGTCTCGATGGCGATGATGGGCAACTCCACGGGCTGGAAGTCGAGCTGGCGGCCGGCGTCGAGACGGGCGAGCAGCAACAGGTCCTCGACGAGCGTGGTCATCCGGCCGGCTTCGGACTCGATGCGGCCGAGGGCGTGCGTGACGCCGGGCGGGACCGGGTCGGTCTCCCGGCGGGAGAGTTCGGCATACCCGCGGATCGAGGCCAGCGGGGTGCGCAGCTCGTGGGAGGCGTCCGCGACGAACTGCCGCACCTGCATCTCGCTGGCCTGCCGCGCGGACAATGCGTTGTCGACGTGGTCGAGCATGTCGTTGAGCGACGCGCCGACCTGGCCGACCTCGGTGCGCTTGTCGGTGTCCCGCGGATCGACCCGCTCGGACATCACGACCTCGCCGGAGGACAGCGGCAGCTTGGACACGCGGGTCGCGGTCGCCGCGACCCGGCGCAGCGGCTCCAGGTTGCGCTGCACAATGTATGTCGCGGCCAGCGCCACCAGGACGACACCCGCGCCGCTCAGGAGGGCGACCGCCAGGGCCGTCTTCTGCACGACCTCGGAGTTGGTCGACAACGGCAGCCCGACGATCGAGATCACGTCGACCGACTCGGCGGGTGTCCCGTCGGGCAGTGGCCCCTCGGTGTGGGTCTGGTACACGGGCTGATTCGGGATGAGTCGCGCGACCACGCGGTAGTCGCCGAGTTTCCCGCCCAGGTCGACCGTCGTCGGGCTGCCGCCGACGCCGGCCGACGTCAGCCTCGTGACCTGTGCCGTCGTCAACGACCGTTGCGACGAGCCGCCGGTGACGTTGTTGATCGTCACCGCCCACGGCTGCCTGGATCCGAAGGTCGTGGAGGTGTAGGCGGCGAGGTAGGCCAGCTTCCCGGAGGTGAGCGTCACGACCTGGATACCGGGTGCCGCACCTCGTGGCCCGCGACCGTCGCCACCGACCATGCCGCTGTTGATGGTCTGGTTGCTGCTGGACGAACTGATCAGCTGATTGTCCATCTGGCTGAGCAGGGTCTTGTTCAGCTGCCACACCGTCAGTGCGCCGACGGCGGCCGTGACGGCGATGAAGAGCAGCAGCATCCAGGCGACGAGCTTGGTGCGCAGGGTCCACCGGCTCGGTCGCCAGATCGCGTTCGTGGACATCAGGTGCGCCGGAACTGCCGTGTCCTTGGTCAGCTCGCCGGCTTCAGGACGTAGCCGGCGCCGCGCATGGTGTGGATCATCGGCTCGCGACCGGCGTCGATCTTCTTGCGCAGGTAGGAGATGTACAGCTCGACCACGTTGGCCTGGCCGCCGAAGTCGTAGTGCCACACCCGGTCCAGGATCTGCGCCTTGGACAGCACCCGCTTCGGGTTGCGCATCAGGTAGCGCAACAGCTCGAATTCGGTTGCGGTCAGGTTGATCTCGTCGTCACCGCGGAACACCTCGTGGCTGTCCTCATCGAGGCGCAGGTCACCGACGATCAGCATGGAGGAGTTGTCCTCGCTCATCGCGACCGACCGGCGCAGCAATGCGCGCACCCGGGCGACGACCTCCTCCAACGAGAACGGTTTGGTCACGTAGTCGTCGCCGCCCGCGGTCAGCCCGGCGACCCGGTCCTCGACCGCGTCGCGTGCGGTGAGGAAGAGGACGGGCACGGTCGGATCCTCGTCGCGCAGCCGGCGCAGAACCTCCATGCCGTCGAAGTCGGGGAGCATCATGTCGAGGACGACGGCGTCGGGTCGGAAGTCCTTGGCGGTGCGGACCGCGCCGGACCCGGTGCCGGCGCTCTTGATGTCCCAGCCCTCGTAGCGCAGCGCCATCGACAACAGCTCGGTCAGGTTGCTCTCGTCGTCCACGACGAGCACCCGGACGGGGGAACCGTCGGGTCGTTTCAGGCCAGATGCAGTGGTCATACCTGTCACTTTGTCGCCCCTCACTGTGCGCGGACGTGGTCAAGTCTATGACGATCCTGTGTGGAATCTGTATGGCGAAAATTCGATCGGTCGCGCACGATGGAAGCCATGGGACCGAGCCGGCGAGCGTTGTTCGCGCTGGTGGGGGCATCGACCGCCACGGCCGTGGTCGGCGCGTGCACCTCGGGCAGCACGTCCGGTCCCTCGGGCTCGCCGGCTGCCACCTCGCACCCGTCCGCCGCCGGCGTCAGCGATGTCGTCACCGGCCTGAAGGCTCCGTGGTCGGTCGTGTGGGCCGGTGGTGCGCCGCTGATCAGCCAGCGCGACGACGCCCGCATCCGCCAGCTGGTCGACGGCGAGTTGCGTGAGGTGTTCACCGTGCCCGGTGTGCGGCACGGTGGGGAGGGTGGCCTGCTCGGTATGGCGGTCCGCGGCGACCGGCTGACCGTCTACTACACCGGCACCGACGACGCGAATCACGTCGCGCGGTTCCGCTGGTCGCGCCGATCGGGGACCGTGCGGCTGGCGGGGCGGCAGCAGATCCTGGACGGCATACCGGCCGGTGTGGTGCACGACGGCGGACGCGTCGAATTCGGGCCCGACGGAAAGCTGTATGTCTCGGTCGGGGACACCACCCAGCGCGAATTGGCCCAGGACAGAACGAGTCTTGCCGGCAAGATCCTCCGCATGGAGCCGGACGGGTCGGTGCCGCAGGACAACCCGTTCCCGGGCAGTCGGGTCTGGTCGATGGGCCACCGCAACGTGCAGGGTATGGCGTGGGCCGCCGACAAGACGATGTTCGCGGTCGAGTTCGGCGAGAACACCTGGGACGAGCTCAACGTGATCGTGCCCGGCGGCAACTACGGGTGGCCGGTGCACGAGGGGCGTGCCGACGACCCGAAGTACCGAGATCCGGTGCAGCAGTGGCCGACCGAAGCGGCGTCCCCGAGCGGTATGGCGATCCTCGGCGACACCATCTACGTCGCCTGCCTGCGCGGTGAGCGGCTGCGTGCGGTGCCGATCTCGCATCCCGGCACGTCGACGTCCTACTTCGTCGGCACCTACGGGCGGTTGCGCGACGTGGAGGTCGCCCCGGACGGGTCGTTGTGGGTGCTGACCAACAACACCGACGGCCGGGGCGACCCGAAGCCGGGCGATGACCGCATTCTGCGGGTGACACCACCCGATTGATTACTTGGTGGCGGTGACCCGTCGCAGGCCCTGGCGCATCTCGGGGGCGCGCAACCGGGCTGCGTCGCTCTCGGTGTCGGTGTCCAGCTCCTGCGACTTCCGCTCGGCCTCGACGCGTTCGCGGTAGGTCTCGACCTCCTTGCGTTTGGTGTCCTCGTCCCACCCGAGCACCTCGGCCATGATGTCGGCGGTCTCCTGCGCCGCGTCGACACCGCGATGCTTGGTCTCGATCGACATCCGGGTGCGTCGCGCCAGCACGTCCGCCAGGTGCAGGGCACCCTCGTGGGTCACCGCGTACTTCAGCTCGACCCGCAGGTAGGTCTCGGCCGACTTCACCGGCTTCAACAGGCTCTCGTCCTCCGCCGCGAGCGCCAGCAGCTCCTCCAGCCGGGAGCCGTAGCGGCCCAGCAGGTGCTCGATCCGCCAGGACGGCAGTCCGGTCTGCTCGGACAGCTCATGGGTCAGGTTGAGCATCGCGGCATACCCGTCCGCGCCGATGAGCGGCACGTGCTCGGTCACCGACTCCTTGATCTCGCCGAGGTCCTTGCCGGCGATGTCGATCGCGTCCTTGGCCATCACCCGGTAGGTGGTGTACTTGCCACCGGCGATCGAGACCAGTCCCGGTTGCGGGCGGGCCACCGCGTGCTCGCGGGACAGCTGGCTGGTGTCCTCGCTCTCGCCCGCGAGCAGGGGACGCAGCCCGGCATACACACCGAGGATGTCGGCCTTGGTGATCGGTGTCGCGAGCACCGAATTCGCGTGCTCCAGCAGGTACTCGATGTCCGCGGCGGTCGCGGCGGGGTGGGCGAGATCGTGCGTCCAGTCGGTGTCGGTCGTGCCGATGAGCCACTGCTGACCCCACGGTATGACGAACAGCACCGACTTCTCGGTCCGCAGGATCAGCCCGACCTCGCCCGCGATCCGGTCCCGGGGGACCAGGATGTGGATGCCCTTGGACGCACGGACCCGGAACCGGCCACGTCCCCCGCTCATCTTCTGCACGTCGTCGGTCCAGACGCCGGTCGCGTTGATGACCACCTTGGCGTGCACCTCGATGCGCTCGTCGGTCTCCACGTCACGCACGACGGCGCCGACCACCCGATCGGCCTCCCGCAGTATCTCCACCACTTCGGTGGAGCTGCGGACCACGGCGCCGTAGTGCGCCGCGGTCCGCGCGACCGTCATCGTGTGGCGGGCGTCGTCGGCCTGTGCGTCGTAGTACCGCACCGCACCGACCAGGGCGTCCGACTTCAGGCTCGGGAAGAGCTTGAGTGCCCCGCCGCGCGTCAGGTGCTTCTGCCGCGGCACGGACCGGGCCCCGCCCATCTGGTCGTACATCGCCAAGCCCGTTGCCACGTAGGGGCGTTCCCACCCACGGTGGGACAACGGGTAGAGGAACGAGACCGGATGCACCAGATGTGGCGCGATCGTCGTCAGCATCAGCTCGCGCTCACGCAGCGCCTCGGCCACCAGGCCGAAGTTCATCTGCTCCAGGTAGCGCAGGCCACCGTGGAACAGCTTGCTGCTGCGCGACGACGTGCCACTGGCGAAGTCGCGGGCCTCCACCAGGGCGGTGCGCAGTCCGCGGGTCGCGGCGTCGAGCGCCGAGCCCGAACCGGTGACACCACCACCGATCACCAGCACGTCGAACTCGTTCGTCCGCAACTCGTTCCAGGCCTGCGCGCGCTCTTCCGGCCCGAGCCGAGAGCTGCCCAGCTGCATCACCATGGGATCTCCTCCTGTGTGCCGACCTGCGGACGGCTGACGTCTTTCACTCTAGGTATCCGGTTCGTCGATGTCTCAGTCGACCTCGACCCAGTCGAGGGTGCGCTGCACGGCCTTCTGCCAGCCGGCATATCCGGTGGCGCGTTGCTCGTCGCTCCACTCCGGCTCCCACCGGGTCGCCTCGTTCCAGTTGGCGCGCAGCTCGTCGGTGTTGCTCCAGAAACCGGTGGCCAGCCCGGCCGCGTAGGCCGCGCCGAGAGCCGTGGTTTCGGCCACGACCGGGCGCGACACCGGCACGCCGAGGATGTCCGCCTGCAACTGCATGCACAGGCTGTTGGCGGTGACGCCGCCGTCGACCTTGAGCACGTCCAGCGTCACGCCGGAGTCCTTGGCCATCGCGTCCGCGACGTCCTTGCTCTGGTAGCAGATGGATTCCAGCGTTGCCCGCGCCAGGTGCGCGTTGGTGTTGAAGCGCGACATACCGACGATCGCGCCCCGGGCGTCGGAGCGCCAGTACGGGGCGAAGAGCCCGGAGAACGCCGGCACGAAGTACATCCCGCCGGTGTCCTTGACCTGACGGGCCAGCTGCTCGGTCTCGGCTGCTCCGGAGATGATGCCGAGCTGGTCGCGCAGCCATTGCACGGCGCTGCCGGTCACCGCGATCGAGCCCTCCAGCGCGAAGACTGCGGGGGCGTCACCGAACTTGTACGCCGGGGTCGTGAGCAGACCGCTCTTGCTGCGCACGATCTCCTCGCCGGTGTTCATCAGCAGGAAGTTGCCGGTGCCGTAGGTGTTCTTCGCCTCTCCTGGCGCAAAACAGACCTGGCCGACGGTCGCGGCCTGCTGGTCGCCGAGGTCGCCGCACAGCGGGACCTCCCCGCCGACCGGGCCCTGTCGCTGCGTCATACCGTAGAACTCGGGGTCGGAGCTGGGGCGGATCGTCGGCAGCATCGCGCGCGGTATGCCGAAGAACGACAACAGCTCGTCGTCCCAGTCAAGGGTCTCGAGGTTCATCAGCATGGTGCGGCTGGCGTTGGTGACGTCGGTGACGTGCACGCCGCCGTCCGTCCCGCCGGTGAGGTTCCACAGCACCCAGCTGTCGGTGTTGCCGAAGATCGCGTCGCCGCGCTCGGCTGCCTCCCGCAGACCATCGACGTTCTCCAGCATCCACTGGACCTTGCCGGCCGAGAAGTAGGTTGCGGGTGGGATGCCCGCCTTGGCGCGGATCACGTCGCCCTTGCCGTCGCGCTCCAGGGCGGAGGCGATCCGGTCGGTGCGGGTGTCCTGCCAGACGATCGCGTTGTAGTAGGGGCGACCGGTCTTCTTGTTCCACACCACCGCGGTCTCACGCTGGTTGGTGATGCCGATCGAATCCAGGTCGGACGCTTGCAGATTGGCGTTGGCGAGGGCACCACCGATGACGGTGCGGGTCCGGTCGATGATCTCCAGCGCGCTGTGCTCCACCCAGCCGGCCTGCGGCATGATCTGCTCGTGCTCGAGCTGGCGCTTGGCGATCTCGTTGCCGCTGTGGTCGAAGATCATGAAGCGGGTGCTGGTCGTGCCCTGGTCGAGGGCTCCTACGAAGTCGGCCATGGTCTCTCCTTGTGCAAGATGTGAATGGTGTCGCGGGGGGAAGGGCTAGTCCTGGTCGGCGGTTGCTGCCACCTTCTCAGGTTCTTCGTGCGGTTCGCCGAGTTGCGCCCGCGCGTCGAGAGCTTTGCCGATGACGAGGTCATACACGACGATGCCGATGACGCCGCCGATCAGCGGCCCGACGATCGGGACCCACATGTAATTGCTGAAACCGCCTGGGCCGGAGAGGGTTCCGGGTAGGGCGAGATGGCCGAAGCCGGCCAGCCCCGCGAGCAGACGCGGGCCGAGGTCACGCGCCGGGTTGATCGCGTAACCGGCGTTGGCGCCGAAACTCATCCCGATCGCGGCGACGATGAAGCCGATCACGACCGGACCCAGGTTGGCCTTGACGATGGTGTTGCGCGCGTCGACGACCGCAGCGATGCACAGCAACAGCAGCGCGGTGCCGAGGATCTGGTCGAGCAACGGGCCCCACATCGAGCCGTGGAACACCGGGGAGGGGAAGGTCGCGAAGATCGAGAAGGTGGCGTTCGTGTGTCCGTTGACCAGGACCGTGCCGGCCTTCGCGGCGGCCGCGTGGTCGTAGGCGTTGATCGAGTCGTGGTAGTTCCACCAGACCAGTGCCGCGCCGACGAAGGCGCCGACCAGTTGGCTGACCCAGTAGGGGAGCACCTTGCGCCAGGAGAACTTGCGCCGTACCGCGAACGCCAGGGTGACGGCCGGGTTCAGGTGTGCGCCGGTGACGCCGCCTGCGATGTAGACCCCGAAGCAGACGGCGAACGCCCAGCCCCAGGTGATCAGCAGCCAGTCGCCGGATCCCAGGAAGATCGTCGTGGAGGTCTCGGCGCGCCCCGACCCGGGGAGTCCGGCGACCGCCATCGCAACCACGCCGTCGCCGAAGAGGATCAGCACGCAGGTGCCGAGGAACTCCGCCGCGCACTCGCCCCACAGGCCGCCCATGCGTTTCAGGCCGAGGCCCGTCTTCAGCGGTGCGGTGACGGCGCTCATGGTGCGGTCACCCCGTCAGTCAGAAGGTAGATGTCTGGTCGTCGCATGGTGGTGGAACCTCCAGGTCGGTGTGTTCGGCATCACACGATGTGATGTGCGCCGGACACGCTAGAGAAGTTGTCGACGCCCGGCCGGGAGGACGTTTGACATTGTCGAATCCGGGCCTGCGTGCGGGTCCCGGCGCCGGTTAGTGTCCCTTGTATGCCGGGAAGCGTGCAGTCCGTCGAGCGAGCGGCGGCGATCATGCGCCTGCTCGCAGCACGGGACGTGCGACAACTGGGCGAACTCTCGGCCGCTCTCGGGTTGAGCAAGAGCACGGTGCACGGCATCGTGCGCACCCTCGTACAGGTCGGGTTCGTCGAGCAGGACGCCGCCAGTGGCGGGTACCGGCTCGCGGGGAACGCGTTGGTAAACCGCCCGAAACCCATGGACATCAACGAGATGCGAGCCCGGGCGACCAACTGGGTGGACGCGCTCGCAGCCCGGAGCCGACTGGCGACGCGGCTGGTGGTGCTCCCCGATGAACCTGCGGATGAGATCTGTGCCGGTGTGGTGTCGCACCACGTGTTCAGTGCGTCCGCCGCACCGCAGCGTGTCGAGATCGGGGACCCGGTCAATCTCGCGGCCACCGCAGAGGGCAAGGTGCTGCTCGCTCTCGCGCCGGCAGGAGCGAACGTGCTGGACGGGCTGCGCCCGGTCGCGGCGACCGCCCGCACGATCACGCGGAAGAGCTTGTTGCGCGGCGAGATCGAGGCGACCCGCAGTCGCGGGTTCGCCCTCGACGACGAGGAGTCGGCAGTGCGCACCGCCGGACTGGCGGTGCCGGTGCGCAGCCACGGCGGAATCGTCGTCGCGGCCCTCGGCGTGCGCGGCACCCCGGACGAGGTGTTCACCCGTGCGCGTGAGCCCAAGGCGGCATTGGTGGTCCTGCTCGGTGAAGCCGCCCGCGGCACCAGCCACGCCCTGATGGCACAACGATGGTGACGCCGTGACCGCCCGCTACGTCCTCAGCATCGACCAGGGCACCACGTCGACGCGGGCGATGGTCTTCGACCAGCACGGCCGTCTCGCCGGTATGGGTCAGCGCGAGCACCGGCAGATCTACCCGCGTCCCGGCTGGGTCGAGCACGATGCGGCGGAGATCTGGGCGAACACGCGGCGCGTCATACCCCAGGCGCTCGCCGAACTCGGAATCTCGGTGGCGGACGTGGCAGCGGTCGGTGTGGCCAGCCAGCGCGAGACGTTCGTGCTGTGGGAGCGCGACACCGGGCGGCCGGTGTGCCCGGCGATCGTCTGGCAGGACACGCGCTCGCAGCAGGTCGGCGACCGGTTGCTCGACGACCCCGGCGCCGACTTCTTCCGCGCTCGGGCAGGCATCCCGCCTGCGGCATACTTCACCGCGCCACGCCTGTCGTGGCTGATGGATGACCGCCCCGAACTGCGCGCCCGGGCACGCCGCGGTGAGTTGCTGATGGGCACCATGGAGACCTGGCTGATCTGGAACCTCACCGGCGGTCCCAACGGTGGTGTGCACGTCACCGACGTCACCAACGCCAGCCGCACGCTGCTGATGAACCTGCAGGATCTGGACTGGGACCCCGACCTGCTGGAGTTCTTCGACGTCCCCGAGGCGATCCTGCCCACGATCGTGCCCTCCTCGAAGGTCGTCGGCACCGCGGTCGGCGGCCTGGTCGGTGTGCCTATCGCGGCCGCCGTCGGCGACCAGCAGGGCGCGCTCTTCGGGCAGACCTGTTTCGACGCGGGCGAGGTCAAGTGCACGTACGGCACCGGTGCCTTCCTGCTGATGAACACCGGTGCCGACGTCGTGACCTCGACGCACGGGATGTTGTCGACGGTCGCCTATCAGCTCTCCGACGGGTCGAAGGCCTATGCGCTGGAGGGGTCGATCGCGGTTGCCGGCGGTCTGGTGCAGTGGGTCCGCGACGGGCTCGGCCTGGTGCGCACGGCTCCCGAGATCGAGACGCTCGCGCGGACGGTGGACGACAGCGGTGGATGCGTGGTCGTGCCGGCGTTCACCGGATTGTTCTCGCCCTACTGGTCCTCGGCTGCGCGTGGGGTCATCTCGGGGCTGACCAGTTTCGTGACGGCCGGACATCTGGCGCGGGCAGTGCTCGAGTCGTGCGCGTGGCAGACCAACGACGTCGTCGAGGCGATGGCGGCCGACGCAGGGGTGCCGCTGAAGTCGTTGCGCGTCGACGGCGGTATGACGTCCAACCACTTGCTGATGCAGATGGTCTCGGACGTGCTCGACGTCCCGGTGCTGCGACCGACGACCAGTGAGACCGTCAGCCTCGGGGCGGCATACCTTGCGGGTCTCGCCGTCGGCTACTGGTCCGACATGAAGGTGCTGCG